>Ga0326727_10001462_pt1 | contig 87076 bp, 64 predicted proteins | sample MB2enrmetagenome_FD_207643 | JGI IMG/M metagenome (GOLD analysis project Ga0326727, IMG submission 207643) | Lab enriched peat soil microbial communities from McLean, Ithaca, NY, United States - MB29MY | ecosystem: Environmental > Terrestrial > Soil > Wetlands > Peat | place: USA: New York...
AGTCCATCAAGGAGAAACTCTCCCGCTGTCGCCAGACTCTGGAACAGATTCAACCCGGCTGTACGCTGCCGCGCAGCAGAAAGAGACGGAAAACATTGTCCAGTTAATTCTCGGACACTACACTAGCCGCTGCGCCGGGTCCGGGTCGAGGTGGGATGCGTGGTCTTGCGGCGCATCTGTTCCCTCATGTCCACGCCCTGTTCGATGAAGGACTTCAGATTCCCGAGGTAGAACTCCCAATTCGTTACCGCCTTGTCCAGTGCCTCGCTGGAAGGGAAACCGCTGTGAGTGAGTTCGACGGTAGTTTCTGCCCCTTGAGGAAAGAGTTGGATCCGCACGTTGGTGACGGTGGGTTCGTTGGGTGGCTGCCAGGTAAAAGCTAACGTGTTACCCCGGATGAACTCCGTCACCACCCCGCTCCAGACACCCTCCTTGCCGGTAAACCGGAGGTGGTACTTTCCTCCCAGTTGCGGTTCGACGATGGCTTGGTCTGGAAACCATAGGATCAGCTTTTTGGAATCTGACAGGTAGTCGAAAATCCCTACCGCGTCGCTGGAAATCTTAGCCCTCAGGGTGGCCGACCGCGTCACGGTGACAGGGCCGGTATCTTCGCTCTTGGCGGCGCGCTTGGTGTGTTGCGCCGTGGCGGGGCCGGTGGCAAGCAGCAAGAGAAGCATCAAGGGGGTGGCCTGGGCCTTCATTTCTCTGATCCCTCCTGGAGATTTCGCCTGCCCCAATAATACAATACCTCCGGCTTTCAATATAACTCCAGAACCGGTCACCGCGGTCCTCATCATTCGTCTGCGGCGGGCAAGGCGTCCATCCCATGACGCTGGGCTTCGTGCAGCATCAGGCGTGTCAGCTCGAATTTGGTTTCCTCCGGCAGACGCGAAGGGGTGTATTGCTCGAGCAGCCGCGAAACTTCCCGCGCCGCGCGCTCCCTCAACGTCAGCTTGCCCCCCTCGACCCATCGTGCCAGGTTGGCGCGGTCGATGACCGGGCCGGGGAAAGTAATCTCCTCGCGCAGGTGGCGGCGGGTGTGGTCAGCGATCAGCAGAGACTTCTCGCGCCGCAATTCCAGGAAGAGGGGAAGGGCCGGGAAATCTTCCCGCGGCTCGATGCCGCGCAGCAGGCGGTAGGTCATGCCGCAAATCTCGTTATCAACGACCAGCTTCTCCAGGCTCAGGGAGCTTTCAAAATCCAGCATGCCCGGACCCGAGATGCTGTTGATGCCTGAGAGCGCCGCCAGGAGCGCGCCCATGCCCGTCTCGAGCCCCGCCTGCGCGTCCAATTGCTTCGCGTCGCTGAGCGCAATGTAACTCTGGGTGGGCATGCCCAGGCGCTTCCCGATCTCGCTGTTGCCCGAATCGAGCATCATGGTCTCCATCGCGCCCATCGGAGTGGTCCCGAACCGTACATCGAAGATGGCGGGCGAGCCACCGTACAAGAGCGGATGGCCGGGATTCACGAGCTGGCTGATCACCACCCCACTCAGGTTTTCGGCGGTTTGCTGGACAAGGCTTCCCACCAGAGTGACGGGCGCCACCAGTCCGGAAAGCGGCATGGATATCAGTTCCACCGGAATCGACCAGCGGGCACAGTCCACCAGATTCTGGCTGGTCACGTCGCTCCACTTGAGGGGCGCGGTGGGGCAGGCGGAGAAGATCGTCAACGGTTTGGCACGCAGGGCTTGTTCGTTCCCGCGCACGGCAACTTGCAAGTCCTTCATGATCTCGAACCCTTCCACCGTAAAGGCCCCGGTGACCACCGGCTTCTCGCCATACAGGAGGCTCAGATAGAGTCGGTAGCTGTCCGAGATCTTGTCGTGGACATCGGCGGGGATCATCGCGGTGCTTTGGGAAGCGAGGTGCGGCAGGCCGCTCGTCACTTTCACGTAGCGCAGGTAGTCCGCCGTCGAGGGTCGGCGCAATTCGCCGCTCCCGTTATCCAGGATGTTGAGCGCGGTCGAGCCGGGGGTGAAGTAGACGTTGTCACCCCGAAAGTCATGGGTTTCCTTCCCCAGCACATCATAGAGTTTGAAAGAGTGGGGGACGGTGGCGAGCGCCTGGTCGATGAGGTCCTGACTAAGGCGGGCGTTGCAGTCGTCTTCGTCCACCCGCGCGCCATGCTCGGCCAGCATATCGAGCACAGGCTTATTGTGGATCTCGAAACCTAGCTGGCATAATATTTCGCGCGCTTCCGCGACGATTCTATCAATCAGTTCATCTTCGAGCAGTCTAAGAATGGGTCTCATTCGTCTCCTCGCGAAGGGATTGTCGGTTCAAGCTAAGTCCACAGCCGTGTCGCGCACGCTTGGCGGCCACCGCGGAGAACGAGTGCCGAAGCAAAGCCGAAGGAGCGTGAGAACATCATCCTTGGTCCCGGCGTGGACCGCCCGCCGCCTGTGCTTCACCGGATCGCAATGCTTTGATGATCGACCTCAGTTCCTCAATTGCTGCCCCGTCCTGGATTCCAGGCCGGTTGACGAGCGGGTCCAACTCGCGGCACCGCCTCCTGTAGCGTTCAACCACTTGGTTCTCCTGTGGCACGTCTACAAAGTCACCCCATTCCCCGGGATAGTCGCTGTATATCTCATTGAGGAAGCGCTCAATGATTTGAGCTGCCTCTTCGGTGTTCATGTCTTTTTTCCACATACGGATTCCTTGGTGCGTCTTCAGCGCTATCGAGGCGGATCTTGCCTATGGCCAAGCTGCAGTTCACCCCCCCCAGCTCACACCTTGGTGAAGGGGAGCGCTAGATTGTACTCGAAACGGCGATCCCAGGTTACACGATTTTGTTCCTGACCATTGACACGGTGCGAAAAACGCATCTTTAATGAGATGATTAATAGTCACATTATGTTGGAGGGCATCTTGAGTTTGCGGGTAAACCGTACGCGTGGTCGCGCCGGTTTCCAGCTTGCCGAAGGGACGTGTTCGTGTTGAGGAGAGTTTTGTCGAAGAAACGGGACAGGATGATTCTGTTTCCCGTGATCGGGTCGCAGCTCATTGTCACGACGAGCCTTTTCCTGATGCCGTTATTGATCGAGACGCTCAAGGCTGACGCTGGACTTTCGGGTAAGGCCGCTGGATTGCTCTTGAGCATGGAACTGGCAGTGTCGGCGTTCACTACTTTATGTCTATCGACGTGGGTCCGCAACCATTCGGCGCGGCACGGGGCATTGTTCGGTGGCCTGCTCACGATTGTGAGTACTGCGCTCACGCTCATCTCTCCTGCGCTTCCAGCGCTATTTGCCACCCGGCTCCTGGCCGGAATTGGAGCGGGCGTGGTAGGCACCGAGGCGACGAGTGTCCTGTCACGTGGAGTCGCCCGGGAACGGTTGATTGCGATTGTGACGGTCATTTCAATCTTCAACGCCGCGTTTTGGCTTGCCGTGTTGCCCTACATAATCGACAAATGGGGATACCGAGCCCCCTATGCCGGCCTTCTGTTGATCTGCCTGATTGGCACTTATCTGTTGATGCGCCTGCCCTCGCTCTCCATCCGACGGGACGCCACCCGGCAGGCATTCCACTCACCCTTCGCTGTGTCCGCGGTGCTTGTCATTGTGGCCGTCTTCCTGACACAACTGGGGCAGGGTGCATTCTGGAGCATGGAAGAAACCTATGGCAGGTACGCCGGTTTCAATGGCCACGTAATCGGCGTCTTACTTTCGGCGGTCACGCTTCTATTGTTACTCGGCGCTGTGGGGGCCGCTTGGGCCGGCGATCGGTTCGGACGTTTCACCTCGCTGCTCATTCTCATCGCGCTCAATGCGGTCTCGATCCTTCTCGTAAGCACGATGGCGTTCCATTGGATATATATCGCGGCGAATGTTCTTCAGTCAGTCACCAACCTCTCTTCCGTGATCTACCAACTTGGTCTCGCGGCCAGCCTGGATCGCTCGGGGCGAGTGGTTGCGGTGAGCGCGAGCCTGGTAACGCTCGGCAACGGGCTCGGTCCCAGCCTGTCTGCGAGCCTGAGCGGCGCCTTTGGCGCACCTTCTGTAGGTATTCTCGTTCTGGTGTTGAACGGTGTGGCTTTGGGGCTTTATGGCGGGGTCAAGCTGCGCGGCGCGGAAGGGCCGCCGATGTCCGCTTTTTTGACCTGACTGCGCTCCGAATCACACCGGCAGCCAGAGCCGGCAACGCTTGCCAAGCGGCCTAAGCCTCTGGCACCCTACCTCTTCACACGGTTAGATCGTGCCTTACGAACTGCATCGGTGCGGCGGGTCTTTTTCTCTCCGGATGGCAAAGCGGGATTTCTGTTTGGATTTATGGGTTCGAGTAGCAGAGAAAGCGCGCTCTTCAAAGAAAGCAAGACGCGAGCACGATGCGGTTCGGGGAGAGCGAGAGCGAGCCGGGTGGTGGCGCTGGCCATCTCGATGGCGATCAAGGCGCGGTCGTATATGGCGCTCGGGTCGGATTCGGGATGCAGCTTCTGCAAGGCATCAGCGATAACCCGGGCATTTTGGAGCGTGTCCTGGACATTGAGTGCACGCAGTTCGATCGATGCGCCCACGCAACTCCATATTTCGATGAAGGCAGGGTTCGAAGCCTGTAGTTCGGCCATCCGGTCGACAATAATTCCAATCAGGTCGTTCGGGTAATTCCTGCCTCTCTGGATGAAACGGCGAATGCCCGCCGCTAAGGTCTTCGAAATGGTGGAAGTGTAGCGGGTCCACATTTCGCGCACGATCGCCAGTTTCATCGGGAAATACTGATACACCGAAGCGATTGGCATCTTCGCCTCGCGTGCGATTTCGCGCATGGAGACACTTTCATATCCACGCGCTGCGAACAGGCGGAGAGCGACCTCCAATACGGTCTCAAAGCGAGCCTGGCTACGTTTCTGACGCGGTATCCGCTTTACTTGCGTCCTGCTTTCGACATCGAACATTGTTTCCTCATTCACACTATACACCATTCAAATTTGACAAATATAACTGTTGTTCATATTCTTTTGAAGTTGTTTGGCCTGGGCAGGGCGCAGGACGCGTGCGCTTTCAGGAAAAGCCGCTGGCCAGCGTACGACGGAGCTTGAGGGAAGGGGCAGGAGAGGTCATGGCCGTTACGCGTCACAACCGGTTTGTGCTCGCCATCGACCTGGGAACATCGGGCTGCAAATGTGCATTGGTGGGGCTCGACGGAGTTGTCCGGAAATGGGCCTTCCGTCCTGTCCCTTTACACATCGTGGATCAAGTTGGCGCCGAGCAGGCGCCGGAAGATTGGTGGAGGGCATTCGTCGGCGCTGCCCGGGAACTTATAGGAATGCTGCCGGAGTTGCATGGGGCAATCGCAGCCATTTGCTCTTCCTGCCAGGGAGAATGCACGGTCCCTGTCGATCGGTCAGGCAGACCGCTGCATCGGGCGATGTCATGGATCGATATGCGTGGGGCAGAAGCTATCCGCCGCAAGGCTGGGACTCGGATGTTTGCGGTGGCCGGTTACGCCCCTTTCAAGTTATGGCGTTGGATCAGCCGCACGGGCGGCGCTCCGGCTCTCTCGGGGAAAGACCCTGCGGGACACATGGCCTTCATCAAGGAAGCGTGGCCCGCAATCTATGACCAGACTTATAAATTCTTGAACGCCCTCGACTATATGAACCTGCGCCTCACCGGCCGGTTCGTAGCCACGGTGGACTCCATTCTGACCTCGTGGGTCACTGACAATCGCAATCCCGACGATATCCATTATGACCGGAAGCTGGTTGCCCAATCCGGCATTGCAAGGGAAAAGCTGCCGGAGATTGTACGTTGCACGGATGTGCTCGGTCCTCTGTGCCCTTTGGCTGCTGAAGAACTCGGGCTCCCTCGGGATACGCTCGTGGTGGCGGGCGCCGTTGATAATTCCGCGGCGGCGATTGGATCGGGGGCTGTTCGGGATGGCGCGGCTCATCTTTATATCGGTACCTCGTCCTGGATGGGGGCGCATGTTCCCTTCAAGAAGACAGATGTGTTTGCGCAGATTGCCTCTGTGCCTTGTGCCGTGAGGGGGCGCTATCTGGCGGTTGCTCTCCAGTCGTCGGCGGGTTCCAATCTTTCCTTTCTATGCGATAAGGTCCTTTTTCATCAGGACGAGCTTGGCACGGACCGGCCTCCCGATGCTTATTCCATTTTGGACAGAATTGCAGCCTCCGTGCCGCCTGGAGCCCGAGGTTTGCTTTATATGCCCTGGTTGTTCGGCGAACGCAGCCCGGTCGATGACCCGAGCTTGCGGGCTGGTCTGCTGAATATATCCTTACAGCATTCTCGCGAAGACATTATCCGTGCATTCCTGGAAGGGGTTGCGCTAAACGCACGCTGGATGGCCACACCTTTCAATCGTTTTCTCGGGAAGCCGCTCGATCAAGTCACCATGGTTGGCGGGGGTGCGACCTCTGACGTCTGGTGCCAGATATTTGCCGACATATTAGGTATTCCCATTCGGCAAGTCAGTGCTCCAATCCAGGCAAACGCCCTGGGAGCAGCTCTGATTGGCTACGTGGGGATCGGTGCTCTTTCTTATGACGATATTCCGGGCCTGACGCAGATCCGTCGAACCTACCTGCCCGATTCTGGGAGGAAGGCCCTTTACGACGAAACCTTCGAATCTTTCAAGCTTGCCTACCGGCGTCTCGCGCCTTTGTATCGAAGGCTAAATCTCCGAAAGAAAGCGCATCCATGAACTTCGATCAAGCGCGCCGCGAGGTCATTGCGACCTGCCTGGATCTGGCCGATAAGGGATACCTGGCAGGCACAGGCGGGAATGTCGCCTACCGCATCGACGACGAGCATTTCGCGGTCACTCCCTCGGCCACCGACTATTACGCGATGGGGCCGGAGGATATCTGCGTGCTCCGCCTGGACGACCTTGTGCGCGTGGCAGGGGATCGCCGGCCGTCGGTCGAGCACCGTCTGCACGCCTACCTCCTGCGCGCTCGGCGAGACTGCCGCGCCAGTATTCACACGCATCAGCCGATTGCCAGCGCCTATACCCTGCTCGGACGCGCCCTGGTGATTCGTGATCCGCGCCAGCAAGCCCTCCTAGGGCCGCAGGCTGCTCTCGTAAGCTATGCACCTTCGGGCACAAGGTGGCTGGCGTCGAAACTGGAGAAGGCGCTTCAGCCCGGGATCAATTCTTATCTTTTGCGCAACCACGGTGTGGTCTGCTGTGGTCCGACGCTGGGCGAGACGGTGGCCAGGGTTGAAGCCCTGGAGCTGGCCTGCACGACCTTCTTTCGCAATGCCATCAACAACCGGGCGGGCTTCGGCCGCGAACCATCTTTGTCCGAGGTTCTAACCCTGTTGGTTAATTCCGGAGAGATGGAGTCTGTGCAATGAACACACCAGATACGAACCTTGCCTTGCTCGATAACCATGTTTCGGAACCTGCCTATGGCATCTCCGAATGGCCCGATACGGACGATATATACGCGCGTCTCGCGGCACTTGTTAAGCAACCGATACGTGCCATCCGGCGTGAAAACATGGAGACCGTCCTCGAGTATTTCGAGGAGAAGTGCGTTCAATCCCGGCGTCTTTCACAACGAGCGGAGCGGATCATTCCCGGCGGGGTACAGCATAACCTTGCTTTCAACTATCCATTTCCGCTGGCAGTTGCCGGCGCCCACGGCGCCTATCTTACCGATGTCGACGGCAACCGTTATATCGATTTCCTTAAGGCGGGAGGGCCGGCGCTACTCAGCTCCAATGACGAAAACGTCCGGCAACAAATACACACGCTGCTGGACTCCTGTGGCCCAACCACCGGCCTCTTGCACGAGTACGAAGTCAAGCTGGCCGAATTGGTCTGCGAAGCTATGCCTGCTATCGAAATGTTCCGGATGCTGGGTTCAGGGACGGAAGCTGTGATGGCCGCGCTGCGGCTGGCTCGCGCCTATACGGGCCGAAATTGGGTAATTAAGATCGGCGGTGCGTATCACGGCTGGAGTGACCAGATGGTGTATGGCATGCGGATTCCCGGCACTGGCCGCAGAGAGGCCGCCGGCATCCCAAGGCCATCTACAGCCTATATCCAGGAGCGGTTTCCCAATGATCTGGGAGCTTTGCGGCGGACCCTGTGGCTCAATCGGCTAAGGGGTGGGACCGCCGCCATCATCGTCGAGCCACTGGGGCCGGAGAGCGGCACCCGTCCCGTCCAGCGCGACTTCAACCGCCAGTTGAGGGAACTCTGCAACGAGTTTGACGCACTGCTGATCTTCGACGAGGTAGTTACCGGATTTCGCGTGGGCATGGGTGGCGCGCAGGGCTATTTTGGAGTTAACCCAGACATCACCGTGCTGGGAAAATGCCTGACCGGCGGTTATCCGATGGCTGGCGGCATCGGGGGGCGGCGCGATGTGATGATGTTGTTGGCGGGCGACATTGGGACCACCTCCAAACGTGTATTTGTGGGGGGGACACTGTCAGCCAACCCACTCTCCTGTGCCGCAGGCTATTTCGCCATTCAAGAGATGCGGCGTACCGAAGCCGCGGTGAAGGCAGGACGTGGGGGGGACCGGTTGCGGTTGGGGCTCGGTGAAATCATCGACCGTCTGGGTTTGCCGTATGTCACCTACAACCTGGGTTCGATTGTCCACTTGCACACCTCGGGCGTCATGCACTTGAGTATGCGCAATCCACTGAAACTTATGAGAGAAGTGGAACCCCGCAAACACATGATGGAAGAAATGGGGGCGGCTTTCAGCGCCTATGGAGTAATCACCCTCGCGGGCAGCCGTGTCTATACGGGGCTTGCCGATACCGACGAGGTGATCGATGATGCGCTGAACCGCTTCGAGGATGTGTTGAAGCTGGTTTAGTTCGGGGGGGCTAGGGTGGAGCGCTCGCTGATTGAGACGCAGTTGCTGGAAGGATGCCGGCGTCTTGCCAGTAAGGGGTTCTTCAATGCCCCAGCGAACAGTTTTTCCATGCGGATTCCCGGCGCCATGGAAATGATCCTGGCATCAGGACATGAGGATTGGCGGCAGATTGGAATCGCCGATCTCCAGACCGCTTCTCTTCTTGCCAGTGAGGGTTTGAGTGGGCTTCATGCCTCGATCTATCAGGAGCGTGCCGATGTCGGTGCTGTGGCGATTTCGAGTCCCAAGGGGGTGCGCCTGCTTGCCCGTTATGGCGGCCTGTTGCCGCCGGTCTTTGACGAACAGGTGAGACTTATTGGTTCATCTGTCGGACCGCTTAAGGACGAGGAGAAGGTCCACGGAGACATAGTGAAGAAGACATTCCGAGGAGGGGCCAATGCCGCACTGCTGGGCGAACGGTTGCTGTGTCTGGGAATGACCTGTGACCGCGTTCTCTTCAACACCGAGCTTTACGACAAATGCGCACAAGCGTATGTCATAGCCAAAGCATCCGGCAGCCGGGTCGGCTTCATACCGTTTTGGGTTCGACTCATCGCCAACCGTCGCTTATTGAAAGACGAACGCCGCGCGGCCGCAAATTATCGTCACGGCCGTATCCCTGAAGGCGTAAACGCCTACTGAGGTTGGCGGGCTCGCCAGGAGCGCGGGCTTCCAGCCCGCCCAGCGTGCGGCCAAGGATGGCCGCGCTCCCAGGGGCAGGCGCCTGAAACAGAGGCATTACAGGTGGACGAAAATAGGTCTTGACTTTGGAGTCTGCCTCCTGATATACGAGCATTGCTTATGTTGTAGCTGAACCCGGGTCATCGCTCTAGGGAGGCCATTTGCTTCAGCTCCGGAGGCCGATCACGCGATTCTTGGGGCGTGGTTTTCGCTTGATCTTATCTGTCTCTCTGCCCGCGCCGCGGCTGGCGCGATCCATCATCCTTCTAACTTCACGAACGATTTACTTTCCCTTCACGATCAATTCATTCTGTATACGAGCATTGCTGATATTATTCAGCACGCTGAAGCCGGCTCATCGCTCTAAGGTAGCCATAGGATTCAGCTCTGGAGGTTGATCATGCGATTCTTGGCGCGTTATTTCCTCTTGATCGTGTCTTTTTCTCTGCCGGCGCTGCTGCTGGCGCAATCCACCCAGTCCACTATCCTTGGCACGGTAAGGGATGCAACCGGGGCAGTCGTTCCCTCGGCGCAAGTCGTCATCACCGAGACGGACAAGGGAACCTCGGTAAACCATGTCACCGATGCGAATGGCAATTACCAGGCTCAAGACCTGCCTCCAGGCAGGTACAAGGTGGAGGTGACCAAGGCGGGCTTTCAAACCAAGGTGATGGAAGGGCTGGCATTGACCGCCCGCCAAGAGCTTCGTATCGATGTGAATCTGGCCGTCGGCGCCACGCGGCAAGAAGTCACTGTGAATGCCGCTAGCGCGGGGGCCATCGAGACGGAGACATCCTCCATCGCCGCCTCGCTGAGTACGCAGAGCGTGATAAACCTGCCGGCGAACTTTCGTGCCAGTGGCGACACAAGCCCACTCAATCTCATTCAGACGCTTCCCGGCGTGCAGCCCGATACCGGTCCAGGCACCACCACCCCGATATCTAATGGAACCCCCAATATCAATTTCTCCGTGCAAGGCGGCCAGGCTTTCCAAACGGAAACCTCGGTAGACGGCATCTCGACGCAGAACATGAGAAACAACACGCCGCTCTCCGATGCCTTTCCTTCCACGGATTCGGTAGCCGAAATCCGTGTCGATGGTGTCAACAATAATGCCGAGTTCGGACAAGCCGGCGAAGTCACCACCGTGACCAAAGGCGGAACCAACCAGGTGCATGGAGGGCTTTTCTGGTATCACCAGAATCGCGCCCTCGATTCCGTGGCTTACGGAACGCCTGTCAACCCGGTAACCGGCCAGGCTGAAAAGCCGCAGAAGATCGCCAATGACTTCGGCGCCAGTGTGGGCGGTCCCATCGACATTCCGCACGTCTACAATGGGCACGACAAGACATTTTTCTTCGGGACCTATGAAGGATTCCGTTTCCCCAGGCAATCTACGATTCTGGATCTGGTCCCGACGCAGGATATGCTAGCGGGGAACTTCAGTCAGGAAGTGCCGTACCTCCTCGATCCCTACACCTTCGGGATCTATCCGAATACGACGGTCAGTCCGATCAGCGCTTCCGCCAATCCGTTTCTGAAATTCTTCCCCGCGCCGAATGTCGCCGGCTATCCGACCCTTGCCGCCGCGGAAGCGGGCCCCGGCTATAACTATGCCGCGAATCGGGACAGCAGTTATGGCTCCAACCAGTTCGACGCCCGAGTCGACCAACATTTCAGCCAGAAGCTGCAAGGTTTCGGCAGATTTACCTTCAAGAACCTGAGTCTTCTTGCTCCTCAGGATCTGAACATACAATCCATCACGAATTTCGATAATTACCGGATCCTTGCCTCCTCTCTCGTCTACAGCTTCACGCCCAATGTGCTGAACGAATTCCGTTTTGGCTTTACGTTCGAGCACAACGGCCTTCGCAACTCACTGGATGGCGCCCCTATCACGGCTGCCGCCGGCTTTGCTCCGGTTGGTGCGGACGAACCAGCCAATGGTGCGACTGAAATCTATTTTCCCACCGCTCTTACGACACTTGCCGCCGGCAATCTCAATTCGACATCCCTGAGCCACTTGTTCCAATTTGCAGATAATCTGACCTGGGCAAAGGGAAGACATACGATAAAATATGGGCTTGACCTCCGCGCGCTTCAATCCCTCACCACGCTGGGCGCCTATGGAATCAATAATGTCGAAGTCTTCGTCTTTACCGGTCAAATCACCTCCTATCCGAATGCGCCTGCTGTCGCCAACGAGTTTGCCGACTTTCTGGCGGGAACCCCTGTGGCGACGCAGTACTATACGCTGGTTCCCAAAGACGACGGAAGGTCGATCTATTACGGCTTCTTTGCACAAGACGAGTGGAAGGCTTTGCCGAAGCTGACGGTCTCCTACGGCCTGCGCTACGAGTACCATCCGGCCTATCATGACACCACAGGCACCATCGGTAACTTCGATCCCAGCGTTGCAGGGACCGGGGCAGTCGTCTACCCCGATGGCTATCAAAATCTGCTCGATCCGTATTTTCTGGACAGCTTCGACGCTTGCGGATACGGTCCTGCAAGCACGCCTTACGCAAATTGCACTCCCGTGCTCTCCAACAGCCAGGACCATCTTCCTAACAGCCTGCGCAGGACGCAGAAGGATCGCATCCTGCCTCGCATCGGAATCGCTTGGCGGCCCTTCAACGATGACAAGACTGCCGTACGTGCCGGCTTCGGCGTGTATAACACGACTACGCTCGGCAGGATCTTCTTCTCTCTCACAGATACCTTGCAGGCTGCGACGAACACCTACTTCAACTCCCTGACTTCCACCGGCTTGGCCTATTATTGGCCGCAGACAAGTCCAGGGTCGGGTGCGGTAACGCCCGTGTACGGCACGGCACACATGTCGACTGCCAACCAAATCGACTGGAAAGATCCGTACTCCATGCAGTGGAGCCTTTCCATCGACCACGAGTTTCGGGGGAATACCGGCGCGCGCATCTCCTACATCGCGATGCAGACCAAAGATTTGGTAATCGCACCCGATCTGAACGAAATGTCCTATTCAAGTACCACCCCCGCCGAGCAGCGTCCGCTCACCGATCGCCCCTTTCCGAATTGGGGTGCTGTGGACACTCTCATGACTACTGGGGTGGCAAACTATGAATCGTTGCAATTGGAAGCCAACCACCGCTTCCAGCATGGTTTCACCTTCGACTCAACCTACACGTGGGCCAAGAACCTTGCCGACAATCAGGGGGCGGCGCCCTCATCCTTCGCGGCTGAAAACGGAAGCAACGAGGGAGCGGTCGCTTCTACACAAGAGAACCACTTGCTCTTCTACGGAAACGTCTATGGGACCCGGCGTCAACGCTGGATCTCGACCGCCGTCTATGACCTTCCCTTCGGACGCGGCCGGAAGTTCGGCTCAAACATGAATCGTCTGGAGAACGGGCTGTTGGGCGGCTGGCGGTGGAGCAACATCTTCCTGCTGCAAACCGGTCCTTATCTCTCGGCGTATATCCCGGGCGACGACGCCGACCCCTCCGGTACCGGCTCAGGCATTCTGTACGGCCGCACTCAACATCCTGACGTGGTGGGAAACATTTATCCCGCCCACCAGAGCAGAAACGAGTGGGTCAATCCCATGGCCTTTGCATGTCCCAGCAACAGCGGCTATACGGCCACTTCCTATGCGGGTAATCCGTGCACCGTGGGGGTGACTTCGGCTCCTATTGGGCGTTACGGCAACGAGGGTGTTGGCGATATCCTCGGTCCTGGAACCGTGAACTGGTCGGCCGGCCTCAACAAACAGTTCGCGATTTCCGAGAGGGTAAAACTGCACGCGGAAGTCACCTTCACCAACGTGTTGAACCACACCAACCTGAACGATCCATTCCTGGATATCACGAACCCGAATTTTGGGAAAATTGCTTCCGCCCGTGGATCTGATTTTGGTGGCAATCGCACCGGACAAGTTTCGATGCGAATTGAATTCTAGTGTCCTGTTCCGCTTAGTTGTTGGCAACCCGATCTTGTCAGACCCCCTCCCCCAGCCCCTCTCCCCCTTCGGGGGGGGCTGGGGGTGAGGGGGTCGTAGGGTCGTAAGAAGTTAAGTGTGACAGCACACGAGCTAGAGTTAGAAAAACCCTGGCGCTCAGTGGTCATCGCCACAGGGGCGCGCTTCCGTCGCCAAACAGGGGTCAAGGGAATGACTCGCCTAGTTTCAACCCTGACGCTTGCGCTCGGCTTGCTGGGCGGGCAGGCCTTGGCCCCTCCGGCGCCTCCAACTGCCACCCACAAGCCGCGCGCGTCAGGGTTGGTGACAGTTCGTGGAATGCAGTTTCTGGATGCGTCAGGCAAGCCGCTGCTCCTGCACGGCATCAGTGTCGCCAACAAGTCGCCGGAGAAAGGATATGTTGGTGATCTCACCCCTAATGATTTTGCCGCGATTCGAAGCTGGGGCATGAATTGCGTTCGGCTCGCCATCTTCTGGGACGGCCTGGAACCGCAGCCCGGACGCTTTGACGAAACGTATCTGGAGCGTATTGCCCAGCGGGTGGAGTGGGCCAAGGCGCAAGGTCTCTACGTGTTGTTGGACATGCATCAGGACCTCTACAGCGTCAAGTTTTCCGATGGCGCACCGGCTTGGGCCACCCTCGACGAGGGTAAGCCGTACACGCCCAGCGCCGTGTGGAGCGACGCCTATTATGCCAGCCCCGCCGTCGAGACCGCGCTGGATCATTTCTGGGCAAACAGTGCGGCGCCTGACGGTGTCGGTTTCCAGGATCATTACGCGCGCGTCTGGCAGTTCGTCGCGCAGCGCTTCCGTGACGAACCCGCCGTGATCGGCTACGACCTCATGAATGAGCCGTTCCCGGGCAGGGACGCTCCGCGGGTGTTGCAAGCCACGCTGCAACGACTGTCAGAAAGGCTCGCGGTCCGTCTGGGGCGGCAAGCTCCCCTATCCGGGGAGCTGTTTGCCCTGGAGGCAACGCCCCAAGGAAGAAGGCAGATTGCAGAGTGGCTGAAAGACCTGAGTCTGTTTACAGAAATGCTGGAGCCGGCCGCACCCATCATGCAGGACTTCGAGCGCGGCCGGCTGATGCCGATGTATGCGCGGGTGCGCCAGGCGATCCGCGCCGTAGATTCCCGCCATATCCTCTTCCTCGAACCGGCTATGTCCGCCAATATGGGCATCCCGAGCGCCCTCACGCCGCTCGCCGACGAGTCCGGAAAACGTGACCCGGAGCAGGCCTATGCTCCCCACGGCTACGACCTCGTCACCGATACCAATTCAATCGATTTGGAGAGCAACGAGCGGGTCGCGCTCATCTTCCAGCGTCACGCCAAACTTGCCCGGACATTGCAGATGCCCATGCTGGTGGGCGAGTGGGGAGCGTTTTACGGAAATCCGGCGGCTGCCGATGCGGCGCGGTTCATCGTGCGGCAGTTTGATCTACTGGGTTGTGGTGATCTATATTGGGCCTACAGGCGAGAATTGGCCAATTCACCACTCTTGCGCTCCCTCGAGCGCCCCCTACATAGGCCAGTGCACTTTGATAAAGCGTCACACTAAACTGTTTCTGATGGTCTTAAGCAGCGTAGCGCTGATAGGCGCGCGCTGCGGGCGTCCCTCCCCCGTCGAAGCCCGCGCCGTTGCGGAAGATTACGTCCACAACGTCTATCCCTTCCTGGGCGTAGATTGGGGGGGCAACACCTTTGTGGGCTCCGCCGTACCCTTTGGAATGGTAAAACTGGGGCCCGACATGGAGACCTTTGATGCTCGTCCGTCGGACTTCGGCTATCTGAGCGGAGGCCGCATCCTCGGCTTCAGCCACTTGCACCTGAGCGGGGCCGCGGGCAAATACGGTAACATCCTCGTCGCTCCCGTGGCCGGACCGCTCGACATTGCGGACGTCAAGTCGCCCCGCGTCGACGAGGTGAACCACCCTGGCTACTACGCCGCCACGCTTACCCGCTACAACACCAGAGCTGAACTGACCTCAACCCGCCGCGTCGGCTTCCACCGCTACACCTTTTTCGCCTCAGCGCAGTCACACCTCACCGTCAATATCGCCCACTGCCTTAATAAAGGTCAAGGCTCAGAGTCTCAGCGCTTCCTGGGCGGTCAGGTTCATCTCCTCTCCGACCATGAAGCCGAAGGGGTCGGCCGCTACGCCGGCGGATGGAACAAGGGCCGCGAGTACAAAGTCTACTTCTACATGGTCCTCGACACTCCGGCCTCCAGCGCCCACACGTGGACCGGCAGCACACTCTCTTCCGCACCCGAAGCCGCGGTCGACGAAGACCGGCCCCTCGGCGCCAGCTTCGACTTGCGCACCCACGCCGGCCAAGTCGTCCAGGCAAAGGTGGGTATTTCATTCGTCAGCACCGAGCGAGCACGCGAAAACGTAGAACAGGAAGCCCCCGCGTGGAACTTCGACGCCGTCCGCAGGGCCTCTGTCCGCGCCTGGAACCAGGCTTTGTCCAAGATCCGGCTCCGCGGCGAGACGGCCTCAAAACGCATTCAGTTTTACACCGCCATGTATCACACCATGCTCATGCCGTCCGACCGCACGGGCGAGAACCCCGGCTGGCAATCGACCGAGCCTAACTACGACGACTACTACGCCATCTGGGACACGTTCCGCAGCTCCAGCCCTCTGCTCACCCTCATTGCTCCTGACCGGCAACGCGACCTGATCCGCTCTCTCATCGATATCTATCGCCAGACCGGCTACATGCCCGACGCTCGCAGCGGCAATGACAATGGCCGTACTCAGGGTGGCAGCAACGCCGACGTAGTCGTCGCCGACGCCTACGTCAAGGGTCTCACCGGCATCGACTACCCGACCGCTTTCGAGGCTATGTTGAAAGACGCCACGGTTCCCCCGTCCGACCCGCAGAAAGAAGGACGTGGCGGCATTCCCGACTACAACACCAAAGGTTACATCAGCCTGGCCTACGAGCGCTCCGGGTCGCGCACCGTCGAATACGCCTACGACGATTTCGCCATCGCCGAAGTCGCCTGCGGCCTCCACCGCCCGGTCGAGGCCAAGCTCTTCGCCACCCGCGCGCACAATTGGGAGAACCTCTGGGACAAGGACCTCACCCTGGAGGGATTCAAAGGCTTCCTCCGCCCCCGCAATTCCGACGGCGCCTGGGCGGCACCGAACCTGCTCCTGCGCGGGACTTGGCCGGACTTCTTCTATGAAGGCGACCTATGGACTTACTCCCTTTACGCCCCGCAGGACGTGCGCAAACTGATCGCCCTGGCCGGCGGCAACCAGACTTTTGTCCGCCGTCTTGACAACATGTTTTATCAATTGCACTTTGATGTCACCAACGAGCCCGGCTTTCTTATCCCTGTTCTTTATAACTGGGCCGGACGCCCGGACCACACCGCTGAAGCCGTAAACGCCTTGCTCGAGAAAGCCTTCACGGACCAGCGCAGCGGCATACCGGGCAATGACGACTCCGGGGCAATGTCAAGTTGGTTCATCTTCCAGTCCCTCGGCTTTTACCCCAATGCCGGACAGGACATCTACCTGATCGGCACCCCGAGCTTTCCCGAGGCGGATATCACCCTCGCTTCCGGAAAAACTCTGCGCATCCTCGCTCGCAATATGGACAGCGAACACATCAATCTCTATATCCAGTCCGCCACGCTGAACGGAGTGCCACTCGATGCCTCATGGTTTCGGCACGGGCAGATTGCAAAGGGCGGGACGCTGGTGTTCACCATGGGGTCGGCGCCCGGCAATTGGGGGACAACCACTCCTCCGCCATCCATGTCTGATCCTGTGTCTCCGCTTTGTGCTGCGGCGCAACCGTGATGGTTTTGAAGAGGAACAACCGAGGTCCAATATACATGCTTCAATCTCGATGTAAATACCAAGCGGCACTTGGCGGTCGAAAGCCGACCCCTTATGAAGGCAGCTCTCACGGCCTGCACCCGCCTCGTCCACACATCCCGGCGCGGAATTTGTTACAGAAACTGGCACAAGGCTTTTCCTGGATCGCCAGCCGCAGCCGCATCCTTTTTGCTGTCCTTCTCGCGGCCCATGTCGTCGCTGCACCGGCCCAAACACCCGCGGGCAGATGCGTCCGTCTGAACCAGATCCAGATTATCGGTACCCATAACAGCTACCATGCCGGCATTGCCCCCAGTGAGACCAAGCTCTGGCAGGCAAGGAATCCGCAGGAGTATCAGGGGCTCGAGTATCGGCACCCTCCTTTGCCCCAGCAACTGGACCATGGCGTTCGGCAGATTGAGCTCGACGTCTTCGCCGATACCCAAGGCGGGCGCTACGCTCATCCCTCCGGACCTTCGATGGTGGCAGAAGCGGGCCTGCCGCCCGATCCCGCCTTCGATCCCGCTGGGGTAATGCTCAAACCCGGCTTCAAGGTTATGCACATCCAGGACGTCGACTACCGCAGCAATTGCCAGCCCTTTATCGCCTGCCTCAAGCAGGTTCGTCAGTGGTCCCATGCGCATCCCCACCACATCCCTATCTTCATCCTTGTAGAGACCAAACAGGATATCCCCCAAGGGTTCCAACTCACCGAGCCGGAGCCCTTTACGACCGCTACCTTCGACGCCCTCGACGCCGAGATCCGCTCCGTATTTCCGCCCCGTGAAATCATCTCGCCCGACAACGTTCGCGGCCACTATGACACGCTCGACCATGCGGTGCTGGCCGGCAACTGGCCTACCCTCGCTCGCTCGCGGGGCAAGGTCGTTTTCCTGATGGATCAGCGTCGCGTCGGCCCCATTTATCTGGCCGGGCATCCCTCACTGCGAGGGCGCGTCCTCTTTACCAATGCCGAGCCCGGCGAAGCCGACGCAGCCTTCATCGAGCGCAACGATGGTCCCGCCGCAGACATCACCGCGCTGGTCCGAAAAGGCTACCTCGTCCGCACCCGCACCGACGCCGACACACAAGAAGCGCGGACCAACGACACCCGACGCCGGGATGCCATGCTCGCGTCCGGCGCCCAAATTCTCAGCACTGATTACCCAGCGAGTGAGCCCGCCCGCTGGCCCGGCGGCTATTTCGTGGCGCTTCCCGGCAACGCAGTCGTTCGATGCAATCCCATCAATTAGGTTCTCAGGCTAATAAAATAATTTGATTTGAGCCAACGGCGGAGTGGTTCTTATAATGTCTTTTGTCATCGCCCAAAAACACATGAGGAGAATTCCATGCCTAGGTTGCTAACCCGGCTCCTGCTCGGTCTGGTGCTGGTTGTTGGATCGATGGCGGGTCGAGGGTTCGCTCAATCCTCAGCGCCATCCAATGCCTCGATCTCAGCGTCGCAGTCCGGTTCAACTCCCGTTACCGCCGAACGCCTGGCCCAGCTCGAACAGCAGATTGCGGATGCTCGAAGCTCCGGCGACAACGCCTGGATGCTGACCAGCGCGGCGTTGGTTCTTTTGATGACTGGACCCGGCCTGGCGCTCTTTTACGCTGGTTTGGTTCGCAAGAAGAACGTCCTTGCAACAATGATGCAAAGCTTCACGCTCATGGTGTTAGTGACCGTGCTCTGGGCTCTTTTTGGTTACAGCCTGGTCTTCCATGAGGGCTGGGGGTTCCTGGGGAATCTCGGGTACAGTTTTCTCAGGGGCGTCGGCTCCATGCCTAACGCGGATTACTCCGCCACCATTCCGCAACAGACTTTCATGGTTTATCAATTAATGTTCGCTATTATTACTCCTGCCTTGATCACCGGGGCCTTTGCGGAACGGATGAAATTCAGCGCCATGGTGCTTTTCATGGCCTTGTGGTCCATCATTGTTTACGACCCCATGGCCCACATGGTCTGGGGAAAGGGCGGGTTGCTCAATGCCTCCCTCGGGGGTGCCTTCCCCACCCTTGATTTTGCCGGGGGGACTGTAGTGCACGTGACTTCCGGCGTTTCTGCGCTGGTTTGCGCGCTTTACCTGGGCAAGAGGCTGGGTTATCCAAAAGAACCGATGCCGCCCCACAGCGTGGTGCTGAGCTTTATCGGCGCCTGCCTGCTTTGGGTGGGTTGGTTCGGCTTCAACGCCGGAAGCGCGCTGGGTGCAGGAAGTCTCGCCAGCAGCGCTTTTGTTGCTACCCACTTCGGCGCTGCGGCGGCCGCGTTGGGCTGGGCCGCAACCGAGTGGCTCGTGCGGGGAAAGGCCAGCGTGCTCGGGGCCATTTCCGGTGCGGTGGCCGGGCTGGTTGCCATTACCCCCGCTTCCGGGTTTGTGGGGCCTATGCCTGCGCTGGTTATCGGGCTGATCGCCGGCGTGGTCTGCTTTCTGATGGTGGCCAAGGTGAAGGGCCTCTTCGGTTATGATGATTCTCTTGATGTGTTCGGGGTTCATGGCGCGGGCGGCACCATCGGGGCGCTGTTGACCGGCGTCTTCGCGTCTCAGGCGGTGAACGCGATTTATAAAGACAGCCACGGTAATGCCTTGCCGGTGGGCTTGATTGATGGCAATGCCCATCAGCTCTTGAACCAGTTGGTGGGTATTGGGATTGCCTGGGTCCTGGCGATCGTCGGCACGCTCATTATTTTGAAGTTTGTGGATCTGGTGGTGGGTTTGCGCGTTACCGCCGAGCAGGAGATTCAAGGTCTGGACCTGTCTCAACACGGGGAAGAAGGCTACAATATGGAGGTTTGAAGTCAGCAGTAGCGCGGGCGAGACGCCCGCGCTACGTGGAAGGACAACTGCCAATGAAAAAAATCGAAGCGATTATTCAGCCCTCGAGGTTTGATGCGGTCAGGGATGCCCTCCATGAGATCGGTGTGGAAGGTATGACAGTCTTGGAAGTGCGGGGGCACGGCCGGCAGAAGGGACACACCGAGTTTTACCGTGGCAATGAGTACACGGTTGATCTGCTTCCCAAGATCAAAATCGAGATGGTGGTCCCGGACAACCTCGCCGAGCAGTCCGTTCAGGCCATTCTGAAAACGGCGAAGACGGGTAAGATTGGCGATGGAAAGATTTTTCTGACGCACGTGGACGACGCCATCCGCATCCGCAACGACGAGCGGGGCGATGCGGCCCTGTAAGTGGGAATGGAAACTGGAAATTAGAAAGCGGCATCGGCTTGCTGCGGATTCCGAACGGGCTGGCGTTGGAGGATGCGGAGGAGTTCTTGCGCAAAGTGCGGGAAGCCATCGGGGTGATGATGGCTGAGGTGGGGCCGAGATGAGCGAGTAACCCCTCACCCGGCCCGCGACGGCTGGTGAAAGCGCCGTCGCGGGCCGGGTGAGGGGGTCTCGAGCCTACGCTCCGTTTCTGACATCACGGATAGCGGTCTTCGGCTAGCCTCGCTCAGAATGACGGGGACTGCCACCGGGTCGTGCGGTGTCCTTCGCGGTGAACGGACGCCAAGATGCAAGCAATGCCACATGATCCCACCTCGAGAGGACCAATCTCCGCACTTAAGCTTTCGGACCATTACGCTGCTGAATCCCTCAGAATCCAACAAGAGTTTGATCGCACGGGTGATGGCGAGGGCGTCTTAGGCCAACGCTCGGACGCCGTGGATGAGGTGGTCAGCAGGCTTTACCGCGAGTTTTTTTCCCCGCAGCTCGATGCACCTCGGAACTTCTGCCTGGTTGCCTTGGGTGGCTATGGCCGCCGGGAGCTCTTTCCACATTCGGATATTGACCTGCTTTTCCTCACCGAAAGCAGCGGGGAGCAGTCCTCCCGGCGCGAGGCCGTTGCGGCCATGCTGCGGGAGCTGTGGGATTTGCGGCTGCGCATCGGGCATAGCGTTCACACGCTGGCGGAGTGCGGCCGGCTTTACCCCGATAACCTGGAATTCAACGTCGCACTCCTCGATTGCCGCTTTCTGGCGGGCGACCGCAAGCTTTACGCGCGCTTGCACGATGATGTGTTGCCACACTTGGTGGCTCGCGATCATCAAGACCTGCTTCGCAACCTGGCGGATGTGACACGCCAGCGGCACGCGAAGTATGGCGATACGATTTTTCACCTCGAACCCAACCTCAAAGAAAGCCCTGGCGGCCTGCGGGATTATCATGTTTGCCGATGGCTGGCGCGTATCTCCGAACTCGAGAAGCGTAAAGTCTGGAGCGCGCCGGAGGGTCTGTGGCCCGCCCCTTGGCGCGCCGAGATCGGTCCGGCTTTCGAGTTTCTGTGCGACACCCGCTGTTTTCTGCACTATTATCGCGGACGCGATGACAACCAGTTGAGTTACGAATGCCAGGACCAGGCATGCGCTCGTGGAATTGCGAGCCACGGTAGCGCGGACCCCCGATTTTGGGGTCCGCGGCTCGTGCCGCTAACCCCGGCGGACTGGATGCGGGTCTACTTTCGCCATGTCCGCTCCATTTACCGGCTCACCCTGCGCCTGTTGGACGATAACACCCCGGCGCGCGCGGGAATCTATGGGCTGTTCCAGAATTGGAGATCACGCCTCTCCAATGCTGATTTCTCCGTCCACCGGGAGACGATTTACGCCCGCCAGCCTGCGGCCCTGGCGCAAAATCCCGCGCTGGTTTTGCAGTTGTTCGAGATGGTCGCGCGGCACGGGCTCGAACTCAGCCGGGAGGCAGAAAGAGCGGTTACGGAAGCGCTGACTCGAGTCGTCGCCAAGCCCCCGGCTCCTGCTGTGTTTTGGGGTCACTTTCGGCAAATCCTCCTTTCCCCCTGGGCAGCCAAAGCCTTGCGGGAGATGAATCGCCTGGGTGTGCTCAGCACCCTCTTCCCGGAGTTCCAGGTGATTGACTCTCTCGTCATCCGGGATTTCTTTCACCGCTACACGGTGGACGAACACTCCTTCATGACCATCCAGAACCTGCACGCGCTCGGTCTATTTCGCCGGAAATCTCAGGGCGGGCCGAATTCCGGCATCGGGTCGGAATGGGAAGATAAGCTTGCCGAGATCCTCGAGGAATTGGAAAAACCGGAACTTCTCTACCTCGCCTTGCTTTTCCACGACGTGGGCAAAGGCATGGAGGTCCCGGATCACATCGAGGGGAGTCTTCAGGCACTGGAGGGGATCATGGCGCGACTAGAACTCGCGCCGGCAGACCGCGCCACCGTCCGGTTTCTGATCGCCAGCCATCTCGAGATGTCCACCACCTTGCAGCGCCGGGACATATTCGACCCGGAAACAGTGCGGGAATTCGCAGGGAAAACCGAGACTTCCGAACGCTTGAAGATGCTGTCTCTGCTCACCTATGCCGATATCAAGTCGGTCAATCCGGAAGCCTTGACGCCTTGGAAGACCGAACTGCTGTGGCGCCTCTATGCCGCCACGGCGAATTACCTCGCGCGGAGCCTGGACAAAGAGCGGGTGAAGCCCGCGGCCGCCAGCGCCTCGCCGGCGGAGAAGATTCTGCCGCTGCTGGCAGCTTCGACGACCCGAGAAGAAGTCGAGCGTTTTCTCGAGGGGTTCCCAAGGCGATACCTGGTGACCCATTCGGCGGAGGAGATTGCGCGGCACTTTCAGTTGGCGGGGCGGCTTGGGCAGGAGCCTGTCCAAGTCGTCCTGAAGGCCCTAAACGGCCTCTACGAACTCGCCGTCATCACGCCGGACCGACCCTTTCTCTTTGCTTCAATTACCGGGTCGCTTGCGGCTTGGGGGATGAGCATTGTGAAGGCCGACGCTTTCGCCAATGCTGCGGGGGTGGTTCTGGATACTTTCAGATTCGTGGACCTTTATCGCACCCTGGAATTGAACCCTTCGGAAACGGACCGCCTCGAGTCGAATTTGCTCGACGTCCTTCAGGGCAGGTTGGAACTCGCTAAGCTCATGAGTGGGCGCCTGCAATCCACCAGCGCGCGGAAACCCAAAGTAACCATCCCAACCCAGCTCCGTTTTGACGACACGAGCTCCTCCCACAGCACGCTTCTCGAACTGATTACCCACGACCGCCCAGGCTTGCTTTTCCAGGTCAGCTCTGTTCTCGCCCAGCTCGGCTGCAACATCGAGATTGCCTTGATCGACACGGAAGGCGAGAAAGTGATCGACGTATTCTACCTCACCGCTCAGGGCAGGAAGCTCCGGCCCGAGTTGCAAGAAGCCATCGAGACGGCCTTGTTGCCGAAGCTTCAATCCTGAGATAGGGGCCAGGTGTCAGGTGCCAGGTGTCGGGTGCCAGGTGTCAGGGCTCAGGGGCGGGGGAGTTGGGTGACGTCCCCGACCCAGGCCCCCGGCGCATTCCCCTCTTGAGGAAGGAAGGTTCTGAGGGTGCGACCTGCGCAACTTTTGCCTGTCCCCTTTCACCCATAACCTGCCACCTACTCTTCTGCTCATCCCTCGTCACTGCTTTTATGGTGCCGTCAGCTCCCACAAGTCCCTTCGGGAAGTCACAGACCCCAAGGATCAGGGGTCTGCGCGGGCCGGCCAATCGGTTCCGCAGGCCCTCCGAAACCTAATAGGCATCATGGTTGCACGCCTCTGTTTCTTACGAGCACAGTGAAATCTGTGATCTCCTTCAGGTCGGGGAACTGGGTTCCCCTCGGCGCCCACCACGAAAGCGCGTCGCGGTAAAGCATGTGGAGATACAGATGGTAACGATCATAGAAATCGGACAGGCTCAGGGATGAGCGTTGGTAGCTGACGTGCCCAGCTACCTTGTTGCGGTATTTTCTGAAGTCCTCAGCGAATTTGGGTGGGATTTTTTCCGGATACGCGCTGAGAGCATTTTCCCAAGCAGGAGCGGTACCGTTTTTAATAGCTTCACGCTTATTCCTCAGAATCCTCTGAGTGTGAGTTGAGATGAAGAGTTCGACCTTCCGGGCTCTTTCCTTGTTGTCCTTTGCGATTCCAGAATCGCAAAGCTCTCTAGCCAAGGCTCCAGCCATGAACTCGTATAGGTGATGGATGAAACGGGAATACGCATTGTACATCTTGAACGCCAGCCACCTGTTTTCACCAACGAGAATGGAGTGGGAAGCAAAGGCGTGGAATTCTGTAAACGCATCGTGGCACCGCAACAACTCGTGTTGCAGGGCGTTACAGTGAGCGGTATCTGTTTCGCCACCTATAACAATCTTCATGTGTAAACTATACGCCATTAGGCCTCGACGTTCATTGATTACAATCGCTACGTGCAGTGGTCGGTCAAAGTCGCTTTGTCACCTGGGGATTCCGGAAAGTCGCTGAAAGCCGTTCCGATTCATGCCCACAATACGACCGTCCCTGTACACCCGTGCAGGCCAGGGAGCAGCATCCAGGCATAGCACCGGGAGAGAACGCCCCGCCGGCCTCAATGAGCGCGGGCGTACTGCCGCGATTGCCGGGGAATTTCGGTTTGCAATCCGGCTACTCAGGCCCGATAATCCTACTCTGGATCTTGTTGTCTCGTCCGAGCTGTAGGCATGCAGATGACTCACTGTCCGAACTGCGGCAAGCGGAGTGAGGGTGCTTTCTGCATATGGTGTGGAACCCCCGCCCCTTTGAGATCAACGCAGGATGATGCCCCGGTCAGGGCTGGGATTATTTCCAGCGCCCCGAAAACAATCTCAAGTCCCGTGAAACCGGCGAAAACAGGAACCCCCTGGAGGAAAATATTACTGGCAGAGCTTATCGTGCTTGCCGGACTACTCATTCTTTTCGGAATCATCTATTCGGCCGTGAACCCGAGCAATGATCTATTGTTCGCTCTATATGCTGCATTGGCGAACCCGAGCAATGGTCTGTGGTTCGCTGTATATGCTGCATTCGCGATTTGGGTCCTGGAAGATTGTTCCAGGCGACGCACGAGCTCTTTAGGTTGGACCCTGGGCACGTTCTTTCTAGGTCCGATTGTGCTTCCAATCTATTTCGCAAAACGTCCGCTGAAGACCGGTGAGGTAAGAGAGGGGGGAACAGCGTGGAATATCCTCAGAAATTTCGCTTTGTTGTGGACGGTGGCCATGGCTGCCATTGGTGTCGGTACCTTGATCGCTGTGAGCACGAATACAGCTACGCTCCAAAGTGATGCGGAGAGATCGGGAGCAGCGATCGGCACGGCTCTTGCATTGGGAGTCATCGGCGCGCTCTGGTTTTTTCCGACACTCGGCTCGGTACTGCTCGGATTCCTCCTCAAGAAATCTTCGGTAGTTGAGAAAGGTCCGACTGGACCGCTATCAGTCGAGGGGACCCCGCTAGGGACAATCCACAGCGCGGCCTGGGTTGGAATAGTCGCTTTGAGCCTTATCGGATTGGGGGCGCTAGCGAGGTTGGGTCGAGACACTTGGCCAAATCCTCAGGCAGAAAAACGGACACAGCAAACGGAGACGAACTCAGTAGCGGAGGAAGAAAACAAGGCACAGCAGCCTGTCTTCAATTGGATAGACGGGGATACCACCTACCATGGAGCAATGGCGAGCAATGTAGGCGTGGCCGTTATCGGAATCAAATCTGGACCGTTTTTGATTGGCAACCCTTGGAACCCTGCGACAGCTTGGGGAGTGGGCGGGGTCAGGGCAAACGGTAAATTCATCATTGTCACTGTGGGAATTTACAACCGCCAGAGTAGCGCGGTAACGATGGACAGCGGACTTTTCAAGATTCTCGATTCTAACGGCAACGAATATTCCGCGTCTCAAGAGAGGATGGAGGTTGGCTCAGGCAGCAATCTCTTCCTGGCCCAAATCAATCCGGGAATGACGAACACCGGCGAAATTGTTTTTGATGTACCTGAGAATTTAAGTCTGGATAATCTAAAGCTGAGGTTCCGTGGCGGCATGACTGGGGATTCAGCGGACCTCGCGCTGAAGGTCAACTCTACAGTTAAGCAGGTGCCTCCGCCTCCAGAGGAGACTTCCCCGTACCGCAACGCAGCGGAGCAAGGCGATGCCGATGCGCAGTCCAATCTTGGCTTCATGTTCGAGAAGGGCCGAGGCGTGACGCAGGACTACGCACAAGCGGTCTACTGGTACCGCAAGGCAGCCGAGCAGGGGAATGCAGTTGCGCAAAACAACCTCGGCTTCCTGTACTACAAGGGCCTTGGCGTGACGCAGGACTACCCACAGGCGGTTTCCTGGTTCCGCAAGGCAGCCGAGCAGGGAAACGCACGTGCACAAGACAACCTCGGCTTCTCGTACTGGAAGGGCCTCGGCGTACCGCAGGACTACGCACAAGCGGTCTACTGGTGCCGCAAGGCAGCCGAGCAAGGCTACGCCCATGCACAGTCCGGTCTCGGCGTCATGTTCGAGAAGGGCCGAGGCGTGCCGCAGGACTACGCACAAGCGGTCTACTGGTACCGCAAGGCAGCCGAGCAGGGCGATGCCGAAGCGCAGGTGAGACTCGGCAATTTGTATTCCTCGGGGTATGGCCTGCCGCAGGACTACGCTCAGGCTTATTTCTGGCTGGGCCTTGCCGCCTCAGGCAAGGTCGAAGGGGTCAAGCAGGAGGACGTTGATAAATTGCGAGGCGATGCCGCATCTCACCTGACGCCAGCAGAACTATCTCAGGTGCAGGAACGCGTGCGGAAGTGGCTTGAACAACACCCTCCAAAAGTGGAGTAGCGGGTAGCCGCCTCGCGGCTGGTCGGCGAAACGTTAGGAGCTAAGCAACATGAAATCACATAACCTTAAAGAGAAACTCAACAGTGTCGGGTGGTTTATCCCGCCCTATGTCTCGTCCGGCTTTCTTGACTTGGTTGCGTCGCGCATTGCCCAGGCACAGGGTAACTTTACACAGGACGATTTAGAGAAGGCGCTATCTTTCGTCTATGATGCGGAGCGACTAGCCTCCATGATCTTGTACCGCTACCGGTGTATGCCAGTCATAAAGCAGTTCGCTGAGACAATATCTGAGTCGGTGGCGGCCCACTTCTTCGGCCTTGGTCATGTTGCAGTTGGCGGGCTAATTCCCGTTATCGAGGGGGCCGGCAGGCTCCTCGCTATGGAACGTAAGATCAAGTCACGTGGTTCTATTAAAAATGTGTTCGAAGCTCTTGCGTCCTACGCGAGAAAGGACGTTATGGTGCGGAGAATCGGCGCAGTTGATGAGATCGTCGACATGCTCGACTCATTCCTTTGTTTCGTTCAGGGCTACTTTTTCATTGGCGACCAGGATTATCCATTAGGGGACGGAACAAACAGGCCTGGTATCGTTCATGGAAGATACACAGACTCCAAATACGGGAAGCGAATCAACTTCTACAAAACCATCGCGGCGGTCGATTTCTTGACATTCATATCTTCATTGAATACTAAGGCGGCGTCGGGCTTCGCGCCCGACCGAACACCAGAATCAAGTCGCCTTGCGGCACATTATGCGTCACTAAGAGCCAAAAATACTCCATGATGACCTCGTATCCTGCGCCCAGCGGGCCACGGTCAGTGCTTCCGTGGCCGTGGGCTTTCCCTTCGATGACGAGCCCACGGTCAATTCCAAAGCAAGCGTAGCGCGGACCTGTTTTGTAGGTCCGCGGCTTTTCACTTCAAACCCTCGCGTCCTCTTCGGCCGGCAAACCCACCCGGTGGAGAGTCAGCCCGCACCGGCCATGTTGTTCGGCGGCGACACGCGACTCTACGCTCGACGCTGTGTCGAGCAATAGGGAGGCGACAACAGATTCCCGGCGGGCACGAGAAGCCGCGGACCTACAAAACAGGTCCGCGGTACGCTTGCTGACGATGCCTTATCGTCCCCGCAGTGGCAGTGCGCCTAACGTTCCCATCACCAGATAGTCTCGAATCCGGCAGACTGAATCTCACGATCCCTGCTAATCAGGGGGACCCGGTAGCGGAAGGCGGTCGCGGCAATCACGCGGTCGGGCAACTCAGGCACCTGCTGACGATCGACCTGCCGCATCGCTTCAGCAATGGCGGCGATCGTCACACGTCCTCCCGCGGAAAGCCCCGCCACATCTCGCGCCGCACCTCGTCAATCTCTTCAGCCGAGGGTGCAGAACCTAAGTCGGCTAGTGCGCCGTACGAGAAGCGCAATGGCTTTCTCTGCGCCCCACCAATTGCGGCCTCGAGGTCGGGGATGACCCGTCCGAGCAGCCGGACCTTGTCGAGGGCACTAAGCTGCTTTACCAACTCCACCACAACTTCCAACTCTGAATGTGTTTCTGCCATGCATCGCCTCACGAAGAATCGCCAACCCGGAGGTCCGCCTCCCCACTCAGCCGCCGCAACGCAAATAGAACCAGGATAACTGCCGCGCTCCCGAGTCCGGCGCGCGTGTTCGGGGGCAAAGCCATTATAGCGCAGAGCAAGGCGGTCCAGGCGAGAGCCAGCGGATTAATCGTGTTGCTCGAATCGCCGAGGTGCCACGGGCCACGCTTGCCAATCCAGAGCAAGCGTAGCGCGGACCTGTTTTGCAGGTCCGCGGCTCTTATCATGAAATATTCGCGGTCCGATCGGCTGGCCGAACCACAGCAAGCAAGAAAGCGTTGAAAATCTTTTCTTGACGTTGACTTGCCTCTTAATTTAATTTTGCGACAGAGCTTAGAAATTTGAATTGCCGGGTCGTCGACATTCCAGTGCGACGCGTTTCAACCATCGGCGGCGCGATCAGACAGGGGTGAAAATGAGAGCGAAGGCATCTTTTGGGGGTCTACTGGGATTCCTTTTCTTGGTGTTTTCAACCGGCGCAGGCTGGGCTCAGACGACGGGCACCATTCGGGGTACGGTTACAGATCCCTCCGGCGCGGTTGTGCCGGGCGCCAGCGTCACGGCCACTCAGAGTGGCACTCATATTAGCCGCGCCATGACCACGAACGAAAGCGGGGACTACGAGTTCCCTGCCTTGCCTGTGGGCCGCTACACCGTAGGGGTGCAGGTCACCGGATTCAAGCTAGCCCGGCGCAACGAAATCGAGGTCAGGTTGGGTCATGTGAGCGTAGTCGACGTGAGGCTGGAGTTGGGTCCGGTGGCGCAGGTGGTTACAGCGGAGGCTTCCGCCCCTCTCATCGAAATCGTCAGCACACAGGTTGGCGCGGTGGTGAATGACAAGGCGGTGGTCGAGCTTCCCCTGAATGCTCGCGATACCTATCAACTCCTGCAATTGCAGCCCGGCGTGCAGTCGCAGTTGGGGTCAGACCTCTTCTATGGCAGCGATCAGCCAGGTGTGGTTTCGGTGAACGGCGGACGCGGGCGTTCGAATAACTACACCGTGAACGGGGGCGATGCCAACGACCAGTTTGTGAATCTGCCGGGGGTGCAACCTTCTCCCGATACCATCGAGGAATTCCGGGTCTTGACCAACTCCTTCGACGCCGAATTTGGCCGCAATTCCGGCGCCGTGGTGAACGTGGTAACCAAGTCCGGCACCAACGCCTTGCACGGTGACTTGTATGAGTTCTTCCGCAACAATGTGCTCAACGCACGCGGCTTCTTTGACACCGCAATCCCGGACTTCAAGCAGAACCAGTTTGGAGGCACTCTGGGCGGACCCCTCCGCAAGGATCAGACCTTTTTCTTCACCTCTTATGAGGGACGCCGAATCCGGCAGGGAACTCCCTCCCCCGCCTTTCCTGTGCCCACGCCTGCCGAGCGGAGCGGCGATTTTTCTGCCGGAGGGTCTTTCACGGGAACATTGAGTGACCCCAACGGCACGGTGTCCGCTCTACTGAACTCGCGCCCGGGGTGCGCTGCTGCGGTAGCTGCGGGTGGTGGGGCGCCGATCGCTCCCGGCGCAGCCTACTCGGCCATCTTCCCGAACACCTACATCCCTCCTGCGTGTTTTGATCCGACGGCGCTTGATTTGATGAACCAGTTTGTGCCCTTGCCGAACTTGAATGGGACGGAGTACCAATCCGTCCCCACGGCGAGTGAATACGATGACCAATTCACCGGCCGCATCGATCACAAGATCAGTGACCACCAGCAATTCAACGCTTATTACTATTTTGACGACCAGTTCTACACCCAGCCCTTTTCGTTCTTCCAGGCGGCGGGCGCTAACGTCCCGGGGTTCGGAGGCCTTTACAACAGCCGCTACCAGCAATTGAACCTCACCCATACCTGGGTGATCAACCCGAGCGCTGTCAACGAGCTGCGCTTCGCAACCTTCCGCGAGGCGCAAGGGGAATTCAACCATCCTCAGCACTCCAACCTGGTCCAGGACTCCTGTGCCACCGTGCCGGCGGACCAGTGTTTTTCAGATCCCAGCGATCCTGCGCTCGGCATCACTCCCCATCTCGGGGCCGGGCACGAGGGTGTGCCCTTCGTTTCGGTATCCGGCGGATTCGTGATCGGGAACAACTATGAAGGGGAACTTCCCCAAGTCGGCAATACATTCCAGGGGATGGATAATTTGAGTAAAGTCGCCGGCAATCACAGTTTGAAATTCGGCGCGGATGCTCGCCGCCAGCGCTTTGACCAGCTTTTGTACTTTAACATCGATGGCGATTACTCCTTCCTGGGTGGTGGCCCGAATGATCCCTACTTTGGGAATACAGACGCGCAAGGGAACTTCACACGCACCGATCTCTATCCCAATTATCTTCTCGGCCTTCCGGACTCGTATCTGCAAGGCTCCGCGCAGCACGAAAGCGTGCGCAGCACGTCCCTTTATCTGTATGCGCAAGATAGCTGGAAGATTCGGCCTGCATTGACCTTGAACTACGGCCTGCGCTGGGAATTGAACACGCCCATCGCGGATATCGGCAGGCGCACGCAAACCTTCCGCCCGGGACAAAACACTTCCGTCTTTCCCTGCCAGCTCAGTCCCAACAACCCTTTGGTTGGGATGTTCGGGAGCACCGATTGCGGGCCGGGGAGTCCGGGGGAGTCTGTCTTCCCGCAAGGGTTGGTAGTGCCGGGGGACAAAGGCATCACTGACGCATTGACGCAAACCTATTACCGGGCATTCGCGCCGCGCATCGGTCTTGCCTGGAGCCCCTCATGGAACGATGGCGCGCTGGCGAAGATAACGGGAGGGCCGGGAAAGACAAGCATCCGAATGGGGTGGGGGCTTTTCTACAATCCCATCGAAGAGCTCGTGCTCGAGCAATTCAGCGGCGAACCCCCCTTCGGAGGGAGCGTCTACCTTTCCGAGACCCTCTTCAACACTCCCTTCGAGGGTCAAAGCGGTTCGATCTCGCCGAACCCATTCAATGGAATATTGAATCCGACTCGTGGTCAGCCGGTCGACTGGTCCGTGTTCCGGCCGATCCTTATGTTTGGGGAACTTCAACCCAATATCCGCCCGCAATATGCGGCTCAATATAATTTCAACATCCAGCGCGAGCTGACGCGAAACATGGCGCTCGAGGTGGGGTATGTGGGCTCGCAAGGACATCGCTTGCTGGCCACCCACGACTTGGACTACGGAAACGCGCAAACCTGCCTGGATTTGCAAAACCTCTCAAACTACTACGCCATTTCCGATCCTGCGCTTTCCGCCAGCCTGGCGTGTGGCCCCTTCTACGCCGACAGTTCCTTCACCATTCCGGCAAATGACATTCCTCAGGGAATGAGTGTGCATCTTCCGTACGGGTCAGTGCCTGTGGTGTCGGGGCCTAACAACCCCGCCATAACATTGGTCGGGCTACGTCGCTACTCGTCACCGTTCTGCCAGCCAACCACGGGCGCCGGATGTCCGCCGGATGGCACTCCGGTCTTCTCCAGCATTTTCGCGCAGGACACCATCGCCAACTCGAGCTACAACTCGTTGCAGGTATCCCTCGAGCGGCGCTTCTCCAAGGGCCTCCAATTCCTTGCTGCCTACACCTGGAGCAAATCATTTGATGAGGCCTCGAGTTTCGAGAATACCCTCAACCCACTCTGCTTCCGCTGCTCTCTGGCTCCTTCGCTGTTCAACGTAACTCAGCGCTTCGTGCTGAGTTACTACTGGGAGTTGCCGGTTCCGGAAAGGCGAGGGCTGGTGGGGAAGGTGGTGGATGGCTGGGGTCTTTCCGGCATCTTTAGTTTGCAGAGCGGCTTTCCCATCCGAATCACTTCCTCGAGCGACCTGGAACTCGAGAACAGCGACGACTTTGAATATCCCGGCGAGCCTGACTTGGTGGGGAAATTCACCACGCAGAACCCTCGCAATTCGGGTTGCGCTTTGGGAACCGGCCCCACTGCCGGACCCGGCGCACCCGCATGCCAGCCTATTGCCAATCAGTTCTTTGACCCCAATGCATTCGCTCCGCAGGCTCTGGGAACTATCGGGGATGCTCCACGATCGATTTGCTGCGGTCCGGGAATCAACAACGCCGACCTCGCCGTGCTCAAGACCACGCGTCTCGCGGAACACAAAGAACTCCAGTTCCGGGCAGAGTTCTTCAACGCCTTCAACCACGCGCAGTTCTATGTGCCGGACGGAAACATTACCGACGTGGCAACCTTTGGCCAGGTGGCTAAGGCCCGAGACCCGCGACTGATCCAGGTTGCCTTGAAGCTCTTGTTCTGATCGCAGTTGTCCGGTTCGCTTTTCCGCTTCAATCAGTGTCTGGCGGTTCAGGTGGCCTCGTGTCGTTTATGAAGAAGTCTGCATCCAGTGGAGCCTGGATGACTTGAAACGCACGCGTCGCTAGTCCAAAGTCGAAGAAAGAACGGAGATCGTCGTTCGCGCGTTGATCGGCAAATCCCAGCGAACCCTCCTTGATGTGGAAAACGCCCTGGATGAATTTCAAAATGCTGCCAAAGTCGCGTGGGACATTATCGACATAGGCCTCCGGTGTATAAGCGGAGACCACGAGCAGCGGCACGCGAAAACCACCCTGATAGCTGCCCGGTGGGCCACTCATGATGGTGGGCCTCACGTGGTCGTACCAACCGCCCCAATCGTCCCAGGTAATCACGATGGCAGTGTCTGACCAATAGCCTGCTCCGTCCTCGCAGGCGGTGTCGGCTCCGATGGCATCGACAATCACTGCCACCCAAGAAGGCCCTCCCGTCCCATAGGCAACTCCGGAATGATCGGAATTTTGCCCCACGGGAATCACCCAGCTCACGCTCGCCAGACGACAAGCGCGGATGTCCGTGAGCACATGGGCCGGTGTGAGGTCGACATTGGCGGCCCACTCAGGCCCCGTGCATTGAGTGTAATTCCAGTCGGGCGCGCAGATCTGCCGGATCGAAGCCGGCGCCGTCCAAACGGAGCCACCCGGATTGGACCCAAGCGGATTGGACGCGGCTGGAGCGTAATACTTCCAAGTGAGTCCGGCAGCGTCGAGCAGACTCGCCATGGTGGGGCGCGAGAAGCAGAATGTACCCAGGGGGTTATTCTTCAGCACGGTCTCGGCGCCTCCGGGTGCGATCAACCAGCTCCACTCGCCTAAAGGGGCAAGGCAGCCGGCGTCGTAAAATGCGTTATACTTCGCGCCACCCGGCTGGGTTGGATTCTCCGCGATGAACCTACCCTTTGCGTCGTCCTTGGCAGAGGGCGCCGAGGTCCCACCGAAAAGGAATTGGTGCGCGGGATAGCTGGGCCCTTGGTTCGATTGAAACATAAGGTTCGCCCACCCGTACCGGGCCGCGAGTTCAAGGTAGGGGTCCACGAGGTGCTTTGAATTGTCGACATACTTGAAATTCGGCTTGGGTGGGCAAATGCCGGTGCAGGCGATCAGGTCGGCTCCGTCCATGCGACCGCCGTCATACATCTGCACGAACGCGGCATGGGCGTGACTGAGATCGTAAGGGGTGTCCAGCGGGGCAGGCTCCAAGGCAACAGGCAGACCCTTGGAATCTACTCCTTCTCTGGCGATGTTGTAGTTCTCGTGGTGGAGGCCTGGCCAGGTCAGCAAGCCTTGAAAGAGATTGTCCGGGGTGCGGTTCTCCTGGACGATCACGACCACATGTTTGATCGGATTGGGATCTGGAAACTGGGCCTGGGCAGACATTGTCCCAAGCCAAACGAGCAGCAGTAGACCTTTGCTAGCAAGCTTCATGCTTACTTCCCCCCTAAGGCAAAATGCGCAGGCTCCGGCCATTGCCAAGCCGGTAAACTGAGAAATCTCGCCGGTCCAGGGTGAACACGTTTTCGATTCCTTCCCGTTCTGCCAAGTAAACCAAAGCGCCGTCAGCAATCTGGGCTCCCATCTTGCGATAGCGCATCAAGAACGCGGCAACCCAGCGCAGGGCCTTCTCATCTGTCTACGAGAGTCACCACGCTTCGACCTGCCAAAACCGCGAAAGTGCTTGCGCTGGGTGCTCAGGTCGCGGGGTGCGTTTCGAGCCGCCCCGATAAGACCCGCCTCCAATGCCAGATCGAAGCAGGTGACTGAGCCTCCGCGATCAACGAGATAGGACTCCAGCGCCTCGCGCACGATGTCGGACTCCTTTTGCCCGTTCAGGGAAGCTTGTTCTTGGAGTCCCCGGCGAAGTTGTGGGTTGATGCGGATAGAGATACGATCAGTTGCCATTCAGCGCTTTCTCCAGTCGTCTGACATTGTAGCGCATTGTCCGACAACTGCCCACCCTGGTGGGTCGTGGTGTCATTTGGAATCGTATCCCCTACCCAACGCCCGTCATTCCCGCGAAGGCGGGAACCCAGTGCGTGGACCGCGCATTTCTGAGGGCTTGCGGAGTGGATTCCCGCCTTCGCGGGAATGACTGCGGCTCGGACCGCCCATCTTTCGCAAATGACACCACTACCCCCCGGTGGGTGGTGTCCTGATTCCGCTTGCCTGCCGCCATCGTTTTGTTGTAACGTAAACGAATTATGAAAACCATGCCGCGGTAGTTCTCACTTCGCGTCGTTCTGAGTCCGCACGACCCCGGTCCGGGTCGAAATTCCAAACCAGCCTTACAGCTTTGTGTTTATGGCCACTGCCGTCACAACTCGCGACTTGTCTTCGTTCTGGGCCTCGATGCGCGAAGCGCTGCGCGGCTCGCACCAGGACTACACCACGGGCAGCCTCACACGTGCGATTTTTCTCCTCGCGGTGCCCATGGTTCTGGAGATGTTGATGGAATCGCTCTTCGCCATCGTGGATGTCTTCTGGGTGGCGCGGCTGGGCGCGGACTTCGTGGCGACGGTAGGGTTGGTCGAGGCGATGCTGACCTTGGTGTATGCGGTCGCCATGGGCCTGGGGCTGTCGGCCACGGCCATGGTGGCGCGGCGCGTGGGCGAGAAAGACCGTGAGGGAGCAGCGGCGGCGGGCGTACAAGCGATCGCTCTGGGATTGGTAGCCAGTCTCAGCATGGGCGCTGCCGGCTTCTATTTCGCGCCACGCCTTCTGCGCCTGATGGGCGCCTCGCCGGCCATCCTTGCAGTCGGCGCCCGCTATGCCCGGATCACCCTGGGCGGTTGCTGCGTGGTGGTGCTGCTGATTCTGAACAACGCGGTGTTTCGCGGCGCAGGCGACGCCGCCATCGCCATGCGCGTGCTTTGGCTTTCGAATTCCATCAACCTGGTTCTCGACCCTTGCCTGATCTTTGGCCTCGGACCGTTTCCCCGCTTGGGTGTGACCGGCGCCGCCGTGGCCACCCTCACCGGGCGGAGTATCGGAGTGGTCTATCAACTCTACCGGCTTTCCCGGGGCGGCGAACACATCCGGATTCTGGCGCGGCAAATTCACTTCAACCCGGAAGTTATGGCGCGGCTGCTCAGAGTCTCCCTGACTGGAATCGCCCAGATGCTGGTTCCGCACATCGCCTGGATCAGTCTGATGCGCATTGTGAGTGTGTTTGGGAGCACCGCCCTGGCCGCCTACACGATCAGCATCCGGATTATCGTTTTCTTCATCCTGCCGGCGTGGGGACTGAGCGGGGCCGCTGCCACGCTGGTCGGCCAGAATCTCGGCGCCCGGCAGCCGGAACGCGCGGAGCAATGCGTGTGGAAAACCGGCTTCTATAACATGCTGGTGATGGGTGGCGTGGGCGTGTTCTTCGTCTTGTTCCCAGGCCCTGTAGTCCGCCTGTTCACTCACGACCCGGCGATTGTTCCCCTCGGCGTCGCCTGCCTGCGTATCGTGAGCATCGGCAACATTGGCTACGCCTACGAGATGGTTATGATGCAAGCCTTCAACGGTGCGGGAGATACCCTTACGCCCACCATCGTGAATTCGTTCGGCTTCATTGTGTTCGAGATTCCTCTCGCCTACGCGCTCGCCATCCCGCTCGGCATGCACTCCAAGGGCGTCTACTGGGCCATAACTGTTTCAGAATCCGCAATTGCCGTGGCGATGGTCCTCCTGTTCCGCCGGGGCCGCTGGAAGGCAAAAAAGATCTAGCTGGCGCTCTTGCTTTGCCCTGCTTCTGTTCTGTCTGCGGGCAAGATGGCAGGCTTGCGCAAAGGACATAGCAAACTGTACGTCCGCAATTTACAATTTACTATTTACCATTTACTATTCATAATTGCGTTCGTTATTGCCCACCGTGACTCTGCCACCCGACACCTACCCATCAGTTTCCAGCCCCCAGTCCCCAGCCCCCAGCCCCTAGCCCCTGCTCTTCACCGGTGCAATTCGACCACGTCTTTATCGGCCAGGAGGTAATCGCGGTTGACCATCTGACCCTCAAATCGCCCGTGCCCCCAGACCCGCGCATACTTGAGTTGGGCGAGAAAATCATGGTGGACATGTGCCGCCAGGTCGAGCAGGCGTGAGCCGCGCTTTAAGATGTAGGGCGCGGTCAGTTCCAGCTTTTTTCCTGGAGCTTTGGTGTAGACCCGGATTACATCCAGCAGGTCAAAAGCGCTGCGGCGGAGGTCGTCCAGTGCCTGCCCCGTTTCGGCAGAGACGGGAAGGGTCTCGAGGCGCGCGCCGTAGAGGTCTTTCAGGACCTCGAGACTTTCGAGGGCGCCGCCGGCGTCGAGCTTATTGGCGACGAGCAAGGTCCTTTTGGCCAGCCATCCCGGGGTGTTGGGCAACTCGCCTGCCCCGAGCTGCACCTTGGCTTTGGCGAGTTGGGCGAGAGTGGTTTCGAGATCTTCGAGCAGATCCGGATCGCTCAAGTCAACCACCAGCAGCGCGGCATCCGCGTTGCGAATGATCTGATAAAGCCATGACTCAGGGAAGTCGGGATGGACCGGCGGCAGATCCACAAGCTGGATTTGAATGTCTTCGAACCTCATCATACCCGGCAGGGGAACGCGGGTGGTGAAAGGGTAATCGGCCACCTCCGGCATGGCATGGGTGAGTTGCCGGACCAGCATTGACTTGCCGCCGTTCGGCGGGCCCACCAGCGCCACCTGCCCGGCGCCCTCCTTCTCGATGCGGTGAATGATGCCGGCGCGGCTGACCGGTTTCCTCGCCTGTTCCGTGCGCAGCTTGGAGAGGCGCCGTTTCAGGTCGGCTTGCATCTTTTCCGTCCCTTTGTGGCGAGGGATGGTGGCCAGCATTTCTTCCAGCGCGGCCAGCTTTTCTTCCGACGTATTGGCGGCCTTGAACCGCCTTTCGGCTTCGAGGTATTCAGGGGTGAGATTCGCAGGCATAAGTTCCCCGCTGCCAGGACAGCCCTATTGTACTAGGGGCTGGGGAAGAACAGAAGGCAGTAGGCAGAAGGCAGTGAGGACCGAGTAGAAAAGTAAGAGTCAGGCGCTGGGGCAATCCTGAGTCGTGAATGGTAAATAGTAAATTGTGAATTGCGGAGGCGTAGTGATGGGGAGACCTGGGCACGGCGCGCAATGCGAACCCTGCGTTCGCAGTTTGCCATTCACCATTTACTATTCACCATTCATAATTGCTGATGGGGTTCACCTATCTGTTGCCCCGGTGTAATATAGGTGGAACATCTGCCTTGTACAATAGCGAGTTATCAAGGCAGAAAGCCGTCTTTGGTCGAGAGAGCGCACCCTCAAACCAAGCTTCCAAACGCTCCCTCAGACATGGCGGGGCGAACGAAGATGCCAATCCGTTGCTGCCCAATCTGTAAGAGTAACAACGTCAGGCGTTCAATGCGCCGCGGAGTGCTGGAGTCTTTAGTGCTCCGCTTGCTTTTGCTGAGGCCTTTTCGTTGCGAAGATTGTAACAACCGTTACTATGGCTGGTTCTCTAGCAAGAGGGGCGGGTCACGGCAAGTGGCGGGCACGTGAGTCAGGTGTCGGGTGTCAAGTGTTAGGTGCCAGGGAAGCCGTGATGAACGCAATTATGAATAGTGAATGGTGAATAGTGAATTGTGCCATTTTGAGGGAGGCGTTTCTTATGCGCAGCGTGGCGTGGCGGGCGCTCCTACTGGCGGTTTTTTCTGTGTTGTTAGTCCCGGGGCACGCACTGTTTTTCGCGCGTCAACGCACTGGGCAGGGAGATTTGGAACTCCGGGCGCCCGCCGGTGATCGTGCGGTCAAGATCGATCTCTCGGGGAAAACGGTTCTTCCCAACGGCCGCCTGATAACTCCGCTGGGAAAGCAGGTTAAGGTCGCCCCTCACCCTTACGGGCTTGCGCTCAGTCCGGACGGCAAGACTCTAGTCACCGCCAACAGCGGCACCCACCCGTTTTCCGCCTCCATCATCACCAAACTCGACAGCCCCGAACCCAAGGTCGCTCAAATTCCACCTGGCTTCAAACCTGCCGATGCCGATCCGGACAGTGTTTTCCTGGGCGTGGCCGTGGGACCGGACAATCGCACCCTTTGTCTTTCGGAGGGGAACAACGGCAGGGTCGGCATCTTCGACCTGGTTACCCACCAGCGCCTCTATTCGTTGAGCCTCGATGGGGCCTTCCAAGGTAAGACTTATGCCCACAGCCTTACTTCCACCCTTCAGCTTTCACCCGACGGTCGCCGCCTTTTCGTCCTCGACCTCGCCCATTTCCGCCTTGTCATCCTTGATACAGGTTCAAAGCAGATTGTCTCCAGCATTCCTGTCGGACGCATGCCTTTCGGATTTGCCCTTTCGCCGGACGGCAAGTTTGCATACGTGTCTAATGTGGGCATGTTCCAATACTCTCTGGTTCCGGGGTACGACGCGCTGCGAAGCAAGCAGACGGGATTGGATTTTCCTCCCTTTGGTTTTCCGTCCAAGGAAGCAGCCGAAGGCACGACCGTCGAGGGAAAGCAGGTTCCCGGGCTGGGCGACCCCAATGTGCCTGAGGCGAATTCGCTTTGGGTAATCGACGTGGCTGACCCTGCCCAGCCCAAAGTCGTTGCGAAGATCAAGACCGGAATTCAGGTCGGAGACAATTCCGTGGGCGGTTCAAGCCCTGGCGCTGTGGTGGCCGGCCGCGACAGAGTTTTCATCTCCAACGCCACCCAGGACAGCATCACCATCATCAATGCGGGCTCAAACCAGGTGGAGAAAACCATCTTGCTGGAGCCCGCCGAGGCAGTTAAGGGGTTGCGTGGTGTGCTTCCTTTCGGCATGACGCTCAGTCCGGACGAGGAGCGTCTTTACGTAGCCTGCTCCGGGATTAATGCGGTGGCGGTGCTCGACGCGCGCGACGGGCAAGTATTGGGCTACTTCCCAACTGCCTGGTTCCCGGCCCGGCTAGCCCTGAGCCCCGAGGGCAAGACGCTTTACGTCGCCAATACGAAAGGATTTGGCGCCGGCCCCAATGGCGGACCGAATTTTCAGGAGGGGCCGGAGGGCGTTTACATTGGTGACATTACGCATGGGTTTGTTTCGATCAGCCCCATCCCTGACGGGCGCGCACTCACGCAGATGACCGCTCGGGTGCTGGAGAACAATGGCTTCGTCACCTCCTCACCCGCAGGGCGCCCACAAGGGGCGCCCCTACAGTTGCCGCAGAGCACGAAGATCCAGCACGTTATCTTCATCGTGAGGGAAAACCGGACTTTTGATGAGGTCTTTGGGGACCTGCGAATCGCGGGTGCAAGGGTGGAAGGCGAAGCCAGCATGGCGCGGTGGGGCGAGAAGGCGCGGGTGAATGAAAAGGGAGAACCTGTGGAGGTGGAGGGTGCTCGCGTGACGCCCAACGCCCACGCCTTAGCGCGAAGGTTTGCCTTCAGTGACAACTTCTATGTGGACTCGGACGTTTCAGTGGACGGCCACCACTGGCTGGTGGGGAATTATCCCAACGAGGTTCTCGAATCGGAATGGCCGGCCGGGTACGGGGATAAGCTCAGTTTCGTGCCTGACGCTGACGCGCCCGGCCGCCTGAGCTTGGAATGTGGGAACCCCTGCCCGGAGACTTATCTCGAGGCAGGTTCGCTTTGGGAACACCTGGCAAGGCGCCACATCAGCTTCCGAAACTACGGGGAGGGCGTTGCGCTGCCGGGCGGCCGCGGCGGTCCTGGTTTAATGCCCACCGGCGTCCGCGAGGCTGTCAATATCCCCCTGCCCGAAGTCCTGTTCGAGAATACTTCGCGAAGTTACGCAACTTTCAACACGAACATCTCCGACCAATATCGCTTCGGGCAATTCCAACGCGAGTTCGAGCTTCGCTTTGCAAGTGGGAAGGAACCGCTTCCACAGTTCCTTTTCATCTGGCTGCCCAACGATCATACGGCCAAGCCGCGTCCGGAAGATGGCTATCGTTATCGTGCTTCTTACGTCGCGGATAACGATCTGGCGCTGGGAAAGCTGGTGGAGCTGTTTTCACACAGTTCTTTCTGGAAGGACATGGCCATCTTCGTCACCGAGGACGACGCCCAGGGGGGGCAGGACCACGTGGATGCTCACCGGAGTCTGTTGCTGGTGATCAGCCCTTACGCTCGCCAGGGCGTTTCGCATGTCCACACGAGCATTGCCAGCATCTTGAAAACCTTTGACCTGATTTTCGGGCTGCCCTATTTGAACCAGTACGACGCCGCAGCCACGGACCTTTCGGATATGTTCACCGATACGCCCGATTTCTCACCGTTTGAGGCGGTGCCTTCAGACACGCGCATCTTCGACCCGGCGAAAATCCACGAACCGGGCCTCGAGATGCAAGCCCGCCCCGGCGCACCCCTTGATGACCCCGACACCATTCGGAGAGAAATGCGCGAGCGGGATGACCAGTAGCGGAGGGTTTTTCGTAGAGGCGCGCTTTAGCGCGGCAACTCGCCTATTGTGCAAGAGCGCCCGGCTAAAGCCGGCCTCTACAGCACCAGAAGAGGACGGGTCAGGCGGTTCTCTAGCACTAGTACGTGAGACGCTGTCGTGCCGCCAGGATTTGTTTTTCTCCGTGTTCTCTGTGGTCAAGAAAAGACTAAACACAGAGGTCACTGAGACCCTCCGTGTTCTCTGTGTTGGAGCTTTAGAGGCACAGAGGACACGGAGAAGTTCGTCTTGTTGCGGCCAGCCCGCGCCGTAGTAGGGGCGAGCGGCGCTCGCCCACGGGGCCGAACGCCGTTCGGCCCTCTTTGATTCCATTGGCAGAATGCGCAAGGAGTGCCCGGCTAAAACCGGCCTTAAAGAAGAGCGCGTGGGCCAAAAGGTGGCGCAATCGTGTACAATGGACATTCGAGTCCAAGGTTCGCGAGATTCCACGAACCGTGATTTGAGAAAGTGCACAAAGTTACATCCTGGATTTGCTTTTGACTTTCAACTCTCGACTCTCGACTTTTTACTCTTGACTCTCGACTTCCGAATGCCCAATCTCCTCGACCAACTTAATCCCCAGCAGCGCGCCGCCGTAGAAGAGACGGAAGGGCCTCTGCTTATCCTGGCAGGGGCGGGCAGCGGCAAGACGCGCGTTATCGCTTACCGGATTGCCTATCTGATCGAAGCCCGGCAGGTGCCACCCGAGAATATTCTCGCCGTAACCTTCACCAACAAAGCCGCCGACCAAATGAAGGAACGTGTGGAAAAGCTGCTTTCAGGACAGGTGAAAATGCGGCCGGGGGCTCCGCACGTTTCCACCTTTCATTCGTTTTGCGTCAGCGTGTTGCGCCGGCATATCGAGCGGCTCGGGTATAGCCGCGATTTCACCATCTATGATGACGACGATCAGTTGCGGGTGTTGAAAGCCTGCATCCAGGAGCTGGGTCTCAGCGAGCAGATCACCTCCCCGCGAAGCACGCTGGCGAAAATCAGTTACACCAAGAATCGAGGACTTTCTCCCGAGGAGCTTTACACTCAGGCGGTCAACGCGGAAATGGAGAAGTTAGCCTCCCTCTACGAGCGGTACGAAAGCAAGCTGCGTCGCGCCAACGCGCTCGACTTCGACGACTTGCTGCTCAAGACGGTGGCCCTCTTCTATCAGTTTTCCGAAGTCTGCGAAAGGTACAACCAGCGCTTCCGCTATATCCAGGTGGATGAATTCCAGGACACCAACCGCATCCAGTATCAATTGATACGCCAGTTGACCTTACTCGAGCAAAACCTCTGCGTGGTCGGCGACGAGGACCAATCCATTTATCGCTGGCGCGGCGCCGACATCGGGAACATCCTCGATTTCGAAAAGGACTATCCCCGGGCCAAGGTCATTCGCCTGGAACAGAACTACCGCTCCACGCAGCTCATTCTTGACGCGGCGGGAGCGGTGGTGAGCCGGAACCTGGCGCGCAAAGGCAAGACCCTTTGGACGGACCGCAGCCGCGGTGAAAAGCTTGGCTTATTCGAGGCTCGTAGCGCCGATGAGGAAGCCGAATTCGTGGCCGGGGAAGCGGCGGAGGCGGTGGCCGAGCAGGCGGACGGGAGCGTGGCTGTCCTCTACCGAACCAATGCGCAATCGCGAGTGCTGGAGGAAAGCTTGCGCCGTCGGGAAATCCGTTACCGGCTGGTGGGCGGGTTCAGTTTCTATGCGCGGGCGGAAATCAAGGATGCGCTCGCTTACGCGCGGCTGGCCAATAACCTGCGTGACGACGCGGCGTTCGGGCGCATCGTCAACACCCCCTCGCGCGGCATTGGCGACGCGACGCTCGGAGCGCTGGAGGACTCCGCCGTAAAGAACCGGCTGAGCCTGTGGGAAGCGCTCGAGCAGGAACTGTTTCAGAGGCGGCTGCCGGCGCGGGCCCTGGGCGCGCTGGAAAGCTTTCATTCGATTATGAAGGAACTTGTGGAGGACCGGCAACACCTGCTCCTGGGTGAATTCTTCAAAAGCATCCTGGACCGGACACGCTACCTTGAAGTTCTCGAAGAGGAGCGCCAACCGGGCTCCGAGGAGCGCATTGAGAACCTCCGGGAACTGGTGAATGCCGCAGTGGGAGCCGCGGAGCAGGGTACAACTTTAGCAGATTTCCTGGACCACGCTTCGCTGGTTTCTGACGCGGATGACTACGACGAACATTCTCGTGTGACTCTGATGACTCTGCACAGCGCCAAAGGCCTGGAATTCGAAACCGTTTTCCTGGTGGGCATGGAGGAAGGAGTGTTTCCCCACAAGCTCGCGCTCAACGATCCGGACGGAGTCGAAGAAGAGCGCCGGCTCTGTTATGTGGGCATGACCCGGGCGAAGGACCGCTTGACCCTTTCCTGGGCCCGGCAACGGCGCTCCTTTGCTCGAGAATCCTTTGAGGAAACGAAACCTTCCCGATTCCTCCAGGAGATCCCACGGGAACTTCTGGAGCCTGTGAGTTCTGCGGGTATGGGTTGGAAGCCGCGAACGAACTGGGACAATGCGGTCAATTCCGTCTCGAGCGTTGAGCGTTTTCTCCGCGAGCGCGGGGTGCGTGGGGCGCCGACCGGTTCCGGCGCGCACTTCACCACCCACTCGCGCTGGCGAATCGGGTCGAAGGTCAGGCACGCCAAATTCGGTGTCGGGACTATCCTGGGGGCGGAAGGCGAGGGTGAGGATATTAAGTTGACCGTCAGCTTTCCGGGTTACGGCCAGAAGAAGTTTATGGCACAATACGCGGGATTGGAAAAGGCGTAGCACCGCCGCACCAAACGCGTCTTGTAGGGCCGGGGCTTGCCCCGGCCATGCCGTCCCGCCATGGCGGGAGGCGGCTCTACTAAGGAGTGATGAGCATATTATGAACACCAAGAAAATCGAGGACAGAACAGAACGCAAAAAGCTGAAGCGAGCGGCGCGCAAGAAGCGTCCTCCCAAACCGAAGCGGACAGAGCCGCGCGGCTCGCGCAAGCCCAAAGTCAAGAAAAGAGGGCCCGGCGCGCCGCCCCGACGGTAGGCGAGATTCGTGATCCGCGGACGAACCGGGGCACCCCCTCACCCGACCAGGCGCATCGGGAGATCGGGTGATCGGGTGACCAACAGCGCGCGAACCGGGTGATTGCGTGATCCGGGGATCGGGTGAACGAGACCCCCGCCAATCGGGTGAGCCGTGATCTGATCAACGAGAGCGCAGTTCTCCCGATCACCCAATCACCCGATCCGAGGGAGCAGGATCATCAAATCCCTTCCTCTCAGGGAAAAGGGCAGGGGGTGGTGAGGAATCGCGTGGCCAATCAGTTTTTTCAGAAAAAGAGTATCGACAAGCTCATTGCCGATGCCGGCGCGCCCGGACATCAGCTCCGGAAAACACTGGGGCCATGGTCGCTGACGGCGCTGGGCATCGGGGCGATCATCGGCACGGGAATCTTCATCCTGACCGGCACTGCCGCCGCGGGTGAGGTCCTGGAAGTGCGCTCCATCCTCAAGGCTCCGCTGTTGGACGTGCTGCTGCACGGGCAGAAGGCGCTGGGAATGGCAGGACGGCCTGGAGCAGGACCGGCGATTGCCCTCTCTTTTCTCCTGGTGGCAATGGCCTGCGCTCTGGCGGGACTTTGCTACGCCGAGTTGGCCTCGATGATTCCCATTGCGGGAAGCGCCTACACTTATTCCTATGCCACCCTGGGTGAAATTGTGGCGTGGATTATCGGATGGGACCTCATCCTCGAATATGCCGTCAGCAACATGGCGGTGGCGGTGGGATTCTCCGCCTATGTGGACAGCCTGCTGCGCGGCTTCGGGCTGGAGCTGCCGCGCAAACTCATGGAGCCCATGATTGTGGGCGGAAAGATGACAGGGGCTTATTTTAACCTGCCGGGCTTCCTGATCGTGATGGCCCTCACCGTGGTTTTGGTGATCGGAATCCGGGAGAGTGCCGGTGCCAACAACTTGATGGTGGGCGTGAAACTCATCGCCATCCTCATCTTCCTCGTCGCCGCCTCGCGGTTTATACACGTAACGAATTGGAAGCCCTTCATGCCCAACGGCTTTCAAGGCGTGTTAACCGGCGGGGCGATTGTCTTCTTCACCTACATCGGTTTTGACTCGGTATCCACCGCCGCCGAAGAGTGCCGGAATCCTCAGAAGGACGTTCCTTTTGGGATCATCGCCTCGCTGGTGATTTGTGCGGTGCTCTATGTCTCCGTGGCGTTGGTCCTGACGGGAATCCAGCACTGGCCAACCTTGCGGAACGCCGCGCCCGTAGCGAACGCCCTGGTGGCCATCGGCCTTCCAAACGTCATGGAGTGGGTGACGGTGGGGGCGCTGACAGGGATGCTCAGCTCCTTGCTGGTCTTCCAGTTGGGCCAGGCGCGGGTGTGGTTCGCCATGTCGCGTGACGGTCTGCTGCCTCGAGTTTTCTCGAAGGTTCACCCGCGCTTTCGCACCCCGCACGTCAGCACCTGGGTGGCCGGCTTCTTTGTGGCGATCCCCGCCGGCATCTTCGACATCGGCACACTGGCCGACCTCTCCAATATCGGGACGTTGTTTGCCTTCACCCTGGTGTCCCTGGGCGTGCTCGTGCTCCGCCGCACCCAGCCTCAGCGCCGGCGTTCCTTTCGCACACCCTGGGTCCCCGTCGTTCCGATCCTTTCCATCCTTTGTTGCTTTGTCCTCATGGCCAGCCTGCCCATCGAAACCTGGGTGCGTTTCGTAGTGTGGCTGATTATTGGCCTGACCATCTATTTCGGTTACAGCAGGCACCGCAGCGAATTTGGAAGGAGTCCGCGGCGAATGGTTCCCGCGGAAACTACGCACGCTGAGCGTGCGGATTTTGGTTAGTGGTGTCATTTGCGAGACATGGGCGCTCCAAGCCGCAGTCATTCCCGCGAAGGCGGGAATCCACTCCGCAAACCCTCTGAAATGCGCGGTCCACGCACTGGATTCCCGCCTTCGCGGGAATGACTAGCGTTGGGTAGGGATACGATTCCAAATGACGCCACCACCGGATTTTGACAGACAACGACAAATCATTGTGAAATGGGGTAGAATCGCCCTGGTCGTTTTATAATGTGAGGCTCTCCCCGGACGGGGGGAATGAGATAGTTATGTGCAGCGCGCGGCACCATAAGCAGTTGACACCCGTTGGGGCCATCGGCCGCCTGGTCGCTATCCTGGCGCTTTGGCTATGGATCGCTCATCCGGGCGCGGCTTGGGGTCCGACTGGCCACGACATCGTGATTACCTGGGCGATCCAAACCCTTCCCTCCGAGATGCGCGGCTTTTTTGAGGCGCATCGTCAGTTTCTCACCGAACACGCCAACGATCCCGATGTTTGGATGAACAAAGATCGTTACGAACGCAAGCGGCACTACATCTACATGGATAAGTATGGGACATTTCCCTTCCTGGATCTGCCGCATTCGTTCCAACAGGCTACGGAGCAATACGGGTCCGGGCGCGTCAATCGCGACGGCGTGCTGCCCTGGCAGGTGGGAGAATACAGCCTACGCTTAACGGAGGCGTTCAAGTCTCGTAACTGGGATCAGGTGAAGTTGGAGGCGGCCATACTGGCCCACTACGTGGCGGACGCGCACGATCCCCTTCATGTCACCAGGAATTTTGACGGCCAATTAACCCGCCAGACAGGATTGGCGGATCGGTTTGAAATTCGCCTCTTGGACCGCTACTCGAAGTTCTTCATTCTCCATCCCGAAGATGCGGTGAAGATCGATGATCCCACCGAATACGCATTCCAGACCTGCCTCGAGGCCTATACCAGCTTGGATTCCATCATCCTCGCGGATTTGCGCGCTCGGGAGGGCCAGCCGGATTATACCGATGAGTACTTCGATCGCTTTTATTCACAGATCGGCGCGACCGTGATGAAAGCAATCAACGAAGCGGCGCACGACGCGGGATCCTACTGGTATACGGCCTGGCTGAACGCCGGTAAGCCGGCGCTGCCAGTGCGGTAGGGAACAGGGAATAGGGAGTAGGGAATAGCGCCCCGTAGTGCTTGTTGGCCCTTCTCTATTCCCTGATCCCTATTCCCTATTCCCTACTCCCTATTCCCTGCTATGCTGGTGCCTGCCGTGCGCGAACCTGCCTTCGAACTTGAGTCCTTCATCCGACACCTTCCCAAAGTGGAGCTGCATGTCCATTTGGAGGGAAGCGTCCAGCCTGAAACTCTGCACGAACTCTCGCGTTCCAAGGGGCGTCTGGAGAAAGAGACGCGGGACTGGATCTCGGAGCGCGCTGGGCAGAGATACCGGTACAAGAACTTCCAGGATTTTCTCCAGGCCTTCAAGCTGGTGACCTTGCTCCTGGAGGGTCCGAGCGACTACGCCGTGGCCACCGCCCGGCTGATCGAGGGGCTGGCAAAACAAAATGTGAAGTATGCCGAAGTCATTTTCGCCGCCGGCGTTGTGCTTTGGAAGAAACAACCGCTCGAGGCTGTTTTCGAGGCGGCAGCTTCCTCCGCGCGGGCGGCGCAGAAAGCCTTCGGCGTGCGGGTGCAATGGATTTTTGACGCCATCCGCCATTTCGGCGTCGAGCACACGCGCGAGGTGCTCCACTACGCCGAGCGCTTCCGGCCGCAGGGCGTGGTGGCTTTCGGCATCGGTGGTGACGAAACCCGCGGTCCGGCGGAACTCTTCACGGAAGTTTTCCGGGAAGCCCGCGAAATGGGCCTCCATGTTGTTGCCCATGCGGGAGAAGCCTGTGGGCCGGAGAGCGTGCGCCAAGCGGTCGAGGCGCTGGGCGCCGAGCGCATCGGACACGGGCTCACAGCGGCGCGCGATCCGGCCGTGCTGGCACTCCTCCGTGATCGCCGGATTCCATTGGAGGTCTGCCTCACCAGTAATGTGGCCACGGGCGTGCTGGCGCGCGTGGAAGACCATCCCTTGCCTCAGTTTCTGGAAGCCGGCCTTATAGTGACGTTGAACACCGATGACCCGGCCATGTTCGGGACAGACTTGATTAGTGAATACTTGCTGGCCGCAAGAACTTTCGGCTTGGCGCGCGCGCAAATCCTGAATCTGGGCCAAAACGCCATCCGCGCTGCATTCCTATCGGAAGAAGAGAAGCTGGATTTGCTGAGCATGATGCCGAATGGCCCTGCTTGAGGCTCCCGCGCGACCTCGACGGAAATAAGCTCACGTCCCTCCTTCATTGTTACTGCTATCAACTTGCCCGTCGGACCGGCGCGGGCCCGCGACCCCCTCACCCAGCCCGCCTCCCGATGAAGTGCATCGGGACGGCGGCCCACCCTCTCCCCCAATGGGGAGAGGGCCGGAAGTCGTGCAATGTGGGACACGCTCAGCTCTTGGGGAGAGGGCCAGCGTACCGCGTTCTCATCAGTCGGCGAGAGCAGCATCGAGATCAGCGATCAGGTCGCCGACATCTTCGAGACCCACCGAAACGCGAATAAGGTCCGGCGTGATTCCCATCTTCAACTGGACCTCGCGGGGCACTGAGGCATGGGTCATTGTGGAAGGATGCTCGATAAGCGACTCGACTCCTCCCAGCGATTCCGCCAGAGTGAAAACTCGACAGCGTGCCAAGAGTTGCTTGACGCCCTCCTCACCCCCACGCAGCCGGAAAGAAAACGTTCCTCCGAATCCCCGCGCTTGGCGCCGAGCCAGTTCGTGTTGCGGATGGCTTTCCAGTCCTGGATGCAGCACCGCGGACACCTTGGGATGCTTCTCCAGCCAGCGTGCTATTTCCAAGGCGTTGCGGTTGTGCTCTTCCATACGCACGGCGAGTGTTTTGATTCCGCGCAGCACGAGATAACTATCCTGCGGTCCCGCGCAGGTCCCCATCGCATTCTGGAGAAAGTAAATCTGTTCGGCGAGGCGTAAGTCTTTTACCACAATAGCCCCGCCGACGACGTCCGAGTGACCGTTGATGTATTTGGTCGTCGAATGCACCACGATGTCGCCGCCTAGTTCGAGGGGCCGCTGAAAATAGGGCGTGAGAAATGTGTTGTCGCAGATGACCAGCGCGCCATGCTTGTGCGCAAGCTCCGAGACCGCGCGGATGTCCACCAAATTCATCAGCGGATTCGTGGGCGACTCCACCCACACCGCCTTGGGCGCGGCGGCAAGCGCGGAAGACAACTTGGAGAGGTCTCGCAAATCGACGTAATGGGCGCGGATCTGCTTCGTCGCGAAAACCGACTCGAACAGGCGGTAAGTGCCGCCATAGAGGTCGTCGTGCACAACTATAGTGTCTCCCGATTTGAACATCATCAGGACTGTCGCTTCCGCGGCCATGCCGGTCGCGAAAGCGAATCCGGCTGTCCCGCCCTCGAGCGCGGCTAAGCAGGACTCCAGCGCCTTGCGGGTTGGATTCCCGCTCCTCGAGTAATCGAACGGGCCAGGCTCGTTCACGCCGCGGAAGGCGAATGTGGACGTCTGGTAAATGGGCGTCATCACCGCGCCGAAATGCTCTTGGGGGTTGTATCCTGCGTGGATGGCAAGTGTTTTGAAATTCATAAGCCCTCGCAAAAAAAATCTCCAGTCGACTCACGCGCTTTGGAGTGCGGCAGCTTGCTGCCGCTTTTTTTCACTCGAGCTTGCTCGAGTGGGCCGCCGGAAGCAAGCTTCCACCCAAGGAAAGCGGCAGCAAGCTGCCGCACTCCAAAGCGCGGCGGCGACCAGACTCACCGAAAAGCCCGAACAAGAACAGTATGACATACCTGGTGCGAGGCTGAAAAACCGGTCTGGCTTGTGATCCTGAGCATGCATAGCCGAAAACACCTATCCGTGATGTAAGAAACGGGTCACCGCTTCTCTCCTGTCTTACGGCGCGCGCCAGCGACTTGCAAGAGTTATAATGGCTGCCCGGAGGTCTCATGCTCATGTCTCGTATCCTCTTGGCAATTCTTATGCTCTTGGCAAGTCTAACTCCCCTACCTGCTCAGGCGCCCCCCAAGATCAAAGTCCTGATTTTGACGGGCGTCAGCAATCACGACTGGCGCGCGACGACCCCGCTGCTGCGCGAAATCCTGGAGCGCACAGGGAAGTTCGACGTTCACGTCAACGAAGAGGTCCGCGGAAACACGCTCGAAACCTTTTCCCCTTATGACGTTCTGCTGCTCAACTACAGTGACTGGAAGAATTCGGGCCCCTGGTGGGACAATGGCGCGCGCCAGGCGCTGCTCGACTTTGTGAGAAACGGCAAGGGCCTTGTTTCCTACCACTTTTCCATCAGTGCCTTCTCGGGTTGGCAGGAATTCGACAAGCTGGTGGGAGGCACCTGGCGCGAGACCGCTGGACATGCGCCTTATCACGCCTACACCGTGAGCATCGTTGACCCCGAGCATCCCATCACCAAGGGGATGCCTGCTTCCTTTGCCGAGCATGACGAGCTCTATCATCGCCTCTCACTCCAGGCCAACATCCACGTCCTCGCCACCGCGTTCGATGACCCTAACAACTGCCACAAACCCGGCGAGGGGTGCGGGACAGGAAAGGACGAGCCGCTCATCTGGACACTCCCCTACGGAGCAGGCCGGGTGTTCCAGACCGCTCTGGGACATGACGTGAAGGCCATGCAGAGTCCCGGCTTTATCTTGACGCTTCAACGCGGCACCGAGTGGGCCGCTACCGGACAAGTGACTATTCCCGTGCCTGCCGACATGAAGTAGCGCCCCGTGGACCGGGGCAAGGTGAATCCAAAAGCGTTGCCCTGTAGGGTAGAATAGGTGACTGGGTCAACCACCGGCGAGCCGGGGTAGCAGACCAGTTTGGAGTTGTAGGGGCGAGTTTATCCGTCAGCCGACGGACCACATGGCGGCGTCCCGATAAGACCGGGATAAATGCCGCCGCCTCTACATCAGACTCCAACCAGGCCAAGCCCGGGGCCCGGCAGGAGGTCAGCCGATGATTCGCTCCACAGGTCGTGCTCTCGCCTTTTTCATGTTGATGGGCTTGCCATTCTTTCTTGGTGAGGCAGGCCAAGGGCAGAATGAGGAACCGGCGCCCTTCGAAATCCACCTTCCTTCAGAAATTCGCTCGGAGCAGGTCCAGGCTCGTTACTATCTAACGGGACCTTTTGGGAGCTCCGGTGGTTTTCTGAAAGCAGAGCCGGAGAGGAACGAGTACCTGATCGACACCTCCGTGAATCACCAAGCCGCAGAAACCCTCAAGGTGATTTTATACGCGCCTGGATGCCAGATTGTGACCCTCTCGGTCCACCCTTTATCAGAGTCTGAGAAGACCGCAGATGTTCCCTGTGAGGACCTCCCTCCTTTAACCTTCAACGGAAAAGTGGAGTTTCCCGAAGCTCCTCGCCGCCGGCCTTACGAGGTGGAAATCACTTACATGGCCTACTGGGCGAATGATTTCTTCGGCGTCGCGGACGGGCCGGTAACGACCTTTGATCTGGCGCAAGTGACGCCGGACGAACGCGGCGCATTCCACGTCATTCTCCCGAATTTCACCAAAGACGCGGCCACGGGATCTTTCCATCGTAACGCCGGGCTTCGTTTCATCGCTCGAGAACGCGAGTCCGGCAACATCGTGTCTCTGCTCGCGCCGGCGAACGTGCAAGGGAAGAACTCGCGCGACCTTGCGCTCAAGGCGAAGTATGCGACCGAGGTGATCTTCAAGCCTGTTCCTGAGTCACCTCAGAACCAGACTGCTGGACCAGATTGACAGACCGCTCGAGGAGCCATGGCCCCAAGCTTCGCGGAATATTACGACGCAGTGATTAATTGGGAGAAGCGTCTGGCGCGCGAGTTGCCGCTGCTGGAAGAACTCGCCCGCAGGATCGGCCGGCGAGTCCTTGTGCCGGCTTGCGGGACGGGAGGGCATGTGGCGGCGCTCGCCCGGCGGGGCTTCCGCGTGCATGGCTTCGATGCTGACGAAGACGCGGTGGCCTTTGCCAACCAACGTATCAGCCATGAGGCGAATGCCATCTCCGCCGCCGGCGGCGAAGCCCGGGTAAGCCTCCTCAAGATGGAGGAAGCCGGGGAGCTCGGCCCGACCTACGACGCCGCCTTTTGCTTGGGCAATGCCCTGCCGGGAATCTCGGGCGAAGGGCAGTTGCCGGCGGCCTTAAAAGGTATTGCAGGTGCCTTGCGACCTGGAGGCGTACTGCTCACGCAAAACCTCAACTACGACCTGCGCTGGAAGGAGAAGGCCCCTTGGTTCCCGCTGCTTTGGGGAGAAACCGCGAAAGAAGAAGTCTTGCTGGTGAAATTCGCCGGCTATGAACAGCAAGCGATCGCCTTTCACGCCATGTTTCTGGCGCGCGAAAAGGCGGAGGGAAAGTGGCAATCCTACGTCAGAAGCTCTCGACAGATCCCTCTTTTTCGCAGCCTTCTCGCACAGCTTCTGACTCAAGCCGGCTTTGGGAATCTGCAATTTTGGGGCGATTACGCCCAGGCCCCGTTCGATCCGGGAAAATCCAGTGACCTTTTGGTGGCGGGAGAAAAGCTGTAGGCAGCGGGGCTGCTGTCATTCTGAGCGGAGCGAAGAATCTCCGCAGTTTATTGCAAGCTCATGGACACACGAAGTAACTACAGAGATCCTTCGCTGCGCTCAGGATGACGTGCGATAAACTTAACGAAAGGAGTAAAACGAAATGATGAATTCGATTCCGAGAAGACGATTCTTGCAAAACGCCGGGCTGGGGTTGACAGCTTTGGCCTTGAGCCGCAGGGGGCCGCTTCTGGCCAACCCTTACGGCATGCCCATCGGTTTACAGCTCTATACGGTCCGCGACCACATGGAAAAGGATGTGGAGGGAACAATCAAGCGGGTGGCCGAGATAGGCTACCGGGAGGTGGAGTTGGGCGACCCCAACTACTATGGTAAGAAGCCCGCAGAGCTCCGGCAAATCCTGACCGGCCACGGCCTTAAAGCCATAAGCACGCATTTCGAGGAGTACCAGCTCAAGCATGACGTCGAGAAGAACATTGCGGGCGCCAAAGAATGCGGCGTAAGTTATATCGGCCTGGCCAGCCTGGACGAGCAAGACCGGAAGTCGCTCGAGGCCATCAAGCGCGATGCGGAATGGTTCAATCAAGTCGGGAAGACCGTCAGCGGGGCGGGCTGCCGGTTTTTTTATCACGGCCACAATTTCGACTATGCCAACGTGGACGGTGCGATCATCTACGACGAGCTGATTCGCAGGACGGACCCCAAACTCGTGAATTTCGAGCTGGACTGCTTCTGGTGCGTGCATGCGGGGAAGGACCCGGTGGACTACTTCCACCGTTTCCCGGGACGCTTCCCGCAGCTTCACATCAAGGACTTGAAACCCGGCTACCCGCCTACCACGGGAGAGGACTCTCGGCCCGGGGCCTTCACGGAAGTGGGCCAAGGGGTCATCGACTGGAAGAAGATTTTCAAGGCTGCGCGCGAAGGCGGCATGAAGCATTTTTACGTGGAGCAGGATGAGTGGGACCGCGACTCACTCGAAAGCGCCAAGATCAGTTACACCTATCTGCATAACCTGAGCGTTTGAAAAGTTGCGCCCGGCGGCAAGTGCTGGTGGTAAGATAGCGCCAATAGTCGAAGCCACGATGGCGCTTATGTGATGCCGCAGTATTCTCCAACGCGCCTCTCACACCAACCGAAAAGCCACATGCATGCGCCACCCGCCTGCCTTCTGTTGTTTGCCTTCTTGATGACAACCGGCCCCGCGCTGGCTCAACAGGGGTGCCGGCAGCCCACGATTGCGCCGACGCCCGCCGGCGTTAACATCTTCACAGATGAACAGGAAGTCGACCTGGGCGATGCGATTGCGCAGCAGTTGGAGCCACACCTGCGCGTCACTGACGATCCGCAAGTGACTGCATATCTGGCCCGCGTGGGCGACCGAATCGTCAAGCAACTGCCGCCCTCGCACCTGCGCTTCCGATATTACCTGATCGATCTGGCGGTCCCCAATGCCTTCTCGGTGGCGGGTGGCCGAATCTACGTGGCGCGGAAGTTGGTGGCCTTCGTCAAGAGCGAGGACGAATTGGCGGGCGTGCTCAGCCACGAAATGGGGCACATCGTCACACACCAGACAGCCATCGAGATGACCTCCCTCTTCGGGGCCGTGCTGGGCGTGCACCAGGTGGGTGACCGGCGCGACGTGTTTGCCAAGTACAACGATCTGTTCGCAAGCTGGCGACGCAATCCGCAGGCCTATCGCAGGCTCAGAAAGCACGGCGAGGGGCACGAGGAAGAGGCCGACCGGGTCGGCCTGGAAGCCATGGCGGCGGCAGGTTATAACCCTCAAGGTTCACCGGACGCCTTCGACCGCGTGACGGAATCGGGCGGAAAGACGGGGGGCTGGCTATCGGATTTCCTGCACACAACCCCGCCCAACGCGCGCCGGCTGCGCGAAATGCTCAAGGGCGTCGAGAGCCTGACGCAGGCCTGTTCCAAAGAGCGCCCGGCCGACGTAGGCAAGGGGTTCCAAGCCTGGCAGGCCGCGGTCATTGAGTACACGGGGTGGAAGCGTCGCGAGGTGCTGGATGGCCTGCTGTCGAAGGTGGAGCTCGAGCCCCTGCGTGCCTCGCTTTCGCGGGTCAAGTTCAGTCCCGATGGGCGCTACATCCTGGCGCAGGATGTGGACAAGATTTACGTCCTCTCGCGTGAGCCGCTGGCGTCTCTCTTCTCAATCGACGCTTTGGGCGCGCAGCCGGCGGAGTTTACACCCGATTCCCGAGCGGTGGTCTGGCACAATCCGAGCTTGCACGTAGAAAAGTGGGATGTTCAGACACAGAAGCGCATGAGCGTTTACGAGCCGGTTGTGACGAAAGGCTGTAGGGGTACGGCGCTCGCCGCGGACGGCAAGACCGTCGCCTGCGAGGGCGCGGATTCCACGCTTCGGCTGCTGGATGTGGCCACAGGAAGCGTCGTGTTTGAGAAGAAATACTTCAAGCCCGCTCTGTTAAACCTCCATCAGCGCGTTCCCATTGTTTTCTACGGAATGGGGTTTTCGCCCGATGGCCGCTGTTTTCTTGCGAGCAATCGTGAGGCAGCTTTCGGTTTTGATACGCAAGAGCGTTCGGAGTTCTCACCGCGAGGGGCCAGCAAGCGAATTGCGACGCTCGGGTTCGTGTTTGTCGGCCCTGACCGACTGTTCGGTTGGGACTCCGATACGCCGCAACAAGCGGACTTGGTGAGCTTTCCTGAGGGGAAGGTCCTGTGGCACTTATTCCTCCACCCCTGCCAATTCGCGGCGGTCACGCGTGGGGACTACATCTTGTTGAGCCGACCCAAGGACGAAGGCGTTGATGTACTAGACCTCACCGCCCAGAAGGCCGTGTGGAGCTATAAGGCGCATGGACTCGACATCTACGATCGGGTTTTTGTGGGCGAACTCAGGAACGGCGACCTGGCACTTTACGAAATAACGACAAGGAAAATCATGGCCTCGGTAAGGCTGCAAGGTGGCGAGTTGGCCGCGCCCGACGTGGCGGCAGTGACCGGCGACTTGAAGTGGGTAGCGATTAGTGAGAAGAAGCGGGGCACCGTATGGAATCTGGAGACCGGCGAGGCCGCCTATCGGGTGCGTGAATTCGATGGCGCTTACCTTGACCGGGACGCGTTCTATGGGGACTTCCCCAAGTACGGGGAGACGCCCCGCAGCATTGTCATGTGTCAACTCGCCCGCCAGCACCTCGAACCGATCAGAAAAATCGAAGACGAGCATGCGCAACAGCACGGGCGCTACCTGGTGGTGACCCAGCCAGCGAAGAGAGGCTTTGGCATGTTCGACCGCGATGTGACGCGTGAAACCCGCGACGTGGTCAGCGGCCAGACTCTTTGGACGCGGCATTTTGCCAAGGAAGCGCCATCGCTGGCCGTCGAGCCGGTCGAGGGTACGATTAACTTGCTGTGGCGAGGAGACGCGGGAGCAGTGCAAGAGGAGCTCAAGAGTTTTCCAAAGCTGGCCGTGGAGCTTGCGGCGGCGAAGGACAAGAAGTGGCTCGCTTTTGTGGAGGTGGTTGAGGCGAGCACCGGCAAGCCCCTCGAGGCGCTGCTCGTCGATACCAACAACGGATCCATCGCAATTCGAGACGACTTTAGCGTGGGAGATTGGCTGCTCCTCACTGACCCCTCGGGTCATGTGCTGGTGTATTCCTATTCAAAGGGAGAGAAAGTCGGCCAGGTGATGGGCACGTCTCCCGCAGTCGCCAAGGCGAGCGGCTTGATGTGCGTTCGCTCCAACGCCGACTAGTTGGCGCTTTACGACCTCGCCTCGATGGAGTTTCGGCGCGAGTACTCGTTCTCCAGCCCGGTCGCGTTCAACCAGTTCAGCCAAGATGGCAAGCGCCTGCTGGTGCTGACCGCCAACCAAGCCGCCTACCAACTCGACGTCTCCTCGGTCGTTGAGCCCGCACTCGAGGCCCCGGCGACGGGCCAGCATTAGCATAGGCTCTTTTTTCTCTTCCGGTCAGGGTTCGAGCGCGGATGATCTTAATGCGGCTCTTCTCTCCGGCCGCATCCTAAGGCCGCCGACCTCCAAGACCGGTGCGCGCTATGCTGGCTGATGAATGTGGATCACCCTTTTCTTTAGCCGACGCGGGGGAGCCAATACCGTGGCCGTCGGCTGTGGTGTGCAACCGCGAGGACCAGCAAGCCATCCTTTTCGATTGAATATATTAGCGAGAACCGGAACTTCCGCAGAAGATGCTTCCTAATGCCGGGCAATATCTCTTGAGCAGACTCGGGGAATCTTGCAATGAGACCCTCGGCCCTTCGAATCTCGGCATAGAAGCGCCGTCCCATGCCTGGGACACGCTGCTCGAGGTAGCCGACCTCATTAAGCAGTTCATCCTCGGCGGCTTGATGGTACCTGACGGGAGTCATCGGAAGAGCGCTTCCGCTTTATTCGCAACGTCTTGAGCGTCCGCAGCCCTAGCACGGCCGGCGCGGTACTGCTCCAGGCGCCTTTGCGCCTCCTCCGCCCAGAGACGCTCGGCCTCCTCTTCATCCAGCTCATCGAGGCTGGCCAGAAGCCTTTCCGCCAAGGCCGCGCGATCATCGAGCTTGAGGCTCAGGGCGCTCTTCAGAACTTCGCCCAAGTCTGACATGTTAACCTCCACGTTCATTGTACACCATCCCACCAAGAGCAGTGGCGAGCGGCAAGTGACGAGCAAGTAGCCCACACCTGTTTCTCAAGGTCTGTGGCTCTTGGCAAGGGCCGCGGACTTACAGAACAGGTCCGCGCTACGAGCGCTTGCCATGCAACCCTCTCCTACTGACCCCTCAGGCGGGCTTGCATCTCCCGGCGCAAGGCTGCGTTCATACAGGTCTGATACCTTGTGCCGTGCGCCCGAAACCACGCTAGGACGTCGGCATCGACGCGCAGGCTGATTTGTTGCTTCAGCGGCCGGTAAAATCGCCCCACATAAACCTGCGGCGGGAATGCTCTGGTCACCGGGGCGTCCGAATAATCAATCTCTGAATCCGCCCTTCGGGCCAAGCTTTCGAGTTCGGCGCGCTCGCGATCACGCAGGGGAGTGGTAAATAGCGCGCTCGCGGGGAGCCGCTTTTCTCACGGAGATGATGCGGACTTCCTCTTCGCCATTTTCCTCCTCAACGGTGTGAACGACCAATGGCAAACTATGGGCGGGACGGTGCCAGCGCGGCTCTTTGCTGCACGGCCTCGTAGCGGGGGACGCCGGTTGATCCCCCTACCGCCTCGATACAGAACGCCGCACAGGCATTTCCCATGCGCGCGGCGGTGAGGATATCTTCGCCGCTCGCCAGTCCTGCAATAAAACCCGCATCCCAACAATCGCCTGCGCCTGTGGTATCTACTACGTTGGCAGGGAGGGCCGGCACATGTATGCGGTCGCTGCCTTGGGCAATCAGACAGCCATCTCGACCCATTTTCAGCACCGCGGCGCGGGCGCCCAAGGTCAGGAGTTGGCCGGCAATCTCTTCCGCCGAGGCGTCCGGAAAAACCGCCTGAAGGTCATCGAAGCTGGGAATCACATAGTCGCAGTGAGGCAACATGGCCGCCAGGGGCTCGAGCTTCGGCCCATAGCCAAAATCCTCGTCCAGGAAGGTCAAGACACCTCGGCGTTGCGCTTCTTCGAGCAAGGTCGCGGCGGGTTTGCCGTCCAGTTCCGGCAGGACATACAAATCATGATAGAGGAGAAGATCGGTGTCCAGCACCCGCTCGAGGTCCAGGTCGCTGAGTTTGAAAGTCAGGTTGGCCCCGGGGGTATGGATGAACGTCCGGTCGCCGTCCGCGTGCACTGCCACAAAGGTGAAGGGGGTGGGGTCGTTCGGCGAGACACAAATACCGGTGGCGTCCACGCCTAGCTTAGCGAGTTCACGGGGAATGAATTCGCCATTAAAATCATCGCCCACCTTGGCGAAAGAACTGACCGGCAACCCCATGCGCGCCACCGCCGAGGGCATGTTGGCGGCGCCACCACCGGGCATCATGCGAATCCACTTCGCGGTGACCTGGGTATGGACGCGCGGCACGGGATATTGCGCGATGGGCCCGTTCAACAGGTCCACCACCACGGCTCCTACACAGTGAATTCTCTTCATGGCTTCGCCCGTTGCCAGCCTCCTGTCATTCTGAGGCCCCAATCTGCCCCCTCTGTCATTCTGAGGCCCCGTTCTTTGGGGCCGAAGAATCCCTGCAGTTGCTTTGAACGGCCAGCCGGTCGATGTTCCCTACGAACTGCAGAGATCCTTCGTCGTCCGCCAATAAGAATGGCGGACTCCTCAGGATGACATACCTGCGGTGTGCGCCGTGCCTGCGCGATTCTCCGCCGGGCGCATGCCCAACAGTTCTTGCGGAGTCTCATAGAGAATCGCCCGAGCCACCGCCAAGGCGTCGTTGCGCGTGTACTCGCCGTACTCGATCTTTGCGGCCAGGACCACCGACAATTGGTTGAGGATCATCCTCGCCTTGGCATACGTCCATTCCAGGCAATAGGCATCGGAGAAGAAACCCAGTTGCTTATTCACCGGCACCATATCGAGACGCTCTTCCATCACCTGCCGCATGACCGAGGGGAAAAAATTATGCCACCAGATACCGCAAAGCGAAAAATTGGGCAGTTCCCTGCACATCGTGCACAGCGACTGGTTGGCGTGGCGGCTGGCCAGATGGCACTGAAATCGAATCTTGGGATAGCGGCTGATCATTTCCGCCAACTGCCCGATAGTGCGTTGCGACAGCCGGCTGCCACTCTCGAAGGGCAACGGCTCGGCGGCGAGGCTGAACTGGAAAACGATCTGGTCGGCGTGAGGTTCCAGGGCCTTCAAGTAAGCTTCGTTGACGTAGGACGCGTACACGTCGCGTTCATGGGGACCGGCTTTGGCCCGCCGTCCCAACGCCTCCACCATCTCCTGCTCGCTCACCACGCGCAAGTCGATATCGGTCGAGATGCCGGTAGCCACGGAGAGGATCTGGTCATAGGGGATATTTGCGACATAGTGATTGACCGCAGCATGCACGTCGTCCAGAGAACGAATCACCCGTTCTGTGGGGGGACGCTTTCCGCCGATGGGGCTGGGCTTTCCGGCTTCTTCCCCCAGCAGCGTTCGAGCTCGAATAGCGCGGTGTCAAACTCGCCCCACTGGGAGCGCGTGAAAAAGGCCCACTCGAGCGAGTATTGAAGAATGTCCCGGTCCTGGCCGCTTTCTCGCCGCGCGTACTCCGTGCAATAGCGCTGAATATTGGCCCGGCGCATGATCCCTCTTTGCCAAGACCGGTCATCGGCCCGCTCCCGAATCAGCGCGTCCAGCCGCTGCCAATTCTCCGCTTCCACCGGCTCCTTCCATCCGTACAGATCCTCGAGCACGAGCCGGATCCCCCAGGAGATACTTGTATTGCGAACATATTTCAGATAGGGCAAGGCTTCGAGGATACGCTGGCGCGCTTCTTGCTGCGTCGGCCAGCCGGGGAATTGCGTCAGGCGCGCGCCGCTCGGGCACCCCGCCGCGTAGAGGTCACTTACTGCCATGTGATAGAGGAGGACATCGTGCAAGCCTCGCGCTCCCAGCTTCCCATCCACGAGGTGGGTGTGAACGTCCAGCAGCGGCATCGAGCACAATTCCTGGAACAGGTCCGCCTGCAAGCTTTGATTGGTCATGAGTAATTCTCCTTGTTGCGGAATCTGTCATGCTGAGCGCAGCGAAGCATCTCTGCAGTTCTTCGTAACTGGCTGAAAGAACAGCAACTGCAGAGATCCTTCGCTGCGCTCAGGATGACAAGCCAATCAAAAGTGACGCGACGCTAGGCGCGCCCCGCCGCCTGGGTCAAGTGAAACCACTTCTCGATGACCTTGGCCATGGCTTGCATGGCCACCTCCTGAGCTATCGGGGTCCAGAGGTTCTTTCCAGCGCTCCACTGCTCAAGCAGCGATTGCCGCACGGCGGCGATGGCTTCTGTGGCCACATTCACTTTGGCAATCCCCAGCGATATGGCTCGGCGCAGATCGGCCTCGGGCGTTCCCGAGCCGCCGTGCAGAACCAGGGGAATGCGCGTTGCGGCCTTGAGCTTCGCCAAGCGCTCAAAGTCCAGGTGTGGCAGCTTCGTGTAGAGTCCATGGGCATTGCCAATGGAGACCGCCAGGGCGTCGATCCCGGCCTCTTGCACAAAGGCAGCGGCCATATCCGGGTCGGTGAGGGTGGACTGGCCCTCGCCTTCCACAGTGATCTGGTCCACTTGACCTACCACGCCCAGCTCGCCCTCCACGGTCACACCCTGGGGATGCGCCAGGGCCACCACCCGCTTCAGAGCTTCGAGGTTCTCCGCCCACGGCCGGGTGGAATAGTCCAGCATCACCGAGGTGTACTTCGCGGCTAGGCAGTCTTCAACCATAGCCATGGAATTGCCATGATCCAGATGCAGCGCCGCCGGGACGTCAAAGCGTTCCGCCAACGCGTACGCCACCGCCCCCAGGTCACGCGGAGAAAGCAACCCGAATTCTCCGGGGCCGTTCATCAGAATCACCGGCGCCTTCAACTGCGACGCCGCCCGCAACACCACTTCGATGCTCTCGGCATTCCAGACGCAAAACGCCGGAACCGCGTAGCCTCCCGACACTGCCCGCTGCAACAATTGCAGCATGGGAACGAATTTCATGCTTTTTTCCCTTTTGCCGCCAGGGCCTCGACCTCCAAGCGCGTGGGCAGGGAAGGCTGAGCGCCCAATTTGCTCGCTGCCAAAGCACCGGCACAGTTGGCGAAGCGAATGGCATGATCGAGGTCGTTGCCGGCAGCCAGCTCAACTGTCAGAGCTGCGGTAAATGCGTCGCCTGCTGCCGTGGGATCAATAGGGTCGACCTTGCAGGCGGGAAAGTGTTTTGACTTTTTCGCAGTCACCAGCATTGAGCCGTCGCTGCCCAGCTTCAGAACCACCGTCTTTACTCCCAAAGAGAGGAGTTTTTCAGCCGCCTCGCGCGCCGAAACTCGTCCGCGAACTTCCTCGCCGGTCAGGCACGCGAGTTCTGTCTCATTGGGCGAAACAATGTCAGCCAGTGTCAAAATCTCGGTGGGGCAGTAGCGGGGCGGCCCGGCGTCTAGCACCGTCAACTTGCCGGCCTTCCGAGCCAGGCGCAATGCGGCTTCCACGGTTTCCAAGGGGATTTCCAGCACGGTCGAAAGCGCATCCGCCCGCTCGATCACATCCTTGGCCCGCTCGATGTCGGCAGGTGTCAGGTTGAAGTTGGCGGCGGGATCCACCGCAATACAATTATTCCCGTTGGGGAAAAGCATGATGAAAGCGCTCCCGGTGGCGCGCTCTGAGTCTCGCCGCACGCAGGTAGTGTCAATCCCTTCCGCCACCAACCCCTGAAGCAGGAAGTCTCCGATGATGTCGCTGCCCACGGCGCCCACAAGGGAGGTGTGGGCGCCCAGTCGCGCCACTGCCACGGCCTGGTTCGCTCCCTTGCCGCCGGGAAAGAACTTGAGATTTGAAACCAGCATGGTCTCGCCTTCTTTGGGCAGCCGCTCCGCCTTAACTACCATATCGAAATTCGTGCTGCCCACGACAACAATGTGAAGATCTTCCGCGCGACGCATCATAAGACCTCCTTGAGGTACTCGCTTCCGGAAAGAACCGCTTCCAACCGGAGGGAGCGCTGGCAGGCGCCCTGGCTGGCGGTAGGTGTAGCCACCAGAGAAGCCTGCTGCCACAACCTACAATACACCCCTTTACACACAGAACAGGGAGGGGTATTTTATCATCATTAGGAAGAGTGGTCTTACGGTCAGGGAGGGGATTTCATTATGCCAAAAGCAAAACAAGTCACCGCTTGGGTGGAAAGTAAGCCTGGAGAACTCGGCCGAATCGCGGAAGCCCTGGGCAAGGCGAAGGTCAACATCACCGCATTCTCCGCATGGAGCATAACCGGCGAGAGTCCCATTCGCCTTGTGGTCAATAGCCCGGCGAAGGCAAAAAAGGCCTTGGAGGGCCTCGGCATCCGCTGCACCGAAGAGGAGGTCTTGCGCCTTACGCTTACCGACGAGCCGGGAAAGCTCGGGGAAGTGGGGGCGCGTCTCGGTGCTGCGAACATTAATGTGGAATATGGCTATGGAAGCGTCACGGAAGGCGCCAAGAAGGCGGATGTCGTGCTGGCCGTCTCTGACTTCGCGGGCGCCGCAAAGGCCCTGCGCGGTTTGTAGCTGATGTGCCAGGGGCTTCACGCGAACGGGTAGCGATTCAGTTCCAGCGCCCGGTCCGCCACTCGCCGCCGCAATTCGATGGTATCCGGGGGCGTGCGCCGCAAAAAGCGCCTCAGCAGGGCGAGTTGGGTGCGGAGCGCATCGCCCTGGGCGACCCGTGCCAGCGCCCGGCGCGCTTCGACTTCCATGCGGTCGCAGGCACCGTACAGGAACGCTCGCGTGGCCGCGATCTCCGTGGCGCAGGTTTCGGGGGAGCCGGCGGAGAGTTTTTTCAATGTCCGAAGCAGCGCGCTCTCCATGGCGTAAACATCCATCACCAGGTTGCTGAGCGCGCCAATCACTTCCTGCTCTTTTTCCAGAGCCATCATGAAGCGTTCGACAGCGCTTCCGGCCACCAGCAGCGCCACTTTCTTGGCGCCTTCAACTAGCTTGGTTTCTTCCCCGAGGAGCTGATCGTCCGGCAACTCCTCACCCGGTTCCATCCCCAGAATGTCGTCGAGCAGTCTACGGGCCGCGGGAATCAGCGCAAGCTGGCCCTTCATCGACCGCTTCATGAGCATATCGGTGATCAGCAACCGGTTGATTTCGTTGGTGCCCTCGAAGATGCGGTTAACGCGACTGTCGCGGTAGGAACACTCGATTTCATAGTCGCTGGAAAAGCCGTAGCCACCGAATATCTGCACGGTCTCGTCCGTGACATAGTCCAGCGTCTCCGTTCCCATCACTTTCAGCATAGAGCATTCCACCGCGTACTCCTGCAAAGCTTCCATGATCTGTTTCGGCGCGGTGGGCGCCCCTTGGTCGATTCCCTCGAGCAGCAAATCGATCATCCCCGTTGTCCGATAGGAAACGCTTTCGACGGCGAAGGTGTGCGCGACCATTTGGCCCAGCTTTTCCTTGATCAGGCCGAAGTCCGCGATCCTGCCGCCGAAAGCCTCGCGCTCCTGGGCCCATTTCAGGGCTTCGAGCAAGAGGTACTTGCAGCCCCCCACGCAACCCGCCCCGAGTTTCAGCCGCCCCACGTTCAGGATGTTGAAGGCGATCAGGTGGCCCTTGCCCGCCTCACCCAGAAGGTTCTCCACCGGCACCGGAACGTTTTCGAGATTCAGGGGGGTGGTGGAAGACCCGCGAATGCCCATCTTGTGCTCTTCCGCGCCCGGCGAGACCCCGGCGAATCCCCGCTCCACGATGAAGGCAGTGAACTTTTCCCCGTCCACTTTCGCGAACACCACGTACACGTCGGCGATGCCGCCGTTGGTCACCCACATCTTGGTCCCGTTCAAAATGTAGTGTTTCCCGTCGGGGCTCAGGACCGCCCTGGTCTTGACGTTCAAGGCGTCCGAGCCCGAACTTGCTTCACTCAAGGAATACGCGCCCACCCATTCGGCGCTGGCCAGCTTGGGGACATACCTGGCTTTCTGCTCGGCGGTCCCAAAGAAGGCAATGGGCAGAATCCCAATGCCCGCCTGCCCCCCCACCGTCGTCGCCCACGAACCATTGCGCGCCATCTTCTCCGCAACGATGATGGAAGAAATCTTGTCCAGCTCCAGCCCGCCGAATCTCTGGGGGACGTCCGTAGTGGAAAGGCCAACCTCAGCGGCCTTCCTCAAAAGCTCCCTCAACACCCCCGGCTTCTTGTCCTCAATTCCCTGAAGGCGAGGGACAATTTCCTGAGCGATAAACTCCTGTGCGGTTTGGGCGATCAACCTGTGCTGGTCGGTCATGTCTTCCGGTGTGAACACATCCCCGGGCGAACGGGCCTCGATCAGAAAACTCCCGCCCTTGGGTGCAACCTTTAGATTTTGGATTTTAGATTTTGGATTTTGGATTAACATTCCACCTCTCACGCATACTCATAGACAGCCCCGCAGGGGCTGTCCCGCCGTTTGTAGGGGCGGCCCTTGTGGCCGCCCCTGGGCAACCCTTGTGGCTTCCCTAGGGCGGCCACAAGGGCCGCCCCTACAACACATATTTGTCACCTCAGATTTTCAAATATCCCCGCTGCTCCCATGCCACCGCCCACGCACATCGTGACCATGCCGTACTTGGCGCTTCGCCGCTTCAACTCGCCAAGCAAGGTCGCCGTGAGTTTGGCGCCGGTGCAGCCCAAGGGATGCCCCAAGGCGATAGCGCCGCCGTTGACGTTCACTCGCTCGAGGTCCAACTCTGCCAGCTCGATCACCGCAAGCGCCTGCGCCGCGAAGGCCTCATTCAACTCGATTACAGCGATATCCGCGAGCTTCAGGCCCGCCAGCTTCAGCGCCTTGGGGATGGCGTAAACCGGGCCGACGCCCATCTCCTCCGGCAGGCATCCGGCGGTCGCGAAGCTCACGAACCTGGCCAGCGGTTCGAGGCCCAGCGCTTTTGCCTTCTCCCCCGATGTCACCACGGCCGCAGCGGCCCCGTCGCTCATTTGCGAGGCGTTCCCCGCCGTGACGGTGCCGTGGGTGTGGAACGCGGGCTTCAACTTGGCCAGCGCACCCGCGGAAGTATCCGCCCGCGGCCCCTCGTCGGTGTCGAACCGGACCTGGCGCGTCTGGGGCTTGCCCTTGCCGTTCAGGTTGACCTCCACTACCTCGAGCGGGACGATCTCCTCCTTGAATCTCCCTTCGGCAATCGCCGCCAGCGCCCGCTGATGGCTGCGCAGCGCAAACTCATCCTGCTGCTGGCGCGTGATGTGATATTTTCGCGCCAGGTTTTCGGCCGTCAGCCCCATGGTAAGGTAGGAATCCGGATAATGCTCGATCAGGTAAGGGTTGGGCGCGAAATGATATCCGCCCATGGGAATCATGCTCATGGTTTCCGTGCCGCCGGCAATGACCACATCCGCGAACCCCGCCATGATGCGCTCGGAAGCGATGGCGATGGCCTGAAGACCCGAGGAGCAGAAGCGATTGATGGTCATCGCCGAGCAGCTTACCGGCAGGCCCGCCCTGAGCGCGGCGACGCGCGCCACGTTGTTTCCCTGCTCAGCCTCCGGCATCGCGCAGCCGAGGATCACGTCTTCAACTTCGTTGGGATCGAGCGCCGGGGCCCGCCGCAGAACCTCCCGAATGGCGGCCGCGGCCATCTCATCCGGTCGCGTGTTGCGCAACGTTCCGCGCGGCGCCCTGCCCACTGCGGTCCGCGCGATCGAGACGATTACTGCTTCTCTCATGAAAACCTCCCAAGAGCAGGGGCTGGGTGCTGGGGACTAGGAACGGGCTCTCGCGGGTCGCCAAGGTTAAAGGTTAAAGGCTAAAGGGTAAAGGCTCTGCCGATCTTAGCCTTTACCCTTTACACTTTAACCTTTACCAGCCCCCAGTCCCTAGCCCCTAGTCCCTGCTTTTCTAGTTTCTCAGTGGCTTGCCCTTCTTCAACATGTACTGGATGCGCTCCACGGTCTTCTTCTGGCCACAGAGACTTACGAAGGCCTCCCGTTCCAAATCCAGCAGGTACTGTTCGGAAACAAGCTGTGGCGAAGTAAACTCGCCTCCGCCGGAGAGGACCTTCGCGAGTTGAGTGGCGATCACCACGTCATAGTCGGAAATGTATTCGGCACGGCGCATCAAGTGCAATCCCAGTTTCATTTTGACGAAAGCCGCCTGGCCGAGGACTCGAACGTCCTGGCGCGGCTGGCGTGGACGATACCCCAAGCGGGCCAAGTCGAGCGCCAACTGCTTGGCGTCGGCGAGCTGGCGGTCCCGGTTCATGCTGATCGAGTCCTTCGCGGAAAGGTAGCCGAGCTTGCGCGCTTCTTCGGCGCTGGTCGAGACTTTGGCCATGCCGATATTCAAAAAGACTTCCTTGACGAATGTAAACGGGTCAGCCTCCGGATCGGCGGGCGCTTTATCCATAGCGCGCACCAGCATCTCTTTCGTGCCGCCGCCCGCCGGAATCAGCCCTACCCCGGCTTCCACCAGGCCCATATAAGTCTCTGCCGCGGCGCGTACACGCGTGGCGTGCAGAATCAGCTCCGTCCCTCCTCCCAGCGTCAGGCCAAAGGGAGCGGCCACCACGGGCTTGGGCGCATACTTGAGCGCCATGTTGGCGTTCTGGAAGGCGCGCACCGCGCTGTGAAGGTCGTCCCATTCGCCTTCCTGAATTGTCATCAGGACCATCATCAGGTTCGCGCCCACGCAGAAATTCGCCGCCTGGTTCCCGATCACCATGGCGTCAAAGCCCTCATTCAAGGTTTTCACCCCGGCGTGAATCATCTGCACCGTGTCAGCCCCGATGGTGTTCATCTTGGAATGGAACTCGAGGCAAACCACACCCTCGCCAAAGTCAATAAGGCTCGCGCCGGGATTCTTCTTGATTTCCTTTTTGCGGGCTTTGAGCGAGGGCAGCAGCAGAACGCCCGGCTCATCTTCGAGATCGCGATACGCGCCACTCGCGAAATCGAAGTAGCTTCGTGCGCCGTCGTCTGACGCGTAGAAGGTCTTCTTCCCGGAGGCGAAGAGTTTTTCGGCCAGGGGCGGCGTCGACCGGCCTGCCTTCTTCCAGGCCTCGGCGACCTTCTCAGTCCCCACCGCATCCCAAAGCTCGAAGGGGCCGCACTCCCAGTTGAAACCCCACTTCATGGAATTATCAATGGAGACGATATCGTCCGAAATCTCCGGCACACGCATCGCGGCGTAGTGGAACGCGTCGAAGAGGACTTTCTGGTAGAACTGCCCGGCGCGGTCAGGTGACTGGCAGAGCGTCCGGACCCGCTCCCGCGCGTCCTCGATATTGCGGGCCATCTCGAGCGAAGCGAACTTCGGCCTCTGTCGCTCGCGATAATCGAAGGTGGTCAGATCCAGCGTCAGGATTTCGCTCTCTTCCCCGCCGCCCTTGCCCTTGACCTTCTTATAAAACCCTTGTCCGGTTTTATCTCCCAGCAGCCGGCGCTGCATCATCTGCTCGACAAAACCGGGAAGCTGGAAGAGCTCGCGCCGTTCATCATGGGGCAGGGCCTCCGAGAGGTTCTTGACCACGTGCGCCATGACGTCGAGGCCCACGATATCCAGCGTGCGGAAGGTGGCGGACTTCGGCAATCCCATGGCGGGACCGGTGAGGGCATCGATCTCCTCAATCGTGTAGCCATCCTCCTGCATCACGCGGAGGGCCTTCAGGGTCGTGAACGTCCCGATGCGGTTGGCAATGAAATTGGGCGTGTCCTTGGCGATGACGATCCCTTTGCCCAGCACCACATCGCCGAAGCGCGAGACCGTCTCCACAACCTGCGGCAGTGTCTCGGGGGTGGGAATAATCTCCAGCAACTTCAGGTAGCGAGGAGGATTGAAGAAGTGCGTGCCGAGAAAATGCTGCCGAAGTTCCTCGCTGAAGCCTTCGATGACGCTGCCGATGCTGATGCCCGAGGTGTTGGAACTCACCACCGCCCCCGGCGTCCGGACTTCCAGCACCCTTTCGAGCAAGGCCCGCTTGATGCTGCGGTCTTCCGTCACGGCCTCGATGATCCAGTCACAATCTCTCAGCCAGGCCAAGTTATCCTCGAAGTTGCCCAGAGTGATCAATCGAGCTGCTTCCGGGACGAAGAACGCCGCCGGGCGCGACTTCAGCGCTGCCTCGAGTCCGGCTTGCGCCAAACGGTTGCGAACCTTGGCGTGACCGAGGGTCAGGCCTTGGGCTTGCTCCTCGGGCGTAAGCTCGCGGGGAACAATGTCGAGAAGAACAGAAGGAATGGAAGCATTGGCAAGATGAGCGGCGATACGCGCCCCCATCGTGCCGGCCCCCAGCACAGCCACTTTGCGGATGTCACGCACAATTTGCCCCCAAGAATGTCGGCAATCACTCAATAAGCCATTATGAATGGTGAATGGTGATTAGTAAATCGCGAATTGCGGACTTCGCTGCGGTGTAAGATGATGGAGACCATTGACCCGACTATCCTGCGAGGAGTGGTTTGTGAAAATAGTCTACTGGATTGATATCTGCATCTTTCTTGCCTTTGCAGTGTTCGTGGTGTCCCGTGAGCCGTCGAGCACTCGATACCTCATCGGGGTCGGAATGGCAGTGGCTGGTTTCGCCTTATCCATCCTTGCAAGGGTTCAACTTGGGCGGTCTTTTAGCATTCGAGCGCGGGCCAGAATGCTGGTGACGACAGGTCTCTACTCCAGATTCCGCCATCCCATATATCTCTTCCGAGGAATAGCCTTCCTTGGTTTGTTTATCGCCTGGGGCAAACTGATTCCGTTACTATGCTTTCTTCTGGTCTACCCCTTGCAAATCCTGCGGGCAAGAAAAGAGGGGAAGGTCTTGGAACAGGCGTTTGGGGAAGAATATCGCCGGTATAGGGCCGACACATGGTTTTGAACCGCGCCTTCCTCCGTGATACAAGGTCATAAATGCCTGCTTTTTTGGCAAGGACTTGGTGACTTCTTGTCATGCACCCATTTAAGTAATAGCCTAGATTTATTGGTTGCGGCCAACGGCCGCGCCGTGGTGTTATTTAGCGGGGGCCATCTCGCAACAGCAGTCATTCCCGCGAAAGCGGGAATCCATAGCGCCGGCAGTGAACCAGAGCGGTCCAGATTACCAGTTCACGCCGGGGCTCAAAGCGGCTCTGCCGCCCCGACTTGCGGAAAGCCTCCGGCTTTCCGGTCAATGCCACACGCCTCGCCTTCTTCCGCGCAGGCTGGAAGGCTGAGCCTTCCAGCCTGCGCGGAGGAGGTTGTTGAGGTCGAGCGTCCTCCGGAAAGGCAAAGCCTTTCCGCAAGTCAGGCGGCGGAGCCGCAGGTCGTGATTGACCGGAGTCCAGCGCAAATTGGACAAGCGTGGCAATGGATTCCCGCTTTCGCGGGAATGACCTGCGTCCCGGAAGGGTGCCGCTCCAAATGGCATCTCGCCCCCTCGGCGAAATGGGCGAGGAACGGTGCGTCCCTGGCGGTATAATGCAAGAGAGGCAATTACGAATAGTGAATGGTGAATAGTAAATTGTAAATTGTGGGCGCGGGGTTTGCTTTGCACGCTCTACGCGGGCTTCGGAGGGCTATGTTTTCCCAATTCAGAGTTTATAATTTACTATTTACAATTCATATGTTGCCACGTTTCATGGAGGTGCCCGATGTCTGATGTTGTGACCTTTGGCGAAGCCATGATTCGCCTCTCTCCGCCGCATTTCGAAAGACTGGAACAAGCCAACTCGTTGGACTTGCGCATTGGCGGCGGCGAACTGAACGTCGCTGTCGGTGTTAGCCGTCTGGGCCTTAGAAGCACCTGGGTCTCGCGCCTCCCCAAGAACGCGCTGGGAAGGCTCATGGAAAACAGGGTCCGCCAAGCTGGGGTGGACACCTCGAACTTGGTTTGGAGCGAAGAGGGAAGGGTGGGGCTTTACTTCCTCGAGTTGGGCGCGGCGCCCAGACCTAGTTCAGTACTTTACGATCGGGCGCAGTCCGCCATCAGCGCGGTGAAGCCCGGCGAGATCGACTGGAGAAAAGTGTTCCAGGGCGCAAAGTGGTTTCACACCAGCGGCATCACGCCGGCGCTCAGCGATTCGGCTGCCGCCGTTACCCTCGAGGCCTTGAAGGCGGCAAAGCAGGCCGGAGTTACCGTGAGTTACGATCTGAATTACCGCGGCAAGCTTTGGTCGCCTGCTAAAGCACAGGCAATTCAGGAACCGATGATGGAGTTTGTCGACGTGCTGATGACCACTGAGGAAGACACCAAGGTTGTCTTCAAGATTCAAGCCTCCGGCAAGACCGAGGATAAAGGTTTTGCGAAGGTCTCCGCCGAAACATACAAGGATGTCGCGCGCCGGCTTCAGGAGAAGTTCAAATTCCAGGCCGTGGCCATCACCTTGCGTGAGAACCCGCTGGTTTGGCGGAACACCTGGACGGCCATTGCCTACGCCGAGGGCCGGTATTTTGACGATGTAAAGTACGAACTCGAGATTGTGGACCGCCTGGGCGGAGGCGATTCCTTCAGCGCCGGCTTCATTTACGGCTATTTGACCAAGAAGTCTTACTCTGACGCCGTCCGTTACGGAAATGCATTCAGCGCATTGAAGCATTCCATGCCTGGCGACTTCAACTGGGCAACGCTCCAGGAAGTGGAAAATCTGCTCAAAGGCGCCAGCCTGAGGGTTGCACGGTAAGGGCGACAATTCTGAGTAGTGAATAGTAAATTGTAAATTATAAATTATGAATTATATCTACGACCGGACCCGTAGACTTGGAAGCGGAAACGATTTCAGGGGAGATAATTTACAATTTATAATTTACAATTCACTATTCACCATTAATGTCGCCCCTTGATGCTTGGAGGTGCAATGTCCTGGACAAGAGAAAAGGCTCTGGCACTTATTCGTGAGGTTGGACTTGTTCCCATCGTTCGCGCGCCCTCACCCGACGACGCCCTGCGCGCCGCGGAAGCCATTATCGAAGGCGGGATAGGAATTGCCGAAATCACCATGACCGTTCCCAACGCCATCCGCGTCATGGAACGCGTGGCAGAGAAGTTCGGGGATAAGGTGCTGCTCGGCGCGGGAACGATCCTCGATCCCGAAAGCTGCCGGGTAGCTCTGCTGGCAGGCGCGGAGTTCATCGTCACACCCTCCCTCAATCCCCACGTCATCGAGGTAGCGCGCCGCTATAGCAAGGCGTGTTTCCCCGGCGCTCTCACGCCCACGGAAATCGTCTCGGCATGGGAGTCAGGCGCTGACATGGTGAAGATCTTTCCTTGCGGACCGGTGGGCGGGCCCAGTTACATCAAGGCGTTGAAAGGCCCGTTCCCGCAGATCGATTTCATCCCCACCGGCGGAGTCAATCTTGAAACCACCCCGGAGTTCATCAAGGCTGGAGCAGCGGCAGTGGCGGTAGGCGGAGAACTCGTGAACGTGAAAGTTCTGAAGGAAGGCAAGCTGGATGTGGTGGTTGCCAATGCCCGAAAGTTCATCGAAGCTGTCCGCTCCGCCAGGGCAGCGCTCCCCCGTTAAGTGGCATGGTGCTCCCCTCCCGCCGCGGCGGGAGGGGGCAGGGGGTGGTAGTTGCAAGAAAGAAGTCGCCGGGCCGCCACACGAGGCATGACGTCCACGCTGCTCAACTTCGCGCTTGCCGCCGCCATCCTGGGAGGGGCATGGGTGCTTACGAATCTGTTCGCGCGCGCCATGTACCTTGTTTGTCCGGCTTGTCACACGCTGAACGCCCGGCGGCGGAGACACTGTCGGAAGTGTGGGCAGCTAATGCACGCGCCTTGAGGTGAGGTCACGAAGAGCAACCGAGCAGTAAATATGTGAATCGCTGCTGCACAGCGCGTTGTAGGGGCGGCCCTTGTGGCCGCCCATCCGCCAGCCGCCCGATCGAGGGCGGCCACAAGGGCCGCCCCTACAGCGCCAATCCTTTGACAGGGCAAGCGTCTGAGCTTAGAATTCGAAGCCGTCTGAAGAGGAGGAAATGATGAAAAGAATTTGCCTGCTGCTTTCGTTTTTTTTCCTATGGGGTGGGGCGTGTCTGGCACGTGATGCGAGCCCGCTTCTATTGCAGAGCCCAACCGTGAGCAAGACGCAGATCGCCTTTGCCTACGGCGGTGACATCTGGATTGTGGACCGCAGCGGCGGCGACGCTCGACGGCTGGTGACCGGAACGGGCCTGGAAAGCGGCCCCCTGTTTTCGCCCGACGGCACGATGGTGGCTTACACTGGCGACTATGACGGCAACCAGGACGTTTACGTGGTCGCCGCTGCCGGGGGTGAGCCGCGCCGCCTGACCTACCACCCTGGCACGGACGTAGCCGTGGGATGGACTCCGGACGGCAAACAAGTCGTGGTGCGCTCCACGCGGAGCAGCTACTCACGGTTTGAGAAGCTTTTCACCGTCCCGGTCGAAGGCGGGTTCCCAACTGAATTGCCTCTGCCCATGGGGGTGCAAGGCTCGTTTTCGGCTGACGGCTCGCGGCTCGCCTACGTGCCGAGCTGGAACCGGCGCCTGGGGGCGGGGCCGGCCTACGTCTCTATCAAGCGGTATCGGGGCGGGCATACTGCGCGCATCTGGATTGCCAACCTCTCGGACTCGAGCATCGTCAAAGTGCCCCGCGACAATTCCAATGACTTCAACCCCATGTGGATCGGCGACAAAGTCTATTTCCTCTCCGACCGCAACGGTCCCGTCACGCTTTTTGCCTACGACACGAAGACCAAGGAAGTGAAAGAGTTGTTGAAGAACGACGGCTTGGACTTCAAGTCAGCAGGGGCGGGGCCGGGCGCTATTGTCTACGAGCAATTCGGGTCGTTGCACCTCTACGATCTGGGCTCGGGCAAGACAAAACCGATCGGGGTGCGCGTGGCGGGCGATATGCCGCAAGTGATGCCGCGTTTCGAGAAGGTGGAAAAGCAGATCCTCCATGCCAACATCTCTCCCACCGGGCAGCGTGCGGTGTTTGAAGCGCACGGTGAGATCCTGACGGTGCCCGCCGAAAAAGGCGACATCCGCAACCTTACCCACAGCCCCGCAGCGGCTGAGCGCGACCCGGCGTGGTCGCCGGATGGCAAATCCATTGCTTACTTCTCGGATGAATCCGGCGAATACGCGCTGCACATCAGCAGCCAGGACGGTCTGGGCGCCGTGCGCAAGATCGACCTGGGCCAGCCACCCTCCTTCTATTACTCGCCCACCTGGTCGCCCGACAACAAGAAAATCGCTTACAGCGACAAGCGGCTAAACCTCTGGTATGTGGATCTGGAGCATGCGGCGCCGGTCAAAGTGGATACGGACCTTTTCGATTCGCCCCTGCACCAGTTTGATGTCGTGTGGTCGCCCGACAATCGCTGGCTGGCTTACACCCGCCAGTTACCCAATCACCTGCGCGCCGTGTTCGTCTACTCGCTCGAGGAACACAAGGCGACTCAGCTTACCGACGGCATGAGCGATGCGCTCTACCCCAACTTCGACAAGAACGGCAAATATCTCTACTTTGCCGCCAGCACCAATATGGGCTTGGCCACCGGCTGGCTCGACATGACCAGCATTGACCGCCCCGTGACGCGCAGCGTTTACGCGGTAGTGCTCCGCAAGGATTTACCTTCTCCGATTGCGCCCGAAAGCGACGACGAAAAGGCTGAGGAGAAGAAAGACGATAAGTCCGGCCAAGCCGCCGAGCAGAGTAAGGACAAAGACAAGGACAAGGACAAAGAGAAGAAGGAGCCGGTTAAGGTCACAATTGAATTTGAGAACATCAGCCAACGCATCCTGGCTCTGCCCATTCCGGAGCGCAACTACGAGGGTCTGGCGGCGGGCAAGGAGGGCATCCTGTATTTGTTCGAGTCCCCCCTAGTGGAATCTGAAGGCGCTCCCCCCACGTCGCTTATCCAGCGTTTTGAACTGAAGACGCGCAAGACTGAAAAGCTGCTCGAAGGCGTCCGAGCCTTCGTGCTCTCGGATAACGGCGAGAAGATGCTCTACCTCCAGGCTGGGAAGTGGTTCATCGCCGCCGCCGATAAGCCTCCCAAGCCGGGTGAAGGCCAGCTCAAAACCGCGGACATGGAAGTGTATGTTGAACCCCGCGCGGAGTGGAAGCAGATGTACCACGAGATTTGGCGGATCGAACGCGACTTCTTCTACGATCCGCACTTCCACGGGCTGGACTTGAAGGCGGCGGAGGAAGCCTATGCCCCCTTCCTCGCCACAGTGGCAAGCCGTGCCGATCTTGCCTACTTGTTTGACGAGATGCTGGGCAATATCAACGTTCTGCACATGTACGTCGGGGGCGGCACGCAGCCCGAACTCATGAGCGTCAAGGTGGGTCTGCTCGGCGCTGATTACACCCTCGAGAATGGGCGCTACCGTTTCCAGCGCATTTACACCGGTGAGAATTGGAACCCGCAACTTCATGCGCCCCTTACCCAGCCGGGAGTAAACGTAAAGGAAGGGGAGTATCTGCTGGGGGTCAACGGGCGCGACTTGCGCACCACGGATGATATCTATAGCTTCTTCCAGGAGACCGCCGGCAAGCAGGTGGTGTTGAAAGTCGGTCCCAAGCCCGACGGCAGCGGGGCCCGCGATGTGACCGTGGTCCCGGTTGATAATGAGACGGCGCTCCGCAACCTTGCGTGGATCGAAGCCAACCGCCGCAAGGTAGACCAGATGAGCGGCGGCAAGCTCGCCTACGTCTATTTGCCCAACACCGCCGGGGCCGGCTATACCAACTTTAACCGCTACTACTTTGCGCAAGTAGGCAAGGAAGGCGCGGTCCTGGACGAACGCTTCAACGGCGGCGGCGATCTTGCGGACTACATCATCGACTACCTGCGCCGTCCCGTGATGAGCTTCGTCATGACGCGCGAAGGCGTGACCTACTCCGAGCCGCAAGAGGCGATTTATGGGCCCAAGACCATGATCATCAACGAGTTTGCGGGTTCCGGCGGCGACGCCATGCCCTGGTACTTCCGCAAGGCTGGGATCGGCCCCCTGGTCGGCACGCGCACCTGGGGCGGGCTGGTCGGCATCGGTGGCTATCCGCAGTTGATAGACGGCGGCTCCGTGACCGCGCCGCGCTGGGCCATCTATGGAACCAAAGGCGAGTGGGAGGTGGAAAACCATGGCATCGCCCCGGACCCGGGCCTCGAGGTCGAGCTCGATCCCAAGCTGGTACGCCAAGGCCACGATCCCCAACTCGAGAAGGCCGTCGAGGTGACCATGGAAACGCTCAAGAAGAATCCACTGCCGGCGTATAAGAAGCCGGCCTACCCCAACTACCATCCCCACGTGCCGAGCTCCTACTGAAGAGCAGTAAGCAGTAGGCAGAAGGCAGTAGGCAGTCTGGGAGGGGTAACCCTCTCCCCCTTGGGGGAGAGGGTGGACTGCGACGGCGCTTTCACCAGCCGGCGCAGGCCGAGTGAGGGGGTCGCCAATTGCGCTGTCACCGGAGCGTCCGGCTCCCGCAACCTCGCAGCCCGGTGCTTTTAGCCGGGTCGGCATCAGGTCGGATGGTTCCGCGCGACTCGCAGGCCCAGGAAGGGCGGATTAGAAAGCAGAAATTAGAAACAGGAAACTAGAAACTGGCTGCCTGAGGTCACCAATCCCGTTGCTGGTGAGAGGGGGATTTATCAACAGGGTCGACAATACTAAACGCTGCGCCGTCAGGCAGGACCGATAGCCTTCAGCGCCCTAAAGACTCGTCGCGGCGAGCCCGTCCGGGACAACTTCCGAGTAGCCCGTCATACGACCAGTGGCTCAGTGCAACACCCGTCATTAGCTAAACGCTCGGGGATTTATCGCCAGGAATCGTCGGCGGATACCATCGGTAAAGACTACGCCGCCAGGCAGGACCAATCAACCTCGGCGCTCCGCGGAATCGCCGTCGTGAGTCCGTCCGGCATAGCTTCCGAGCACCCGTCAGAAGTTGACTGCCAGTCATTTCTACTACAAGCGGCTTACCGGCAAGTTGGCCCAAGCAATTGTAACTTCCCACCTTCAAGGAGGCCCGCCTTTCGGTCGGAATCCGCCAAAACCTGCACGGAGTTCTGGCGCATATAGCGTTTCTTCCGAAAGAATTCTGGACGTCACGATACTCGCCCAAAAATTTCGCATCCATTGTTGCAGCCGGTGGTGAATAGTAATAGTATGTGTACGATGATGGTGAATAAGGCTAGAGGAGGTACGGAGTTTATGGCAAGTCCGAAGGTGGCGGCGCTTAGTCGTCAGGACGTCATTAAGGCAGCACGGAGCTTCCAGTGGAACCGTCGAATGCCCAAATGGACGGTCTTGGTGGAAGGGAAAGAGCTCCCTGTCCGACCACTCGTGCTCGGGGCCGCGGGCGTCGCCCCTAATGACGGCACAAATTCTCATCAGGCTGTGGCGATCTTGAAGGACCTTGGGTTTGAGACCCGCTATGAAGGGAAATCTGTTTGAGGAATCTCTGGTCACGTGATAGAATGCATGGGCGAATAAAAGGCGAATCTAGGCTCACGCCAGAGTTCGCGCGGCGTTTGGATGCCCGAACCGCGATGATCACCTAGGTTCGTGTGGTTCCGGACCTCTTCGGCTTTTACGGTTTCAAAAGTGAGGGATCGAGACCCTCGAGAGCGTGGCTGCGGCAGTTACCACTATTGGAAAAAGCACAAATAATGAGTGATCGGGCAAACTGGCTACTCGAGCTCGACCGCGTTCCAAGGCGCCTGACTGAGGACGGCCTTGTCTCTGTTGAGGGATACCGGCGCCAGGGGCGGCCGCCTGAAGAGGTTGCCGTTATGGAGAAGGCGGAAGCGTACGGAGCCCACGCGGTATTCTTCGAGGCGGGTCGCAATGGTCGGTCGCCCGTAGCACAAGCTTTGATATTTGTTTCTGACGGTCCCGCCGACGATCCAAAGTTTGCTGATCTTCATCAGCGCCTTTGGTGTTGGGGTGGCGTGCCATTACTGTACCGCAAGACGCCAGGCCTCGTGCAGCTTTTCCGCTGTGCCCACAAGCCCGACTTCGTTTCCGCGACGGGGCAGAAGATCTGCAAACCGGTCAAGACTCTCAAGACGGCGGCTACCATATGTGACGATCCTTGGTGGGACGCTTCGCGGTTGCGCAATGGCACCCTGTGGGACGACCACGCAGTTTGTAAATTGATGCTGTCTGCCAAACAGGCTGCGCACAAAAGCCTGATCGACGCGGTGAGGCAACTCAATGCCGATCTGAACGAAGGAGGCATCCTCAGGAAGCCTCTCCGGCGGAAACTGCTGATTCTTTCCCTTCTCATCGCTTACCTGGAAGCCCGTGGTGTTTTTCTGCCAGGCTTCTTCGGAAAATATCAAAAAGGAGCGACGAAATTCTTCCAGGTGCTGGGGAATGGCGACGCGCTGGTGAGGCTGCTGGCGGATTTGGAGGAGAGGTTTAATGGCCACGTCTTCATTTTGGCGGACGCGGATCGGGAGTCCCTCAAAGCCAACGGCCAGCTCTCCCGCTTTGCAAGGCTTGTCGAGGGACGCGAGGAGGCAGGGGGCCAACTGAGTCTTTGGCAGCTTTATTCATTCAAAGACTTGCCAATTGAGCTCATCAGCCACATCTACCAACTCTTCGTCAGTGACGCCAATAGCTCCGTTTATACACCGCCGTTCCTCGTTCGGCTGATGCTGGACGAGGCGCTAAGCTGGCCAAGGCTCGACCGGCTGCAGCAAAAGAACGAAATCATCCTCGATCCCGCCTGCGGCTCCGGCATATTTCTCGTAGAGGCTTACAAGCGGTTGGTCCTGCACTGGCGCAGCCGCAACGAGTGGAAAAGGCCGACTGTCACCGTCCTCAAAGGCCTCCTTAGCAAAGTTCACGGCATTGATATGGAGCCAGGGGCGGTGGAACTCGCTGCCTTCAGTCTGTGCCTAGAGCTCTGTGACGCCCTAGAGCCGGAAACGATCCGTGCCAGCGTCAGGCTCTTCCCGCGGTTGGCTGGAAAGACGCTTCATCAATCCTGCTTTTTTGACGCTAAGGAAAAAACCTTAGTAAAAGAGCCTATTGGAGTGGTGGTGGGAAATCCGCCGTTCAAGTCCAGCCTCGGTACGCCAGGGGCGGAGCGCAGCTACAAGCGGTACGAGACCATCAATCGCGCCTTGCCGGACAAACAACTGGCATATCTTTTCCTACACGAAGCCATGGAAATGCTTGCCGCTGGTGGGTCGCTCTGTATGCTCCAGCAGTACAACTTTCTTTACAACCAGCAGTCGCTTGGTTTCCGCCGAGACTTTGTCACCAAGTGGGATGTACAGGCGATCCTTGATTTCATCTCGGTGCGCGGCCTGTTCCAAAAAGGCGGCTCTGACACCAAGGTGATTGTCGTTCTAGCAGAAGCCAGCAAACCTCAAGCTGATAGGGAGATTCTCCACAGTACCTTTCGTCGGAGCGGACGCGTCAAGGCTGAACAAGGCTTTGATATCGACTACTACGACATGCATTGGTTGCCACGAAATCTAATACTAACTAACGATGCCGTCTGGCGCACGGACTTGCTGGGCGGCGGGCGCGCGCTGGGCCTCGTTGACCGGCTAAAAACATTGCGGACACTCGGCGACTACGCGCAGGCACAGGGGTGGGATTACGGAGAAGGCTACATTGCTGGTGGCCAAAGCATTTCCCGGCCTGCAGGTCATATCGTCGGGAGACCTCTGCTACCTTCAGATGGATTGACCTCTGACGGGATCAACGTCGCGGCTATAACCGTAGCCCCTAATCAGCCGATTGAAGGACCGCGTTCAGCAAAAAGGTTTACACCTCCGATGCTTCTTGTGCGTGAGCATATGGATCTGCCGCACGATGTCTGGGAGGACCACTACCTTACCTACCAGGCACAGCTCGTAGGTTTTTGTGCTCCACGGCGGCAAGTTGATTGCATCCGCAATGCAGGAGGTTGGCTGCGCGACATGAAACGACCGTTACAGGCTTACGTCGCGGGTATCAGCACCGGCCTGTTCTCTATGAGGGCGACTGCGATAGGTGCAGACGTAATCCTCGCACTTCCGTACCCTGAAGACCGTACCCTCGACCTCAGCTTGAACGAACAAATACTTGTCGACGACATCGTGGATTACTATCGCGACCTGATCCGATTGGGCGAAGATTCGGGAGCTATGAGGGACGGCGGTCACGCGGTGCTCTCCGATTTCAATAACGTCTTCATCCGACAGATAAACTCAATCTACGAGGAAAATCCTCTGCGGGCCCTGACCCCCCAAGCATGGCCGGGTGTCATCTGCCAGCCGTTCGTCTTCGGCAATGGTAAGGTGGATTGGAACGGGGCGGATGAATTAAGAGGCAAGCTCGACGCAGTCCTCCGCGAAAAAAAGGGCACGACGCTCCACGTGACGCGGATTGCCCGAATCTACGATGGCAATTACATCTTTTTGCTGAAACCGGACCGGCTGCGCTGCTGGTTGCGCTCCGTGGCGTTGCGCGATGCCGATGAAACATTGGCCGACCTCCGGGCGCAGGGATTCTGATGTTCTTTTTTTTCATGCTGGCAAATCGTGCTGGCACTTCCGTTCAATTTGGCACACTCAGTACAGACGCCCAGGCGCCCGCGACGTTCCGGCGAAAGCTGCTCGAGTTCATCGCCGACGAGCTGCCACGTTGGAGAGATCGCCCTGATCGCCCAAGCGCGACATCGGAGACGATCCTTACCTCTCAACTCTGCGCCCATCTTAACAGCGCCGCACGGCACGCCGCTGGCTGGGATATTCTTCAATTTAGGGTGGAGGAGGCCGATGAGACAAACAAAGGGCGCAAGATTGATTTGATTCCTTCCCCATCCGGTACCACTATTTGCATCGAGGGCCGAGTGCATACGGACTTCGACAGCATAATGCCGATCGAGTGCAAGAGATTTCCCATTCCTAAGGGCAAAGACCGAGATGAACGTGAATATGTGATCAGTAAGCATACCTCGACAGGCGGCATTCAGCGGTTCAAAGAAGGGTCTCACGGAGCGGCCCACACCTTCGGTGGGATGATTGGATACGTGCAGGAAGAGACCACGAGTTTCTGGGATAAGCGCGTAGCAGGATGGATCAACGACTTGATTGAGCACGCCCAGCCCGGCTGGACCGCAAGGGACCTACTTCGATGTGAGCGCGTTGATGCAAAACTCCGGCTGGCCGTTTTTCACTCAGCACACGCGAGACAAAACGGCCTGTCTGATATCGAACTCCGCCACCTTTGGATGGAGATGAATTGATGTCGGATTGGGTCCGGGAACTAGAACCCGTACGTGATGACGGCGTTTGCTGGCTTCTTCCTGGCAGGGGGCGCGGATGTCTATCCGGACAAATGGTGATCACTTGCACCTACGCCAGCGTCAAGCACCTGGTTTTCCTTGAGTTGAGGCAGCCATGGCATTCAGCGAACAAGCACTAAACCGCTTGGCAGGTCAATGGGGAAGCTACGATTTTTGGCTGATCCGCGATCGCCACTTCCTTACGGCTTCAGATATGGTTGAGCGATTCTTGGAGAAATACCAGCCATGGTGGGAACGTTCCGGTCAGTCAGCGGACGCTGAACTGGCGAGTCATCCGAAGCGGGTCCGCAAGCTAATCACGGAGTGGGCGGAACGTAAAGTTGCATCAATAATCGAAAGTGATTCGGCAGAAACGATTCGGACACACATAATGTTTAAGCAGCTCCACTATGGGAAGGGGAGATCCATCAACTTTGGGTCCGTAGGCGCGAATTGGAAAAAGAAGACGGATATCGCCAAAGAACTTTCTCTCTACCGTCCTTGGTCTGTGGCGCATGCTGCTGCTGTGCTCGGCAACACGGAGAAGCTCTGGAACCATATGAACTCTATTGTCGAAGCCGCTTGTTCTCCCTCCGAGACACGATTTTTTGAAGGATGGCGGGAACTGACGAACGACACTGATCGGCCAATGCTATTCCCCCAGGTTCATGGGCATACTTCAGGGAAGTTTTGGCTCCCCATATCGAAAGACGATGTCATCGCTCTTCATTTCGACTTTGGCTTGATAAATGTCGAAAAAAGAAGAAAGGCGCTGGTGGAGTGCGATTCGCGCCGATACCATTCTGATGACAAACGATATCAGTCGGACAGGGATCGTCAAAATGTGGCCGAACGAGAGGGCTGGTCGGTTCGGCGCTTCACCTATGAAGACATCATGAAGAGACTGGACCGGTGTTTCGAGAACCTTGAAGCCGATTTGTACTACTGACGTCCAGCTATCGATTGTCAGTGTGACCTACCTCAGGGCACAAACTGCAACTCCAGCGACCGTGCTGCTTACTATATCTTGCGCCAACCCTGCCTCGCCACGTTCCGGCTTTCCGGCACCTTCATTCCCACGCCATTGATCAGGTTGTAGTCAGATCACGAGGCGCTCAGATGTTCATGGTCGCGCCTTACATTGACGGGCCGGGTCGCCAAGGGTTTAAATAGATGTTGGTAACAGCCCTTCCCACCAGCGATCTCCGCACAGGCCCTCACCACGCGCAGGGTTTACCTGCCCTGACCGACTCCTGGATGGTCGGCCACTCGGAAGTTGGCCTACCCCTTCGCGGATTACTCCTGCCTAGTCTTTACCGATAGCCGTTCGTAACAGCCCTTCTCATAGACAAGGGCCGCAGGAAAGACAATCCTGGAGTCTCGACGGAATCGGGCGCCTCCCGGATGGCCCACCCGGAAAGAATACTTCACGCCAGGGGCGGGTTGTGCGACCCAAAGGCCTGGTGTGGCCAACTACCCTTCGATCCGCCGCGCGAATAGGTTAGCGCGCTTATGAAATCCCGTGCTTAGCATTGGTTACAGGCAGAGCAGCCTTGTCGCAGCCGACACGGCCGATGCGCTCGTCTCTACGTCCCGCTCTCATCCTCGAATCGCCCCAATAAGGGAGGGACCCCGCGGCAGAAGAACTGTTTGACCTTGTCCCACGCCAGGGGAACCAGCACATCCGGCATGGGTTCCTGCTCCGCATCCTCGAAGTAGGTAAGCGACTTGAGGACGTGAACCATAGCGGCGCTACCCAGCTACTTCTTGGCGGCCTCGCAGCAATGAGCCGGAAATGCCAAGCTCTTCCGCCCACTTCTCCACATAGCTGAAATCGAGTCGCCCTGCTTGTATCTTCAGGATTCCGATCGCGTCTCGCCATTGATTCTCCGACACCTCGCCGCCCTGCCGGGACCAAGCCAGCTTGGACAGCCCTGTTCCAACCGCGGAGCTTCGCCCTGCGGCAGCCGTCGGTCCCCCGACGCCTGGTACCTGCCCTTATCTCCCCCGCACCCCCGCACTTTTCTCTTGACACGCCCGCCGACTTATGGTAGCCTACGAGGTTGTCGTAAGAGAACGCTGCGAGGTGGCAGCGGCAAGGGAAGGCGAAAGGGACCCCGGCAAGGGAGAAAAAGGCGCGGAAACGGGAAAAAGATACTATTTTGACGAAACGAACCTAGCTATATATTGCACACAAAGGACTTAGAATTTTAAAACGCTAAAAACGGGCTGGTTTTTGAGGGCAAACGAACCCAAATCAAATCCAATAAAGGGGCAAAAAACCGCCTTTTGTGCGGCAACGAAGTCAAAATTCGCGAGTCGAAAGGCGTCGGCGGGTGGGCGAGTACGGGGGGCTACACGAGCTTCGAGTTTGACTTCTCCGGGCAATAGAAATCCCCCGAGCGCAGAGCCTCGCGCTGGGGTAGGTGACCGGGGCCGCCAAATGTAAAGAAGCGTTAGACGCGCTACACTAGAGACCCCCGAGCTGGAGCAGCCGATGGCCTTCATGCTTGTTCGTGCGTATCGATTTCTACCTTGTAAAACGGAAGTGGCTCGATCAGCAAGCCGCGCTACATCCGATTGCCTTGCCTGCTGATTGATACCAGTTGATTTCATGCCCTACGAGGAGGCGTAACCGATGCTCAAATCCATCGCCGCGGTCGTCGGCAGCTACCTGCTTTCGATTGTCCTTGTTCTGGCAACGGATCCGTTGCTCTCGCGCCTATTTCCGGGCGATTTCGTCAAAGGGCGTATCCCCTCCGGCGCCGCTCTCATCGCGAGCACGGCGCTCTTCGTGGTCATCTCGATCCTCTGTGCCTGGCTCTGCGCCCGCTTTGCTCCGGGCCGCCCCGCGCGGCATGTACTCTGGTTCTTCATCCTCGGGGAAGTGATGGGCATCGCCGCGATTATTCCCAACTGGAGCAAGGGCTGGCCGCACTGGTACTGGTTGTCCTGGCTGCTCACCTGGCCGGTGAGCTGCTGGATCGGCCTCCTGCTTGCCGGGCGCAGGGCTGATTCGCCCTCCGCCTGAATACGGAGACTTCCGCGATGTACAACGTTACCCTTGTAAGAGTCGGTACAGAGAACCTGTCGGAGTGCGGCATCGGCTGCCTAATAAATCGTGACAATCCAGGCTACGGGCGCAAGGTCAAATGGCTGCGGAAGCGCTTTGCCGAGGGATTACGCATCCTGTTGTTCCGTCCGATCACTACGTGAGCAAGGGGCGATTCAGGAACATTTTGCGTGATGAGATCCTATGACGGCGTAAAGCCGCCTCTACATCAAACTGACCCACTGCCCGCCGAGTTCCTCATTGGACAGACGTGTTCAAAAGGTGTAAATTGCGATGAGCCCCACGAGGCGCATTACATGCTCGACGATAAAAGGAGAGCAATGAAACGGACACTTTTAGCCTTGGCAATTGTGTTTCTTCCAGTGATGATTTTGGCCCAGCAGCCCAGCGCTCCCTCGGAGCCCTCGCAGACTCCGTCGCGCCGTTCCTCCGAGCAGACGCCTGCTACGGCGCAGACTCCAGCCGAACGTCCTCAACGTGAGGAACGCACAACACCAACCCAACCTTCCACTCCGCCGTCGCAGGCCGAGCCGGCCCAGCCTGGCGGCGCCCCCGGCGAAGGGGTGCGGCCCATGCATTTCGATATGGCCGAAGTTCCTCCTGTGGTGACGCACCATGAAATTCGCGTCGAGGGAAAGGTTTTGAAATACACCGCCACGGTCGGCCGCCTGCCCATCAAAGACGCTGAGGGCAAGATTGAGGCGGAGATGTTCTTCGAGGCCTACACGCTGGACGGCGCGGATCCCGCCACGCGTCCCGTGACCTTTGCCTACAATGGCGGCCCCGGTTCCGCCACCATCTGGCTACACATGGGCGCACTCGGCCCGCGCAAGGTTGTGCTCGAGCCGGAGGGATGGCTGCCGCAGTCACCCTACCGCCTCGAGGACAATCCGAATACACCGCTGGACAAGACCGACCTGGTGCTGGTCGACGCCATCGGCACCGGCTACAGCCGGCCGGCGGACCAGAATGCGGCGCGCAAGTTCTGGAACATGAGCGGCGATATCGAAGCCTTTGGTGAGTTCATCCGCGTTTACATCTCACGCTACGAGCGCTGGTCGTCGCCGCTCTACCTTTTCGGCGAAAGCTACGGGACCACCCGTTCCGCGGGACTCGCCGGATACCTCAACGATCGCGGCATCAATTTCAACGGAATCGTGCTGCTCTCCACCGTGCTGAACTTCGAGACATTGTCAACCTCGTTTACCAATGATGTGCCTTACCCCATGCTCCTCCCCTCGTTCACATCCATTGCCTGGTACCACAAGAAGCTGCCGCCCGACCTGATGCAGGACGCCAATCGCGCGCGCCAGGAATCGATGGAATTCGCCCTGGGTGAATACACCAAAGCCTTGGCTTCCGGCGACGCGCTGACCGCGCAGGAGCGGCAGAACATCGTCGACAAACTGAATCGGTACACCGGCATCTCCAAGCAGGTGATCGAGTGGTCGAACCTGCGTATGGACGTTGGCACTTTCACTCATTACCTGCTCGCCGATCAGAGGCTGCGTGTTGGCCGCCTGGACGGCCGCTTCAAGGGGCCGGATCCTGACGGCTTCATGGGTACACAGTTCTTTGATCCCTCCAGCGCGGAAACCGGGCCGCCGTTCACAAGCGTCTTCTACGACTATGTGCGCCGTGAGCTGAACTACAAGGTGGACATGCCCTACTACGTCTCTGGGGAGGAGTCGGGAATGTTCCAGTGGAGTATGAATCCTCCCTCTCCATCCGGCCGAGGGGGGGGCCGCCGCGCTGCGATGGAGACTGTCACCCCGCTGCGGGAAGCCATCGTGAAGGACCGCTATCTGAAAATCCTGAATATGGAAGGTTTCTACGACCTCGCCACGCCCTATCTCGCGGCCTGGTATACCTTCGACCACCTTGACCTCCCGGCGGAGTTCCGAAAAAACATCTCGCACGCCCAGTACGAATCGGGTCACATGGTGTACCTGGACTCGAAGGCCCACGCCAAGATGAAGCAGGATTTTGCCAACTTCATCGAGGCGACGACCAAGAGATAGAATAAGGCTGTTGGAGTGCCGTAGCTTGCCCCCCGCACGGGCTCATCGTAAGGAAAGGGGCGCCTCGCCGGCGAAAAATTGTTTGACGTCGTCCCAGTGTAGGGCAACCAGCATATCCGGCATGGGTTCCTGGGCTAATGCTGCCCGTCCGTTCCCGGCGCAATCGTCTGCAATATTTGTCTGGCCACGCCTGCGTCCGGCGCATTGGGGGAAAGCTTTAAATAAGTTTCGAAGGCCTCGGCCGTGCCCGGAAGAACAACAATTTTTCCGCCGCGCAATGTCTGGGCCCTTGCCACCAGGGCCTGGCCCTCCCAGAAATATGCCTCGGCAAAGTTGGGGTCAGCCTGGACGCACTTCTTGAATGCCTGCGCGGCAGCATCCATCTGATTGTGGTCCACCTGAACGGCGCCCATGTTGAAGTAAAACTGGCCCGCGTGCCCGGGGTCCAGATCTGCCGCTTTTTGAAACGCCTGCACCGCCCCCTCGACGTTATTCAGTTTGGCATAAACCGCGCCGAGCTCATTCTGGAGGTTCGCATCAAGTGGTGCGAGTTGGATCGCCTGCTGGAAGTCGGCCGCCGCCTGCGCGAGTTGCCCGGCGCTCGCTTCGTGCTGCGCTCGATCAACCAGGCCGGCGATCTTCTTCGGGTAGCGCTTAGAAGGCCTGTCTTTAGATGAAATCATCTCCGGCCCCGTCACGCTCACGCTGTTCAAACGCGGCGCCTCCCCGCCGCCTCCTGGGTTATGCTTCAAATCAAAGTTTATGGTTGTCAAGCCGCCGTTGGTCAGCGATTGGCCGTCGATGGACCGCAATTGTTTGCCGCTTTGGTCCTCCAGTGTGAGTTTGTACACGTGTAGCGGCAAACTCACCAATGTGTATGCTCCCTTTCCGTTGGTTTTGGTCTTATATACGTAATGAGTGTTGAGATCCTCAATTGCAACAGTGTACCCCGCCAGCGGCTCCCCCTGTTGGCCGATCGCCAGACCCGTCACTGCGCCGCTCCCCTGAGCCATGAGAGGCGCGGCCATCCCCCAGATCAAAAGAGCCATAGCCGCTCGTTCGAATCGTAATCCGTTTGCTTTCGACATTTGATCCTCCCTGCCGCCTGATGCTAGCGCCAGCGCCCCTTGAACACAGCCGTGAGCGCACCATATACGGCTTCCTGGTTCTCCATAGCGTACATCCAAACCGGTCGCTCAGGATGATTCATTAACATATTTTAATCCTGGTCGGCCCCACCGTACGGGCGAAACGCAATCTCTGGCCCTCCGGGTAAACCCCAACCAGGGAACGGCCCTCCTGTCCAGGCGATCCTCGGCACAGGACCCATCCAACCCTGTTCTCGCTGACTTCGCTCCCCAGCACTTTTCAGGAGTTTCCTCAGAATTTCACGCTGATTTCACGTAACTAGTGAGAGTAAAGAAGATATCGTTTTCAAAATGTGAGATATTCCCAACACATGAATTTCACC
>Ga0326727_10001464_pt1 | contig 87023 bp, 71 predicted proteins | sample MB2enrmetagenome_FD_207643 | JGI IMG/M metagenome (GOLD analysis project Ga0326727, IMG submission 207643) | Lab enriched peat soil microbial communities from McLean, Ithaca, NY, United States - MB29MY | ecosystem: Environmental > Terrestrial > Soil > Wetlands > Peat | place: USA: New York...
AGACAATCTACGAAACTCTCAGCCAGCGCGACGTGCGTAGCGCCGCTGACGAGTTCCGGCCTCTCTACAATCGGACTGACGGCAAAGATGGCTATGTCAGCCTGGAGGTCAATCCGCACCTGGCGCATGACACCAAGGGCACGATTGAGGAAGGCCGCCGGTTGTGGACCGCGCTGGACCGGCCGAATGTCCTGATCAAGGTGCCGGCAACGGCCAATGGGCTACTCGCCATCCAGCAACTGATCAGCGAAGGTATCAACGTCAACGTGACGCTGCTCTTTGGATTGCCTCGGTACGCCGAAGTGGCGGACGCCTACATCGCCGGCCTCGAAGCGCGCGCGGCCCAGGGCCAGCCTTTGAAGCATCTAGCCTCGGTGGCCAGCTTCTTTGTAAGCCGCATCGATGCGCTGGTCGATCCGCTGCTGGAAAGACTCATTGCACAAGGCTGCAAGGAGTCAGACTTGGCGAGAAAGGCCCACGGGCAAATCGCCATCGCCAGTGCCAGGATGGCGTATCAACACTACAAAGAGATCTTTGCCGGCGACCGCTATAGAAAGCTGGCCGCGAAAGGCGCTCGAGTCCAGCGCCTTCTCTGGGCCAGCACTGGCGCAAAGAACCCCGGCTACAGTGACGTGAAGTACGTTGAGGCTCTCATCGGACCCGATACGGTCAACACGGTGCCGCTCGAAACCCTCAACGCGTATCGCGACCATGGAGAGCCCAAGATCCGGCTCGAACATGATGTCAAGGAAGCCCACTGGCTGTTGGAGCAACTGCCGGAACTGGGCATCGGCATCGACGATGTGACTCGGCAGCTCGAGGACGAAGGAGTCGAGAAATTCGTCAAACCGTTCGACAAACTGATGGAGACCGTTGCGAAACGGTCAGCACGGCATCTGACGAGACACGCATGAAAGTAAGTCCATATGCGGGAAAGCCGGCTAAAGCATCGATGCTGGTGAACGTACCCAGGCTCGTTACGGCCTACTATACAGAGCAGCCTGATCCTTCTGTGCCCGAACAGCGGGTTGTCTTCGGCACCTCAGGACATCGTGGTTCGTCATTCGACAAGGCTTTCAATGAACGGCATATCCTCGCCATCAGCCAGGCCATTTGCCTGTACCGGGAAGAGAAGAAAATCGACGGCCCGCTGTTTCTCGGCATGGACACGCATGCCCTTTCCGTGCCGGCCCTTGCCAGCGCGCTTGAGGTGCTGGCTGCCAACGGGGTGGACGTCATGTTGGCTAACGGCGATGAATATACCCCAACACCGGTCGTTTCCCACGCGATTCTCACTTACAACCACGGGCGCAAGACGGGCCTGGCCGACGGTATCGTGATCACGCCGTCGCACAATCCGCCTCATGACGGCGGGTTCAAGTACAATCCCCCAAACGGAGGGCCGGCGGAATCCGTCGCAACTGACTGGATCGGAGCGAAGGCGAACGAGTTTCTCGAAAGTGACCTACGGGGCGTGAAGAGGATTCCTTTCGAGAAGGCTTTGCACGCTTCCACAACGCACCGGCACGATTGTCTCAATGCTTACGTAAGCGATCTCGCCAACGTGGTCGACATGGACGCCATTCGCGGCGCGAAGATCGGCATGGGAGTCGATCCGCTGGGCGGCGCCGGAGTGCACTACTGGGGGCCGATTGCAGAGCGCTACGGGTTGAACCTCACGGTAGTGAACGATGTCGTTGACCCAACCTTTCGTTTTATGACCGTGGATTGGGACGGCCAAATCCGCATGGACCCGTCTTCAACCTATGCGATGCAGCGGCTAATCGGCCTGAAGGATCGCTTCGAGATCGCCTTCGCTTGCGATACGGATCACGACCGGCACGGAATTGTCACCAGGAGCGCTGGCCTGCTTCCACCCAATCACTACCTTTCAGTCGCCATCTCCTACCTCTTCCAGCACCGGCCGAAATGGGGCGAGGGGACGGCCGTAGGCAAAACGGTGGTGAGCAGCCAGATGATTGATCGGGTCACTGCGAAGGTCGGCCGCAAGCTCTTCGAAGTGCCGGTGGGTTTCAAGTGGTTTGTGGATGGTCTGCTCGACGGCTCGCTTGGCTTCGGCGGCGAAGAAAGCGCGGGCGCGTCTTTTGTCCGTCTCGATGGCAGTGTCTGGACTACGGACAAAGACGGAATCGTCCCGGCTTTGCTTGCGGCGGAGATCACGGCGCGCATGGACCGCGATCCCGGCGAGATCTACGGCGAACTCACGCACGAGTTCGGCGAGCCTGTTTACGATCTCGTTGAGGCTCCGGCAACCATAGAGCAAAGAGAGATGCTGGCGAGGCTCGCGCCGCAACAGGTTCGGTCCACGGACCTGGCCGGCGAGAAAATCCAGGCCATCCTCACTCGCGCACCGGGGAACGGGGCTCCCATCGGCGGGTTGAAGGTGATTGGAAAGAGCGGGTGGTTCGCAGCGCGCCCTTCAGGAACCGAGGACATCTACAAGATCTACGCGGAGAGCTTCCAAGGTGCGGATCATCTGCGCCACATCGTGGAGGAAGCCCAGGCGATGGTCAACCAGGCCTTAACGGCATCACCGGATCGGAGCGATAACTCATGAGCAAACAGGACCGTACCAGCCACCCCGCATACAGTCTCGTACCCACGGAAATCGAGGGGTTCGATTCCCTGGCGGAGCTCGCCTTGGACATGCGCTGGTCGTGGAATCACTCTACCGACGAAGTGTGGCGGCAGCTTGATCCCGACCTTTGGGCGATCACGGACAACCCCTGGGTGGTCCTGCAGACGACTTCACGCGACCGGATCAAAGATGTGTTAGGCGATCCGGCTTTCCGCAAGAAGGTCGATAGTTTGGTCGCATCGAGCCGCCGGGCAGCGGAAGCGCCCGCGTGGTTCCAGCGGAATCATGCGGAGGCTCCACTGACCTGCGCCGCCTATTTCAGCATGGAGTTCATGCTGAGCGAAGCGTTACCCATTTACTCCGGCGGGCTCGGGAACGTGGCCGGCGACCAACTCAAGGCTGCTAGCGATCTAGGTGTACCTGTAGTCGGCGTGGGACTCCTTTACCAGCAGGGCTACTTTCGCCAGGTGATCGACAACAACGGCGAGCAACAGGCCCTCTACCCGTTCAACGATCCCGGACAGTTGCCGATCAGGCCGTTGCGCCAACCAAACGGGGAATGGTTGCGGCTGGAGATCGCGTTGCCTGGATACTCGGTCTGGCTGCGCGCCTGGCAGGTCCAGGTTGGAAGGGTGAAGCTTTACCTGCTGGACAGCAATGACGCGGCGAACTATCCGGTTCATCGGGGAATTACCAGCGAGCTCTATGGGGGCGGGCCGGAATTGCGCCTCAAGCAGGAAATGCTGCTCGGGATCGGCGGATGGCGGTTGCTCCGCGCGCTCGGGCTCCAACCGGAGATCTGTCACCTCAATGAAGGGCACGCAGCCTTCGCTATTCTGGAACGCGCCCACAGTTTCATGGAGGAGACAGGGCACCCCTTCGAAGTTTCGCTCGCGGTGACGCGGGCGGGTAACCTCTTCACGACCCACACTGCGGTGGCCGCCGGCTTTGACCGTTTCGCCCCTGCCCTCATTGAACAATACCTCGGCAGGTACGCCGAAAAAAAGCTTGGGATCCCACTCGAAGACCTGCTGGCACTTGGCCGCGAGAACCCAGCCGACTCGTCGGAGCCTTTCAATATGGCCTATCTGGCGATTCGCGGGAGCGGCTCGGTGAATGGAGTAAGCCGCCTGCACGGGAAGGTCAGCCGGCGCCTCTTCCAGCCTCTGTTTCCGCGTTGGCCGGAAGACGAAGTCCCGATTGGATACGTCACCAACGGAGTCCACATGCCCACTTGGGATTCGGCTGACGCCGACGACCTTTGGACCCAAAGCTGCGGCAAGAATCGCTGGCTGGGGACGACCGAGAATCTGGAGCGTGACATACGCCGGGTCTCCGATTCCAGGCTCTGGCAATTTCGGACTTCCGCCAGCAACTCCCTGGTCGAGTACGCTCGGGAACGGTTGTCACGCGACTTGGCCGCGGCCGGAGCGCCGCCCGAGGAAGTAGAAACCGCTAAGCATCTTTTCGACCCAAAGGTTCTGACTCTGGGTTTTGCGCGGCGCTTCGCGACATACAAGCGGCCGAACCTGTTGCTGCACGACCCGCAGCGATTGCTCCGTATCTTGAGCGATTCTCGGCATCCGGTGCAGCTCATCATCGCCGGCAAGGCGCATCCGGCGGACCAGGCCGGGCAGGCCCTGATTCGCGAATGGACACAGTTCATTCGGCGGCCCGAGGTGCGTCCCCATGCGGTTTTCCTCAGCGACTACGACATGCTCCTGACCGAGCACCTGGTGCAAGGCGTGGACGTTTGGATCAACACGCCCCGGCGGCCCTGGGAAGCGTGCGGAACCAGCGGCATGAAAGTGCTGGTCAACGGAGGAATCAATCTATCCGAGTTAGACGGTTGGTGGGCCGAGGCCTATAAGCCCGAGATTGGTTGGGCGCTAGGCGACGGTCAGGAACATGGCGACGACCCAGCCTGGGACGCGGTCGAAGCCGAGGCGCTGTACGGCCTGCTGGAACGCGAACTGATTCCCGAGTTCTATAACCGCGACCAGCAGGATATCCCCACGGCTTGGGTGGCAAGGATGCGGAGCAGCATGGCGAGCCTGACGCCACGCTTTTCCGCGGAACGGGCGGTACGCGAATATACTGAGCAACACTACCTCCCGGGCGCGGGCGCGTATCGTGAGCGGGCCGCGGGCAAGGGGTCCGCAGGCTTGAAGATGGTCGATTGGGAGCACGCCCTGGAAAAGGTGTGGCCCGCGCTGCATTTTGGTGCTTCAAAGGTCGAAACCAACGGGGGGCAGCGCGTGTTTGAGGTCGAGATCAATCTTCATGAACTCGATCCGGCCGCGACACGGGTGGAACTCTATGCCGACGGCGTCGATGGCGGAGGTGCCGTGCGGCACGAGATGGAGCGCGTGGGCCAACTGGCCGGCGCGTCCAATGGCTGCACGTATCGGACACGAGTGTCCGCCGCGCGTCCGGCAACCGACTATACGGTCCGCCTGGTACCGAGCTATACCGGCGTTGCGGTTCCTCTGGAATCCCTCCGAATCCTATGGCAATGACGATCAAGACGGCCCAACGCGAATTGCACGGTTGCGTCGGGGAGATCTCCGGGCACTCGGAGATTCGGACCGGCTACCTATGGCAGTTTTGGGTCGCGGCGCGATCGGGCGCGATCCTGGTGGACCAGACGCAGAAATCCGCCTCGACAGGGGGGACGAGATGAACCCACGAGCCTCCGGGATGCTGCTTCATCTAACTTCCCTTCCCAACTCATACCCAATAGGCGATCTGGGGCCGTCGGCAATTGCCTTCTTGGATTTCATGGTCAAGGGCGGACAGCGTTGGTGGCAGATGCTTCCCATTGGCCCCACGGGGGAAGACGCTTCGCCGTACCAGTCGCTGTCCGCTTTTGCCGGGAATTCGCTTTTGATCAGTCTTGATCGGCTGGTGGAGCAAGGGCTTTTGGACCGGAAGGACATCGCACTTCCCGTGGCCGGGCGTGAGGGACGAGTGGACTACCCAGCGGCGACTTGGCTGAAGGCGCGATGTTTGAGAATGGCATTCGAGCACTTCGACACAGACAGGCACGGCGGCAGGCAATCCGAGGTCGATGCCTTTGTTCGCGCCGAGTCTCATTGGCTGGAGGATTATTCATTGTTCCTGGCTATCCAGGCAAGCGAGGGCACTTCGGATTGGACCCAATGGAAGCAAGAGCTGCGAACGCGCCGGCCAGACGCTATCATCCGAACACAAGAGCACTTTGCCGGCGATATTCGTTTCCATCAGTTCGTTCAGTGGCAGTTCTCCGTGCAGTGGCGAGAATTTCGGGCGGAGTGCATGGCCAACGGGATATGGCTGATCGGCGATGTCCCTCTATTTGTGTCGCACCAAAGCGCCGACGTGTGGGCTCACCCGGAACTCTTCAAGCTAGATGCCGAGGGAAACCCTACGGTAGTCGCCGGAGTCCCTCCCGATTATTTCTCCCGGAAAGGACAGGTATGGGGTGTCCCCGTGTACCGCTGGCAGGAGCTTCAACGGCAAAGCTACGAATGGTGGATCCAACGCCTGCGGATGGCCTTCACGCGATTCGACGCAAATCGGCTGGATCATTTCATCGGCTATGTTCGCACGTATGAAGTACCTGCACAAGCCAAGACGGCCGAAGAAGGGCAATACCGGCCGGCCGGCGGCGACGCTCTCTTCGAAGCGCTCCGCAAGGCCCTTGGAACATTGCGACTGATCGCGGATGATCTTGGAGCGATAACGCCAGAAGTCACAGCCCTGCGGGACAAACTTCAGATCCCGGGCACGCGGGTCCTCCAGTTCGAGTTCGGATCGAGTCTCGGTCTCAACCCGGTTCCGCCGGAGCGGCTTTCCACGGCATCGGTGGTCTACACGGGAACCCATGATAACGACACTACTGCGGGATGGTATCGGACTTTGCCGGGCACGCAGCGCAGAACCTTGCAGGGGCGTCTGAGAGCAAACAGCGGCGATGTTGTCTGGGCGATGATCCATGACGCGCTGGCGTCCAACGCCGACACCGCCATCCTCCCAGTCCAGGACCTTCTGGAACTGGGGCCGGAAGCGCGCATGAATACTCCCGGAATCACGAAGGGCAATTGGCAATGGCGCCTGGAGGACGGCGCGCTAACCTTGGACCTTGCCCAAAGGCTGCGAGGAATGACTGAAGCGACTGGGCGCCTGACCGGCGTGGCCAACCTCTCGCCTTCTCCAACGCCTTCGATAAAGCACCAGGCCTTTGAACCGTATGAGCCACGCGGCTGTGAAAACGGTCAAACCGCTCAACACCCGGTGAATGGGGAACGGGAATTCGGCGTGGAGGCGAAACGATGACAAATGATCGCTTACCTAAGCGACTCCTCAGAATGCCGAGCCTGCCAGACGTCACTGGTTGTTTAGGCAAGCGGAACAAAGGGGCGAGCTAGGCATGCCAACCACGGCCTTGTTCCTGGATATCGGTGGTGTTCTCCTCAACAACGGCTGGGACCACATTGCCCGCAGAAAGGTGGCGAAGCATTTCAAGCTGGAGTGGGCCGAGATGGAGGAGCGCCATCGCCTGACCTTCGAAATCCACGAGGAGGGGAAGCTTACTTTCGAAGAGTATCTTGGCCGAGTGGTCTTCTACAAGAAACGACCGTTCACACGGAGTGAGTTTCGACGTTTCATGTGCGCCCAATCGAAGTCTTACCCCGAGATGATTGAGTTAATCACGCAGCTCAAGCTCCAATACGGGCTGAAGATCGCCGTCGTCAGCAATGAAGCGCGCGTAGTGAATGATTATCGGATTCACAAGTTCAGACTGGACAAGTTCGTGGATTTCTTTATCTCCTCCTGCTTCGTTCAGATCCGCAAGCCAGACGCGGAGATGTTCCGGCTTGCGCTGGATGTCGCGCAGACGCCGGCCCGGCAGATAATCTATATCGAAAACACGCCGATGTTCGTCCAGGTCGCGGAAGGTTTGGGGATTCGAAGCATCCTTCATACGGATTACAAGTCCACGTGCGCGAAATTGGTTTCGTTCGGATTGTCGAACGAAGGAGCCATCTATGAAAGCCGCTAACTCATCCATCCTGACGATCAATGGTGGCTCATCTAGCATCAAATTCGCGGAGTACCAGCTTGGCGGCCCGCTGAAGCGAAGCCTCCATGGGACGGTTGATCGCATCGGCATGAGCGGGACGAATCTGACGTTCCATCTCCCGGCCGCAAGTCACGAGGAAACCTGCCTCCTGAAGGCTTCCGACCACAAATCGGCGGCAACCTTTCTGAGCACTTGGCTCGAAGAGCAGGATAGCTTCGTATCCGTCCAGGCCGTGGGACACCGCGTGGTCCATGGCATGCAACACACCGCGCCCGAGTTGGTCACGCAGGAGCTATTGGACGAGCTGCATCGCATCAGCCCATACGACCCGGACCATCTGCCAAGCGAGATCGAACTGATCGAAGTGTTCCGCCAGCGTCATCCGAAACTGCCCCAAGTAGCGTGTTTTGACACGGCGTTTCACCGTACCATGCCGCGTGTTGCCAAGCTGCTTCCCATTCCGCGTTGCTACGACGCGAAGGAAGTGCAACGCTACGGCTTCCACGGCTTGTCCTATGCCTACCTGATGGAGGAGTTGGCGCGCTTGGGCGATCCGGCGGCCGCGACAGGCCGCGTCATCCTCGCGCATCTGGGCAACGGCGCCAGCATGGCCGCCGTGCGCGACGGCAAGAGCATTGACACCAGCATGGGCTTCACTCCGACGGCAGGTTTGGTGATGAGCACCCGCTCTGGCGACTTGGATCCTGGCCTGGCGCCGTATCTGGCGCGAACCGAGCTCATGAACGCCAATCAGTTTTACGAAATGGTCAACCACAAGTCCGGCCTGCTCGGAGTTTCGGAGATCAGTTCCGACATGCGAGACTTGCTGGCGCAGGAAGCGCACGATATCCGCGCCGCGGAAGCTGTGGCCCTGTTCTGTTATCAGGCGAAGAAGTGGATCGGCGCGTTCGCCGCTGCGCTGGGCGGCTTAGACACGCTGGTCTTCGCTGGGGGCATCGGCGAGAATGCGCCGATTGTCCGCGCGCGCATTTGCGACGGACTGGGCTTCCTCGGCATCGCCCTGAGCGAGTCGCGCAATGCGGAAACCGCGGGAGTCGTTTCTACGGACGCCAGCCGGGCTACGGTTCGCGTCATTCCAACAGACGAAGATCTAATGATTGCGCGATCGGTGCGCGGCATTCTCGGAACCGACGCGGGAAACGGAAAGGATCGACCATGAAGGCCAACATCGTTACATCGGAACTGCCTCACAAGAAACCCGACGCGATCGCTGCGAAGGCTTTAGCCACAAAGACCAACACGCTCACGCCGGACCTCCTTCGGAAGATGAACGCCTACTGGCGTGCCGCCAATTATCTGTCGGCCGGCCAGATCTATCTTTACGACAATCCCCTGCTGAGGGAGCCGCTGAAACTGTCGCATGTGAAGCCCCTGGTGGTCGGGCATTGGGGGACCACGCCGGGCCAGAACTTCATCTACGTGCACTTGAACCGTGTCATCAAGAAGTATGACCTGGACATGTTCTACATAGCCGGTCCCGGTCACGGCGGTCCGGCCATTGTCGGCAACGTCTATCTCGAGGGTACCTGGAGCGAGGTCTATCCGAATGTCACCCAGGACGAGGCCGGCCTCAAGGAGCTGTTCATGCAGTTCTCCTTCCCCGGCGGCATTTCCAGCCATGTGGCGCCGACCACGCCTGGATCGATTCACGAAGGCGGCGAACTGGGTTACTCAGTCAGCCATGCTTTCGGGGCGGCGTTCGACAATCCCAGCCTCATCGTCGCTTGCGTCGTCGGCGACGGTGAAGCGGAAACCGGGCCGTTGGCCACCGCATGGCAATCCAACAAGTTTCTCGACCCCATCTCCGACGGAGCCGTACTGCCAATCCTGCACCTGAATGGCTACAAGATCAGCAACCCGACCGTCCTGGCCCGCATTGAGCATGAGGAACTGGAGCAGTTCTTCCGAGGTTGCGGCTGGGAGCCGTGTTTCGTGGAAGGCGATGACCCAGAGACGATGCATCAACTCATGGCCGCCACCATGGACCACGCCATCGAGAGAATTGGCGAAATCCAAAGCAACGCACGGAAGAACAACGATACGAGCCGGCCGCGATGGCCGATGATCGTCCTGAGATCGCCCAAGGGTTGGACGGGACCGAAAGTAATTGACGGTCTGCAAATCGAGGGCACCTTCCGCGCTCACCAAGTGCCGATTCTGGTGGACTCCCAGCACCCCGATCATGTCAAGGACCTGGAAAGCTGGATGAAAAGCTACAAGGCCGAGGAACTGTTCGATAATAACGGACGCCTCATGCCGGAACTGGCCGAGCTGGCGCCAAAGGGCAACCGGCGGATGGGCGCCAATCCGCACGCCAACGGCGGAGTCCTGTTGCGCGATCTGCGCATGCCGGACTTTCACACCCACGCAGTAACTGTGCCATCCCCCGGCGCGGTGGACGCTCAGGACACGCTCGTGCTGGGCAACTTCCTGCGTGATGTAACCAAGCTGAATCAAGAGGAGCGGAACTTCCGCGTCTTCGGTCCCGATGAGACAGTGTCAAATCTCCTGGGAGCTGTCTTTGAAGTTACTAACCGTCAGTGGGAGGCGCGGACAGTGAAGAACGACGAATTTCTCGCGCCCGCCGGACGAGTATTGGATTCGATGCTGAGCGAGCACCAGTGCGAAGGTTGGTTGGAAGGTTATCTGCTGACCGGCCGGCACGGGCTGTTCAATAGCTATGAGGCCTTCATCCGCATCGTCGACTCCATGTTCAGCCAACACGCCAAGTGGCTGAAGGTAACGCTCGAGTTGCCTTGGCGCCGAAAGATCGCGTCGCTCAACTATCTGCTGGCCTCCCACGTCTGGCAGCAGGATCACAACGGCTTTACGCACCAGGATCCCGGATTCCTCGACCACGTGATCAACAAGAAGGCCGATATTGTGCGCGTCTACCTACCGCCGGACGCCAATTGCCTGCTATCGGTTTTCGATCACTGCCTGCGCAGCCGGCATTACGTCAACGTAGTGGTCGCCGGCAAACACGCCCTTCCGCAATGGCTGACCATGGACCAGGCGGTGGTGCACTGCACCGAAGGAATCGGCATCTGGCAGTGGGCCAGCAACGACCAGGAGGGCGAACCCGATGTGGTGATGGGGTGCTGCGGAGACACACCGACGCTTGAGATCCTGGCCGCCGTTTCCATTCTTCGCGAGCATCTCCCCAATCTGAAACTCCGAGTGGTCAATGTCGTCGATTTGATGAAGTTGCAGTCGAGTACCGAGCACCCGCACGGACTGAGCGACACGGACTACGATTCGCTCTTCACCAAAGACAAGCACATCGTCTTTGGCTTCCATGGATACCCATGGCTGGTCCACCGTCTGACGTACCGCAGGACCAACCGCAACCTGCACGTTCGAGGCTATACGGAAGAGGGCACCATCACGACAGCCTTTGACATCCGCGTGCAGAATAAGCTGGATCGCTTTCACCTGGTGCAGGACGTGATCGACCGGCTGCCGCTTTTGGGTTCCCCGGGGGCATACCTAAAGCAAACCATGCAGGACAAGCTGATCGAGCACAAGGTCTTCATCGATAAGCACGGCGAAGACTTGCCGGAGATCCGGAATTGGAAATGGAACGCTTCCAAATGAATGCGCAACGGTTGATAGATACTGCGAAGGCGCTGGTCGCCGATGACAAAGGCCTCCTTGCGATGGATGAAAGTAATCCAACCTGTAACCAGCGATTCGCCAAGCTGGCAATTCCCCAAACGGAGGAGATGCGGCGAACATACCGGGAGCTGATCGTGACAGCTCCCGGTCTCAGTGAGTCAATTAGTGGTGCGATCCTCTACGATGAGACCATCCGCCAGCGGACGAAGGACGGCACTCCCTTCGCGAAATCACTCGCCGATGCGGGAATCATTCCGGGCATCAAAGTCGATACCGGCGCAAAAACCCTGGCGGGTCATCCGGGGGAGAAAATCACCGAAGGGCTGGACGGATTGCGCGACCGACTGGCTGAATACTCCCAAATGGGAGCGCGTTTTGCCAAGTGGCGGGCGGTAATTGCCATGAGCGAAGGCATTCCCACCCGCGGCTGCATCGAGGCCAACGCGAGTGCGCTGGCCCGCTATGCCGCGCTGTGCCAGGAAGGCGGCTTGGTCCCCGTCGTCGAGCCGGAAGTGCTCATGGACGGCGGCCACACCATGGAGCGTTGCTGCGAAGTGACGGAGGAAGTCCTGCGAACAGTTTTCGGCCAGCTTTACCTGCAAGGCGTCGTGCTGGAGGGTGTGATTCTGAAGCCCAACATGGTCCTCCCTGGATCGACATGCCCCAAGCAGGAAACGGTGGAGGAAGTGGCGGATGCCACAATGCGCTGCCTATTGCGATCTGTCCCCGCCGCCGTTCCGGGAATTGCGTTTCTGTCGGGCGGCCAGTCCGCGGAAATGGCTTCGGCGCGTCTGAATGCCATGATTGCGCGATTTGAGTCGCGACTTCCTTGGGAGTTGGCGTTTTCGTTTGCCCGCGCCATCCAGCAACCCGCGCTGGAGATATGGCGAGGCAGGGATTCCCAAGTAGTGGAGGCTCAGAAAGCTTTGTATCATCGAGCGCGGTGCAATCGGGCCGCGCGCCGTGGGGAATACAGTTCCGGTATGGAAGATCATCTGGGCGCGAAGGCGATTGGGGTCGTCTGCCAATGAGCGGAGAAGAACGTAGTTCTCACCAACATGGAACGCTGGCTCGCGGGAGTATTCATCATAATCCGGAGCCTTATTGGAGACGGGCGCATCGCGACTGGAGAGTGTGGGTCGGCCTGTTCTTCATGATGGCTGCTATTACGATCTACGTTATGAGCAATGACTTGTCGTTTTTTGGCGAGTGGCGGCAGCCGTCCGGAGCCGTCGAAAACAGCCGAACCCAATGAGTCAACCACTTCTCCATCCCCTGCGATTCGAACCGATCTATCAATATCGGCTCTGGGGCGGCCGGCGTCTGGCAGACCTGCTCACCGCCCCGCTGCCGGGCGACAGCCCTATCGGCGAAGCGTGGGTGCTCAGCGACCGCGAGGACTATCCGAGCCGCGTTGCGAATGGCCCGCTGAAAGGGCAGACAATCGCTGAGTTGCTGGATCGGTTCCCGGCGCAAATGATGGGTAAACTGACTCGACGTTTCCGTCGATTTCCGCTACTGCTGAAGTTCCTGGATGCACGTGAAATGGTCTCCGTCCAAGTGCATCCCTCGGACGCGCACAGGGACCTGCTGCCGGCAGGCGAGAGCGCGAAGACCGAAGCCTGGGTGGTGCTGGAGGCGGGTCCAAAGAGCCGAATCTATGCGGGTCTGCGGCCCGGTGTCACGGAAGCGGGTTTGCGGCAGGCGATCGCGAGCGGAGGGGTGGCGGACCAACTCGCATACATTACGCCGGTGCCCGGCGATGCCGTCTTCATTCCGGCTGGGACGGTTCACTCTCTGGGCGGCGGCATCGTGCTGTTCGAAGTCCAGCAAAACAGCGACGTCACGTTTCGCCTGTACGACTGGGGCCATATTGATGCCAAGACAGGCCAGCCGCGGCCACTTCAAGTCGATCAGGCCTTTGCCTGCATCGATTTTGCGGCGCGTGCAGCCGGCCCGGTGGGGCCCGTAGTAGAGGCGACCACGCCCGTAAGGCGGGAGAGACTATTTCAATGTGAGCATTTCAGGTTGTGGCGCCTGAGCGGACAATCGCAGTTTGCGGCCGGTGCCACCGATGTGCCGCGCGCGCTCGTCTGCATCGAGGGCGCCGGGCAGATCGAGCACGACGGCGTCGTTTATGCCGTCGGAAAAGGCGACGTGTGGCTCTTGCCGGCGGCAGTTGGACCGTGCGCCTTTCGGCCGTGCAGCATCGTCAGCGTGTTGGAAATCGAGATACCGGAATGAAAAAGCTCATAGTGTACGATCTCGACGGCACACTTGCCGAGAGTAAATCGTCTCTTGATGCGGAAATGTCGTCGCTGCTGCATGACCTTCTCCGTGTAGTCAAAGTGGCCGTCATTTCCGGAGGCGGTTGGCCCCAGTTTGAAAAGCAACTGCTCTTCAACCTGCCCCTTGACGCGCGGCTAGTGAACCTGTCACTGCTTCCCACATGTGGAACAAAGTTCTTCCAATACACAAGGGACTGGAAACTGCTCTATTCAGAAGATCTCACCGCGACTGAAAAAGAGAAAATCACCACTTCGTTGGAGGCGGCGGTTCAAGCGACCGGCTTCAAGCCGGAAAAGGTCTGGGGATCGGTAATTGAAGACCGCGGCAGCCAGATTACGTTTTCAGCTCTAGGCCAGCGGGCGCCTTTAGAGGAAAAAGAGAAATGGGACTCCGACTTCGCCAAGCGGAAGAAAATCAAAGCGATCCTCGACTCGTCGATCCCCGAGTTTTCTGTCCGCATGGGTGGCGCGACATCCATCGATGTCACCAAACCTGGCATTGACAAGGCCTACGGGATCGGAAAGTTGCGCGACATCCTCGGCATTTCAATGGAGGAGATGATCTACATAGGCGACGCCTTGTTCCCAGGGGGCAATGACTATCCGGCTGAAGAAGCCGGTGTAGTCTGTGTCCCGGTTCGCGGTCCTCAAGAGACCAGACCGGTTACTCAGGCAATCATCGCCTGTTTGGGCGGCTTATGAGCGAATTCAAGTTGCAGCGACTGGGGATGGTAATGGAGCCGGAGCCCGGTGATCCGCAGGAGAGCGAAGGCGTTCTCAATCCCGCCGCCGTTCGTGGCCCCGATGGCGGTCTCTATCTCTTTCCGCGGCTGGTCGCGCAAGGGAACTACTCGCGTATCGGCATCGCTAAAGTGCGCTTTAACCACGCTGGCGATCCTGCAGGCGTGGAGCGGCTCGGCATCGCGCTCGAACCGGAGGCCGATTACGAGCGAAGGCCCGGCGGGGGTGGCGGCTGCGAGGACCCGCGTATCACGTTCGTACAACCGCTGCAGCGCTATCTGATGACTTACACCGCGTTCTCGACCCAAGGCCCACGGATTGCCTTCGCGATATCGCCCAACCTATTCCACTGGCAGCGCCTGGGCCTTGCCACCTATGGCCGATATCACGGGAGTGAAATCGGCGACGTGGATGACAAGGATGCCAGCCTCTTCCCTGTCGCCATTCCCAATCCATCCGGACGTCCGGAATTGGCCATGCTTCATCGGCCGCTATTTCCCGGCACGCGTCCAGAGGAAACTGCCCGCCACGCCGCAACCCGTGACGTGGATCTCGATCGGGAGAGCATCTGGATTTCCTACTGCCGAATGCCTTTGGATGGCCGTGAACCGTTGTCCCGGCTCGGACCTGCCCGATTCCCTGCCGCCGCAAGGAGGCGCCGATCCGCCGGAAGGAAAGGTGTAGCGCACTCATGCAGAACATAACCGATTCCTCCAACCTCGGCGCAGTGGTTGCCGTGCGCGGCAGTGTCGTCGACATTCGCTTCGACGCGCACTTGCCTCCCATCTACTCGCTGCTGCACGCGAAAGAAGGGAGAATTGCCATCGAGGTTCTGGCACAACTCGATGCACACAGCGTTCGGGGAATCGCGCTGACCCCAACCGAAGGACTGGCTCGCGGCAACTCCGTGGAAGACACGGGCGGGGAGTTGAAGGCTCCTACTGGCAAAGGGATTCTCTCGCGGATGTTCGACGTTTTCGGCAACGCCATCGACCGTCTGCCGGCGCCGGCTGGGGTCGAATGGCGCAACGTCCATCGATCTCCGCCGCCGCTAACCCGGCGTTCCACCAAGTCCGAGATCTTCGAAACGGGGATCAAAGCCATCGATGTGCTGGTGCCCCTCGAGCGCGGCGGCAAAGGCGGATTGTTCGGTGGAGCGGGGGTGGGCAAGACGGTATTGCTCACCGAAATGATTCACAACATGATCGAACACCAGAAGGGCGTAAGCATCTTCTGTGGGATTGGCGAACGATGCCGTGAGGGCGAGGAACTCTACCGTGACATGAAGGCGGCGGGTGTGCTGCCGAATATGGTGATGGTGTTCGGGCAGATGAACGAACCACCGGGCAGCCGCTTCCGTGTGGGCCATGCGGCACTGACGATGGCAGAGTATTTCCGGGACGACGAGCATCGCGATGTCCTGTTCCTGGTGGACAATATCTTCCGCTTCATCCAGGCCGGCATGGAGGTATCCGGCTTGCTGGGCCAGATGCCGTCGCGTCTGGGATATCAGCCCACCATGGGCACCGAACTCTCGGGGTTGGAGGAACGCATCGCTAATACGGACACGGGTGCCATCACCTCGATTCAGGCGGTGTATGTGCCGGCTGACGATCTTACCGACCCCGCGGCGGTACACACGTTCTCGCACCTGTCCACGTCGATTGTGCTTTCGCGCAAGCGGGCGAGTCAAGGGCTCTTCCCGGCTATCGACCTTCTGCAATCCAGCTCCAAAATGGCCACACCCGGAATCGTCGGCAAGGAACACTATCTCCTGGCGCAGGAGATCCGCCGGACACTCGCGCAGTACGAGGATCTCAAAGACATCATCTCTATGCTCGGCTTGGAACAACTGGCGCCGGAAGACCGTAAAGTAGTCGCCCGCGCCCGGAGGTTGGAGCGGTTCCTCACCCAGCCGTTTTTCGCCACCGAGCAGTTTAGCGGACTTAAAGGGAAACTCGTTAGCCTCAAGGACTCTCTCGACGGCTGCGGGCGAATCCTGCGGGACGAATTCAAAGACTATCCGGAAAGCGCCCTGTATATGATCGGGGCGATTGGCGAAGCGAAAGAAAACTTCCAACCCGGCAAGCCGGCGGCGAAAAGCGGCTCGGGGGCCAAGCCCGATCCGAAGCCCCCCGCCGAGCCCAAACCTGACGGCAAGCCCGATGCGAAGCCCGCAGCCGCTTCCAAGCCTGACGCCAAGCCCGACGTGAAGCCACCCGCGGAACCCAAGCCTGACGCCAAGGACAGCTCGAAGGCCGGCGTCAATCCCAAGCCCGAGCCACAGGCTACGCCGACGCCTGAACCGGAGGTCGCCCATGCCGCAGCCGGCGCTCATGAATCTTAAAGTTCTGCTGCCATTCCAAATCTTCGCCGACATAACCGCCGTTTCGCGCATCGTCGCCGAAACCCGCGAAGGTTCCTTCGGACTGTTGCCACACCGGCTGGACTGCGTTGCGGCGCTTACTCCCGGTATTCTGATCTACCAACTCGGAGCCCAAGCCGAGGTTTATGTTGCTGTCGATGAGGGCGTGCTGGTCAAGACCGGCCTGGATGTGCTCATCTCCGTCCGCAACGCGATTGGCGGAACGGACCTCGGTCAACTGCACGCGGCGGTGAAACGGGAGTTTCTGCATCTGAACGAACGGGAGCAGAGCGTCCGATCGGTAATGGCGAAAATGGAAAGCGACTTCATCAGCCGCTTAGCGGAGTTTCATCGTGAGTGAAGACTCGGAATTCAGCCGGGCAGTCGGTGCGAAGGTGGCGCGCAAGCTAAGGGCGCAGCGCAATTCCACCCAGGGCGTATGGTTCGGCTTGGGGATGATGGGGCTTGTCGGCTGGTCGGTGGCGATTCCAGCGCTCGCCGGCACGGCGTTCGGCATCTGGCTGGACAGCCATCATCCAGGAAGTCATTCCTGGACGCTGACGCTGCTGATCGCCGGCCTGGCAATCGGCTGTCTCAATGCCTGGCACTGGATAGACAAGGAAAACAAGGAAATGCGAGAGGACGAGGAGAACCACGATGACTGAAACTTTGAGTCTGATGCTGGCTCTCGTAACCGGCATCTCGCTGGGTGCGATATTCTTCGGGGGCCTTTGGTGGACAGTTCAGAAAGGTGTCTCTTCCAAGCAGCCGGCGCTTTGGTTCCTCGGCAGCCTGATCCTGCGAACCTGGCTTACTCTGGCCGGCTTCTATTTCGTGGCGCGCGGCAACTGGGTGAGGCTGCCGGTTTCGCTCGTTGGATTTGTCGCGGCTCGCCTGATCGTAACGCGGTACACCCGCCAGGAGTCCAGCCATGCACATTAGTCCCGATCAAACGATCTTCTGGCAATACGGCTTTTTCAAATTCAATGCCACCATACTGTTTACCTGGGCACTGATGATCGTTCTGGCTAGCGGCGCCCGACTCGTTACGCGCAAACTATCCACCGGGCTGGATCGCTCTCGCTGGCAGAACCTTCTCGAAATCCTCGTCACCGGGATAGAGAAACAAATCGAAGAGGTGGGCCTGAGTGAGCCGCGGGAGTATATCGGCTTTTTGGGTACGCTCTTCGTATTTGTCGCAGCAGCCAGCATCTGTACGGTGATTCCCGGCTACGATCCGCCGACCGCTTCGCTCTCCACCACGGCCGCGCTTGCTCTGTCTGTGTTCGTGGCTGTGCCGTTCTTCGGCATCCAGAAGCAAGGTGTGCTCAACTACCTCAAGTCCTATGGCACGCCGACCCCCATGATGCTGCCCTTCAACATCATCAGCGAACTTTCGCGTACGCTGGCGCTGACCATCCGTCTGTTCGGCAATATGATGAGCGGCGCGATGATTGTCGGCATACTACTCACGATTACGCCGTTCATCTTTCCGGTCGTCATGACGCTGCTCGGCCAGTTAACCGGCATGGTGCAGGCCTATATCTTTAGCATCCTGGCGGCTGTGTACATCGCAGCCGCAACCCGAGTCCGCAAGCCCAAGGCTGAACCTATGCAAGGCGTTGCAGCATGAGACATTACAACACAAGGAGATACTGTGGATAACATGACTATTGTCGCGGTGGCATCGATTGTCATCGCCGGAATTACCACCGGATTTGGTGCCATCGGCCCCGCGCTGGCGCAAGGGAGGGCGGTGGCCGCGGCGCTAACCGCGTTGGCCCAGCAGCCGGATGCCTCCTCTACGATCACGCGAACCTTGTTTGTGGGGCTGGCGATGATCGAATCCATGGTTATTTACTGCCTGCTGATCTCGCTGATTCTCATTTTCGTCAACCCATTCTGGAACCACGTGATCGCCCAAACCGCGGGGAAGTGACCCATGCTAATCGATTGGTTTACCGTTGCAGCGCAGGCGCTCAACTTTCTCATCCTGGTATGGTTGATGAAACGCTTCCTTTACAGGCCAGTCCTCAACGCAATCGATGCGCGGGAGAAGCGGATCGCGACGGAACTCGCCAACGCCGGCGCGAAGAAGGCCGAAGCCCAAAAGGAGCACGACGAATTCCAGCAAAAGAACACGGAGTTCGAACGGCAGCGCGCCGACCTCCTGAGCAAAGCGACGGGCGAGGCGCAGGCGGAACGCCAGCGGCTCCTCGACGATGCGCGGAAAGCTGCCGATGCCGCAAGCTCAAAGAGGCGGGAAGCGCTGAAGGCCGAAGAGCAGAACCTGCATCAGGCAATCGGCCGCCGCACACAGCAGGAAGTGTTTGCCATTGCGCGGAAGGCCCTCACCGATCTCGCCACGGTCAGCCTGGAAGAGCGCCTGGGTGAGGTCTTCACCCGCCGCTTGCGAGAAATGGAGGGCAAGCCGAAAGCAGCTCTCGGCAACGCTCTTAAGGCCTCCCCGGCCCCAGGTGTAGTGCGCAGCGCGTTCGACCTTCCCGCGGAACAGCGCGCCGCCATCCAGAACGCGCTCAACGAGACCTTCTCGGCGGAGGTCCGCGTCCGGTTCGAGACAGCTCCAGACCTCATCGGCGGTATCGAGCTCGCGGCCAATGGGCAAAAGGTGGCGTGGAGCATCCGGGACTATCTGGTGTCCATGGAAAACGGCGTCTCTGAGCTTCTGAAGCCCACCACAGTGAGCCAATGACCATGGAACCCGAGAGCCTCCAGATCGATTTCGACCGGGTGTTCGCCGGAATCAGCCAGGTGCGGAAATCATTTACGCCGCACCTGATGCCACGGGAAGTGGGCACGGTCACCAGTGTCGCCACCGGCATCGCCAAAGTGTCGGGTCTGCCCGGCGTGGGCTTCGACGAAGTGGTGACGTTTCCCGGCGGCTTGCTGGGCATCGCGTTCAACGTAGACCAGGACGAAATTGGCGTCGTTCTGCTCGGCGACTACTCGGATCTCCACGCCGGAGACGAAGTCCAGCGCACCGGCCGCGTGATGGATGTGGCCGTAGGCGATGGATTGCTCGGGCGCGTCATCGACCCGCTCGGCCGTCCACTCGATGGCCGCGGACCTGTTGCTTCCAGCAAGCGCCTGCCTGTGGAACGCCCCGCCCGTGCCATCATGGACCGCGAACCCGTTACGGTGCCGCTCCAGACCGGCCTAAAGGTGGTCGATGCGCTCATTCCCGTTGGGCGCGGGCAGCGCGAGCTGATTCTCGGCGACCGCCAGACGGGCAAGACAGCCATTGCTCTCGACACCATCTTCAACCAACGCGGGCAGAATGTACTGTGCGTCTATTGCGCCATCGGCCAGCGCGCTTCCGCCGTCGCCAAGGCGGTGGCGACGCTGCGGGAAAAAGGCGCAATGGAATATACCGTCCTTGTCGTGACCGAGGGCGATGCCCCTCCGGGTCTCGCCTACATCGCCCCGTACGCTGCCACCAGCATCGCGGAGTTCTTTGTGGAAGCGGGCCGCGATGTGCTGATCGTTTACGACGACCTCACCAATCACGCGCGTTCCTACCGCGAACTCTCTCTGTTGCTGCGCCGTCCGCCCGGCCGCGAAGCGTTTCCAGGCGACATCTTCTATATTCACTCGCGCCTGCTGGAACGCGCTACGCACCTGCGCAAGGAACTCGGCAACGGCTCTCTCACCGCGCTGCCCATCATCGAAACCGAAGCGCAAGACATTTCCGCTTATATCCCGACTAACCTGATCTCCATCACCGATGGCCAGATCTATCTGTCGCCCACCCTATTCGAATTGGGGGTTCTGCCCGCGGTCGATGTCGGCAAGTCCGTGTCGCGCGTCGGGGGCCAGGCGCAACGAGCGGCCTACCGCGCGGTGGCGGGCGACCTCAAACTGGCCTATGCGCAGTTTGAGGAACTCGAAACGTTTTCACGGTTCGGAGCCCGCCTGGACGAAGGCACCCGCAAGACCATCGAGCACGGCCGGCGAATCCGCGCCTGTCTCAAACAGCCGGAATACGCCCCAGTGCCCGTGCCCGCGCAAATTGCCGTGCTGTTGGCATTGACGGCGGAACTGTTTGACCGCGTGCCCCTGGACCAGATGGACGAAGCCGTGCGCGCCCTTAGCGATGCGACCCCGGATATCCCTGCTGATGTGTGCGGGCGATTGGATACGGCCGCAAAACTGAGCGCCCAGGATCGTGATGCGATTGTCGGGGTCGCGCGCAAGGCGCTGGCTCCTTTCCAGCCCAAACCCGGACCCGAGAAGAAGACATGAGCGACACCACGGCCGGAATGCGGCGAAAGATCGCCGGAGCCGGGGATCTCCAATCCGTTGTCCGCACCATGAAGGCCGTGGCCGCGTCGAGCATCGGGCAGTACGAGAGATCGGTCAGCGCACTGGCGGACTTCAGTCGTGCGGTGGAACTCGGGCTGGGCGCATGCTTCCGGGAAAGCGGCCCCGCTCCCTTGGCCCCGGACCGGAAGGCTCGGGGCATCATCGGCGCGGTAGTGTTCGGGTCGGACCAGGGACTGGTTGGACAGTTCAACGATGTGGTGGCCGAGTTTACGATCAAAACCCTGTCAGCCCTGCCTGGCAAGCACGAGGTTTGGGCCGTCGGCGAGCGCGTTCATGAGCGCTTGGCGGACGCGGGTCTGGCGCTGCGGGGACTCTTTCCCGTGCCGAACTCCGTCAAGGGCATTCCCCCGCTCGTCGCCCAGATCCTCCTGGGCGCCGAGGCGCGCGAACAGCGCGGTGAAGTCGCCGAAATCCACCTCTTCCACAACTGCCCCAAGTCAGGGGCAGTCTATGAGCCCGTTAACCAGCGCCTGTTACCGCTGGACGAAGAATGGCGACGCAAGCTTGCGGCGGTACCGTGGCCGGCGGGAAACTTGCCCCAGGTCATAGGGGGCGGCACTGTAACCCTGCGGGCATTCATCAGTGGATATCTTTTCGTGTCGATCTTCCGGGCGTGCGCCGAATCGCTGGCGAGCGAAAACTCGAGCCGCCTGGCAGCCATGCAACGCGCCGACAAGAATATCGACGAATTGCTGGAAGACCTCAATCGCACATTTCATCGTCTGCGCCAGAATGGCATCGACGAGGAGCTGTTCGACGTTGTCTCCGGCTTCGAAGCGCTGACGCCGAAAGGATCAAGATGAAAATCAGTTCGCAGGATTTCCGCGTGCGGTCCGGAGACAAGGTCAAACTCACAGACTGGCCGACGATTGTGAAACCCTTTTGTGAGTCGAAGAAGGATTATCAGGTTCTCCTGGGAGAACACATTGAGAAGTTGAGCTCGTTGCAACGCCTTCACTACGCTTCCAACCGCTACGCGTTGCTGCTGATCTTTCAGGGCATGGACGCCAGTGGCAAGGACGGCGCCATTCGCCACGTCATGTCCGGGATCAATCCCCAAGGCTGCCAGGTTTCGAGCTTCAAACAGCCCAGCGCAGATGAGCTGGAACATGATTTTCTCTGGCGCACCACCTGCCGGCTGCCCCAACGCGGGCACATCGGCATCTTCAATCGTTCGTATTACGAGGAAGTCCTGGTGGTTCGAGTCCACCCGGAGATTCTCCGGAGCCAGGGCCTTTCGCATGAGTTGCGCGACGAGAAAACCATCTGGGAGGAGCGCTATCGCTCCATCCGCGACCTGGAGAGGCACCTTTATCGCAACGGAACGCGAACCGTCAAGATATTCCTCCACCTTTCAAAGGAAGAGCAGCGAAAGCGCTTCCTCGATCGCATTGATGAGCCAGGCAAGAACTGGAAATTCAGCTCCGCCGACATTCACGAGAGGAAGTATTGGAAGCGCTACATGGAGGCATACGAAGCCTGCCTGAGCGCGACCAGCACTCATCACGCGCCCTGGTACGTGGTTCCCGCCGACGATAAGGAGAACGCTCGCCTGGTTGTTTCCCAAATCGTGCTGGACTCTCTGAGTGAACTGAAAATGGCGTATCCCAAAACCACGGCGAAGCGTGCGAAGGAATTGAAGTCGATCCGCAGGTTGCTGACGAAATAGTCATGGATGTGCAAACTCCCACCGGCCTCACGGGTGAGGAAGCCCGTAGCCGGTTCGCAAAGTTCGGTCCAAACGCAGTGCCCGACACGGCTCTGCACCCACTCCGCCGGGCACTGACTCACCTCTGGGCGCCGGTCCCCTGGATGCTGGAAGCTGCGGTCGTGCTCGAACTTGTCCTGGGTAAGTACATCGAAGCTGGAGTTATTGCTGTTCTCCTGGCCTTCAACGCTGCGCTCGGGTTCCTCCAGGAAGGGCGGGCGCAGGCGACTCTCGCCGCTCTGAAATCGCGGCTCGCGCTGAACGCGTCGGTCCGTCGCGATAGTGTCTGGGCCACCGTGCCTGCTTCCGGTCTCGTACCCGGCGATATTGTGAAGCTCTCGCTCGGGGCAGTAGTTGCCGCCGACGTGCGCCTGACCGATGGTGAAGTCCTGCTCGATCAGTCCATGCTCACCGGCGAATCCGTACCCATCGAAGCCGGCGCCGGATTCGAAACATACGCCGGAGCACTGGTGCGGCGCGGCGAAGCTGTCGCGGAAGTAACGGCCACCGGGACGCGCACCAAGTTCGGACGCACGGCGGAATTGGTTCGCACCGCGCACGTCGAAAGTTCCCAGCAAAAGGCTGTCCTGCGCGTGGTGCGCAATCTCGCCATCTGTAGTGGATCCATCATCGTGATTCTCGTGGGATATGCCCACTTTCTCAAGATGCCGGTTGGTGAGATCGTTCCGCTGGTGCTCACGGCCGTTCTGGGGTCGATCCCGGTAGCGCTGCCCGCCACCTTTACCCTCGCGGCGGCGATTGGAGCGCGCGCGCTGGCGCTTCTCGGTGTCCTACCCACGCGCCTCTCCGCCGTGGACGAAGCGGCAAGCATCGAGGTCCTGTGCGCCGACAAGACGGGCACGCTGACGCAAAACGAGCTGACCGTAACCGCCGTTCACGCCATGCCCGGCTTCGACGAGCCGCACGTTCTGGGTTGGGCTGCCCTGGCCAGTTCGGACGGCGGGCAAGATCCGGTAGATGCCGCCATCCGTGGCGCCGCTGCAAAAACTACTGCCTCCGATCTACCGAAACTGAGCAGGTTTGTGCCTTTCGATCCCGCCACGAAGATGTCGGAGGCGACGGCTGTCGATGCCAGTGGCGCAACGGTCCGGGTCGTGAAGGGAGCCTTCATGGCAGTTACCGGCCTCGCGCCAGCGCCGCCGGACGCGTCCACGAAGACGGACCAACTGGAGGCACAGGGCTACCGGGTGCTGGCGGTCGCAGTGGGTCCGCCAGAAGCGCTGAAGATCGCGGGGATCATTGCCCTGAGCGATCCGCCGAGAGCGGATTCGGCGGCGCTCATCGCCGAGTTGCACACTCTTGGAGTCCGTACCGTGATGCTAACGGGCGATGCCGCGGCGACGGCAGAGATCGTGGCCCGCGCGATAGGCCTGGATGGAGCCGTCTCGCCGCCCGGACCAATCCCCGCCGGGGTACGTCCCGCGGATTTCGCAGTCTTCGCCGGCGTTCTTCCCGAGGCAAAATACAACCTCGTCAAGGCGTTCCAAAAGAACGGCCATACCGTCGGCATGTGCGGCGACGGCGCCAACGACGCGCCGGCCCTCCGTCAGGCGCAGATGGGAATCGCCGTGTCCACCGCGACCGATGTGGCCAAGTCGGCGGCCGGCATCGTGCTAACCAAGCCGGGCCTCGGAGGCATCGTTGCTTCGGTAAAAGAGGGCCGCGTCACATTCCAGCGCATCCTGACTTACACGCTCAACTCAGTTACCGGCAAGATCTCAAAACTGTTCTTTCTGGCCGTAGGTCTGGCGATGACCGGACACGCCATCCTGACTCCGATGCTGATGGCAATTATTATGCTTACCGGCGATTTCCTCGGAATGTCCTTAACAACGGACAACGTGCGGCCGTCCCCACTGCCCAACCGCTGGCGGATCGGTGCGTTGACAATTGCCGGTGTCTTCATGGGCGTCTGCGAACTGCTCTTCTGCACCGCCGTCCTGGCCATCGCCAAATTTCGCCTGGGTTTTGGCATCGATATGTTAAGGACTTTGGCCTTCGTGGTCGTCGTGTTTGGAAATCAAGCTACCACCTACACGAATCGGGAACGCCAGCGCCTGGGGTCCTGTCGCCCAAGCCCGTTGCTCGTCGGGTGCTCCACCCTCGATCTGCTGGTCGCCTCCATGCTGGCGACTTGCGGAATCGCCATGAGTCCTCTGCCCATACTCGCCGTGGCAGGAACCCTGGTGTCGGCGGCTGCCTTCGCATTCCTCGTGGATTTTGCCAAGGTTCCCTTGTTCAATCGTCTCAAGATCGCATAGCGCCCGATCTCTGAAGTCCGAGCACCACAGCGCGCGACGCGGGCTGGAATCCCGTCCGCGCTTTTCGCCCATCCCGGTTCGAAACGCGTCCATCACAGTTCGAGACTTGCAGGTGCAACCGGAAAAGTTCGAAACGTGTCCACGACGGGGAGCCACACCTATAAGCAATTGATTCTATTGAGGGCGATCCGCCTGAGTTGCGTTAAGTCCTTTCGAATCAGGTTCGAGTCCTTCATGGGCCAGTTCTCTTGGAGCTCACACCCTGTCTGCTTATCGGGAGTGCGCGGGGCGCCATCATTCGAAGGAGGCCGCCGTCAATCTCGAACGACGTGGTCCGCACGGGTCGCGATCGGCCAAGGCGCGATCACCCTTCGAACTCCCTGTCCTCTGCCTGTTGCGAAGCGCTCAGAGGTCGTTTAGACCGTATCCGGGCTTCTTGTACAGCTTGTCCGGGTTCTTCTGAATATCCGGTTTGTACACCTTCTCAGCCCAATCCTGCGCGTTTACTTCTTCCAGTGCGACCGACACAGATTCTTCTCGGTAGTGCAGGATCTCCATCACGTCTCTTGCAATGGCATCCACCAGGCGCTGTTTCTGCTGTTCCGATTTACCGGGCCATAGCTTGACAATGACATGTGGCATTAACTCTCTCCTTTGGAGTTCTAATCGCGCGTCAGAACTTCGACAGTTGGCGCCCCAGCACGCGCGCCGACCATTGTGTTGCGATAAAGGCTTCCGCCTCACGGGCGTAGCAGTGTCTTAATCGCTCGCCGCTCGTCCATGGCACGGTACCCTTCGGCCACCTGATCGAGTGGCAGTTCAAGGTCAAATACTCTGCCCGGATTGATCCTCCCGTTCCAGACGAGTTCGATCAGGTGTGGCAGATAGCGGCGCACCGGAGCCGGGCCGCCATGAAGACGGACGTGGGTGTAAAACAGCTTCTGGCCGTCGAGTTCAACTCCGTGAGGAACGCCGACATAGCCGATCGAGCCGCCCGGACGTGTCGATTGAACGGCTTGCTGCATGGACTCGTTAGTGCCCACGCATTCGAGCACTGCATCGACGCCGATCCCGTCCGTCAGATCCTTGATGCGGGCTACTCCCTCCTGGCCCCGCTCGGCGACAATGTCAGTGGCACCGAACTCGCGCGCGAGTTTCTGGCGCGACTCATGCCGGCTCACGGCAATGATTCGTTCGGCTCCCATCTGCCTAGCCGAAAGCACGCCAAGGAGACCGACTGCCCCGTCTCCCACGACGACGACTTTGACACCGGGTTTCACGTTGGCTGCGTCGGCTGCAAACCAGCCGGTTCCCATCACGTCCGAAAGCGCAAGCAGGCTTGGCAGCAGTTCGTCTGATGGCATCTCGGGAGTGGCGACCAGAGTGCCGTCAGCGAGTGGAATCCGCAACCGCGGAGCCTGCGCCGTGCTCACCCATTCGCGGCGCCGGCAAGACGATTGATAGCCGTTCCGGCAATGAGGACAAGTATTGTCCGACGTGGCGAACGAGCCAATGACAAATTGCCCCGGCCTCACGTTCTTCACCGCGCCGCCGACTTCCTCGACAACGCCGCAGTACTCGTGTCCCATGGGCGTCGGCTGGGTGATCGGGTTCGCGCCGCGGTACGGCCACAGGTCGGACCCACACACGCAGGTGACCGATGTCCTCACAATCGCATCGGTCGGTTGGATGATTGCTGGTTCAGGGCGCTCTTCGAACCGCACGTCGCGTGGCCCGTAAAGAACAGTTCCTCTCATGTTGGCGCTCCTCCGTATCAACACTCAACCCGGTCCCGGCTCTCAAACGTATTGCTCCGTCCCGCAGCCTCTTGCCCCTTGGATCTGAATTTCCGAGCTAGCACGGTCAATCTCGCGCAGTTCTTCCGCCGTGAATCGCACGCGCAGCGCTCCAAGGTTCTCATCCAGACGCTCCAGCTTTCGCGTGCCGGGGATCGGAACGATCCAGGGCTTCTGCGCCAGCAACCAGGCAAGTGCGATTTGGGCTGGTGTCACCTTCTTCGAGGCGGCGATTTCGCGGACGAGGTTCACAATCGGCTGGTTGGCTTTCCGAGCCTCTTCCGTGAAACGCGGGAACACCGACCGGATATCGCGGGAATCGAAGGTCTGGGCGGAGTCCATTTTGCCGGTCAGATAGCCTTGTCCAAGCGGACTCCACGGCACGAAGCCGATGCCAAGTTCCTCGCAGATGGGCAACACTTCCGCTTCCGGATCTCGCGCCCACAGCGAGTACTCGCTTTGAATCACCGTCACCGGTTGGACTTGATGAGCGCGACGGATCGTTGTCGCTGCCGCTTCGGAAAGACCGAAATGCCTGACCTTACCTTCATGGATCAGGTCTTTGACGGCTCCGGCAACATCTTCGATCGGCACATTCGGGTCTCCGCGGTGTTGGTAGAAGATATCGATGACATCCGTTCTGAGACGCTTTAGCGCGGCTTCGGCAACCTCCTTGATGTGCTCCGGACGGCTGTTCCGGCCGCGTCGCGCGCCTGTGACCGGGTCAAGATCATGGCCGAATTTCGTTGCGATCACGACGTTCCCGCGAACGGGTCCGAGCGCCTCGCCAACCAGCTCTTCGTTCGTGAACGGGCCGTAGGACTCGGCCGTGTCAAAGAAGGTGACTCCGCAATCCACCGCTGTGCGGATCAGCGCGATCATTTCCTGTCTGTCGGGGGGCGGACCGTAGTTCGCGCTCATGCCCATGCAGCCTAGGCCCAGCGTCGACACTTGTAGGTTGCTTCCCAGATTGCGTTTGGCAAGTCCGGTCGGTCCTTGGTGTACTGTCCTCATTCGTTTCTTCTTCCTTCAGTTCCAGCGTACGGCCCAATGTGGAAATTGAGAATACCGTAAAATCAACAAGGGCTTATGAAGGCTGTTCACAAATGATTCAAGACGACCTGAGCGTTCTCGCGTCATTCCTCGCGGTAGCCGAGGAACGGAGTTTTACGAAGGCCGCGAAGCGGCTGGGCGTTACCCCCTCGGCGATGAGTCACACGATTCGTGGGCTGGAAGAGACGATCGGTGTTCGGCTGCTTTCGCGAACCACCCGCAGCGTTGCGCCTACCGCCGCCGGCGGAGAGCTCTTGGCACGACTGCGACCGGCACTCTCCGACATTGGAGATGCGCTGGCCCGCGTGCGTGGTCTGCGCGACAAGCCGTCTGGGCTTGTACGGTTACATGTTGCGCGCCTGGGCGCAATGACCGTGCTCGCACCCAAATTGGGACAGTTGGCTCGCGACTACCCAGATATCGTCTTGGATGTGGCCGTGGACGATAACCGAGTTGACATTGTCGCCCGAGGATTTGACGCCGGCATTCATTTTGGTGAGTTCATTGAAAAAGACATGATTGCAGTTCGAGTATCGAGAGACTTTCGTCCGGCGATCGTGGGCTCACCATCGTACCTTGCTTCGCATCCGAAGCCGACAGTGCCCCACGATCTCCTGAGTCATCGATGCATCAACTTTCGTCACGGAGATGAGGGCGTGTACCGTTGGGAGTTCGAGAAGGGCAGGAAATCTCTATCTGTCGGAGTGGAAGGGCCACTGATCGTCGATGACGTAGACGTGATGATCCGTGCAGCCATCGATGGCGTTGGTCTGGCATTCATGTCGGATGAACACGCGGGCCCCCATCTAGCCAGTGGAGCACTTGTGCGAGTGCTCGAAGACTGGTGTCCGCCGTTCCCTGGCTACTTCCTGTACTACCCGAGCCGACGACAGCAGCCGGCAGCGCTGTCCGTGTTGATCGGAATCCTCCGCTGGGCTGGCTAACCAAACCGGCTTCCCCCGCTGGAATATGGATGGATTGTCGGCTTACTCGGAAGCGATCCACCTGGACGTGCTGTCGCCATGAGGCGCCTGCTTTCGGATCGCTCCTCAATAACGCGATTCCGGATGTTGAATTGATCGTTAACGGGTTGCGGGATGGCCAAGGGCCCGCCCCGAGGTCGTCCCTGCCGTGGACCACCGACGTTCTTGTGTCGAGAGGGCATCCTTGTGTATTCAGCCACTTAAGAGACAATCAGTTCGAAGTTCGTCCAGTGTGGGGAGCCAAATAGCATTTTCCGCGATGTGCGCTATCTGATTGATTTCATTACCACAATTTCAGACGTTTCTTCTAGATTGGCCCCACTCTACAGTGACCCTGGCGTGGACTCGAACTCCTTATCCGATCAGTACCCCCCAAACGAATCGGCGCTGGCCCACCTTTGCGTCCAACTTCCGGATGGCCGACAAACCGGACGGAATCGTGCCATCCCAATCGTCCAAGTGGCCACCGGCGCGCTACTTCTTCAATCCGGTTTCCCTGTTCAGTCCCACTGTAACTGGCAGCGCCGAGCTGGCGTCTCCATTGGCTGGCAGGTTGACCAAAAACCTTGGAGGTCCTCCGCGGGGATAAACCAGATATGATGTGGAAACGGAGGCGCGCGCATGGCGCTGGAGCGCCGTCAGCAGATCGAAGAGCTGTACCGTTCGGCTAGCCACCAGCCGGCTGCGGAACGGGAAATGCTTCTGGCGACTGCTTGCGACGGCGATCCAGGCCTCAGGGCCGAGGTCGAGAAGCTTCTCGCACAAGACGAGGTGCGCGCCCGAATGCTTTCCGTGGCGGGGGATGCCGCGCGCAGTGGGCCCACTCGGACGATGGTGCGGTACGAGAACACTCAACTGGGCCCGTACAAGATCGAAGGGCTGCTCGGGGCGGGCGGCATGGGCAAGGTCTACAGGGCGACGGATACTCGGCTGAACCGCAAGGTTGCCGTCAAGATCACGGAGGGAAACTTTAGCGGACGGTTCGAGCGTGAGGCTCAAGCGATTTCCGCGTTGAATCATCCGAATATCTGCACGCTGTACGACGTGGGTCCGAATTACCTGGTGATGGAACTGCTGGAGGGCTTCACTCTGGCGGACGAAATCAAGAAGGGTCCGCTGGCTATAGAGCAGGTGACGCGCTATGGAGCGCAGATCGCTGCGGCTTTGGCGGAGGCGCACGCGCACGGCATCGTGCATCGGGATTTGAAGCCGGGCAACATCATGGTAACGCGACACGGAGCGAAGGTGCTGGATTTCGGGCTCGCCAAGATGGTTTCCGAGCCGGGCTTGACCGAAGCCAATGTCGTGATGGGATCTCCGATGTACATGGCTCCGGAGCAGGTGGAGGGCAGAGAGTCAGACGCCCGCACGGACTTGTTCGCGCTGGGCCTGGTGCTGTATGAAATGACCGCGGGGAGACTGCCGTTTCCGGGAAAGTCACTGGGACGGATGCAGGTGAGCGGCGCCGCGGCGGCGGCTCCGCGGCTGGAGGTGCAACGCGCGGAAGTCCCGGAGAGTTTGGATGTGCTGGTGGGGAAGCTGCTTGAAAAGGACCCGGCACAGCGCTGTGCCTCCGCGGCGGAAACAGCTGCCCAGCTCGCGGAGCTGGCGGAACGGCTGACGGCTCCCCCTGTTCCGGCAGCGTCGTCCTTGTTGCGGCCCGCAGTGCTGGGTCCGGCAGCGGCGGCGCTTTTGCTGGCGATCCTGGGAGGAGTGTGGCTGTACCAGCGAGCGGAACGTCGGCGCTGGGCGCGCGAAGATGCGGTTCCCGAGATCAACAAACTGAAGGACGAGGCGAAACCGCTGGCTGCGTTCCAGGTGTTGCGGAAGGCGGAACAGATTCTCCCGGGCGACGCGCCACTGGCACAGGCGGCCCAGGATCTGACGATGTTCGCCTCTGTGCGATCGACGACGCCGGGTGCCAAAGTGGAGATCCAGGATTATCCTGCGCCGGAGAGCGCCTGGTATGCGTTAGGTACGACGCCGATGGAGCACGTCAGGATTCCGAAGGGGTACTTTCGCTGGAGGCTCTCCCGGGCCGGGGCGAGAGATTATATCGCCGCGCCGCTGACGAAGGCCACCATGCAATTCCCGTTCGAGCCTCCGGCGGACGTGGAGGCCGGGATGGTTCCAATCGGCGGAGGCTGGTGGGGAGACTTGATCGGTTTCATCGGTTGGGTTCGGTATCAACTCCCGGCATTCGATATGGACCGGTTTGAAGTGACCAATCGGGAGTATCAGAAGTTTGTCGACGAAGGCGGTTATCAAAAGCGCGAGTACTGGAAGGAGAAGTTTGTAAAAGACGGCAAGGAGTTGAGCTGGGAGCAGGCGATGGATCTGTTCCGCGATCCGACTGGGCGGCCCGGACCGTCCACCTGGGAGGCGGGCCATTTTCCGCAGGGGCAGGAGGACTATCCGGTTTCCGGCGTGAGCTGGTACGAAGCATCCGCGTATGCGGCGTTCGTGGGAAAGAGTCTTCCGGCGCTGGGAGAGTGGTTCAAGGCGGCCCCTGAGGAGACGGCGCGATACTCAACGAATCAGAGTAATTTTGGAGGGCGCGGCGCGGAGCCGGTGGGCACTTCGCAAGCGGTGGGTCCGTATGGGACGTATGACCTGACCGGAAATGTGAGGGAGTGGTGCTTGAACGCGGCGGACGGGGACACCCGCTTCATTTTAGGCGGGGCCTGGGGAACCCAAACGTATCAAGCGTACGAGCCGGAGGCGCTGCCTCCGTTCGACCGGTCCGCCATGAACGGCTTCCGGGGTGTACGCAACCGCCAGCCGCTGCCGGTTGCCACGGCCGCGCCGGTGGTGAGACAGGCGAGGGATTTCTCCAAAGTGAAGCCGGCCTCGAATGAGGTCTTCGAAGCTTACAGGAGCCTGTACGCTTACGACAAGCGTACCTTGAACGCGAAGGCGGATGGAGTGGTGGAGGAAACCGCGGACTGGAAGAAGGAACGGATCACCATTGATGCCGGGTACGGCAATGAGCGCTTTCCGCTGTATCTTTTCTCGCCGAAGAACGTCCGTCCGCCGTATCAAACCGTGGTGTTCTTCCCGAGCGCACGGGTGAACTTCATGCCGAGCAGCCTCAAGTTAGGGGATATGGACTTCGTGGATTACGTGATCAAGAGCGGCCGGGCGCTGGCCTATCCGATTTATCGCGGGACGTACGAGCGCCGGTCTGAGGGGGCGGCTCTGCCGGGGACGGTGGGCAGCCGCGAGCTGACGATTCAACAGTCCAAAGAAGTGCGCCGCGCGGTGGACTATCTGGAAACGCGTCCGGACATTGCGGATGCGAGGAAGCTGGCCTATCTGGGTGTGAGCCAAGGCGCCGCGGAAGGTGTGATCTTCGTGGCGCTGGAGGATCGGTTTCAGGCCGCGGTCTTCCTGGATGGAGGTTTCTTCGTGATGGCAGCGGCGGAGGGTGAAGATCAGGTGGATTTCGCTCCGCGAATGAAAAAGCCCGTGCTGATGGTGAACGGGAAATATGATTTCACGTTCCCGCCCGATCAGGCGCAAGCGCCGATGTTCGGGATGATCGGGACCGCTCCGGCGGACAAGTTCCGCAAGGTGCTGGAGACTCCGCACGACGTCAGTGAACTAAAGCCGGAGCTGTCGAAGGAAGTCCTGCGGTTCTTGGACCACTATCTCGGCCGCGTGAACTGACGTAAACTTCTGTGTAGCGCAATTCGTGGCGAGAAATTTACATTGCGCCCGAGCGGCGTATCCGGAAGTTATCCCGGGCTCCGGTCGCGAGTTCGAGGCGCGTCCAGACCGGGTGCCCGCCGTGGACAAGCGTCGGCGCTGCGCGCGAATCGATCTGAGAACAATGGGCGTCTTCGGGTTCGATCAGAGCGTCAACTGAGCCGCAAGAGTTCGAAACGTGTCCACGATGGGTAGCAGGAGGGCGATGGTGCCAGCAAAACCAGGCGGACCAGGGATGGGGGCCGGAGAGGTGTTTTTCGAAGTGGCTGAAAAGAGGCAACTTCCCGCTTTCAGTTTTTTTGGGGGGGGCGGAATTGACGTCTGGCGGAGCCAGGAGTGCGAGGTTTGCAGAAGGATCACCAAGAATACCCGCTTTGGAGGACGTACAGTTGGCGACCTGTGATAGAGTGGCCGGAAGCCAGGAGCCAAAATGGAAATCCTGGTATACTACCCCATCAACGAAGACAACACCTTCGCCGTGCACCCCGACAAGGGCGCCGCGGTGAAGGAGGCCGGCGCCAGCGGCGCGGCACTCTCAACGGAGGGTATATGGCGATTCACGTCCATTTTGCGTCGTTGCTCCTTCTCGCTACCATCCCGGTATCTGCCCAGGTCGCGCCTGCGCCGAATGCGGACACTGTCCGGGCGCCCGCCCCGTCTCTTCTCGGGCAGTGGGGCGTCGATCATGTTGTTGTTGAAGTGCGTGACCTCGCCCAAGCCCAACACGACTACGAACGGCTTGGTTTCAAATTCGGCACGGGTGGACACTTCCCCGATGGCGTTTCCAATGCGGCCGTCAGCCTCCAAAACAAAAGCTATCTCGAACTGCTTGGAAGCACGCCGGGTGGTCCTGGCTCCTATAGCGCCGATGATGTGAAGAAGCACGAAGGCGCGAAGATGCTCGGCATTGGCGTTTCGTCTGCGAAAGCGGCGGTCGACTACCTAAGGGCTCGCAACTTCGATGTGTGGGGCCCCTTCCCCGGCAGCGTTATGAAGGTGGGCGAGACCACACCGCCTCCCCCGCAGTGGTACAGCGTCGGCACCGCTAGCAAGCCGGCAGCCGGAAAAAAGGAAATCACCATACCCATTTTCTGGATCGAATACGTCTCCACCGAAAGGCTGCAAAAGCGTCGTGCTGCGGGACTGGTGGATCATCCCAACACAGCTATGGGGATTCACGCGGTGTGGTTTGCCGTGCATGACTCGGAAGCGCAGCTACGCACGCTTCGCGATGCTGGCTTTGAAGTCGGCGATCCCCGCAAGGTGAAGTTCCTCAGAGCCCGCGGACGGGAAGTGAAGGCCGGTCAGGGAGTGCTACTGCTTCTGGAGTCGAGCGACAAGAACGGCCTGCTTACAGGGTTTCTATCCGATCAGGACGAAGGCATCATCGGCATCAGCATCGAAGTGGCCGATCTAGGCAAGGCCCGCCAATTGGCTGAGTCCGGCACGGCAGGAAAGCTGAAAACCTACAAAGGCTCCTATGGGACGAGTTTCCTGCTGCCCCCCGAAGTGACGCACGGGATTTGGCTGGAAATGTTCCAGCGGTAAGCGACACTAGCCCTTCGCCGTCTCCGTCGCCGGCACGATCGTCAGCCACCCGTGCCGGTCCGCCACCTGGCCCGAGACCCGGTCGAAGAAATTGAGAATTCGGACGTATATCCAATCTTGGAGGAGACCGTCCCAGAACGGGGAGTACGACAATTCTGCAAGCACCAATCGCCGATGAGCGGGCGCGATGGCAAGGGTCTGCTTGTGCTCAGCGTTCCCCGAGCCTCCTGCGGGTCCTCCAGGAGCGTTCGGTGCAGCGCCTCGGCGGGAATCGGCAACGATCCGTGGACGTCAAGGTGCTCGCAGCAACAAACCAGGAACTCCCCCCAACTCAAAAACGGCGCCATGCGCGAAGACCTGTACCACCGACTCGCTGTCCTGCAGATTCGAGCTCCGCCCTTGCGCGAGCGAATCGAGGACACCCCTGCGCTCGTCGGGCACTTCGCGTACCGGCACGCCCGCCAGTACGAGACAAACCCGGTCACGTTCACGCCTGAAGCTCAACGCTGCATCGCGCGCTACCACTGGCCGGGTAAAGTACGTGAGCTTGCAAATTTCGTCGAGCGGAGTACCATCCTGCACGCGTACGATAACCGCCGGGACGCACTTGAGCGGGCCGACTTCGAAGCAATATTCGGCAGCAGCACTGACATTGCTTCGCTCGCAGCGCAGGTGGAAGATCCGCAGACGACGGGTGACGACCAAGCCGACGCCCTTCAACTCCTGGATCACGGCATGATCGACGAGATCACCCACTATGTGGTGAACAGACGACTATCACTGATGCCGACGATCGTGAATGCGGCCGTATCATTGGGAGTGGGCGCCTCGACCCTATGGCGATGGCGAAAACGTCAAGCACCAGTCCTCGAATCCGCAAGATCTGCAGAACAATGAGAACCCGCGGTCTCGCGTGTTTTCAAGCACTTAGGTGTGGGAGAGTTCGAAGTTCGTCCAGGGTGGGGTGTAATGCGCCGCGATCTTCTCGCCCGATGTTCTCACGATGTTTTCCAGTAGGTTTCTCAGATTCGCGGCGGCTGAGCGGGGCCGCATCGTCGGCCGGGGGCAGCCTTACGGGCGGGATAGGATACTCACCGGTGTAAGCACTCAGAGTATCCCGTTGTCAGGCAGTCAAAACCCCAAAAAGAGCGCCCGGCAAAAGCAGCCGGGCGATCTGCGCGTTTTGTAGCCCAAGGCCTCCGCTCGGGAGCTTCACCAAAGAAAATGGAGCTTTTGGGTTAATGCTCTTCGGAGAACGCGTTCGATCCGGGAAAGAGAAGCGGGAAGCTGTTGGTGGGAAAATGACCCCTCCGGCACAGCGTCGCCATGCCGGAGGGTTGTAGCCGATTTTCTTCGGAGCCAGCTCCGTCGCATCGGCCTTGGGCATCCGCTCGGGCGCGACCCCTCGCGGACCTCGATGCCAGCAAGCCGGACACTTCAGGCATTTCTTCCGGATTGGCTCCATCTGACCGTGGCCCCGGCGTGGACTCGAACTCTGACACGAGTTCGGCCGGACAGCAGTCCCAAATGATCAGCACCGGTCCGCTGTGCTCGCCAACCTCCGGAATCCGACCATCCATCCAATGGTCCGGTGGTCCAGGTAAACAGTACGGCGTTTTGCAAAGGTCATCCGCGCCTCGTGCCGGTGAACACGCAATCCGGGATACTTTGCGATCCCGCAGGCCTGGTTCTCTACGGGCGATGCCAAGCCAGTTCGAGACCTCCTGCGCGATCTGGAAAAGGTGAATCGCGGCGAACCCACGGGCGAACCGTCTTCTCCATTCAAATCGAAACTTGTATATAATCCTCAGATGCAAGCAATACCCTGGAGCACAATCGCACTCGGCTCGCTGTTGCTCATCTCGGCCTGCTTAAAAGGAAGACAGAAAGTGCAATCTCCGCAACCTGAAAAGTCGAAGCCGCCCGTCGAAATGGAGCAGCGCGGGCGCATCCTTGGAATCGGCGGTGTCTTCTTCAAATCCGCCAATCGCGATCAGACGCGCGAATGGTATTCGAAGCATCTTGGACTCGCCGACAAAGGCTACGGCGTGATGCTTCCGTGGCGCGAACACGACGACCCGCAAAAGGAACACGTTACAGTTTGGACTGTTTTTGCCGCCTCCACCGACTACATCCCAGCCACGCAACCGTTCATGGTCAACTACATCGTGGACGATCTGGATGCTTTGCTCGACCGCTTGAAACAAGAGGGAGTAAAGATCGACCCCAAACGAATGGATGAATCCTACGGTCGCTTTGCCTGGATCTATGACCTGGATGGGAATAAGATTGAGCTCTGGCAGCCCGCGTCCGCCAAACCCTAAGCGCCTTCCACCGCACTTACTCATTCGGTTTTCTGTAGCGACGGTCCGGTAGTTGAAGAATGGCCGGAGATGCTTTGCGCCTGGTCGTCTCAATATGCGCATCGTCAGATTCCGCCCGATCGGTCGCAAAGCACTTACCGATCTGCGCGCTCTGGTTGTATCCCGGCTTTATACCGGAAGTTATCGGGGATCCCCCGGCGAGTTCGAAACGCGTCCAGGGTGGAACGCCACAGGAAATGGCTGTTTTGATTCCGCACCTTGCCGGCGGCCCCAATTCAACATTTGAAGCAGGGCTCGCACGGGCTGGAAGCCTTCGGAATAGGACACTTCCACTTTGCTTCGGCAATAGCGGACGTCCGCGGTGCGCCCAGTTTTCATGCTTGATAAAATGGGAATCCTGGTTTAAGTTTTTCTCTATTCGCTTGGGCGGGCGTCTTTTCAGGCTATGTTCTCGACCTCATCGCCGCCGATGTCAGCGCCTTTCGCCGGAGAGCTGCCGGCCGCGTTTCCGCCTCCGGAAATGTCATTGATTCAGCTCCCGACCGGAGTTACCCACAGGAGCGCCGCCTTTGCCTATCGGGGCGGCTCGTTTTTTGACAAGCGCGACTTATCGATGACCGCGCTACTGGTGAAACACCCACGCGGCGATCTTCTCATCGACACCGGATTCGGCCGGCACGTCGATACACAGATTCGGACCATGCCGCTGTTTTTCCGGGCGGCGACCAGCTACCAGCGGACTCGCTCCGCGTCCGAGCAACTCGATGCGGTGGGCTACGACCGCGGAGGTTTGCGAGCGATACTCCTTACACACGCTCACTGGGATCACTTCAGCGGAGTATCCGACTTCCCGGAAACGCCCGTTTGGGTGACGAAGGAAGAACTTCGTTCTATCGAGGATGGAGGTTGGCTCACGGCCCTCATCCGAAGCTTCCCTGGCGTTCGATATGTGGAATATGAATTCGAAGGGGGCGTTTACCTCGGCTTTCCCGGAAGCCATGATGTCTATGGCGACGGCGCCATCGTTATAGTGCCCGCACCGGGCCACACGCCGGGCTCGGTGGTCGTATTTCTAACGCTGCCAAATGGAAAGCGCTACGCGATGATCGGGGATCTTGCGTGGCAACTGGAAGGGCTCGTCAATCGCCAAGAGCGGCCGTGGCTACAAAGGGCACTGGGCGACTGGGACCCCGCGCGGGTCCGGGAGAGCTTGCTGCGTATGGCGGCAATTGGAGAGCGATTCCCCGAAATCGGCATGGTGCCGGCCCACGATGCCCGGGGCTTTGAGGGAATCCCGAAACTCGAATGTTGACCCGGATATTCAGATGCCGCTCCACGTTTTTGACTCGGCATCCGCCTGGTTCTTATCGATAACCTGGCGTGCCAGACCGCGGACGCAGCAGGCCGGCGCGGTGCGGCCCCCTGCCGCCGCACAGCCGCCAAACGGCGGTCTCATGCACCCGTCTTTTCGGCTCTGGGCGACGATACGCGGCCGGCGCTGCCGGCCATGCCCTGCGACGGAAAGCGGCATTCGGTTTCCCGGTTAACCGGCGGCTCCAAGCTCACGCGGCAGGCGATTACCAAGCACCTGCACGTGTTGCAGGGTGCGGGCATCGTGCGCGGCGAGCGTGCAGGCCGCGAGAGCCTGTTCGAGTTCGATCCGCGGCCGATCGAAGAAATCGCGGAGTATCTCGATCTCGTCTCCCGGCAGTGGGATCGGACGCTTGCCGGGCTGAAGTCGGTGGTCGAAGACTGAGCGTGTCATTCGCCGTTTTTTTCGGGACCGATGCACGGCGGTGCGGCCGGCGGCCCGGCTGCCACGGGCAGGCGCGAAGATGGTAGACTCTGTGGAAACCGAACCGGAAAGGACGGCACAGCATGGGCCATCAAGACGTACTCACCGCATCCGGGCAGGCCAGACTGGCAATTCTGCGAGGCGCGGGCCGGGCGGCGGCGGCGCTCAAAGCCACGCTGGGTCCGTTGCCGCGAAAAGCGATTGTCAATCGAAAGCAGGGCGGCGCGCTGCTCTCGAGCGACGCGCGGGCGATTGTTCAAGAGCTGGAGTTTAAGGATCCATTCGAAAACATCGGCGCCCAGATGATGCGGGGCGTGGTGAACAGGATGGACGTCCTTGCCGGCGGGGCATGCGCCACCGGAGCGATCCTGGCCTACGCCATGTTTCGGGAGGGCATCCACCAGCTTTCGAGCGGCGCCCAGCCGGCGCTGACGATTCGCGGCATGAGAGATGCGTTGCCACTGGTCTCAACGGAAATCCGGAAGCTCTCCCGGCCGGTTTCCTCCGATATCATCGCTCAGGTGGCCACCGTTGCCGCCGATAACGATTCCGCCATCGGCACAGTCATCGCCGAGGCCATGAAGATGGTGGGTCCGGGTGGCGCCATCCTGGTCGAGGAATCGAAGTCCATGCGCACCGAGCTCGCCATGGCGGCCGGAATGAAGCTGGATGGCGGCTATCTGTCGCCCAGTTTCGTCACCGACGCCGGCCGCATGGAGTGCGTGCTCGAAGATTCCTTCATCCTGATCTGCGAAAAGCGGATCGTCAACATGAGGGATCTGCTGCCGGTGCTGGAACAGGTGGCGCGCGCGGGCCGCCCGTTGCTGGTCATGGCCGAAGAAGTCGACGGCGAGGCGCTGGCGACGCTGGTGGTGAACAAGCTCCGGGAGACGCTGAAAGCCGCGGCAGTCAGGGCTCCGGGCTCCGGCGGCCAACTCAGGGCCATACTGGAAGACATCGCCGCCCTTACAGGGGCCAAGCCGTTCCTCGAAGGCAGCAAGCTGGAGGCAGCGAGGCTGGAAGACCTCGGCCGCGCCAGGCGCGTCGTGCTGGACGAGGACACCACCACCATCGTGGCGGGCGCCGGACAATCGAGCGCCATCGCGGCCCGCATCGATCAACTCCGCTCCCTTGTCGGGAAAGCCAGGACTGAAGGCGAGCGCGAGCAACTCCAGGGGCGGCTGGCGAAACTGACGGCGGGCGTCGCCATCGTCAGGGCCGGCGGCGGCGCCACCGAGAGCGAGATGAAAGAAAAGAAGACGCGCCTCGATGGTGCGCTGCGCCTGACGCGCTCCGCGGTTGAGGATGGAGGCGTCCCGGGCGGCGGCATCGCTCTCTTGCGGGCGAGCGGCGCGCTGCGGGCTATTGCCGGCGACGCCAACGCCGGCGCGGCCATCGTGGCGCGGGCGTGCGAAGAGCCTTTCCGGGCGATGGCCGCCGCTGCCGGGTGGGAAGAGGAAGCGGCCGTCGGCGCGGCGGCCGGAAATTCCACCCCGGGTTACGGGCTGAATGTTTTGACCGGCGAGTGGCAGGACCTGTTCGCGGCTGGGATTATCGATTCCGCCAAGGTGGTTCGTCTGGCCCTGGAGGTCGCGGCGGCGGAGAGCGTCGCCTACCTGAGCGGCGAGACCGCCGCGTTCGAAGCCTGAGGCGGCCCGCCTGCGCTACGCTGGCACGGCTAAAAAGATTCGATTGCCCGATCCGGGGCAACCAAGTATCATAAACCGTCAGCCCCATTTCAATTGTTTGTATCCGCCCGGGGGCAGGCGCACGCCGGATGCGCGGGAACCGGCGCTGCCCGCCCGATCGCACGGGCTACCGGCCGGCTGAAAGGGCTGGCGGGTTTTTTAGCATTGTGTTTATGTATTAGAGAGGAATTTATGCCCCAAACCATCGTGATTGGAATTGGCGGAACTGGACTAGATATCATTCGCTGCCTTCGCCGCCGCATTGTGGAGAACCATGGGACGCTCGACCATTTTCGCCATTTGCGGTTCCTGTATATCGATACGGACGCCACCTCCGTGGCGATGGGCGACGACCTGAAGAAGCGCTGGCAGGTGCTCGGCAAGGATACCTTCCTGGGACCAGCGGAGTACTGCCTGATCAGCGTCGAGGAGCCCGGCGCCATTCTCCAGAACCTCAATGGGTATGAGCAGGTTAAGAGCTGGTTCCCGGCCGAGAACCTGGAGGGAATCGAGCAGACCGCGCGCAACAATCCGGGCGCCAGCCAGATCCGGCCGCTGGGCCGTTTGGGCTTCATCATGAAAGCCGGCGAGGTCGAAATGAAGTTCAAGGCCATCCTGAACTCGATTCCTTCCGTACCGGGCGGCGGCAATGTCCAAGTTTACCTGGCGTGTTCGTTGAGCGGAGGGACCGGAAGCGGGGCGTTCCTGGACCTGGCCTACCGCATCCGGCGGTGGGCCGCCGGCAACTGCGAGACCTATGGCTTTCTGGTGTTGCCTTCCCTGACCGAGAACCGCGGCGACCGTTACCTGGCGAACGCCTACGCCGCGTTACTGGAACTGAATTACTACAGCCTCTCCCGCGCGACCCCCGAAGGGCGGACCAAGCCGATTGAATTCCGCATTCCGCTGGCGCTCAGCGGCGAGCAAGGGGCGCCCTTCGAGAATTGCTACCTGATCAGCCCGCGCAACAGCGCGCGGGTCACGCTGTCGCTGGAGGGTCTGGCGGAGATGGTGGCTCACCGCCTCTATCTCTCCCTCGACCAGGCCATCGCCAACGATGCCGCGGCGCTGATGAGCAACTGCCGGGCGGAGCGGGGGCGAACGCTGAGCGATCCGTTCGGCGGGCAAGTGCATTCCCAGAACTTCTCCACCTTCGGCCTGGCCTCCATTCAGTACCCGGTGCAACTGGTGACGGAAATTCTGGCCTACCGCATCGCCGACGAGGTTTTCTTCTCCTGGGTCAAGCCGCGCATCGGCGCGCCCCAGAACGTGAACCAGCAGGTGGTCGCGGATCTCAGCGAGCTGTGGCTGACCGACGGCCACCTGCGCGGCGACCTGGACCTGTTCGGCGGCGGCAACAACTACGACGGCATCGCGTCCGAGGTCAAAGCCTATGTGACCGAGGCCCGCAAGCAGGCGCCGGCCAAGCGGCTGGCGACCTTCATGTCGGACCGCTTCAACGCCTTTGCCAGCACCTTCCGCACGGGCGGCGTCATGCATTACTACCAGGGCCTGCTGGACAACCTGAGGGGCGCGGGCAACGTGATCATGGGCCGGGTGCAGAGCAAGCTGTCGGCCATCATCCTGGATCGCGATCTGGGCTACCCGTTTGCGGTTGAATACCTCAATGAGCTGATCAAGCTGCTGGACACGCGCTCGCAGAGCAACGCCCGCTACAGCGAAGGGCTGCCGTCCAGGACGCTGAACTCCCGCACGGCCCTGAACGGCGCCTTCAATCAGCTCAACGAAGCCGACAACTCGCTGCTCTTCCACGACCGCCGGGTGCAGGAGGCCATGCAGCGGGTCACCCAGGCCATGGAGATGAACCTGATCGCCGCCGCCGAAACCGCCGCCTACAGCTATGACAGCCAGTTGCTGGCGGTTCTCGACAGCCGCTTGAAGGAATTGCGCAGCCAGTTGGAGGCCTGGAAGGACGCCATCATACGCCTGCGGAACACCGTCAAGGACGAGATCCGCGGCCGCCAGGATTTTCTGGGCGCGCGCTCCGCCGCCACCGCCGAGTTGAACGGCGCGATCCTGTTCCGCGAGCAACAGGTCGAGGCCATGTACTCGGAATTGAGCGTGGACCAGGCCCGCACCTACGTGCTGGACCGGTTGCTGGGCGCGGCCAAGGATCCGATTGCGGCCATCCGGGAACCGGACCACGCGATTAAGGTCGCCTACGAACACGCCATCCGGTGGCTGGACGAGGTGAGCGCGGTGCGGGTGAGCTCGAAGAACGTAGCCGACCGGTTGCTGGAGGAGTACCCGGATTCGCGCGAGGCGGAGCGGTTCAAGCTGCTCAACGACAACCTTCGCAACTCGGGTCCGTTTTTGGACTTCGACGAAGCCGAGAAGGGGCTGTACCAGCAGATGGAGTCGGCGGGTTACCAGGAGGCTGCCAGCAAGCACGCCCGCGTGGTCGGGCTCATCGGCGACCAGCAGAACAAGCTTCCGGCGGTGGCCAGGATCCGCCAGGACCTGGTGAGCCGGGTGGGGCTGGCGCCGGGCGAGCTGAAACAGATTTCCGACAGCAGCGAGATCCTGTTCCTGCAGGAGGCCGGGGCGTTTCCGCTGCGGCTGATCAAGGACCTGAAGACCCTGCGCGAGGCCTACCGCAAGCTGTGCGGGACGCGCTCGCTTCCCCTGCATGTGGAGCGGCAATACGATCCGCCGTTGCAGAACCTGTTCCTGACCACCGATCAGGAACGGACCCAGCAGGAGCAGGCCGAGGAAGACTTCCTGGTGGGCTGGGTGGAGGGGCGCATCCGCGTCGAGAACAACCCCCGCGAGGAGCGCGACGAAGTGCGCTACCGTTACTACGAAGCCGGGGCGGACCGGTACTTTTTCCTGGCCCCGACCCGCGATGCCGCATTCGCCCGGTGGATGCAGAACGATCCGGAAATCGCGGCTCATCGCGCGCGGCTGGCCGAGGAGAACCGGCGGTTCCGCGACTCGCTCGACTCCCAGGCGGCCCGCCGCCAGTTTTCGTCCAGCCTGGCCGGCCACCTGGACCAACTGAAGGCCGAGTATCCATACCATGAAGAAGATGAGCGGTACCAGAAATTCAGCGCCATCCGCGCCCGGATCTTCGTCTCCTGGCGTCTGCCCGAGCCCGCCAGGCCGGAGACGGGCGCTCCCGCCGCGCCGCAGGCGTGAGAAGGTTGGGCGCTCCGAGTAGATGAACCATTGTGCGAGGTGGTGGAATGCCGTTTTTCCGAAAAGTGATCGGTAAGGAATGCCGCAAGCCGAAGGAGAAGTGCGAGCTTTCCGGCGTGCTCCGGGACAGTTCCGAATTCCTGTGCGAGAAATGCAACGCCGAATTGAGCCCCGTGACCAGGACCAACCCGCTGGCGGTGCTGGTGGTGGTGCTGGGCGCGCTGCTGGTGTTGGGCGGCGCGGCCTATCTCATAGTGGGGCGAACGGGCTCGTCCGGCGGCGGGGGCGTCCCGGACGAAGGAAGCGCCGGTCCGGCGCCCGCGACGGAGGTGCAATTCCGCTACGCTCTCCAGATGGCCGGCGACGACCAGCCGCAGATCGTGCCTCCCAGCCACGTGTTCCACAGTGGGGACCGCTTCCGGCTGCTGCTGAGGAGCCCGGACAAATCCAACGCCCTGTACGTGTTTTACGAGGACCGCGCCTCGGGGCGGATGCAGACTCTCTACCCCGCTCCCGGCCAGTCGCGCGGGCTGGACAACAGCGACGCCGGTGAAACCGTTTCCGTCCCGCCCGGCGACGGCGCCTGGATACGCCTGGACCAGAATCCCGGCGACGAGCGCTTCGTGGTGATCGCCTCCGTCAACCAGTTGGCGGCGCTTCCGGTGGATCCCAACGGCTGCACCAGGGACGAGTTCGACCAGGCCCTGAAGCAGATCGGAAAGGAGCAGCGGGTGCGCGAGGCCAAATCCATTCCCGGGCCGGAATGGACGGACGAAAGCGCCGCTGGCGCCGCCGTGCTGGTGGCCCGCCTGGTGGTCCAGCATCAATAGGCCGGGCGGGCGGGCGTAATCCGTCCGCCGCGTTCTATAATTTCTTCAGAGGTTCCCATGTCTCCGCGCGCTGCCGCATTGCTGCTGGCCGGCTGCCTGGCGATGGCGGCGGCCACCGCCGACAAGACCGTGGCTTCGGCCACCGGCGAAAACGACGATGTCGTCCTCACCGTGACGCTCCACCTGGACCCCGCCGCCATCAAGCAGATGGTGGGCTCCGACCTGGGCGGCCATTTCGTGCTGGCGGAGGTGAAGGTCGCGCCCAAGTACGGCAAGGAAGTGGCCGTGTCGCGGGACGATTTCCTGCTCCTGGACACCGATCACAACGACCGCAGCAAGCCGTTCGCCGCCAACCAGATCGTCGGCCCGGCCGTGATCATCCAGCGCGGCCCGGACGACGACACGCAGAAGAAGGCCCGGCCCCGGCCGCGGTTCACCGGACCGTTCGGCATGGGCGGCGGCCAGCCCGCCGACACCTCCGCCAACGACCCGTCTCAGGTCAAGGTTCACGAAGAGGACGGAGAACGGGACAGCCCGCTCGAGAAATCGCTGGCCGCCCGCATGGTTCCCGAGGGGAAGACCGGGAAACCGGCCGAAGGCCTGCTCTTTTTCGCCCTGGAAAAGCCGCGCATGAAGGATCTTCAGTTGACGTACGGCGGCAAGGAGAACCGCATCGCATTGCGCTTCCGGTAGCCGGGATGCGCGATAGAGGATTGGGCTCGGCGGTCCTATGTGGCTGCAGGTTGCCAACCTGCGGCGAACCCCAAGTGGGTACCCCGGCATCCCGCCCTGGGCGCCATCGGCGGGCGCTTGCGCGCGGCGAGCCGGGCAGATCGCAGCGCCGCACAACCATCCGGCGCGGGGTGCGTTAAGCTGGTGCCATGAGGATACTGGTGGTCGAAGACGAAAAGCGCATCGCCGACTTCCTTTGCCGGGGATTGCAGGGCGCCGGCTACGCGGTCGACGCCGCGGCCACCGGCGCCGCCGCGCTCGACCATTTTCACACCGCCGATTACGACCTGGCCATCCTCGACCTGATGCTGCCCGATATGGACGGGCTGCACGTGCTGGAGAGAATCCGCAGCCGCAAGGCCGGACCGCCGGTGCTGATCCTGAGCGCCCGCGGAGCCCTGGAGGACCGCGTCAAGGGCCTCGAACAGGGCGCCGACGACTACCTGGTGAAACCCTTCGCCTTCGTGGAACTGCTGGCCCGCGTGCGCGCCCTGCTGCGCCGCGGCCAGCCGTCCCCCGAAAGACTGCAGGTGGACGACCTGACCATGGACTGCGTGCGCCGCAAGGTCTCGCGCGGCTCGGAAAGCATCGACCTGGCCCCCAAGGAGTTCGGCATTCTGGAGTACATGATGCGCAACCGCGGGCGCCCGCTCAGCCGCACCATGATCGTGGAACACGTCTGGGACATGGATTACGACGGCCTCACCAACATTGTGGACGTGTACATACGGCACCTGCGCAGCAAGATCGACGACCGGTTTCCGCAGAAGCTCATACAGACCGTGCGCGGCATCGGCTACATGATCGACGCGCCCGAAAAACCGGCGGGCGAGGCCGCCGAACGGCAGGCATGATGTGGAAGTTGCGCAAGCGCGACATCCGGCGGCTGGCGCGCGGCCTGCGCTTCCGCCTGATGGTCAGCTACGCCCTGCTGTTCCTCATCATGCTGGTGGGCACGGCGGTGGTCTTCCGCGCGCGCCTGTCCAGCGAGTTGACCACCAGCGCGGAGAATCTCCTGAACGAGCAGTGGACGGCCATCAAGGGCGCCTACCTGCGGATCGAGCCCAGGCCCGAACTCGACAACAAGTACGCCGCCAACTGGTATTACGACGCCCAGGACCCCGACGAGACCTTCCAGGTCCTCAACCTGAAGAAGGTGCTGCTGGTGGCCGACGAGAACGGCAACCCCATCCCGGAGGCGATTCCCGACTCCGACGCCCACCCGCCGTCGGTCTCCACCATCTACGAGGACCTCGGCCGCGAGAGTCCCGCCCAGATTCGCGAATTCGTCTCCATGGCCCGGAAACGCGCCAAGCCGCCGCTGCTGTTTAGCGAGCGCTGGACCTCGAAGGGCGAGCCGTTCTGGATTCGCTCGGGGCTGATCTGGGACGAGCGCCACCGCGTCCCGTTCTATCTTTCGATCGGCGTGTCCCTGGCCGAGAACCGCAGAATCCTCGGCGAGTACACCTGGGCTGCCTTCGTGGTGGTCGTCCCGCTGGCGCTGATCCTGGCCTCGCTGCTCGGCTGGATCATGGCCGGCCGCACGCTCACGCCGCTGCGCGAAGTGGCCCAGGCGGCGCAGCGCGTCTCCGGGTCGAACCTCAGCCTGCGCATCCCCACGCGCGAAGCCGGCGACGAACTGGACTACCTGATCCTGACGTTCAACCGCATGACCGAGCGGTTGCAGTCCTCCTTCCAGCAGATGAAGCAGTTCTCCACCGACGTGTCGCACGAGCTGCGCACGCCCATCACCGCCATCCGCGGCCAGCTTGAAGTGGCGCTGTTCACGGCCAAAACCACCGATCAGTACCGCGAGGCCATGTTCAACGCGCTGCAGGATATCGACCGGCTGTCGCAGATCGTGCGCGCGCTGCTGATGCTCTCGCAGGCCGAAAGCGGCCAACTGGTGCTGCAGAAGACGCGGCTCGACCTGGGCGGCCTGGTCCGCGAGCTGGTGGAGCAGTTTCAGATTCCGGCCGAGGCCGCCGGCGTCCGTCTCACTTCCAACGCCCCCAGCGGCTGTTTCGCCGAGGTGGACCGCGTGCAGATCGAGCGCCTGATCACCAACCTGCTCTCCAACGCCTTCAAGTTCACGCCCGAGGGCGGCCAGGTGCGCGTGAGCGTGGTCCCCGGCGGGGACCGGGTGAGCCTGATGGTGGAGGACACCGGCCGCGGCATTCCTCCGGAGCACCTGCCGCACATCTTCGACCGGTTCTACCGCGTCACGGGCTCGGGCACCGCGCCGACTCCCGAACAGGGCCTGGGGCTGGGGCTGAGTTTCGTGGCCTGGATCGCCAAGGCCCACGGCGGCACGGTGGCCGTGGACAGCACCCCCGGCACGGGAACGCGCTTCACCATCCAGTTGCCGGTGGAACCCGCCAACGCGGGCGAGCTGGAGCTGGCCGGGCAGCCCGCGGCGTCATGAGGACGGCGGCCGGGCTGGCGACGGCGGCGTGCGGCTTCGCCGCGGCGGTGTGCCTGGGTCTCGCGCCCGTGCCGGCCGCGGGCGGGATGGCGGCGTGCGTGGGGCTGGTGGCCGGGTCGCTCGCCGCCGGCGCGCTGTTCGACCGTGGTTGGGGCAAGGCGGCGCTGGTTGCGGGGCTGGCATGGCTCAGCGCGGGCTTGTGGAGTCTGGCGGCCGGGGGCGCGGCGCAGGCCTCGATACCTTTGTCCATGGGCGCTCTGGGATTGGGCGCGGGAATGGCGCTCCTGGCCGCCAACGCGCTGGTCTGGGCGGAGGCGCCGGTGAACCGGGCGGGCGCGCTCAACCTGCTGAATCTGCTGCTGCCCTTGGGGGTTCTCATCCTGGGCCTGGGAACGCCGGCCACCCGGGGCGCGGCTGCGGTAGTGGCTACGGCGGCGCTGGCCGTGGCGATGTGGACGCCGGCCGCCCGCCGCGCGCCCGAGCCGCCGGAACCCGCCGCGGCGGGGAAGCGGCCGGCGATCTCCCTCCTGGCGCTGCTGCTGTTTCTGTATGCGGCCTGCGAGGCCGGCACGTGGGGCTGGCTGGTCGAGTACTGGCGCGCGGCGCGGGTGCTGGACCGGGAGACCGCGTGGCGGATTCTGTGCTGTGCGGCGCCGCTGGGGCTGATCGCCGGTCGCGCCTGGAGCGCGCGCATTCTTGCCAATGTGGCGGCGCCGCGGGTGGTGCAGGTTGCCGCGCCGGCCACGGCCTTTGCGTCGGCCTTGCTGCTGCTGGCGCGCAGCCCTTCGGCGTCCTGGATCGCGGGCTTCCTGGTGGGCGCGGCCTGGGCGCCGGTGCTGCCCACCACGCTGGCCCTGGCGGGCGAGGCGTGGCCCCAAACGCCGGCCACCGGAATGGGGATGGTGCTGGCCGCCGGCGCGCTCGGGCTGGCTGCGGGCTCCGGGCTGATCGCCTGGCTGTCGGGCCTTTCCAGCCTGCCCACGGCGATGCGCGCGCTGCCGGCGCTGGCGCTCGCCATGGCGCTGGTGGCGATGGCCATGCCCTGGCGCAGCGGATCGAGGGCATCGTGAAGCGGCTGCCGGCGATCGCCGTGGCGCTGGCGGCCGGCCTCGCGGCCCAGACCGGGGATGGCGGGGCGCAGCCGGCGTTCGAAGCCGCATCCGTGAAACCCGCGCCGGCAGGCGGCCAGTTCGCCATTCGACTGGATCCCGGCAGACTCACCGCTAGCCACGTCCAGCTCATTTTCCTGATCCGGGACGCTTACAGCGTGCAGGAATTCCGGATCTCGGGCGCGCCCGCCTGGGCCGCCAAAGACTTCTGGAACGTGGCGGCGAAGTCCAGTGGCACGTTCGGCGTGGAGCAGAGGAAGGCGATGGTGCGGACGCTGCTGGCCGAGCGGTTTCAGTTGCAGACGCACTGGGAGAACCGGAAGATGCCGGTGTATGTCCTGGCGGTGGACAAGAACGGGCCGAAGCTGCGCGCGCCGAAGCCCGATGAGGAAATGGATATCTGGGTCGAACCGAAACCGCAAGGGGCGCGCCTGGTGGGGCGCCGGGCTACCATGGGGCAACTGGCCGAAATGCTGAGCGAGTGGATGCGCCGCACCGTGGTGGACAAGACGGGGTTGAGCGGCGAGTACGATTTCCGCACCGACTGGACGCCGGACGCCAGGGATCCCATGGGGCTGGAGATGATGATTGGGACGAGGTTGGCTCGCGCCGAGGAAGGTTCCGCAGACCCCGAGGACGCTCCCGGCCCGTCGCTCGCGGCGGCGCTTCGGGAGCGCCTGGGATTGAAGCTGGAAAGCGCCAAAGCTCCAGTCCGGATCCTGGTGATCGACCGTGTGGAGAAGCCGTCCGGGGACTGAGCTGGGGCGGCGGCATGCGTCCTACCGGCTCCTCCGTTTTGACCGGGAACCCGGTCAAAATGCTTCGTAAGTGATTGAAAATACGTGGCACGGATCGGATTTTGACAGGAAACCCGGTCAATTTCCCGCCGGCCGATTCCGCCACAGCCGGAGCGTGCCATCAGGCCCGATTCGAGGCCGTTAGAAAAAACGCCGGGCGTGCTTTTCCCCCACTCACGCGCTCAGCCCCTTGGGCCAGTACGCTTCCGCCAGTTCCTCGAACTCCCCAGGCTGCACCAGACGAAATCGCAGCTCCAGGCTCGAGAGATTGGCCAGGTCGCGGGTCATCTCCTCGCTGGGGACCTCGGCGGTGGCCACGTGGAGTTGGCCCAGGTCCACTCGGTAGGGCATGATGCGCCAGCGCCGCATGGCCGCCGCGGGCAGGGTGCGGGTGGCCAGGCGGTTCACGTCTTCCCGCGCGGGCGCGCCCAGCGGCAGGCCGGTCTGGATGCTCAGCGCGCGGTACAGGTCCCGCTCGGAAAGCTTGTGCATCCGCTGCAGGTGCTCGCCCAGGCGCATGCCCTGGGGCTGGCTGGCCAGGGCCTCTTCGAGACCATCGGGGTCCAGAACGCGCAACTGGGCGAGTACTTCGCCCACTCGCGGGCGCCCGGGTTCGGCGGCGCGGTGGGCGGGATAGGCGTGCTGCGTTTTGCGCCACGCCAGGGCCTGGCCGCGGCGGCGCGCGGCGGCGAACTCGCGCACCGCGATGCAGGTGGCCGTGCAGTTCATCAGGTTGCCCCACAGCATCCGAAGGGGCGTCGCCAGGGCGAACCGCCAGCCGTAGATGCGCCCGCTGAGAAAGGCGCGCAAACCGATCTGCACCAGCGAGATCCCCAGCGTGGCCCGGCACACCAGCGGCAGCCAGGCGGGACAGGGCGCGCCCGCGTGCCAGCGCAGCAGCCCGTGCAGCAGCGCCAGGGTGGCCAGCGGCGTCACCAGGTTTCCCACCAGCCCCTTGCGGTCGCGCCAGAACCAGTAAGGCTGCGGCCAGGGCGCGCGCCATCCGTGGCGCTGCCAGCCCTGCAGGGCGATGCCCGCCACCCAGCGGCTGCGCTGCCGCACGGCGGCGCGGAAATTGCGCGGGAAGTACTCGCGGGTGGCCACCGGGCCGGCGCCGCCGCCGCGCAGCGGCACGAAAATCTGGCGGCAGCCGAGGGAATGCAGGGCGAAGCCGGTTTCGTAGTCCTCGGTGAGGCATCCGGGGTCGAAAACGCGGCCGCCGCGCAGCGCCGCCAGGCGCTCCAGGGCGTCGCGGCCGAAGCCCGTCCCCACGCCGTTGGAGGGAAGAAATCCGCCCAGGCTCCGGCGCGCCGGTATGTCCTTGGACTGGAACTCGGCGAACTCGTCGCAATACACCCCGTGGGTGAACTCGCGCACCGCTGTGGGGAGCGCCAGAACGGGGATCTGCACCATTTCGTACTGCCGCGAGAACCAGTTCACCAGGCGCAGGGATTCGGGATGGACGACGTCCTCGGCGTCGTGGATCATGACGATCTCGAAGCGCACGCCGTGAGCCGCCTCGTATTGCAGCATGCGGCGGTAGATCCAGTTCAGACAATCGCCCTTGGAGGTGGGCCCGCCGTGCGGGCAGCGGGCCACGTGTACCCGCGGGTGCCCGCGCGCGGCGCTCTCCACCGCGCGCAGGGTCAACTCGTCGTTGGGGTACACGCCGGCGAAGACGTGGTAGTTCCCGTAGCGGATGGCCGGGAGATTGCGGTCGAGCATCTGGCCGATCACGGAGTGCTCATGCCACAGCGGCACGAAGATGGCGATCGGGCGCTGGCTTGCGCCATCCAGGGATGGTGCGTCGGGCCAGGGAAACGGGCGGCGGACGGTCGCGAGCCGGACCAGCGCAATGAACAGGTCGTCCAATCCGCTCAACAGGATCCAGACCGCCAATGGCGCCAGACAGCCGATAACCCAGTGATCGAGCCACACGATAGAAGGGTCCCCGAGGGCTGTAGGTCGACCCGCCCCAACGGAGATTGTGGCGCGGCGCCCCGGACATTCTCATGAATCCGGTCACACCGCATCGCCATCGGCCAGCGTGACTTTGGTGTAGACCACTTCGAAACCGCAGCGTTCGTAATTGCGCTGCGAAGCGCTGCCGGGCAGGGTGGTGGCGGTGGCCAGGCCGCAGGAGCGGGCGACGGCTTCGTTGAGGCGGGCGGCGATCAGCTCGCGGTGGAAGCCGGAGCGGCGCCAGCGCGGCACGGTGGCATCGGCGAACAGCGTGGCCAGGCCGTCATGAAAAGCGGCCGCCCCGCCGCCGGCCGGCTCGCCGGTGGCCGCGGCCAGGTAGCAATGCGAGCTGGGGGCGGCGAAAATGGCGCGGCCCACGTCCATTTCCTCGTCGGTGAGGGCCGGCTGTTCGAAGAAACCCTCGCCCAGCGTGTGGCTCCACAGGTCGCCTTCCTCGGCGGTGGCGCGCCGCACGCGCGGGGTGAGCACGATTTCGGTCCCCGCCAGGCGCTTCACCAGGACGTTGTTGAATTCCACGATGCGGTAGCCGCGCCGGCCCAACTCCTGGAACAGGCCGGGGTCCGCCAGCGGGCACAGATCCATCGACACGGCCGCCCCGCGGGAGCGGAAAAAAGTCTCGATGGCGTCGATGGCGGCTTCGGGCACCGGCCCGTCCAGCCCGATCCCCACGGCGTGCGACAGCGGCGAGCCGGCGCCGGCAAACACCGCGCACCCTCCGGCCACCGGCAGAAACGGGGCGCCGGTGCGCGTGAAGGCGCGGGCGTTGGCCGCTTCGGCGGCTTCCAGGCGGCGGGCCAACGGCAGGTCGGCAAAAATCATGGGATGCTCCCTGTGCCGGTCCCGGCGGTATTCCGGCGTGGGTCTGGTCCGGTCACTTTCGTCTCGTCAGGACGGCCCACAAGCCCAATAACGCCAACACCGCCGCTATGGAAATGGCTTTCAGCATGGACCGCTTGGCGCGAACACACCGATTGTGCGTGTTATGATGAAGTTTACACCATCGCTGCTTTCCCGAGGTCAAATCCAGTTGGCATTAGTTGAAGGTTGCAAGCATTCGCTGGAGATTTCCGTTCCGGTTGCCGAGGTGACGGCGGAAACCGAACGCGCCGTGCTGGAGATCCAGAAGCGCGCCAAGCTGCCGGGTTTCCGCCCCGGCAAGGCCACGCTGCCGCTGATCCGCCGGCAGTTCGCCGGCGAGATCCGGCGAAAAGTGGTCGAGACTCTGGTTCCCAGGTATTTCCAGAAACAGGTCGAGGCCGAGAACCTCACCCTCGCCAGCCCGGCCGGATACAAGGATATCCACTTCCACGAAGGCGAGCCGCTGCGCTTCACGGCCGAGTTCGAAGTCGTCCCGCAGGTGGAGCTGAAGGACTACCGGGACGTGGAGATTCCCTACCACGACCCCGAAATCTCCAGCGAGGACGTGGACAAGCGCCTGGAGGAGATCCGCAACCAGAAGGCCGACTACTCCAACATCGATCCGCGCCCGCTGGTGGATGGCGATTTCGCGGTGCTGGCGCTGGAGAGCGTCGGCGGGGTGGAAGGCGAGCCGGTGAAGCAGGAGGAGATGGTCCTGGAAATCGGCGGCGCCGACACTTTCGAGGCCTTCACCGAGAACCTGCGCGGCCTGTCTCCCGGCGACGAAAAGGATTTCGAAGTCGCCTATCCCGGCAGTTACGGGTCGGCCCGCCTGGCCGGCAAGACCGTGAAGTTTCACACCACCGTCAAGGGCATTCGCCGCAAGAACCTGCCCGAAGTGAACGACGAGTTTGCGCAGGACGTAGGCGATTTCCGCGGCGTGGAGGAATTGCGGGAGGCCATCCGCAAGGCCATTTTCGCCGAGCGGGAGCGCCAGGCGCAGCAGGCGGCGAAGGACCAGATCGTCGACAAGCTGGTGGAAATGCACGACTTCCCGGTTCCCGAAGCGTTCGTCGAGCGGCAGATCAAGAGCCGCGTGGAGCAGCGGTTGCGGGCCATGGTTTCGGCCGGGATGGATACCCGGGGGTTGAAGCTGGATTGGGCCAAAGTGCAGGAAACGGAGCGGCCCGAGGCTATCCGGGAGGTGAAGGCCTCCATGCTGCTCTCACGCATCTCCGAGCGGGAATCCATCCACGCCTCGCGCGAGGAAGTGGATCGCGAAGTGGAACGCCTCGCCCGGCAGAGCCGCGAACCGGTGGCCGCCCTGCACATAAAGTTCGAGAAGGATGGCACGTTGGGGCGCATCGCCAGTCACATACAGACGGAGAACACCCTCACCTTCCTGTTCAAGTACGCCCGCAAGACGGCTTGAAGCCGGGTGTGGGGCGCCCTATCCGCCCACAACCAGGCGGTGGGGCATGCAAGAGTGACGAATCCCACGGATAACGTAAGGGGCTAAGGTTAATAGTCGATGGCTATGGTACTCCCCGTTGCACATTGCCATAACGGTACATTGCCTTATAAGCGAGTTCGGGGGATAATGAAGAAGAAACAGATTGAGGTTCTCTACCGCGCGGTCCAGTGGGTGAGGCTGCCGAGGCCAGGGCTGGCGGGTGAGGAGTAAACTGCGTGAAGCGTGCCGGATCCGATGATGCTTTGCGGTGTTCCTTTTGCCATAAAAGTCAGGATGTAGTAGGCAAGCTTATTTCGTCGCCGAGCGATTACCCTCGCGCCTACATCTGCGACGAATGCATTGCAGTTTGCAACTCAATTTTAGAAGACGATAAGGTCGAGCCGCCTTCCGGAACCCCCAACAAAATACCCAAGCCTTTGGAAGTAAAGGAGTTTCTCGATCAGTACGTAATCGGACAGGAATCCACCAAAAAGAAACTCGCGGTGGCCGTCTATAACCACTGCAAGCGCATTCACATGAACCGCATGCGCAACACCGAGGTGGAACTGCAGAAGGCCAACATTCTATTGATCGGGCCGACCGGGACGGGCAAGACGCTGCTGGCCCAGACGCTGGCCAAGATCCTGGATGTGCCGTTTGCGATTGTGGACGCCACCACCCTGACCGAAGCCGGCTACGTGGGCGAGGATGTGGAGAACATCATCCTCAAGCTCCTGCAGGCGGCCGATGGGGACGTGCAGAAGTGCCAGCAGGGCATCATATATATCGACGAGATCGACAAGATCTGCCGCAAGGACGAAAACCCCTCGATCACCCGCGACGTATCGGGCGAGGGCGTGCAGCAGGCTTTGTTGAAGATCCTCGAAGGGACCGTGGCCAATGTTCCGCCGCAGGGCGGCCGCAAGCACCCTCATCAGGAATTCACCCCTGTAGACACCACCAACATACTCTTCATTTGCGGGGGCGCTTTCGTGGGCCTGGAAAAAGTGGTGGCCCGCCGCACCGGCAAGAAGTCCATGGGCTTCCTGCAGGAGGAAGGCGGGGGCGCGCGGCATTCCACCATCAGCGGGCGGCGCGATATCGACCTGCTCAACGACGTGCAGCCGGTCGACCTGATCAAGTTCGGTTTCATTCCCGAATTCATAGGGCGTCTGCCGGTCAACGCGGTGCTGGAAGATCTGGACCGCTCGGCCCTCATCCAGATCCTTTCGCGGCCCAAGAACGCCATTATCAAGCAGTATCAGAAGCTGTTTGAGTTCGAGAACGTGCGCCTCCGGTTCACGGATGAAGCCCTGGAGGCCATCGCGGACCTGGCCATGGAGCGCAAGGTGGGAGCCCGCGGTCTGCGCATGATTCTCGAAGACCTGATGCTGGATCTCATGTACTACCTGCCTTCCTACAAGAAGGTGCGCGAGTTCCAGGTCACCAAAGACATGGTGCTCTCGCAGAAAATCAGTCTTACAATATTGGAAAAGGCCGGTTAACGGCGGCCGGGCGGGTTCCGGTTTCTTCTGTTGCCCACATGAATCCAGGGGCGGTTTACTCCCCGGGGGAAGGCTATGCTCACTTCTAAGGAAAGATCCGATACAAAACGCCTGCCAATGATGCCCATTCGCGAGGTGGTCATCTTCCCCTACATGATGACGCCCTTCGTAGTGGGCCGCGAATCCAGCGTTCGCGCCCTGGAAGAAGCCATGGCGGGCGACAAGAAGATCTTTCTGGCCACCCAGCACGACGCCTCCATCGACGAGCCCAAGCCCAACGAGATCTACTCGGTGGGCACCATCGTCAACATCGTGCAGAGCCTCAAACAGAACGACGGCAACATCAAAGTGCTGGTGGAAGGCATCGAGCGGGCGCGGGTGGTTTCCGTCACCGACGACGAGGGCTTTTACCGCGCGGTGGTGCGCACCGCCAATTACCGGATCGAAGCCGGCGCGCAACTGGACGCCCTGGTCAGCCGCGTCACCACCCTGTTCGAACAGTATGTCAAGCTCAGCCAGAACCTGAACTACGAGACCATGATCGCGGCGGTGCGCGCCGAGGATCCCGGGAAACTGGCCGACCAGGTGGGCGCCAACCTGCAGCTCACCATCGAAGAGAAGCAGGAGATGCTGGAGATCTTCGATCCTGTGGACCGCCTCACCCGCGTGGCCGAGATGCTGGACATCGAAATCGAAAAGCTGAGCGTCGACCGCACCATCCAGGGCCGCGTGAAGCGCCAGATGGAGAAGGCCCAGAAAGAGTATTACCTCAACGAGAAGATCAAGGCCATCCAGAAGGAACTGGGCCGCGGCGAGAAGAGCGAGATCGACGAGCTGAAGAAGCGCATCGAAAGCGCCGGCATGACCGCCGACGCCCTCGAAAAGGCCATGGCGGAGTTGAAACGCCTGGAGAACATGCCGCCCATGTCGGCCGAGTCCACCGTCTCGCGCAATTACCTGGACTGGCTGCTGGCGGTGCCGTGGAAGAAAAAATCCAAGGAAATCCGCGACCTCACGTTCGCCGAAGGCGTGCTGGAAAGCGACCACTACGGCCTGGAGAAGATCAAGGAGCGGATCCTCGAATTCCTGGCGGTGCGCCGCCTGGTTAAGAATCCCAAGGGCTCGATTCTGTGCTTCGTGGGGCCGCCCGGCGTGGGCAAGACCTCGCTCGGCATGTCCATCGCCAAGGCCACCGGCCGCAAGTTCATCCGCCTGTCGCTCGGCGGGGTGCGCGACGAAGCCGAAATCCGCGGCCACCGGCGCACCTATATCGGCGCGCTGCCCGGCCAGATCATCCAGATGATGAAGAAGGCCGGCACCCGCAATCCCGTCTTCATGCTGGACGAAGTGGACAAGATGTCCATGGACTTCCGCGGCGACCCGTCGGCGGCCCTGCTGGAGGTGCTCGACCCGGAACAGAATTTCATGTTCGTGGATCACTACCTGGACGTGGAGTACGATCTCAGCCAGGTCTTCTTCATCGCCACCGCCAACGTGCTGCACACCGTTCCGCCGGCCCTTCAGGACCGCATGGAGGTCATCCGCCTCTCGGGCTATACCGAGCTTGAGAAGATGGAGATCGCCAAGCGCTTCCTGGTGCGCAAGCAGATGGAGCAGACCGGCCTGGACTTGAGCCAGATCGAGTTCACCGATTCGGGCCTGAACGTTCTGATCCAGTACTACACGCGCGAAGCCGGGGTGCGCAACCTGGAGCGCGAGATCGGCAACGTCTGCCGCAAGGTGGCCCGGCAGGTGGTCAACAACGAGGGCGGAAAGGACAAGAAGCCGCTGCCCAAGCAGGTGATCGACGGGGAAAAGCTGCCCGACATGCTGGGCCCCTGGCGGTTCCGCGACCTGGAAGCCGACAAGAAGAACGAGATCGGGGCCGCCGTGGGGCTGGCCTGGACCGAAGTGGGCGGCCAGATCCTCTCCGTGGAATGCACCCTCATGGAGGGTAAGGGCAAGCTCACCATCACCGGAAAGCTGGGCGAGGTGATGCAGGAATCGGCGCAGGCCGCCATGAGCTACATCCGCTCGCGCGCCCACATGTTCGGATTGCCGCGCGACTTCTACCGCAATCTGGACGTGCACATTCACATTCCCGAAGGCGCCATCCCGAAGGACGGCCCGTCGGCCGGCATCACCCTGGCCACCGCCATCTGCAGTGCGCTGACGCGGATTCCGGTGCGCGGGGACGTGTGCATGACCGGCGAGATCACCTTGCGCGGCAAGGTGCTGGCCATCGGCGGCCTCAAGGAAAAGCTGATGGCGGCGCACCGCCATGGCATCCTGGAAGCCATCATGCCGCGGGAGAACGAGAAGGACCTGCCGGATATTCCGGACCCCATCAAGCGGACCATGAAGTTGAACTTCGTGGAATCCATGGACGAAGTGTTGCGGATCGCATTGGAGCGCGAACTGGTGGCGCTGCCCATGCCGGCAGCCCCCGCGGGGGTGGAGGTTCAACCCTCCGGCGAAGCCCTGGCGCATTGAGCGGCCAGGCGGCGCGGGCCGCCGCTCGCGCGGTCCGCCCAGGTGGTGCCTTGCACGCAGAATTCATAACCAGTTCCGCCAGCCCGGCCCAGTTTCCCTCGGGAGACTTGCCGGAAGTCGCGTTTTTGGGAAGAAGCAATGTAGGGAAGTCCAGCCTCATCAACGCCCTGACGGGGCACAGGAAGCTGGCATTTACGAGCAACACGCCAGGCCGTACGCAGACCATCAATTTTTACCGGGTGGACGGGAAGTTGAGTTTCGCCGATCTGCCCGGGTATGGGTACGCGCGCGTTCCGCGGCAAATTGTGGTGGAATGGAAGAAGCTGATTGAGCAGTATCTGGAGAGACGGCAGACCCTGACGCTTTGCTGCCTGATCCTGGATGCGCGCCGTGGCTGGATGGAGACGGATCTCGATCTCAAACGGTGGCTCGAGGTTCACGGCAGACCGTACCTGGTAATCGCCGCAAAGTCCGACAAATTGAATCAGTCCGAATGGGAGCGCGGGTTGCGCGCCGTCCGCCAGGAAGGCGCCGATCCGTTGCCGTTCTCGGCCATTACCGGCCGGGGAGTGAGGGAAATTTGGCAAGCAATAACGAAAACACTGCAGCGGTAAACACCCCGCCTACGGAGAAATCCGAAAAACCCGCAGAGAAACCGCCCGTCCGCGAAAGCGCGCCCAACCCTGGAGCCGCCGACGTTGAGAAAGTCGAAAGGCACGCGGAAAGACCGCACGCCGAGCGTTCCGATCGCGTCGATCGCCCCCTGCGGCCGCCCAAGGCCGAGCCGCCCAAAGCCGAGCCGCCCGCCGAAGTCCGGGCCGCGGAGCCCAAACCGCCCGCCGCCGCGCCCGTGGAACCCGCCGCCGCCGCGCCCGTGGAACCCGCCGCGCCCGTGGAACCGGTTGCGCCCGGCCTGCTGGGCCCCGGCCACCATCGCCGCAAGCCCAACACCCAGGGCGTCAAGAACGGCACGCCCACGCTCGACCTGGTGGAACTCAAGGACATGAGCATCCAGAAGCTCAACCAGGTGGCCAAGGACATGGGCATCTCCGGCGCCGCCGGCCTGCGCAAGCAGGAGCTGATCTTCAAAATCCTCCAGACCCAGGCGGAAAAAAGCGGCCTCATCTTTTCCGAAGGCGTGCTGGAATGCCTCCCCGACGGCTTCGGCTTTCTGCGCGCACCCGAGTACAACTACCTGCCCGGCCCCGACGACGTGTACGTCTCCCCGTCGCAGATCCGCCGCTTCGACCTGCGCACCGGCGACACCATCAGCGGCCAGATCCGCCCGCCCAAGGAAGGCGAGCGCTACTTCGCGCTCATCAAGGTGGACGCCATCAACTTCGAGCCGCCCGAGGAAGCCCGCAACAAGATCTTCTTCGACAACCTGACGCCGCTCTATCCCAACCAGCGCATGAAGCTCGAAACCGTGCGCGACAATTTTTCCGGGCGGGTGATGGACCTGCTGACCCCCGTCGGCAAGGGCCAGCGCGGCCTCATCGTGTCCCCTCCGCGCACCGGCAAGACCATGCTGTTGCAGTCGCTCGCCAACTCCATCACCACCAACCATCCGGAGGTTTCGCTCATCGTGCTCCTGATCGACGAGCGCCCCGAGGAAGTCACCGACATGCAGCGCAGCGTGCGCGGCGAAGTCATCAGCTCCACCTTCGACGAGCCCGCCACGCGCCACGTGCAGGTGGCCGAAATGGTGATCGAGAAAGCCAAGCGCCTGGTGGAGCACAAGCGCGACGTGGTGATATTGCTCGATTCCATCACGCGCCTGGCGCGCGCCTACAACACCATCGTTCCGCCCTCCGGCAAGGTGCTTTCGGGCGGCGTGGATTCGAACGCGCTGCAGCGCCCCAAGCGGTTCTTCGGCGCCGCGCGCAACATCGAGGAAGGCGGCTCGCTGACCATCATCGCCACCGCGCTCATCGACACCGGCAGCCGCATGGACGACGTGATTTTCGAAGAGTTCAAGGGCACCGGCAACATGGAAATCCACCTGGAGCGCAAGCTGGTGGACAAGCGCGTGTTCCCTGCGATCGACATCAACAAGAGCGGCACCCGCAAGGAAGAGCTGCTGCTGCCCAAGGACGAGTTGAACCGCGTGTGGATTCTGCGCAAGGTGCTGAACCCGCTGAGCCCGGTCGAGACCATGGAACTGCTGCTCGACCGCCTGGGCAAGACCCGCAGCAACGCCGAATTCCTGAGCTCGATGAGCGCGTAGGGCGGGCGACAGAACGCAGCCGGTGAATCTGTACGGCACCCTGCCCTGCGGCGGGCGTCCGTGTTTTTGGCCTCGCCCCTGCAGGCAGCCCAAACCTGACGTACGTCAAACATGACGTACGTCGGTTTTTCGGCATCTTCGTCGCATGGAGCCTTCCCGCGGTGTCCCTCAGCGTTTCCCCGCAGCTTTCAGCGCGGCCTCAACCGTCGCCAGCGGCAACAGCAGCGTGAGCGGCGCATCCACCAGAGGCACGGCGCCGTAACTCGCATACCACCCGGCCACCGCGTCATTCTTGGCGTCGATGAGAAGCGCCACGCCGCCCACTTCCGCCGACGCCTGCAGACAGCGCCTGCCCGCGGCGAGAAGAAGTTGTCCGCCAAGACCCCGCTTCTGTACCCTGCGGTCCACCGCCAGACGCGCCAGGCGGAAGCACGGCACTTCGTGGCGCGCCAACCCGCGGCGCACGGTCTCCGGCGTCCGGGCATACTCAACGGCTCCGGGGCTCAGGCTGTAGAAGCCGAGGACGGTCTTGCCATCGGCGTCGTCAATCGCCAGGAAGGTTTTCGCGCCACCTAACTCGTGGCTCTTGCGGGCATACCGCTGCAGGAACTCGTTCAGGGCCGTTTCGCCGCAGTCGAAATCCCGCCGGCCATGAGTCTTGCGGATAGGCTCTTCATGCCAGGCCACGCCGCTCATGAGCGCCGCGGCAGCGACCGGGCGGCAGCCAGCATCCTGGCATTTGGCGCGGGCGGATTCTCCAGCAGGTCCAGAACGCGAAGGCTGTCTCTTTCCGAGAGCTGCACACGCTCGGCTTCCGCGATGACGGCCTTGGCGGCGCGCAAGGCGTGCCGGAGCACGAAATCCGTCAGGTCGGTGTGCTTGAGCGCCACGGCCCGCAGCAGCGTCGCCTTTTCCTCGGCGCGAACCCGCAGAGACATCCGGCTATTGTCTTGGACCGCTACTCTGGGCATTGGGAGCCTCCACTCATGTACGCATTCAAATAGTACACCGCGGGATGGCGGGAGTCAACCGTCAGCCCCGTTTTGTCGCCCTTGGTAAATATAGGCGCCACGGCCGCCGCCATTCACGGCGAAAGTAAACTTTTCAATTTCGGGATAATCGGGGCCGGAAATCGGCGAAGATTGGGGATATACTGTCATTGGCCGTTCGTTTTCCACCAAGAGGAGGTCACTGGCCCATGCCGGTTTCACGTAGATCGTTTTTTGCCCAAGCGGGGGTGATCGCCGCCGCCCAAGGGCTGGTTTTGAAGGCGCAGGAGGCCCAGCGAAAGCCGCCTGTCGATCCGGGGGCGACGCCCCAGGACCCGCGTATGGGCGTCGGCAACGCGGAGAAATTGTTCAAGTACTCCCAGAAGCGCGCCAAGGTATCCCTCGTCAAGGGCGAAAACCGGCGCAAGAACATCTACGATGCGCTGGTGGCCATCGACGATCAGATCCTGCCCGGTCTCAAGGCCCGGAAATATGTCCTCATCAAGCCGAACGGGCTCGATCCGTCGCGGTCGCTGATTTCGACGACATCCGACACCGTTCTGGGAATCCTCGACTACCTGGCGCCCCGCTTCAAGGGCCCGGTGGTGGTCGCCGAGTGCGGCGGCACTCCCGCCAAGCAGGCCTGGACCGAACTCGGCTGGGAAAAGATTTTCGCCGAGCACAAGACCCTGCAAGGCAAGCTGGAAGTTCCCAACGAGGATCCCAACCACTACGAGCTCGTCTACGGCATCGACTACGATCTGCACCCCGTCCCCATCCGGCTGGGCGCCCGGTTCTGCGACCCCGATGCGTTCCTGATTTCCTCGGCGGTGATGAAGACGCACAACATGGTGGTGGCCACCATGACCATCAAGAACGTGGTCCTGGGCGCGCCGCTGTCGCCGCCTCCCGGAGAGAAACATCCCTGGGGAGACAGCGAGAAGCGCAAGTTCCATGTCGGCATCCGCTCGGGCAACCTCAACATGTACCTGGCCGCCCAGAAGATGATCCCCAACTGGGGACTCGGCATCGTGGACGGTTTCGAGGGCATGGAAGGCAACGGCCCCGTCTCGGGCACGCCGGTCGCGCATCGCATCGCCGTGGCCTCGACGGATTTCCTGGCGGCGGATCGCGTGGGCCTGGAATGCATGGGAATCGATGCCGGTTGGCCCGGCTATCTCAACTACGCCTGGCAGGCCGGCCTGGGCCAGTACGATCTGGCCAAGATCGACGTGGTGGGCCAGAAGATCGCCGACGTGAAACGGAAGTACCGGCTGCACGCCGACGTGGACCGCATGCTGGAGTGGCGCGGCCCCATGCTGGACCTGCCGCCGAACCTGGGCCGCAACCGGCGCCCGCAGGAAGAGGATCTGCCGGTTTACGCCTGATGTCGGCCGGCTTTGCGGCGCGGGCCCCACGGTCGCGCCGGGCGCGTTCTCCCGTTGGCAAGCATGCTAGTGTAGATAGTCCACCGCGGAGTTACTCCCCGGCGAACCAGTCTTCAAAGGAGTGCATTTCAACGATGAGAATTTTATCCAAGGGAAGCGTTATCTGTTCGCTCCTGGCCGTCGCGCTGCTCAGCGTCATGGCGGCGGCGCAGCCGCAGGGTCAAGCCCCGGGCGCCGCGAAACCCAGACTCTATAACACCGCCAAGCAGAAGCTTCTGGAAGGCAAACAGGTTTTCAGCTTCACGCAATCGACCCTGGATATCAAGGGCTACTGCGAGGCGGCCAAGCACTACGATTACGCCTGGTTCGAAATGCAGCACAGCACCCTGGAGTTCAAAGATATCGAGGCCATGATCGCGGCCTGCCCGCACGTCAATGCGATTCCCATGATCCGGCTGCCGGACGCGCAGGAATGGCATATCCAGCACGCCACCGATATCGGCGTACTGGGCGTCATCGTCCCTACCGTCGACGATGTGGACCGGGCGCGGGAAGCCGCCAAGTGGGCGCGGTATCCGCCAGTCGCCAGGCGCAGCACCGGGCAGGGACAGGCGCGCAGCATCTGGGGCATTAACGGCATCGACTACGCCAAGACGGTCAACGACAACATGCTGGTGGTGATCATGATCGAGACGCCCACCGGCGTGGCGAACGCCTATGACATCGCCTCGGTTCCGGGCGTGGATGTGGTGATCATCGGGAACAACGACCTGAGCGTTTTCTCCGGATTCCCGCAGACCGACCCGCGGTACTGGCAGTTGGTCACCAAGATCCACGACGACACCCTGCGCGCGGGAAAGATTTTCGGGCAGGCCAACGCGAAGTACGCGACCGGGCCTCTCAGCGAGGACGCCAAGTTTTTCCAGAACGGCCCGTCGCTGGATGGCTGGAAGCCGCCCGCCCGCGGTGGCGTCAGCCCCAGCGCCCCGCCGCCGGGAGAGCGCTAGACAACCTGTAGGGTCCCGCGGCGCGCGGCGGCCATGTTTGAAGCCCGGCCGGCGGCGGCGCGGAAAAAGTGTGGATGTATACCGATGGGGAAACGGGACTCCAAAACGGAGCTTCCGAATAATGGTTTGCAGTTTTCTGGTGGAGATTCAAATGTCTACTCGACGCAATTTTCTGGTTGGGGGGTTGGGACTGCCCGCGATGGCGTCCGCAGCCCGCTCGTCCTCTCCCGAACCGCTCGCGCCCGCGGCCGCTTCATCCGGTCCCGCCTTTCAATACAAGACGATGGGCAAGACCGGACTCAAAGTGACAACCGTCGGCTTCGGCTGCATGATCACCTCGGACGGCAGCGTCGTGGAACGCGCCGCCGACCTGGGGATCACTTACTTCGACACGGCGCGCGTCTACCAGGCCGGCAATAATGAGCGGATGGTGGGCGCGGCGCTCAAGAAGAAGCGCAAGAGCATTGTCCTCTCCAGCAAGACCATGTCCAAGACCAAAGAGGAAGCGCTGGGACATATCGACACCAGCCTTAAGGAACTGGGCACGGATTACCTGGACATCTGGTATCTGCATAACAAGACGAGCCCCGCGGATATCAAGGACGAGCTGATCGAAGCGCAGCAGATCGCCAAGAAGGCCGGTAAGATCCGCTTCGCCGGCGTCAGCACGCACAGCGGCCAGGTGGAGCTGATTCCGTTCCTGGCCAAGCACCCCCAGGTGGACGTGATCCTCACGGCTTACAACTTCACCCTGGAGCCGGCCATCGCCGGGGCCATTGAGCAGGCCTCCAAGGCGGGCAAGGGCGTGGTGGGCATGAAGGTGATGGCGGGCGGTTTCGGTTTTTTGAAACCCGACAATCCGGCCTGGACCAAGCTGCATCGGGACGGCGCCATGCTGGCGGCCCTCAAGTGGGTGCTGCGCAATCCCAACATCGACACCACCATCCCCAGCATGACCGACAACGAGCAGTTGGACGAGAACCTGAAGGCCATGGCCCAACCCTTCAGCGCCGCCGACGAGAAGCTGCTCGCCGGGCAACTGCGCCGAATCGCGCCCCTGTATTGCCGCACCTGCGGGCGCTGCGACGGGAAGTGCCGCCAGGGCCTGCCGGTCGCCGACGTGCTGCGCATACTCAGCTACGCCGACGGATACGGCCAGTTCGCCCTGGGACGCGAGCGGTTCCTGGAACTGGGGCCGGAACACGCCGCCGTGCGATGCGCATCGTGCTCCGGGTGTACCGTGGAGTGCCCGCACGGCGTCAGGGTTCGCGAGCGCGTAGCCCGCGCCCAGGAGCTATTCGCATGTTGAGACCAGTGGCTGGCGCGGTGTTGGCCGTGGCTTTCAGCGCGGTGCTGGGGGCGGCCGGGCAGGCGCCCGCTCCATCGTGCAACCTTGTGCCGGGCTGGACGCAGACCGGCCCGGACCGCGTTTATGAGTCCCAGAACCTGTTCGAGTACATGGACGGAAACGCGGAAGGCTACCTGGTTTACGGCTTTCTGAAAATGCAGGGCGTCACCTGCACCAAGGGGGACGTCACCTTCGTGATCGATCTCTCCGATTTCGGCGACTCCGACTCGGCCTACGGCATGTTCACCTCCGACGTGGATGGGCGCCTGCCGACCCAGAAGATCGGGATGAACGGCCAGATCGTGCCGCGGCGCGCTTTCTTCGCCAAGGGCCAGTACTTTCTCGAGATCGGCGCCAACCCCGAAGGCGATTACACAGCCGCGTTGAAGGAATGGACGGCGGCGTTCGAAAAGGTCATCCCCGGGAGCACGGAGCTGCCCGCCGGGCTCGCCTGGTTCCCCGCCGAGCAGCGGCAGAGCCTGCGCCTGGTGCCGCAAAGCGTGCTGGGCATCCGCGCCTTGAAGCGCGGGTACGCCGCGCAATACGACTACGGCAAGGCTTTCGTGGCGCTGGAAACGTCCGCGCAATCGGCCGCCGCCGTCATGGAGCAGTTGCGCAAGCGGTTCGCTGCGACCAGCCCGACGACCCCGGTTGCGGTAGCCGAGGAAGCCTTCCAGATGAGCGACAAGTACCTGGGGCGCGTGTGCGTGTTTCGCCAGGGCCGGTTCATCGGCGGCTACGCCATCACGCAGGACGGGATGGATCCCATCGCTCTCAGCAAGGCCCTGGCCGCCACCGTCGCGAAGGCGAATTGAACGCTGCGGGAGTGGTGGCCGCCGGCGCAATGTCGATAGACCAAACCTCTTTCGTGCGCCCGGAGAGAAGCCTGTACCGGCATATGGAATGGCGTTTCAGTTTTGTGGGACATGGGGGTAACCTTCACCACGGTTTGCGCCGTCATTACCACGTGCCATTGTTGCGAGGGTCTCGTCGCCAGGCCGCTGGTTGGGCGCTGGTGTGTCTGGCCGCGGTCTCCGTTGCGCAAGCCGCCGATCCGGCCGTTTCGCGCCATTTCGATTTCGGCGCGGGCGCCGCGTCCGCCGGCCGCGAGAAAGTCTCTCCGGAGACGGCGTATTCCAACCAGACCGGCTACGGCTTCGATCTCGGCACCAAGCCGTCGCAACTCGACTGGGGAGTCACCAGCGCCCAGCCGTTCTTCTTCTCCGTGTCGCTTCCCGAGGGCAACTACCGCGTCACGGCGGGCCTGGGCGATTCCGCGGGCGCCTGCGTCACGACCGTAAAGGCGGAATCCCGCCGCCTGATGATCGAACGCGCGGCATCCGCGGCCGGTGAGCACAAGACCGTCGCGTTCGCCGTCAATATCCGGAATTTCAAGATCCCGCCGCCGCCCCGCAATGCGCCGGGCGGCGACCAGGTGCGCTTGAACGACCGCGAACGCCGCGAGGGCGTGCTGGTGCTCCACTGGGACGACAAGTTGACCCTCGAATTCAGCAATCTCCGGCCCTGCCTGGATTCGCTCGACATCGAGCCCGCCCCCGAGCTGCCCACGGTGTTTCTGGCGGGCGATTCGACGGTTACCGATCAGCCCCGCGAGCCCACCGCAAGCTGGGGGCAGATGTTCACCCGCTTCTTCTCGCCGGGCGTGGCCATCGCCAACCATGCCGAATCCGGCGAGACGCTGAAATCCTTCATTACCGGATTGCGGCTCGACAAGATCCTCAGCCAGATGAAGAAGGGCGACTATCTGTTCCTGCAGTTCGGCCACAACGACGAGAAGGCGAGTTGGCCGCAAACCTACGTCGAGCCTTTCACGACGCACAAGGCATATCTGAAAGTGTTTATCGCCGAGGCCAGAAGACGGGGCGCCATTCCGGTTCTGGTCACGCCCATGCAGCGGCGCAATTTCGATGGGCTGAAAATCCGCAACACGCATGGCGATTTTCCCGAATCGGTTCGCCAGACCGCCAGGGAAGAGAGCGTTCCGCTGATCGATCTCTCCGCCATGAGCATGGCCTTCTACGAAGCCCTGGGGCCGGAGAAGTCGCCATTGGCCTTCTCGGGCGGCCGGGACGCGACGCATCATAGCGATTACGGCGCCTATGAGCTGGCGAAATGCGTGGTGGAAGGCGTCCGCGCCAACAAGCTGGATCTCGCCCGGTACATTGTGGAGGACTACCGGCCGTTCGATCCGGCGCATCCCGATCCGCCCGAGGCATTCGACGTTCCCGCCAGCCCCGGCAGGTCCAACGTTCCGCCGAGGGGAAATTGAAACGCCTGCCAGGTCTCCGGCCGTCCGGAAGGAGTGGGACAATGGCGTTGACAGACGAGAGCGTCTGTCCCACATCGCCACCGAAGAACTTGCAGGCGAGTGGGGCAGGCGCTTCCGCCGGCCAACCGCTTCTTTCCCGCCAACTCGCCCTCGCGAGAGCCACGCTCGCCAGGGAACGGCGCGCGACCAAGGCGCCGTACCGCGCGGTCCTCGCACTAATGGCGGCTATCGGCGCGCCGATCTTCGCCTGCGGCGCCTCCGCCGCGGACCGGCCGGGCATCTTCGAACCGAACTGGGATTCGGTCAAGGCCCACTACCAGTACCCGGAGTGGTTTCGCGACGCCAAGTTCGGAATCTTCCTGCATTGGGGGCTTTATTCCGTTCCCGCTCACGGCAGCGAGTGGTACGTGCAGCACATGTACAACGACGCTGCCACCATCCAGTGGCACATCGAGCACTTCGGACCGCTGGATAAGTTCGGCTACAAGGATTTCATCCCCATGTTCACGGCGGCGAAGTTCGATCCGCCCCAATGGGCCGAGCTGTTCCGGAAAGCGGGAGCGAAATACGTCATGCTGACCGCCGAACATCACGACGGGTTCGCGCTCTGGGACAGCGCGCTCACGAAGTGGAACGCCATGCGGATGGGACCGCATCGCGACCTGGTGGGCGATCTGGCGAAGGCCGCGCGCGCCCAGGGGCTGAAATTCGGCGTCTCTAACCACCGCATGGAGCACTATTCGTTTATCCGTCCCGCCGCCGGACTCAAGACGGATCTGGAGGATCCGGAGTGGGTGGAATTCTATTCAGTGGCCAACCGCTCTCCGGAGGCCTACGCGAAGTTCCTGGCGGACTGGGTGGCGCGCAATGAGGAATTGATCGATAAGTACCAGCCCGACACCTTGTATTTCGATAACGGCGTCAACTCGCGCCAGCTCGATCCGCAGAAGCTTGAAGTCGCCGCTTATTACTACAACCGCGCGCTGGAATGGAAGAAACAGGTCACTATTCTTACCAAGGACGACGCCTATCCGGCCGGCGCCGTCAAGGACTATGAGCGCGAGCAGCGCGGGCCGGTGACCATGCAGGAGAACCCGTGGGAGGTGGACGATGCCGTCGGGCACCGCTGGGGCTACCTGACCAACGACAGCTACATGCGCGTCGGCGACATCGTCTGGCGCCTGGTCGAAAATGTCAGCCGCAACGGCAACCTGCTCCTCAACTTCGGCCCCAGGAGCGACGGCACCTTCGACGATGCCGAGAAGCAATTGATGCTGGGAATCGGCAAATGGCTGGATGTGAACGGGGAAGCCATCTACAATACGCGCCCGTGGACCCGGTTCGGCGAAGGGCAGGCCATCAATAACAAGCCGGCTTATACCGGCGCCGACATCCGCTTCACCACCAGCGGCGACACGCTGTACGCGATTCTCATGGCGTGGCCGGGAGAAAAGGCGGTGATAACTTCTCTCGCCGGCGGCCCGAACCTCAAAGGCAAGATCGACAAAGTGGTGTTGCTGGGCCACAAGGGCGATCTTGCATTCAAGCAGGATGCGCAGGGGCTCACTGTCGCCATGCCCGCCGTTCAACCCTGCGAACATGCATTCGCGCTGAAGATAACCGGTCTGAAATTGAAGCAGCAGGCTACGGAGTGAACTGATGAGACGACATGTTTCCATAGTGCTTTCGACGGTGCTGGCGGTTGTGGCCGCGGCACAGACGGGCGGCAAAGCGCCGAAGCGGTTTGTGATTTCCGATTTCGGCGCCGTCGCGGATGCCAAGACGGTGAACACCAAAGCCATTCAGGAAGCCATCGATAAGTGCGCGGCTTCGGGCGGCGGTGTGGTGGTGGTTCCCAAGGGAGTCTTCCTCAGCGGAGCTATCTTCCTGCATCAGGGCGTGAACCTGCTGGTCGAGAAGGACGGCGTCCTCAAGGGCACCACCAACATCGACGATTACCCGCAGATCGACAGCCGGTGGGAAGGCATCGAACAGAAGTACACCGCGTCCTTCGTCAACGCCGAAGGCTTGACGGATCTCGAGATTTCGGGCGAGGGCACCATCGATGGATCGGGCGAGGAGTGGCTGCAGAACAATCCCTTCCGCCGCGGTCCCGGCGGCCCCGGCCGCGGACGGGGCCCTGGCGCGCCGGCCAACCCGGACGCTTCTGCGCCCGCGCCAGCACCAGCGCCCGCGCCGGCGGCCGCTCCGGCTCCTGCGCCAGCCCCAGTTCCAGCGCCGGCTGCCGCTCCCGCACCGGCCGCTCCGGCTCCGCCGCGCCCGCCCTTTCGCGGGCGTCCGCGTCTCATCGGGATACAGAACTCCAAGCGCGTCCACGTCGCCGGCCTGAATCTCCACAACCAGGCGGTCTGGTGCCTGTTCATTCTGTACAGCGAGGACGTGGTGGCCGAGAACCTCCGCATCACCGCCGAGCACAACATCCCCAGCTCGGACGGCATCGACATCGATTCCTGCCGCCGCGTGCGCGTCAACAACGTGTATATCGACGTCAACGACGATTGCATCTCGATCAAATCGGGAAAGGACGCCGACGGCCTGCGAGTCAACCGTCCCGCCGAGGACATCGTCGTCGAGAACTCCCACTTCGCCTACGGGCATGGAGGAGTGGCGATGGGCAGCGAGACCTCGGGCGGCATCCGCAACGTCGAGGTCAGGAACTGCGTGGCCGATTCCGACAACTGGGCGCCCATCCGCTTCAAGACGCAGCCCAGCCGCGGCGGCGTGGTCGAGAACATCACGTATCGGGACATGAAGCTGCACGAAGTCCGGCAGGCTTTCGAATTCAACCTGGAGTGGCGCATGGTGGGGCCCATCGCGGCGCCCGCGAAGGTGCTCCCTATCGTCCGCAACGTCAAAATCATCAACGTATCGGGCGACGCCAGATCCGTGGGCATCATTCATGGGCTGGCAGGCAGCCCGATCCGCGACATCCATTTCGAGAATTGCCAGATCGCCGCGCAGCGGGGTTTCAGGCTGGACCACGCGCGAAACGTGGACCTCGGCGGCCTGAAACTGGACGTGAAAGAGGGCGAGCCGATCACCAAGACGGACGTGGAATAGCACCCGGTCCCGCGCTCCGGCGGCGGCCGCGATATGCGCCGCCGCCCAGGGGCGCCCTCAGTCCGCCGCAGGGTTTGACAACCTGTCCCACCGGGGCGCACGCCGCGTGTATGATGATGGGCTATGCCCTCCGCTCCGCACATTGAAACCCATTTCCAGTCCTCCGACACGGTCCGCGATGTCGTCATCGGAATGTCCGACGGCCTCACCGTGCCATTCGCCCTCGCCGCGGGACTCTCCGGCACGGTCTCGCAAACCGGCATCGTGGTGATCGCCGGCCTGGCGGAAATCGCCGCCGGCAGCATCGCCATGGGCCTGGGCGGCTACCTGGCCGCGCGCACCGACCGCGATCATTACCTCTCCGAACGCGCGCGTGAAATCCGCGAAACGGTGGAGGTGCCCGACCGCGAGACCGAGGAGGTGGCCGACGTCTTCCGCGGCTACGGCATGGCCGAGGAAGAACTGGCGCCCGTGGTGCGCGCCATCTGCTCCGACCAGCGGCGCTGGGTGGACTTCATGATGCGTTTCGAACTCGGCTTCGAGGAGCCCGACCCCCGGCGCGCCCGCAACAGCGCCGCGGCCATCGCCATCTCCTACATCGCCGGCGGACTGGTGCCGCTCACGCCCTACATGCTGGCCGGCGATCTCTACACCGGGCTGCGCATTTCGGTGGGCGTCACGCTGGCGGCGCTGTTCGCCTTCGGCTACGTGAAGGGCAGGCTGACCGGAATCTCCCCCTGGCGCGGCGGCCTGCAGACCGCCATCATCGGCGGGCTGGCTTCGGCCGCCGCCTTCGGCCTGGCCAGGTGGATCGGCCATTGAGCGGGCAGGCCGCTATGCGGCTACCATGGATGATGGGGGCCGGAGTTCCCCACCCATCGCCATGGCAACAAGGAAACAGGCCCGCCGCGGGTCCTACCCCGTCTTCCGGCTGGAAACCTGGGAGGCGTTTCTCGAACTGGTCACGCATCCGCCCTATTCGCACTGGGCGTTTCGCGGCGAGTGCGACGCGCGCTGGCCGCTCTACAGCTCGCTGTCGCGCTACCTGCAGAATTCCGGCGTCGCGCCCGCGGCCTGGAGCCAGCAGGAGGCGCGCGTGCTGCGCGTCTTCAAACGCAAAGCCCACCAGTTTCTGGACAAGCCGCCGGACTGGGACGACGACTTCCAATGGCTGGCGCTCATGCAGCACCACGGCGCTCCCACGCGGCTGATCGATTTCACCTGGTCTCCCTACGTGGCCGCGTTCTTCGCCCTGGAGCGCACCCTGGGCGATGGCGTGGTGTGGGCCATGAACCCGGCGCGCGTGGACAGCAGCCGCGCGCCAACCCCGGTCCGCGCCGATCCGCGCGTGAAGGGCAATTTCCCGCGCTACTTCCTGAAAGGCAAGCGCCGCTTCATCTGGATGGGCGAACCTCATACCATGAACCGCCGCCTGATTGCCCAGTCCGGCACGTTCGCCGTCCCCGGCGTGCTGGATGTGGCCATGGAAGACATGCTCACCGACGCCGACCAGGAGAACATCCTGGCTAAGTGCGTCCTGACTCACGCTGTGCGCGAGATGGGCATGCGCGAGTTATATCGCATGAACATCACTTACGCGACGCTGTTCCCCGACCTTGACGGCCTGGCTAAGTCGATGGGCTACGAGCTGGAGTTCCACTGGGCTTACAATCCGCGGACGATGGAGAAGTATCACACGTGACACTCGTCGTGCACCAACGGTGAGACCCCCCCGCGCCCCGCCCCCTACCTGGCGTTCAGATACGCAATCAGATCCGACATCTCCTGCGCCGTGAAGCGCGGCCACGCCAGATTCCGCTGGGTCATCTGGTCCAGCATCCGCGGGCCGTGCTCCCATAGGATCGAGACAATGGTGATGTCCGAGTAGGCGTCCCGGCCCTTGGCCAACTGGGGCGCCTCGCTCGAGGGGTCGTTGTGGCAGGTGGCGCAGCTCTTCGCGCTGAAAACCGCTTTGCCGCGCTGGGCGTCGCCCTGGCCGCGGAAGTACTGCCGCGCCCAGATGTATCCGATAAGCTGCCGCATTTCGTCCGGCGTAAACAGCGGCGCGGGGTGCTGCACGCTGGGCAGGTGGTTCCACATCCGGGCGGCGATCTCCGTCAGCGTCTGGTTGTGCAGCCGGTCCTCCAGCGCCAGTTTGCCGGTGTGGCACGCCGCGCAGCCCTTGGAGGCGAACAGACCAGCGCCCGCTTCCGGCGGCGCAAACTGGAAACTCCGCTGAATGCCCCGCGTTTCCGGCAGGTTCTGCAAGTACACCAGAATGTCGGTCAACTCCTGCGCCGTAAGATAATGCCAGGCCATTTTCGCCTTCACGGTCGCGGCGTGCATCTTCATCCCGTGGTTCCACATCTGCTGGACCAGCGCCACCGGGTCCGCCAACGACTCCCACCTGGCCACCGGAGGCGCATTGGCCAGCGGCGAGTTCACAATCCCGTGGCACTCCGCGCAGTGCTTGGCGCTGAATGCCAGCTTGCCGCGCCCGGCGTCGCCGGGCTTTTCGAAATACCGCGCCGAGACGAAGTACGCGAACAGGTCCGCGGCGGCTTGCGGGCTCAACTGCGCCTTCACGATGCCTTGCGACTTCATGGCCGCCCACATGTCGGGCGCGTGGTTCCACATCAGGGCCGCCATGCCGGCCGGCGTAAAGTCCCGGTCCACGTGGCTCGACAGGTCCCCGCCGGGCTTACGGCCCGCTCCATCCAGGGTGTGGCACTGAACGCACTGCTCCAGCTTGAACAGCGACTCGCCGCGCCGCGCATCCCCGGCCGGCGTCTCCGCCGCCGCGAGACCCCCGCAAACCAATAACGCCGCCGCCATCGCGCGAGCCGTCGCCATTACGGACCTCCTATAGGGTCACCCTGAACCCGCTCATGAAGATGTTCGACCGGAACGCCTCGTACACGTAGTAGTCTTCCCGGTAACCGTAATACTTCCACTCCGTGTTCCAATAGACGCGCTTGCGAAGCGGAACCGAAAGCTGCATCAGGGGCTGGTAATAACGCGTGGTCCGGCTGCCATTGGAGATAAACAGCGAGCCGCCGAGCACCAGTTTGGCCGCCGCCGGCAAGGCCAGCGTCAGGGCCGAGGTCGCCGTGTGCGCGTTGTCGCGGTAGGACGAAATCCCCGGCGCCAGGAAATTCCCCAGGTAGGCGATATCCGAACGCATGGTCGAGCGGTCGTACTCTCCCAGCAGGGAGATCCGCCTGCCGCTGTCCGGAGTCCAGTTGATCGAGAGGGCGTTGTCCCGGCTCTGCATGTCGTAGCGGATGCTGGGGTCGGGATTCTGGTTGTTCAGCACCAGGAACCGCGCTTGCACCGATAGCTTGCCGGTCAGTTGGTATTGCGCCCGCGCGCGCCCCCGCTGGTAGTCGTTCAGGCTGGTGCGGAAGTAGATGTGGTCGCTGGTGGCGCCTTCATAGTCCACGTTCATCGACAGCTTCTGGCTGGGCCGGTACACCACCCCCGCCAGCGCCACGTTGCGGCGCAGTTGGCCGCTCACCATGGCGCCGGTCTGGCTCAACTGTCCCGCCAGCACCGTGGCGTCGCCCCACACCGCGCGGTACCCCGCGCGCAGCGTGAGCTTGGAGGTGGCCGTGAAGATGGCTTCGATCTGGTCCTGGTTGTAGTTCACGACCTGGGAGTAATTCAGCGCCGTGACCGACGGCGCGATGGCCGTTAATCCCATGCCCGCCACGCCCACATAGCTCTGGGTGAGGAACGGCGATGCCGCGTCGTGATACCGGTCCGTCATCCACGATTCGACGATGCGCAGGCGCGCCAGCGGTCGCGCTTCGAACCCGGCGCTCCCGGTCGAGTGCGGCTGGTTGGCGGAGCCGGTGCCCAGGTTCTGTTGCCCGCTGTAGAAGAGCAGCGAGCTGAGCATGGCGAAATTGCCGGTGGCCGCATCGCTGTAGTTCACCGTGGTCTTAGGCTCGCTGAAGATGAACTGGCCGTACAGGTCGATCCACGCCGCGGGGCTGGCCGTGGCTACGCCTTTGCTGTAAACGCTCTCGCCGCGGATGCCGTAGGCTTCCTGCAAACCGCTCAACGCGATCGTCTGGCCGAACAGCGTGCCGGTGCGGTCGCCCGGCGTGAGGCCGCTTTCGCTGGCCTGGTCGTCGTCCTTGAACGTGGTGCCGCCCTGCTCCAGCGTGGCGTGGAAGCGGTTGTACTCGAACCGCATCCCTCCGCGGTAATTGTTGGTGCTGTCGCGCAGCAGCGTCGGCACGGCGAAATTGTCGTTGTAGTCCGGCTGCCAGTCCGTGATCCCGTGCCCATATCCCGAATCGTGATTGAAAGCCAGGTACGGAATGATGTGCTTGCCGGGACGAAGCTCCAGCTCCGCGCTCAGGTTCCGGCGGTGAATGTCGAAGGCCTGTTCGTCGAACCCCGCCGGCGCCGCCGGGTTGGCGAACGAAGGCGTGGCGTTGAAGTAGGCGATGTTCCGGTAGTCCAGCGTCAGGTCGTAGATGCCCGCCTTCCGCGCGTCCACGTGGGCCGTGCTGTACGGGTCTCCGCCCCATCCGTAGCCGCGCGCATCCAGGCGGTCGAAAAGCCGCTTCTGGGGATCCACCGCGCTGAAGTCGAGCCCCGTCAGTTTCGGCCCCTCGCCCAGGTCCACCAGGCTGCGGTACATATCGCCACTGCCGTTCAGGTTGGGCTGCCAGCGATAGCCAAAATCGACGCTTCCCGTGAACCACTCTTCGGTGTAAGGCGCCGGGCTGACGGTCTCGGATTTGGCCGGTTGCTCGGCGGCCGGGGGCGCCTGCTGCGCCAGCGCCGGGACCATCAGGAACAGTGGGAGCAGGAGTTTCATTTGAGGAAGTCCCGGCTGGCGTAAGAGCCATGCACCTTCTGGTGGCACACGTTGCAATTCCTGAACCGTGCGTCGTTCAGGTTGTGGAACCCGGGCGGCGCCGTTCCCAGGGTGCCGTTGGCGGGCGGCGTGGTGGATGCCAGGTTGGAGTGGCACTCCAGGCAGACCAGGCGCACTTCGGCGCGGGTCAGCATTCGCGGATTCGCCGAGCCGTGCGGCAGATGGCAGGCGGTGCAGCCTTCCAGGCGCATGGGAGGGTGCTCGAAGGTGAACGGGCCCCGCAGGTCGCCGTGGCACTTGACGCAGCCCGGCTCGTTGCCGAGGGAGCTATCGACCGTGCGCACCGTGGAGTTGCCGTGCGGATTGTGGCAGTCCACGCAGGTCATCGCCCCTTCCGGCAGCCGGTGCCGGTATGGCCGCTGGTAGGTGGCCCACACGTCGGCGTGGCAACTGGCGCAATGCGAGTTTATGTCCGCCGGCTTGCGGCTCACCAGGCCGTTGGGCCCGTTCTTGTGGACGAAGTGGCAGGCCACGCAACTCATGTTGTTGCGCGCGTGGCTGGCGTTGATGCGCCCGGAGTGGGTGCGCTGGTTGAGGTGGCAGCCCAGGCACATCCGGTCGGCTTCCGCCAGTTTCATCTTCGGCGGATTGCGGACATCGGCGGCGCTCATGGAGTCCACGTGCTTGCTGGCCGGCCCATGGCAGGCCTCGCAGGCCCTGGTTGCGAAGCCGCGCTTCTTGTCGGTTTCGACCACGTAGTGCGGGTTCTTGGCGAACGCCTTACTGATGTCTTCGTGGCAGGACGCGCACACGTCCGAGCCGATGTACTCGGCCGGCTTGGCGGGCTCCGGCGCGGCCGGGGCGGCGGCCTGGTCCTGAGCGCCCCCGGCGGAAACCAGGGCCAGCAGCGCCGCCACTCCCAGGCACGCGGCCCGCGGGCTGCGCGCCGGGGCGGGAACGCGGCGCATTCCCCGGCGTTGCGGCGGTCGGAGCATAAAGGTCGCCTCCCGGACTCAGGATCATTCCAGCTTACAGGCCGGCGTGCATCGCCGTCGCGTCGTAGGCCGCGCCTTTGCCATGGCACACCGCGCAGCTCTCGCCGAACTGGGCGCTGGTGTTGATCACGGCGTGCGCGAACGAGCCGGTATCGAGGTGGCAGGCCGTGCAGGCCGAAGTGGTGGCCGGCGACGGGTTGAGCAGGCCTTGCGGATCGGTCACGGCGTTCTTGCCGATAGGCAGGACAGCCTCGGAACCGCCGGTGTGGCACATGTAGCATTCCGCCAGGTCCTGCACCGCGCCCGTGGGACCCATGGCCGGATACCTGGTGGTGGTGAAGTCGTTGACGCTTCCGCCGTGGCCAATGATGGTATAGGAGGCTCCCAGCGTGGGCAGGTTCACCCCGGTGTGGATCTTGTGAACCATCAGCGGGAAATTGATGGCTTGCGGCGGCAGCAACTGTTGCGCCGCGACCGTGGCCGTGGAGCGCACGCTCACATCGGTGTTGGAGGGGTTGTGGCAGAGGACGCAGTAGGTCACGTTGTTGCGAAGACTGCCGTGGACCTCCAGATAGGAGTGGCAGGCGTTGCAGTTCGCCATGGCCACCACCGTGCGGCGCGGCGCCACCGCCGAGCCGTCCACGGAGAAATAAATGACCTGGTTGACCCCGCCATAATTGGTGGTTACCGCCGAGGTGGTGCCCGCCAGCAGCGTAACGGAGAGCCGCCCTTCGATGCCGATCGCATACGTGCCGGTGGCCTTGGCCGGCACCGCGTGGGTGAACGTGTACAGGCAGCTCCCGTCGGCGCCGCAGGTTGCCCCCGAGGCCGTCTCGGTGACATACCCGGGGGTGGTCACGTCGCTTCCGAAGCTGGTGTAGCCGTAATCCGTGGTCGGGCCCGCCATGGTGAGCGAGAGCGAATTCGAGCCGGTGGTGAAGCTGCTCAGGGGAATGATGTTGCCGCTGTTGTCCTTCACCGTGAAGGTCACGGCCGGTTTCTGCCCGGCGGCGCCGTTGGCCACCTTGATGAGCGTGAAATTGATCCCATTCACGCCCGGCGCCTGGTCCGCGATGGTGTGCGCGCCCATGATGGAGGCGTCAAACGGCAGCTCGCCCTGCGGGATGTGGCAGGTGGCGCACTCGTTGTCGTCCTTCTGCGGGCCGCCGGCGTGGTTCACTCCGGTCGCGAAATTGACGTTGTTGTGGCAGGAACCGCACGCCACCGCGCCGGGGGTGGTGAGCCACACGTTGGTCTGGGCCGCGCCGTTCTTGGGATTGTGGCAGGTCTGGCAGCGCTCGATGTTGGCCGGATACACCACGGTCGAGAAGTCGTTCACCGAGTTCTGGTATCCGATGATCTGATAGGGCTTGCCCGCCACCACCGAGGGCAGCGAACTGCCCATGTGAATCTGGTGGATGAAGACCTTCATATCCAGGCTGTTGCCGGAATTGGGGTCGACCGTCTGCGGCTCGTGGCACATGATGCACACGCCCACCGACCGCCGCGACCCGCCATGCGCGGCCAGACCGTTGGTGCTGGTCGCGGTGACCGCGCTGCCGTGGCAGGCGTTGCAGTCCGCGTTCCGCACCACGTCCCGCGGCTGCGGAGTTCCAACCCCCGACGGGATGAAATCGAAGGTCGTGTCGGCGTAGTTGGTGCCCAGGTCCCAGGTCGTCAGGTTGCGCGAACCGTAGATGCCGATGCGGTGCGTGGCGTTGGCATTGTATCCCGCCGGCGCCACCGTCTTAAAGGTATAAATGTACTCGCCGGTGGTCACCGTCTGCGTGGTGCCTCCGGAATCGGTGGAAGCCTGCGTGCCCGTCGCGCCGCCGGTGGCCGCCGTGACCGTCTTCACCACGTAGTTGGTGTACTGCGACCCTCCCGTGGGAATGTACGCTACCAGGAAACTCAGCGAGATGGTTCCGGGCGTGAGGACTCCGGTTGAATCCAGAGCCGCCCCGGTGGGGTCGGTCAGCTTGTAATCCACGCTGATGACGCCAGCCGAGGTGATCTTCGCCGAAACTACGCTGATGTTCAGGCCCGGCTGGACATACTCGACCAACGCCGGATCGGCATAGTACGCCTTATCGTGCGGCGTCAAACCGGCTTTCCTGTCGGCGCTAACCAGCGCCACCGACCCTGCAATGACACCCAGTACCACCGCATACCGCGCAAACGCCGAAAATCGAAGCCGCATGCTTGATCTCCAATAGTCTAGAAATACGACAAAGCCCCGGAGCAGGCGCCATCGGGAAATCACCCGATTCGCCCTGCACCACCAAGAACTTCCGGAACAAAGGCAGTCCCCTCGTCTCCGCAAGCTCCTGCCCTTCTCCCGCAACCTGCCCGAAATTACAGGACTTCATCAAAGCACTCCGTCATCCAAACAAAATCTCCGGATATCAGGCCAATAAGCCCTTTGTTTTCTGTGTGTAGGAAAATCCATCACGACGTTATGGATTATCCAACACAGTTGGGATGGGTGAAATGACTGGAGGCTGGTGGGTGAAATTCCACCGTTGCGCCAAACCCAAGGGTGGTAAATCGACGGAAAACGGGGCCTCCAGGTTAAGTGTACAGATAAATCCTAAACATCTTCAGATTTATCTTGACCGATCTCCAAAACGTCGCTATCCTGGGTTTGTCGTCCGATACGCCTGATTTCTACCCTAGGAACAGCCCGATGCCGATTCCCGTTGTTCTCTCGCCGCCGTCTTCCGCCGAGCGTTACCGCCGCCTGTCCGTGGATACCTTATGCCACAGGGCTTTGGATCATCTCTATGAACGGCGTCAGGCGGTCGAGAACCTCATCGCCGCCCTGGAGCGATACCAGTGCGCGCAAGGCGCCCGCCGCGCCAGTTGCATCGACCTTAGTGTGAGGGTGCGGCCGTGCTCGTCAGATTCCGCTCGATAGCGAATTTGACCAGCCCCACCAGATCGTGAACGTTCAGCTTGCGCATCAGGCTGGCGCGATAGGTGTCCACGGTCTTGGGGCTGATGTCCAGCAACTCGGCGATGTCCTTGGCGCGCAACCCATTCACCAGGTAAGAGAAAACCTCCATCTCGCGGGGGCTCAGCGCGGCCATGGGGTCGGTTTGCACGCGGCGTTCGGCCCGGGTGAACAGGCCGGCGCCGCGCAGCAGGGGCGAGACATAAACTCCCCCGTCGCGAACGAAGTTGATGGCGTCCAGCAGGTGGCGGAACGGGCCGTCCTTGAGCAGGTATCCGTCGGCTCCAGCGCGCAGCGCCTCCATCACGGTGGCGTCCTCCTGGCTGAAGGAAAGCACCAGCAGCTTGCCGGTGTAACCCGCGTGCCGCAGCCGCCGGATCACTTCCGAGCCGCTCATGCCCGGCATGAGCAGGTCCAGAACGGCGAAGTCCGGCTTCAGGTTCTGCACCATTTCGAGAGCCTGGGGACCGTCGGCGGCCTGTCCCAGAACCTGCAGACCATGCCCCTGGCACAGGGCCGCCATGCCCTCCCGCACCATTGCCTGGTCGTCGGCCAAAACCACGGTTGCGTCTATCGCTTCGCCCATTTCTTCTCCCAACGCCTTGCCCCGGACTTGGATTGCTCCCATCCGGTGGATTCCTATACACTGAGACGCGAAAACCATGAACTTAGTGCCATTCCTGGAGCAACTGGGCGGAAAGTGAGAGTTTCGTACCCTCTGGTCCGCTTTCCACATCCAGCCTGGCGTCCAGGGCGGCGGCTTGCTCCCGCAGCGACCGTAGCCCGATCCCCGCTGCGCTCTCCAGCGCCGCTACGTCAAACCCCACCCCGTTGTCCCGGATGGTGAGTTGCACCCGGCCGTCCCGGCTCTCCAAAACCGCCTCCACCCGGGTCGCCCGGGAATGCCGCGTCAGGTTGGAAAGCGCCTCCTGAAACGTCCGATACACCAGCACCTTGACCGGCAGATCGGGCTGTTGCGGCAGGGTTTCGATGCGCACGGACGCTTCGAAGTTCTGGGGAATGCCGCTCAGCTCCCACGCCCGGCGGACCGCCTCCTCCAGCGTCAGCCGCTGCCACTCCGGCGAATACAGCCGTTGGGACAAGCCCCGCACCTGCTCCATCGCCTCGCCTGCCAGCGTCGAAAGCCGTTCCAGCGCGGCTCGCACCGCTTCCGGAGGATCCCCCGGTTCCTGCGCGATCATTTCCAGTTGCAGCCGCATGGCCGACAGCGTTTGGCCCACGCCGGTGTGCAGTTCCCGGCCCAACCGCTGCCGCTCCAGTTCCATCTGGCGTTGCGCCTCGACCACAGCCTGCCGCCGCCCATCGGGCCGCTCAGCCCCACCAGGTTGGACACGGCTATCCGCCTTCTGCAAACGGAAATATGTGCGCAAAACTGCGCCCTCCAGGTTTGCCGGCGCGCACTACATACACTCGCTCAGCTATGTCCGTTGAGCGTGCGCGCCAAATTCCAGACGCGGCTGGGGTAGGCCAACACGGCTACCCGCAAAACCGGATTTTGGAATCTGATTCAACCAGATATCCCCTGTTAGTTTAGGGTCCGCCCTTCCCAAAACTCCAGTATAGACCGATTGCCCACTTCCGTCACGTGCTTATTTGCGGTAACGATATCCCCTAGAAGTAACTGTTAACTTCGGAGAAGTCTGTAAGGAAGTCACCGATGACATGGGTAACAGGCAACCCTCTGCCCCAGGCGCGTTCCTTACGGCGAGATTGAAGCCAGCTAAGGGAATACGCAATCAACCCGGCGGAAGTTTCGTCCGTCCCCCAAACCGCCGCCACCAATGAACCGACACCTCGGGGACTATGGCTACCCTGGGGGAATACCTGATCGCCCACTCAAATCCATCCACGCCCCTCAGGCAGGGTTTGGCTGACCGGCCGCGCCACTTCCTTGAGTCTCCCGGGGCGGATAGCTGGCCGGCGGGGTTGGCAGGAAGCCCTCCCTCGCCGGCGGGTGCGATGCCCCAACACCACTCCGGCTGTTCTCCCCCTCGGTTGTTTCACGGATGCCGGGAGTACGCCTTTTCCGAGTTGATTCCTGCGCCAAACGGTCTATTCTCAGGGAAAGACCCATGGATCTGGCCAAAGTGTTAGCCGATTTGCGACAGGAGCTGGCCAATCTCGACAGCGCCATCTCGAGCTTGGAGCGGCTCCAGGAGGTGAGCAGCGTCCACCGCCGCGGCCGGCCGCCCAAGCTGCTTTCGGACATACGCAAAGCCGCGCCCGACAAACCCGAGCCTCGCGCCGCGCAACCATCCGGGCCCAAGGACGTTTGAACTCTTCTCCGGCGGCCCTCCGTGTGTATACTGATCGCATGTATACGCGCCGAAGCTGGCGGGAGAAGATGGACAATCCGAACCTGCCGAAGGTGGTCGACATACCACTTCAATGGCAAAAGCGAACCGGTCCGGGAAGCATGCTGATCCCCAGCCCGCACCAGGTCGAGGCCCTCATCCGCGGTGTGCGCAAGGGCCGGCTCGTCACCGTCGCCAGGATGCGCCAGATCCTGGCCGCCCAGTTCATGACCGCGACCACCTGTCCGCTGACCACCGGCATCTTCGTGCGCATCGCCGCCGAGGCCGCCGAAGAGGATGCCCAGGCTGGAAAGAGCCGCATCACGCCCTACTGGCGCGTGGTGAAGGAAGATGGATCGCTCAACCCGAAGTTTCCCGGCGGCGCCGCCCGCCAGGCCGAGAGACTACGCGCCGAAGGCCACCGCATCGTGCCCGCCAAGGGCCGCCGCCCGCCGCGCGTCGCCGCCCTCTAAACCCGCTTCCGCACGGATATCGGTCTTCTCCGCCGGCTGGACGGAGCCGTTTGTCCCCGGGTTTTCGCCCCGTCTTGCGCCTCACGCCGCGCTGGCCGGGAACTTCCCTCGAAGCTGGGCCATCAGGATCACCGCCAAATGCAGGGCGTGATCGAACTCCCCGGCCGCGGTCAGACGCAGCAACTCCGCCACCGGCAACTCGACCGCCTCGATACCCGCTTCCGGTTCGCGGCCTTCCACGCGGCTGAGGCCGGTTGCCACGCAGGCCCAGATCCGGTTTCCCAGCCGGCCGGTGTCCGGCAGCAGGGGCGCCAGCACTTCCACCTCCGCGGCCTGGTATCCGGTCTCTTCCAACAGCTCACGGCCCGCCGATTCCGCGGGGCTCTCGCCGGGGTCGATCAGGCCGCTGGGCAGCTCCAGCGTGTAACGCTCCACCGCCGGGCGGTACTGGCGCACGCACAACACCCGTCCGTCGCCTGTCGAAGCCACGACCGCCACGTAATCCGGCAGGCGCAGCGAGTAGTACGGCTCATCGCCCTCACCCATGGTCTTGGCGAGCAAATCGAACCACGGCGTGCGGAAGGCCACCGCGGCGCGCATGGGGGATTCCGGCCGGCTCACAAGTTCACGCTCATGGTTTCCTCGAAAACCGCCGGCGGAAGCTGGATGCCGGCCACCCGCAGCCGCTCCAGAATCTTGGGCTGAACGCCGGTCGACCGGAAGCGCCCCTGCACCTTCCCGGCGTCGGTCACGCCCACGCGCTCGAAGGCGAAGATTTCCTGCAGCCGCACCTGGTCGTCCTGCACTCCCAGAACTTCCGAGACGCTGAGGATCTTGCGGGTCCCGTCCTGCAGGCGCGACAACTGCACCACCAGGCGGATGGCGCTCGCAAGCTGCTGCAGAATCACCCGCGTGGGAATCTCCAGGTCGGCCATCATCACCATGGTCTCCAGGCGCGAAAACGCGTCGCGCGGGCTGTTGGCGTGGACCGTGCTCATGGATCCCTCCACGCCCGTGTTCATGGCCTGCAGCATGTCCAGCGCTTCGGCCCCGCGGCACTCGCCCACGATGATGCGGTCGGGCCGCATGCGCAGCGCGGTGCGCAGCAGAACCCGCTGGTTGATGCCGCCCTCCTTGTTCAGGTTGGGCGGGCGGGTTTCGAACTTCACCACGTGGCGCTGCTGGAGCTGCAACTCGGCGGTGTCCTCGATGGTGACGATGCGCTCCTCCTCGGGAATGAAGCGCGAGAGCGCGTTCAACATGGTGGTCTTGCCGGAGCCGGTTCCGCCGGAAATCAGAATGGTGCTCTTGGACTGCACGCACGCCGCCAGAAACCGCAGCATGCCGGGCGTGAGCGTCCTGAACTGCAGCATCTCCTCCTGGGTGATGACGTGGCGGCCGAAGCGGCGGATGCTGAGGCACGGCCCGTCCAGAGCCAGCGGCGGAATGATGGCGTTGACGCGCGAGCCGTCCTGCAGGCGCGCGTCCACGATGGGCTGCGCTTCGTCGATGCGGCGCCCCACCTGGGAGACGATCTTTTCGATGATGTGCAGCAGGTGCGCGTCGTCCTTGAAGCGCACCGTCGATTCCGAGAGCTTGCCATTGCGCTCGATGAAGACCTTGTTGTAACGGTTGACCAGGATGTCGCTGATGGAGGGTTCCTTGAGCAGCGGCTCCAGCGGTCCCAGGCCCAGCACCTCGTCCAGCACCTCTTCCACGATGCGGCTCTGCTCGGCGGTGGTCATGGGCACCCGCTCGTCGTCCAGCAGGCGCTCCACCACGCGGCCGATTTCGGCCCGCAGACGTTCCTTGGGAATGGAGGCGACGCGTTCCAGGTTGAGCACGCCGATGAGTTTGCGGTGAATTTCGCTCTTCAGCTCGAAGTAGCGGTCGGCGCTGCGCGAGGCCATCGAGAGCGATCCCCCGCGTGCGGGCAACGGACGATTGGTGGATCCCACGGCGTCTCCTGGAGCGTCCCTCCGGCCGGCGGTGCTGCGCTAACGATTATATCGCGGGGCGCGGGAACAAACCGGCCGGCGGCAACTTTGCGCCGCTCACTCCACCGAAAACACCTTCCTTACCGCGTCGCTCACCGCCGCCGGGCGCAGCGTGCGGGCGTCCACGGCGCACCACAACGTCCGCGCACTCGCCAGCACCGCCCGGTCCCGCGCGCGCAGCAACTCCGTGAACCGCTCGAACCTCACCCGCGTGGCCGAGCCCACCCACGTGCGCGCCACCACCGTGTCCCCCAGGCGCGCCGGCAGCTTGTAGTCGATCTCGTGCCGCAGCACCACCCAGAGCGTCCGCGCCTGGTCCTCGGGCGGCGCGGCCGACCTCCAGTGGGCCTCGGCCACCTCCTGCACCCAGCGCACATAGGAGACGTTGTTGACGTGGCCGAGCACGTCGATGTCTTCGGCGGAGACGGCGATAGCGAGCTCGAACGGCTCCACAGCAGGCTGCTTCATCTTCTTCAGTATGCGGCTTCCCGCGGCGCGGCGGGCGCCTTGCGATACCATGAGACTTGGTCCCGCTCATCGATCTCAAGGCCCAGCACCGGGCCATCCGCGCCGAGTTGGACAAGGCCATCGGCCGCGCGCTCGACGACACCGCCTTCATCCTGGGCAGCGAAGTGGCCGCCTTCGAGAGCGAGTTCGCGGCGTGCTGCGGCGCCACCTTCGGCATCGGCGCCAACTCCGGCACCAGCGCCCTGCACCTGGCGCTCCTGGCCGCCGGAGCGGGCCCCGGCGACGAGGTCGTCACCACGCCGTTCACCTTCATCGCCACGGTCGCCGCCATCGGCTACACCGGCGCCACACCGGTCCTGGCCGACATCGACCCGCGCACCTTCAACCTCGACCCCGCCTGCGTGGAAGCCGCCATCACGCCGCGCACCAAGGCCATCGTGCCGGTCCATCTCTTCGGCCAGCCCGCCGATATGGACCCGATCCTGGAGATGGCGCGGCGCCGCGGCCTGGTGGTGGTGGAAGACGCCGCGCAGGCCCACGCCGCCGAGTACAAGGGCCGCCGCGCCGGGTCGCTGGGCGACCTGGCCTGCTTCAGCTTCTACCCCACCAAGAACCTGGGGGCCTGCGGCGAAGGCGGGATGGTGACGACCAGCCACGCCGGCGACGCCGGCGCCGTCCGCCTGCTGCGCGATTGGGGCACCGACCGCAAGTACGAGCATCGCCTGCGCGGCTTCAACTACCGCATGGAGGGCATTCAGGGCGCCGTTCTGCGCGTCAAACTGCGCCATCTGGAAGCCTGGACCGAAGCCCGCATCGCCCACGCGGCGCGCTATTCCCAACTGCTGGCCTCGAGCCCGGTGACGCTCCCCGCCACCATGCCCTGGGCCAGGCACGTCTTCCACGCCTACACCATCCGCGTGGCGCGGCGCGACCTGGTCCGGGCGCAGTTGCTGGCGGCCGGCATCCACACCGGAATCATCTACCCCACGCCCGTTCACCTGCAGCCGGCCTGGGCCGGGCTGGGATACCGCCGGGGCGATTTCCCGGTGGCCGAACAGGCCGCCCGCGAGGTGCTCTCGCTGCCCATGTACCCCGAACTGGAGCCGGCGCAAATCGAACTGGTCTGCGCGGTGTTGTCGGCCGCGGTTGGATCGACTTGATCCAATTGTCCGAATGCCCATCCTTTGGATTCAATAGGTTGCGGGTTTTGGTTGGATCGACTTGATCCAACTCTCCTTCAATCCGCGCCGCGCGACAGCACGACCATCTTGATGGTGTGCAGCAGGATAAAGGCATCCAGGCTGGCCGACATGTTCTTGATGTAGTATAGGTCGTATTCCAGCTTGCCGATGGCATCCCGCTCGCGGTCGATTTCCTGGTTGATCTGCGCCCAGCCGGTGATTCCCGGCCGCACCACGTGCCGCTGCGGATAGCAGGGAATCAGCTCCGTCAGCCGGTCGACGAACTCGGGCCGCTCGGCGCGCGGGCCGATGATGGCCATGTCGCCGCGCAGCACGTTGATCAACTGCGGCAGCTCGTCGATGCGCGCGATTCGCAGGATGCGGCCCACCCAGGTGACCCGCGGATCGTCCTTCGGCGCCCACACGCCGGCGGCTCCCTCGGGGCCGCGCATGGAGCGGAATTTGTACAGCGTGAAGCGCCTTCCGTCCCGTCCCACGCGGATGTGCCGGTTCAGAACCGGCCCCGGCGAGGACAGCCGCACGGCCAGCGCCGCGGCCAGCATCAGCGGAGACGACGCCAGCAGCCCCAAAAACGCCAGCGAGCGGTGCGCCGCCAACTGGTACAAAATGTCCTGGCTGCGCGGCCGGTACTCGCCGGAGGAGATGATCTGGTCGGGCCGCAGCGTCTTCAGGCAAACCCGCCCGGCCACCTGCTCGTAGGCGGCGGCGGCTTCTTCCACGGTTTGCCCGGCGTATCGCAGGTCCAGCAGATCGGCCAACGGCAGCCCTTCCCCGCCTTCCGGCACGCCCACAACGATGCGGCTGGGGAGGGTGCTTTCGACAATCTCCCGCAAATCCGCCAGGCCGCCCAGGACGGCCCCGCCGGCCAGTTGCGTCCCCGGTGGAAACTCGCCGGTGACGTATCCGACGACCTGGGAACCTCTCTCGGGATGCTCCCGGATGTGCCGGGCGAGTTCACCGAGCGGCGCGGTGGCCCCCACCAGCAGCACCTTGTCCCGGCCGACCACCTGCAACACGTATGCGCTGAAGAAGATGCGCCAGACGAAGATGGCCAGAACCGCCAGCGCGCAGCCCGGCAGCATGATCCGCAACGGCACCCGCAGCCCCGGATATACATAGCTGGTCAGGCCCTGCAGCAGGAAGGCGATTCCGGCCGTCATGGAGAGCTGCTGCAGCAGTTTCACCCGCGACTTCACGTACAGATCGGTGTACAGATCCTGGAAGTGCATGGTCACCACCACGCTCAAGACCACTACCAGAATGCGCACCAGTCCGTTGTCGTAGAGGAGAAACAGCTCCGGGTCGGTGGGCATGACAGCATAGGTGGCCAGCACGAAGGCGGCCGTCACCCAGACGGTTTCCGACAGCAGCATGGCAAGCGAGCCAGTCGGCACGAATACTCGAAACAGGCGAATCATCGGGACTCAAGAACCCAGCCACCGGCTTCCGGCACGTTCGTTTCAGAACGGGTCCTAAGCCTTTGTAAGACCACATTATATCCGGCGGTCCGCGGCGGCGTGCGATTTGCCGGCTAGCGCGGATCGGCCCCGGCCGCCACCATCCGGTCCGCCCGCAGCGCCGCCCACCCGCCGGTGGCCGAGACGCACAGCCCCATGGCCAGGCCCAGGCACACCGTGCGCGGGCCGGCGCCCAGCGCGGCCGCCGGCGTCAGCAGCGCCGCCAGGCAAATCGCCGAACCCACCACCGCCGTCGCATAGTAGACGCGGACATGGAATATCCAGGCGAGGGGTATGAAATGCAGGCTCACCGCCAGCCCGATCCCCGGCCAGAGCAGGTCCGGCCGGTGGAAGGACATGGCCAGGCCCGCGGCGGTGGCCGCCGCCAGGGTTTCGGCCACCGTGGTCCAGAGGAAGCCCACCCCGATTTTACGATTCTCCTCGCGGCGGCTCCCCTCGGCGCGCTCCAGGTCGGCGAAGCCGAACCCGGCGGCCTTCCGGCGCACGCGAGCCGCGCCGAACAGGAGGGCCACGGCGGACGCGCCGCTCAGCGCCGTCAGCGGGACGATCCAAACACGGGGGGCGAAAGCCGCGGCGATGCCGAACCAGATCGCCGCGGCCATCGCCAGCACAACAATGCCGTTGGAAAGCCCCCAGAAGAACTGCCGGCGCCGGGAATCTTCCAAGGTGTCCATTGGTGGATTATAAGCCTGGGTGGGGTGGGGGTGG
>Ga0326727_10001465_pt1 | contig 86963 bp, 66 predicted proteins | sample MB2enrmetagenome_FD_207643 | JGI IMG/M metagenome (GOLD analysis project Ga0326727, IMG submission 207643) | Lab enriched peat soil microbial communities from McLean, Ithaca, NY, United States - MB29MY | ecosystem: Environmental > Terrestrial > Soil > Wetlands > Peat | place: USA: New York...
GAACTAGACTTTCGCTTCCAGGTCCGCGATCACGTCAAAGAAACGCTGATCGAGGCGACGGTTCGTAGCGATGGCTTCCTTGATGGTGATGTCGGTAACGTCCATGCCCTTGAGAACCGCGATCCGTCCAAACTTCTTCTCGTGGACCATGTCGATGGCGTGCAGGCCATAGCGCTGAGACAGGATGCGGTCGTAAGCCGTGGGAACGCCGCCGCGCTGGGTGTGTCCCAAGGTAACAAAACGGGTCTCAAAGCCGGTCTTCTTCTCGATCAGGCCAGCAAGCCTTTCGCCAATGCCCGACAGCCGCACATGGCCGAAGGAGTCAACATCCTCGGAACCGAGAACCAGCCCAACATCGGGCAGCTTGCAGCCTTCCGAAACCACCACAATGCCGTAGTGCTTACCGCGATCGTAGTTGTACTTGAGCAGCGCGCAAACATGATCGATATCGATTTCCTTCTCGGGAACCAGCGTTGCATCAGCACCGCCAGCCACGCCGGCGCCATAGGCGATCCAGCCGGCATCGCGGCCCATCACTTCGACCACGATCACGCGGTTGTGCGAATCGGCGGTGGTGCGAATGCGGTCAACAGCCTCGGTGGCGATGGCAACGGCAGTGTCATATCCGAATGTAGTGTCGGTGCCGTTGAGGTCATTGTCGATCGTCTTGGGAACGCCCACGGAGGGTATACCGTGCTCGGCCAAGAATTCCGTCACCGACTGCGTGTCGTCGCCGCCCAGGGCGATCAGCGCATCGATCTTGTCTGCCTTCAGAACTTCCTGTACCTTTTCGATGCCGCCAGGAACCTTCTTCAGGTTGGTGCGCGAAGAGTGAAGAATGGTGCCACCCTTCAACTGAATACCGTCGACGGTTTCCAGCGTGAGCGGAATCCATGTGTTGTCGAGCACGCCGCGCCAGCCGTTGAGGAAGCCAACAAACTCATCGCCATACTGGTTGATGCCCTTGCGCACAGCCGCGTAGATCACCGCATTCAATCCGGGGCAATCGCCGCCGCCGGTCAACAAAGCAATTCGCATCGTAAAATCTCCTCATCAAAGTCACGGCCATTCGTGCCGCGCCGGAAACTTGTCCTTGAACTATACGTTCACAACGGCCAGAATCGCCGCTTTGACGTCTTTTATATTTTACGCCACAGCTTTCGCCCCAAATAGTGACCACGCTCACGCCCATCCGGATGGTATTCGCTTGTTCAGAGGCCTGCGGAATGATTCAATAAAGACATGCCCGGAACTGGTGCGCTTTTGCTGCTGGCCTTCGCTGCCCTGGTCGTTGCTGTTCTGCTGGTTCTATTGCAGCTGACCCGGCTGGGATTTCTGGTCCGCTCCACCATCCCCGACCGGCCGCGGCGGCGCATGTTCCTTGCCTCAGTCTCTTTTCTGCTTTCATTTGTGGGGGTCAGAATACTGGTCCACCGAATTGTGAATCATGAGGGGCATTTTCAGTGGGTGGTGATCCATGGAACGCACATTCACCACCTGGTCTGGGGAATTCTTATTCTGTTGCTGGTCGGCTACGGCTGGCTGCTGGATCTGGGAAGGTCTCACTCGCCGCTTTCGATCTTCTTTAGCCGGTTGATGTCGGTTGGCTTCGGCGTGGGCGCAGCACTGACCCTGGACGAGTTTTCGATTTGGCTGGACCTGGAACCGAATGCCTACTGGTCGGATGCCGGGCGCCTCAACATCGACGCCATCATCTTCTTCGGCGCACTGCTGGCCGTGGGCGCCGGGGGCGCGCCGTTTTTCCGCGCCTTCGGCCGCTTGTGGGACAAGCGCATCGTCTATCGCAAGGGACTGCGGCGTGGCCTGACCTACCCTATCCGCCGTGCGCGGATGCTTCGTCCTCATAAAGTGCGTCGATCAGGGCCGCATAGCGGGTCGTAATCACGCGCCGCTTGAGCTTCATTGATGGCGTCAGTTCCCCTGAGTCGATGGACCACTCGTCGCTTACCACGCGGAAGCGCTTCAGTGTTTCAAAGTTGGCCAAACTGACATTCACCTGCCGGACGATCTCCGCGTAAAGCGCGGTTACGCGGCTGTCGGCCACCAGTTCAGAGCGGGAACTGGCCACGATGCCCTTTTGCCGGGCCCACTGTTCCAGTGTGGCAAAGTCGGGCGAAAGCAGCACAGAGATAAACTTGTGCCTGTCGCCCACCAGCGCTGCCTGAGCAACAAAGGGACTGACCGTGAGCTTGTTTTCAATCGGCTGAGGCGCCACCAGCTTGCCGCCTGAGGTCTTCAGAAGTTCCTTTTTGCGGTCGGTAATGAAAAGGAACCCATCTGCATCAAAACGCCCGATATCGCCGGTATGGAACCAGCCTTCCGGGTCGAAGGCTTCGGCAGTCACTTTCGGCTGGTTCCAGTAGCCGACAAAAACCGATGGCCCACGTACCAACAATTCCCCGTCTTCGGCAAGCTTCAGGTCGAGATTGGGCATGGGCATGCCCGCGGCGCCCATGCGCTGGCAAAGGGGAGTATTGAGGGCGATGATCGGCGAGGTCTCAGTCAGCCCATAGCCCTCCCAGAGGGCAATTCCCATCGAAGCAAACCATTTTGCGGTGTCGATGCCCAGGGGCGCGCCTCCAGAGACGAATATCCTCACCCGGCCGCCAAACGCCTCGCGCACCTTGGAATACACCAGCTTGTCGGCCACCTTCCAGAGCAGCGAAGAAGGCTTGCGGCCCCGATAGACTGTTTCCGCGTGTCTGGCGCCCACGCTGACGGCCCACGCCAGCAAGCGTTTCGTGAGGGGGATAAGTCCAGCGTGCCGCTCCACTTCCTCGCGAATCTTCTCAAAGACCCGCGGCACACCCACAAAAACCGTCGGCCGAATCTGGAGCATCACCTCCGGCAGCTTGTCGAACTTCGAGCAATAGGCTATCTGCACGCCGTAGTAGTACATCACATAGTCCAGCGCGCGCGCTGTCACATGCGAGAGAGGCAGGAACGAGATCAAAGCATCCGTTGGTCCGAGGGTAAAATCCGCGGGGGCGACGTTCTGATTGGCAGCGATATTGCCGTGCGTCAGCACCACACCCTTGGGTTCCCCTGTGGTTCCCGAGGTGTAAATCAGGGTAGCGGCATCCTCGGGCTTAACGGAGCGCGCCAACGCGTCGAAAACCGGGTCCCGCTCGGCGCCCCGCTCATCTGCCCCGACCAGCGTCTCGCTGAAGGCAACGGCGCCCTCTGGCGGCGCGGCCGAGTCCATGATGAGGATACGTTCGAGCTGGGTCTGCCCACGGACGGCGTTCAGCTTGTCAAACTGCTGCCGGTCGGAGACGACGGCAATCCGGCAACCCGCGTCCTGGAGCAGCGCGGCAATCTGCGGGCCTGTCAGCGTGGGGTAGATGGGAACATCCACGGCTCCGATGGCCAGCGTGGCGAAGTCGGTGACGGCCCATTCCCAGCGATTCGCGCCGATGATCGCGATGCGATCTCGCTTTTGCACGCCCCACCGGAGAAATGCCTCGGAAAGCGCGCGGACGCGCTGGTAGAGCTGATCGGAGGAAATGGGTTGCCATTGCCCGAACTCGTCCTGCCAGAGGACGACACGGGGATTGGACGCCGCAGTTACGTGGCGGAACAGGTCATTGAGAGTGGTGAGCGAACCGGCAGGTGTCATTTTGATTTCAATGGGGAAGGAAGCAATTCCTTGATAGCGATGCTTAAGTGTACCGCGCGAGGGGCTTCCGGCGCGCCCAACCTTCTTGCCGCGCCCCCTCCCGCATCGCCGCACAATCCTCATTTTTGAGACGGTTCTTGCGGCTTGGCTTCCTCTGCCTTCTTCGCCTCTGCCCGTGGACTCACTTCGAGCATCTGGATCGGCCTCTCCGCCTCAATCAAATCCAAGCCCAGTGTCTTGAGCAGCGCGGCCTTGGCTGCTTCCACATCCTTTGCCGGAAACACCAACTCCGCGTCAAACTTGCCTTCGATGCCGGTCTCGTTGACGATTGGAACCTCAAGCCCACCTTCCAGAGAATTTGCCAGATTGTCGATGGACCTGTTCTTAAGCGTGAGCTTTCCATTCGAATACATCCACATGCTTCCGCCAGTGGAGGCAGTTGGCGTCAAGAGCTTCTTGCTCGCCTCTGTCGCTTTCAGCACATAGACCTTTTGAGTTACGGTCTTTGATTCAATCCGCAGATTCAAACCGTAGGCAATGGCTATCTGAATCAGGTTGTGGTGATCCTCGCCAGTCTGATAAGCGGTGTGCAGATTGTAGAGTCCTTCGGGAAAGACACATGCCGGGAGAAACCTGTCTTTAGGAAGGTCCTGGTAAGCAAAGGAAATAAGCTCCTTCGCTTTTATTCCATTGATATCGATCCGGCCACCGCCGTAGGACATCCCGAACGGGGCATCTGGTGGCGCGTTGGTTATAGAAAGCTCAAAAAGAGGTGTGGCGTCGGTGGTTGGCGCTGCCGACTTTCTCAACGCATCCACATCAAACACCGGCATTGGCGCAAACTTGACGGTCTTGCCATCCGCAACAGCCAGTAAATCGGAAGTCGTGAGAATCTCAGGGCGAGTCACCGCGACAACTCGGCCCTGTCCATTCACAATGATGGTCGTCGGATACATCCTTACGCCGTACGAAGCAAAGACGCTGCCAGTGGTGTCCACTCCCACCCATCCCGGCATCTTTCTTTTGGTCAGAAACTTCTGCACAACCTCCTCATTTTCTGAGGGAAGACCATCCACTGAAATGAACTGGAATTTGGCCGGATCGAGTTCGGCGATAAGTTTGCTCAGGTGTGGGATCTCGGCGATACAGGGTGCGCATTGCGTCTCCCAGAATTCCAACACCACTACTTTGCCGCGCAGGGATTCCCAGTCTGTCTTTGTTCCCAGTGGCGCTTGCAGCAGTTGCGTGAATTGCAACGGCGGGGCGGGCGTTCCCGGTTCTGGCAGCGCCGCGGCTGAGAGCGATCCAAGAAGCATCGCGCTGACGAAAGCCACAAGAAGCCGCCATGACCGCGCGGACCCACGCTCATATGAAGACGCTTTCATCGATCTCTCCGTAAATGAGATTTTGATCAAAACAGCATACACCCTCCGCGCATGAGATTTCTGCATCGGCAAAATCTATTCCCGACATACCTCTCGTTCAATTGCCTGTTCTCGCCAAGCCGGACTCATTGCATACTTATGCGCAGGTGTTGTATATTTATGCAAGCGGCGGTATGCCGTTTCAAAACACACATTCGCATATGCGTAGGAACGGCTGATGAAATCTCTGCGGCACAACGCAATCCGTGAACTGGTGACCCACTCGCAAGTGGCCAATCAGGACGAACTGCGGCGTAAACTGCGCCGCAGCGGTTTTCGCGTGACCCAGGCTACGCTCTCGCGGGATATTCACGAGTTGGGCCTTTCCAAAGGCCCCAAAGGCTACTCCCTCTCCGACGGCAAGGGCGCAGGTTCGGCAGTTGAAGACAATGCCCCGCCCTCGCTGGCCGAGATGATGGAAGGCTTTGGGCTCCAGGTGCGGCAGGCCATGAACCAGGTGGTGGTGGCCACGGTAACGGGCGGAGCACAGCCGCTGGGCGCGGCTCTGGATCGCGAAGGCTGGAGCGAGGTTGTCGGCACCCTCGCCGGGGACGATACTGTGTTGGTGATCTGCCCCGATGTTCGCCGGGCTGGTGAAGTTGAACAGCGATTAAGAAAGATGCTGGAATCATGATCGAAAAAGTGCAAACAGCAGTGGTGGGAGTTACGGGGTACGCGGGCGAGGAATTGGCGCGGCTGTTGCTGCGGCATCCTCGTCTCAAGGGCAAGCCCCCAGTCTTCGCAGGCCGCGTAAGTGAAAAAGACGCGGCGCGTGGCGGCGTGCCTCTGGGCGAGATCCATCCGCAATTGGTGGATAGTGTGGGCAGCGGCGCTCTGAAGCAGGAGCCGTTTTCCTGGGAGCTGCTGGCCAGCCGGGGCGTTGAAGTTCTTTTTCTCGCCACGCCGCACGAGCAGTCGCGGGAATGGGTACCGGAGGCGCTGTCGCGCGGCCTGCGCGTTATCGACTTGAGCGGGGCATGGAGGCTTACCGAAGCAGCCAACCGCGCTGTCTACGCATTCAAGGATGACAACCCCGAGCTGGCTGCGGCTACCCAGGCACAGGCCGTCTACGGCATGCCGGAGTTGCACCGTGCCCAGATTTCCGGAGCACGCCTGGTCGCGAATCCTGGGTGCTATGCGACTTCAATCATCCTCGCCCTCAAGCCGCTGGTTGCAGCGGGAGTGGTTGATTTGAACCACGGCATCGTAGCCGATGCCAAGAGTGGCGTGAGCGGCGCGGGCAAGGCCCCTACAGCAAAAACACATTATATGAACGCGGCCGGAAATCTATCCGCCTACGGCGCCTTTACGCATCGCCACACCGGCGAATTGCTGGAGCAGATCGGCCTGGACGCGAGCGAGATCACATTTACGCCGCACCTGCTGCCCATTCCACGCGGCATTCTTTCCACGCTCTACGTTCGCTTCCGTGAGCCGCAGACCAGGGCCAGCGTGACGAAGATTTACCATGAGTTCTTTGCCGGCAGCCCCATGGTCCGGTTCTACGATAAGGAGCTGCCGCAGATTCAGTACTCGGTCCGCACCAACTATACGGACATCGGTTTCCAGCTTGCCGCCGACGGTCGCCGCGCAGTGGTTGTCAGTTGCCTGGACAATTTGTTGAAAGGCGCCTCCGGTCAGGCCGTGCAAAACATGAACATCATGCTCGGCTGGCCCGAATCGGAAGGTCTTGAATGAAACTCGCCGCGGAGGGCCTGGAATGAAGTATGTCGTCAAGCTGGGAGGAGCCGGTCTTCAAACTCCGTCGCTGCTGGATGGATCGATGCGCGCCATTGCCGAACTGGTGCGCGACGGCCATCAGGTGGCAGTGGTTCACGGCGGGGGCGTGCAGTTGACGCACATGCTCAAGGCGCTCGGCAAGAAGAGCGAGTTCATCAACGGCCTGCGCGTCACCGACGCCGAAACGCGCGACGTGGCGCTGATGGTGCTGGCCGGAAAAGTGAACAAGGGCCTCGTGGCAAATCTGGGCGCGCTGGGCATTCCGGCGATTGGCCTGTCGGGCGGTGACGGCCTGATCTTCCGCGCCCGCAAGAAGCGCACCGCGCCCGACCTTGGCTTTGTGGGCGAAATTGCTTCGAGCGATCCTCGCTGGCTCGACGCCATCTGGCAGTTGAACGGCGTGCCAGTATTCTCGTCGATGGCTCTCGGTTCCGACGGCGAATACTACAACGTGAACGCCGATGAGATGGCAGCGGCCTGCGCTATCGCCTGCCACGCCGATGCACTGGTCTTTCTTACCGACGTTGCCGGCGTCAAGGGAGCGAACGGCGAAGTGATGCGATGGCTCTCCATCGATCAGATCGCCGAGATGGCCAAAAGCGCCGTCATCTCCGGCGGCATGTTACCCAAGCTCGGCGCCTGCCGCGAAGCTCTGTTGAACGGAGTGAAGCGCGTAAGGATTTTGCCCGCCGAGGCTGCCAGTTCCCTTCCCGACCTGTGCAGTTCCCGCATAGCACACGGCACCGAAGTGATGGTGGCCTAGCGGTCCGCAGGACAAACGGATTAGGAGAAATGGAATTGACGAAACTCGAAGAAACTCAAGCCGCTGAAGCCCGGCTGCTGCTTCCCACTTACGACCGCAACCCGATTCTCTTTGAGCGGGGCGACGGCGTGTATATCATCAACGAGCGGGGCGGACGTTACCTCGACCTGCTGAGCGGCATCGGCGTCAATGCGCTCGGCTACGGCAATCCCGTGATCGAGGCCGCCATCGCCAAGCAGAGCCGTGCGCTCATTCACACCTCGAATCTCTACTTCCACGAGGGACAGGCTGCGCTGGCGTTGCGCCTCACCGAACTGACCGGCCTGGACCGCGCCTTTTTCTGCAACTCCGGCACGGAAGCCTGGGAGTGTGCAATGAAGCTGGCGCGCGCACATGCGGGCCTGCTGCGCGAGGAAGGAAAACAGATTGGCACAAAGTTTCTCGCTCTCGAACATAGCTTTCACGGCCGCACCTTCGGCTCAATGGCAACCACCTACAAGGCGAAGTACCGCGAACCGTTTGACCCGGTCATGCCCGGCGTGGAGTTTGTGCGCTTCAACGACGTGGATGATTTGCGCGCGAACTTTTCAAATGAGATCTGCGCCATTCTTGTAGAAGCCGTGCAGGGTGAAGGCGGCGTCAATCCGGCTACGCAGGAGTTTATGAACGCGGCGCGCGAACTGGCCAGCTCGACTGGAGCTTTGCTGATCGCAGATGAGATTCAATGCGGCATGGGCCGCACGGGCAAGTGGTGCGCCTACCAGCATTACGGCATCCATCCCGACATCACCACTCTCGCCAAGCCGCTAGCCGGCGGTATTCCCATGGGCGCGACGCTCTGCACGGAAGAAGTTGCGCGCGCCTTCCACGCCGGAATGCACGGTTCCACCTTCGGCGGCGGACCCCTGGCCTGCGCCGTGGCTTGCGCCGTCATTGACGAAATCGAAAAGGAAGGATTGCTGGCCCACATAACCGAGATCGGCGGCTACTTCCAGGCACAGTTGCGCGAGCTGGCGAAGCGCCACAGCGCGATTACGAATGTGCGCGGCATCGGGCTGATGGTTGCGGCCGAACTGGATTCCGCCGAACTGGCTAAACTTGTTGTCGCCGAAATGCTCAAGCGAAACATTCTCATCAACTGCACCAGCGACACGGTTCTGCGCTTCCTGCCGCCGTTCATCTTGAAGCGCACTCACGTCGACACCGCCATCCAGGCGCTGGACGAAATCTTTACCGAGCAAGCCGCCCTGAGTGGCGCACCTGAAGCAGGAGGACAAGACCGTGGTTAGCATTGCACCCAAGGAACATAAGGAACCCGCTGTTTTCGTTGAGAATGACCCTGATATTCTGGCCGCCGCAGCGCGCATGGATGGCGAGGATCTATGCTCCATTGCCGACCTTTCCAGCGGCGAGGTACGCGCGATTCTCAAGCTTGGCCATGACGTCAAGCACAACCCTGGCAGGTATCGCCATGCCCTGGACGCCAAGCAGATGGTGCTGATGTTCGAGAAGGCCAGTCTGCGCACGCGTCTGAGTTTCGAGACCTCCATCAACACCACGGGCGGCAACGCAATCTTTGTGGATCAGACCAGTTCGCCACTGGGCGAGCGCGAGTCCATCGCGGATGTGGCGCGCAACGTCGAGCGCTGGGTGGACGTGATCGTGCTGCGCACCTACGCGCACGACACCATCACTGAAATGGCCGCCAACTCGCGCGTGCCCGTTGTCAATGCCCTTTCCGACTTCGAGCATCCCTGCCAGGCGCTGGCTGATTTCATGACCATCGAAGAGCACTTCGGCACTGCGGCTGGCGTCAACTTCACTTATGTCGGCGACGGCAACAATGTTTGCCACTCGCTGATGCTGACCGGCGCGCAACTGGGGGCAAACGTCACCATCGCCACGCCGCGCGGCTACTCGCCGGACATCGAAATCGTAACCAGGGCGCGGGAGATCGCCGAGGTCAACCACTGCGAGATTCGTCTCTTGCAGGACCCGCACGCCGCAGCCGAGGGCGCCGATGCAATTTACACCGATGTCTGCGTCAGCATGGGCATGGAGCACGAATCGACCAAGCGCGAGCCCATCTTCCGTCCTTTCCAGGTGAATGAAGCGCTGATGAAGGACGCCAAGCCAGAAGCGGTGTTCATGCACTGCCTGCCCGCGCGCCGCAATGCCGAAGTGACCGACGAGGTTCTCGACGGCCCGCAGTCGATCGTCTTCGATCAGGCCGAGAATCGCCTGCACGCGGAGAAAGCGCTGCTGCTTCTGCTGCTGGGCGGGCTGAAGTAACAGGGGCTATTTTGATCAGAAGAATATTCAAGCATTGAGAGGCACGCACGAGTGATACTCAGATTTCTACCGCTTGGATTGATACTGATGGCAGTTCTTTGCGTACTCGTTGCGGCTGTACTTCCTGTATCGGTAGCAAAAGGACGAACTCGACTGTTAGGATCACTATCTGTTGGTGCAGGATTTGCAGTAGTATCTTTAGCCCAGATTGTGAATGAGAACAGATTATGGCCTGCCGTTGTTTTATTGTTCGGCGGAATCTTTCTAATGTGGATAGGGTTGAGAAAGTATCGAAGAGACCCTGAAGGGAAAACTCCCGCACGCTCGATACTATGAGGTAGTGCATTTGTATTGTTTCTGATCCCTGTCACCTTATCCTTGACCTCTACGAAAGGTACTGAAATATGTCCGTAATTCTCGAATCACTGCCTGTCGGCCAGAAAGTCGGCATTGCCTTCTCCGGCGGTCTCGATACTTCCGCCGCCCTGCACTGGATGAAGCAGAAGGGCGCTTTTCCTTACGCCTATACGGCCAACCTCGCCCAGCCAGACGAGACCGACTACGACGCTATCCCGCGCGCGGCTCTCGAATACGGCGCCGAAAAGGCGCGCCTCATCGACTGCCGCGGCCCGCTCGTGCGCGAAGGCATCGCCGCGCTCCAGGCTGGCGCCTTCCACATCACGACCGCCGGCGTTCCCTACTTCAATACAACCCCCATCGGCCGCGCCGTCACGGGCACCATGCTGGTGGCCGCCATGAAGGAAGACGACGTCCAGATCTGGGGCGACGGATCCACCTACAAAGGCAATGACATCGAGCGCTTCTACCGCTACGGGCTGCTCGCCAATCCCGCTCTCAAGATCTACAAACCCTGGCTCGATGCCGCCTTTATCGACGACCTCGGGGGCCGCACTGAAATGTCCGCCTATATGCAGAGCCACGGCTTCGCGTACAAAATGTCATCCGAGAAGGCCTACTCCACCGACTCCAACCTGCTCGGCGCAACCCACGAAGCGAAGGACCTCGAGTATCTCTCGTCCTCCATCAAGATTGTCGATCCGATCATGGGCGTGGCCTTCTGGCGTGGCGATGTCGACATAAAGCCGGAAGAGGTTTCTGTCCGCTTCGAAGAGGGCTTTCCTGTCGCGCTCAACGGCCGCGAGTTCAGCGACCCCGTCGAACTGCTTCTCGAAGCCAATCGCATCGGCGGGCGGCATGGCCTCGGCATGAGCGACCAGATTGAGAACCGCATCATCGAGGCCAAGAGCCGCGGCATCTACGAGGCGCCCGGTCTCGCCCTGCTCTACATCGCTTACGAGCGCCTTGTCACCGGCATTCATAACGAGGACACCATCGAGCAGTACCGCGACAATGGCCGCAAGCTCGGCCGGCTGCTCTACCAGGGCCGCTGGTTCGACTCCCAGGCCGTCATGCTCCGTGAATCCGCTCAGCGCTGGGTCGCCAAACCCATCACTGGCGAAGTCACGCTGGAGCTGCGCCGCGGCAACGACTACTCGATTCTCAACACCGAGTCGCCGAACCTCACTTTCCATCCTGAGCGCCTGAGCATGGAGAAGACCGAATCCACCTTCTCTCCGCGCGACCGCATCGGCCAGCTTACCATGCGCAATCTCGACATTACGGACACGCGCGACAAGCTGTTGACCTACGCAGCAGCCGGCCTTCTCACCCTCAGTACAGGCAATGAAATGCCCTTGCTGAGCAGCACAAAGGAAAAGAAATAGCTTGAGGTATGTCTAACTTCATGTCGAACCAACAACAACCCGTGAAAATGTGGTCCGGCCGTTTTCGTGAGCCGCTGGATGCGGAGTTCGAAGCGTGGCAGCGCTCGATCGTCTTTGACTGGCGGCTTCTCGACCAAGAGATCGCCGCCAGCAAGGCGCACGCGTCTGCTCTTATAGCCGCGAAGATCCTCACAGGGGATGAAGGAACGCAGATTCGCGCCGCGCTCGACGACATTGCCGCCGAACACGCTTCCGAAGCGGGCAAGGCTTTGGTGCGCGACAATCCGACGGCCGAGGACATTCATCATTTTGTGGAGATGAAGCTAGCCGAGCGTATCGGCTCCTTGGGGCTCAAGTTGCACACGGGACGCAGCCGCAATGAGCAGATTGCGACTGATCTTCGCCTCTATGTGCGCAAGCAGATCGGCCTCGTGTCGCAGTCCCTGGCCGCCTGGGCCAATGCCCTGGTCGAACAGGCTCATGCCGCGGGCGAATCAGTGATGCCAAGCTATACCCACATGCAGCGCGCGGAGCCCGTGCTCGTGGCCCACTGGCTGCTGGCTTATGTGGAGATGATTCTCCGAGATGCGGCACGCCTCGGCGACTGCGCTGCAAGGCTCAACTACTGCCCGCTCGGCTCGGGCGCGGTAGCCGGCGCAACGCTCGCCCTCGACCGCACCATTGCCGCGCGCGAACTGGGCTTCACCGCGCCCACGCCCAACTCCATCGACGCAACCAGCGACCGGGATTTCGTTCTGGAATATCTGCAAGCGCTCACCTTTGTTGGCCTGCATCTGAGCCGCTTTGCCGAGGAGATTACGCTCCATGCCACGGCTGAATTCGGCTTTGTGACGCTTCCCGAGGCATTTTCCACAGGCTCCAGCGCCATGCCTCAGAAGAAGAACCCCGACCTGACGGAATTGATTCGCGCCAAGGTGGGCCGCATTCATGGAGCGGCTGAAGCGGTCACGCTGCAACTCAAAGGCCTCCCTTTGGCCTACAATAAGGACATGCAAGAGACCCAGGAGCCGGCCTTTTCAGTCAGCTTTGTGCCGCAGATGCTCGCCCTCGTGGCGCGATTCACTGCTGCGCTTCATTTCAATCGCGAGCGCATGAACGAGTCTGCGCAATCGGGCTACTTGAATGCCATGGCTGCGGCAACGTATCTCGTTCACAAGGGCATTCCCTTCCGCATCGCTCACGAGAAGATCGGTCATGCCGTGCGCTTCGCCATTGAGAAAGGCGTCGAGCTGAACGATCTTTCTCTCGAAGAGCTGCGCCAGTTTGGCGAGGAGTTCGAGGAGGACTTCTTCGCCTCTGTTACGCTCACGGCCACACTCGATTGCCACAATGTAATCGGTGGAACAGCGCGCGAGCGTGTTCGCGAGGCGCTCGCCGCCGCGTCAGAACGAATTGCAGGCATTGCCACTCTTGGCCGGGAGGCCGTTCATGCTGGTGCGTAAGGCGCTGATCCGGGACGCCTCCAATGTATACGACCTGGTGAACTCGCTCTCCACGGACGGCACGCTGCTCAGGCGTCCTTTCGCCGAGATCTGTGAAAACATCCGCGACTTTACCGTCGCCGAGTCCGATGCAGGCGTTTTCCTGGGCTGCGGAGCGCTCCACTTTTATGGGCCGCATCTCTGCGAGGTGCGCTCGATCGTCGTCAGGCCCGCTGCCAAGAGCAAAGGAGCAGGCGGCCGCATTCTCGCCGCGCTGCTTGAGGAGGCCGAAGAACACGGCATTCAATCCGTCTGCCTGTTCACGCGCATTCCCGACTTCTTCTTCAAGTACGGTTTCCGCACAGTCGAAGACAAGGCAGAATTGCCTGACAAGGTCTTCAAGGACTGCCAGAACTGCACTCGTCTCCAGCGTTGCGACGAGGTGGCCATGGTCCGCGGCCGCATTCCGCGCGTCTCCATTCTTGGGCCACGCGAGGAAGCCGAGCAGTTAGTCCACCTTACCAGCTAACTTGGACTCATTCAGCATCGCCGCCGCCACTACAACCTGGCCATAGCTCAGCCCGCCATCGCCAGGACTGACGCGACGATGCTGAAAGACCGCAAAGCCCTCCGCCTCCAGTTTCGCCCTCAGCAGCCGCGCCAGCCGCCTGTTGTGCATGCAGCCGCCGGTGAGTGCCACCCGATTCACGCCAGTCGCCGTTCGCGCCAGCAGTGCGGCTTGCACAAAACCCGCTGCCACTCCGGCATGGAACCGCGCCGCAATCCGAGCCTTGCTCACCCCGGCCTGCAACTCTTCCACCAGTTCGCGCCACAGCGGTGCGGCGTTGATCTGCCCTGGCTCACAACGACTCCAATCCCCGCCGACCAATTCCATTGCATAGCCTGGCTCGTCGTCCGGCTCATCCACTGCGATGCCTTCCAGCTCGATGGCGGCCTGCGCCTCGTAGTCCACCTCGCGCCGCCCGAGCACAACAGCAGCCGCAGCATCGAAAAGCCGTCCCAGGCTCGATGTGAGCGGAGCGTTGATGCCCCGCTCCATCATCCGCGCCAGCACCTTTGCCTCTTTCTCGCTTGCGCCCACAAGGCCTAGCGTCCTGCTCGAACCAGCATCAAAGCCGGCAGCACACAGATGCCCGAAGGCCATGCGCCACGGTTCCTTGATCGCTTTTTCGCCGCCCGGCATGGGCACATATTCGAGATGCGCGATGCGCTCGAAGCTTCCCAACCGCGCGATGAGCACTTCCCCACCCCAGATGCGCCCATCGGCACCGTAGCCGGTGCCGTCCAGCGCGAGGCCAATGACTTCCCCGGTAAGGCCGTGCTCAGCCATGCAGCCCGCCACGTGCGCATGATGATGCTGCACGGAAATCAGCGGCAGGCGGCGCTCTTGCGCCCACTTTCTGGCCCACCCCGTCGACAGGTAACCAGGATGCATGTCATGCACTACCGTCTGCGGCTCAATCTCGAAGGTGCGCATCAAGTGATCCAACGATTCATCGAAGAACTTGATCCCCATCAAGTTCTCCAAATCGCCAAGATGCTGGCTCTGATAGGCAAAACGTCCGCGCGCCAGCGCAAAAACGTCTTTCAAGTGCCCGCCTACAGCCAGAAGAGGCGGCACGTCGAGCGGCAGCTCGACCGCAAGCGGCACAAATCCCCGCGCCCGGCGAACCAGTTGCGGCGCCCCATCCACAATGGCGGCCACCGAGTCGTCGCAGCGTTGCAGGATTTCGCGATTATGCATCAGGAAGGCATCCGCAATTCCGCCCAACCGAGCGAGGGCCTCGTCGTTGTCAATCGCGATCGGCTCCTCGCTGAGGTTGGCCGAGGTCATCACCAGCGCCTTGATGCGCGGGTCGGCAAAGAGCAAATGTTGCAGCGGCGCATAGGGCAAATAGACACCGAGCCAGGGAATCCCGGGCGCCACGTTGTCTGCGATGCCGCAATCCTTGCGCCGGCGCGCCAGCACAATCGGCCGCGCAGACGTACTGAGCAAAGCCTCTTCCGCGGCTGTCAGCGCGCAAACCTCCCGCGCCGCATCGAGGTCGCGCACCATCACCGCCAGCGGCTTTCCATAGCGGTGTTTGCGCTCGCGAAGACGCATCACCGCCGCCGGGTTGGTTGCATCAACGCTCAGGTGAAAGCCGCCTATCCCCTTGATCGCCACGATACGTCCCGCAGCCAGCAACTCGATGGCCTGCTCGTTGACCGCAAAAGAAGCAGCCGCCGCATTTTCTGAAGTGATGTCTCCCGATCCTGCAGCCGCCAGTAACTTTTGTTGCAAATGCGGCGCAATTGAACTTGTTGCCTTGCAGATTTCTCCGTTCGCATCAACCAGCCACACGTGCGGCCCACACTCATCGCACGCATTCGGCTGCGCATGGAAGCGCCGGTTTGCGGGGTCGTCGTATTCACACTGACAAGCCGCGCACATTGGGAACTTCGCCATCGAGGTCTGCGGCCGGTCGTAGGGAATCTGGCGCGTAATGGTGAACCGCGGCCCGCAGTTGGTGCAGTTCAGAAACGGATAGCGGTAGCGGCGGTCCTGAGGGTCCAGCAACTCCCGCAGGCAATCCGGGCAAGTCGCCGCATCCGCAGGAATCCCGGTGCTGACGCTGCCCAGACGCTCACTCACCACAATTCGGAAACCCGTCTCGCCGGTTGCCGGCAGCTCGCGCACGGAAAGCGCGTCAATCCGCGCCAGGGGCGGTTTCTCCGAGCGCAGACGAGCGAGAAAGGCATCCAGCCGCTCTTCAGCGCCCTCAATCTCGATCGTTACCCCGCCTGTATCGTTGCCGACAAACCCCGCCAGTTCCTCCTCATGTGCCAACCGGTAAATGAACGGACGGAATCCCACGCCCTGCACCACACCGCGCACCACGACTTCGCGCCGTTTCCTTCCTGGTTGGGATTCTTCGGTCAAAATTAAGCCTCTCGCCGCAAACCAGCATAGCGCATTGCTCCCGGTCTCCGGCGTTCCGATGAGGCGGCGTGAGGGCATAATCTGGAAGGAGCAGCGATTAGAGGAGAACCGGCAAAATGAGATTTCGGAGAGATGGCCTGAAGCGGGCGATTGCGATGGCATTTATAGTTGCTGGTCTGGGAACGCTCGCATCTGCGGCTCAGCAGGCGAATTCTACGTCGGTTATTCAGCAGGTTGATGCTGCGGTCATGGCCAGAAACGAGCACATTGCCTCCTACACAGTCACCGAGCACTACGCCGTATATCGGGGCCAGGATGAAAGCCACCCTGCGGCTGAAATGACCGTGCGCACTACCTATCGGAAGGACTCCGGCAAGAGCTACGCTATCCTCTCGGAATCCGGCTCGGAGTTCATTCGAAAACACGTACTGGAGACGCTTCTCAACAATGAGAAGCAGATCAATCTGCCCGGAAACCGGGAGCGCTCCTGGTTCATTTCCGCCAATTACGAGATGAAGCTGAAGCCCGGCGGCATTCAGAAACAGGATGGAAGGGACAGCCTTGCCCTGGCCATCTCGCCCAAGCGCAAGGCTACCAACATGATTGAAGGTACCTTGTGGGTGGACGCCAAGGATGGTTCGATTGTCCGGCTCGAAGGAACCGCAACTCAAAGTCCCTCCATCTTTACCGGGCCCGCTCAAGTGATGCGGCAATATGTCAAGATGGACGGCTTTGCCATGGCCACCCAAGCCCGAGCCGTATCGGACAGCTTCCTTCTTGGGCGAACGACTGTCACCATCGATTATCGGGACTACCAGATTGAGCTTCGGCCGGCAAAATAGCACGAAAAACAGACTTTCACGGTTTCGGAATCTGAGATCCCGACCTTGCGGTGATATTGGGCGAGTTTCCGGCTCCTTCACAACCCCCGCGTCTGGTGCCGATCTGTATTATCCGTGACCACGGTCACGGATAATTGCGAATCTCAACATATAAGACATACCTATACCTGTATGTGGAACTCGGCGCGGCAGCTCACTCGCTGTGTCTTGTTCCGATGGGAGAGAATCGTGGCTGCTTTCACACCCCCGCCGCTGCCAAGCGACGATAAACGCTGGAAGATCGTGAACGGCACCATGCGCAAGAATGGATTTGCCCGTCACGCGCTCATTGAAACGCTCCATACTGTGCAGTCCGTTTTTGGCTATCTGGACGACGACTCGATTCGTTTCGTGGCCAACTCCCTGCGCGTGCCGTTGAGCCAGGCCTATGGAGTAGTGACCTTCTACCACTACTTCAGCCTGAAGCCACCCGGTAAGCACACGGCGACCGTGTGCATCGGTACAGCCTGCTATATCAAGGGTTCCGAGAAACTCGTGGAGGTGGCCGAAAAGCGACTGGGCATTAGCCGCGGACAGACCACCAACGACGGCAGGATCAGCTTGATGACCGCACGGTGCGTGGGCGCCTGCAGCCGCGCACCGGTGATATTGCGCGATGGCGAAGTGTCGGGCGAGGCGACCCAGGAGCAGATGCTCGAGCAACTGGAAAGGTGGGCAGTGGAATGACAATCGAAGAGCTCGAACAGATAGCGAAGAGCGTCTCGCAGGAGAACGCAAAATACGATTTTGAAGTGAATGTCTGCATGGATCTGGCTTGCATGAGCCAGGGCGCAGACCGCTTGCGCGAAGCTCTGGAGAGAGCGTCCGAGATTTCCGGCAAGAAGGTGCTGATCCGCCGCACCGGTTGCATGGGCCCCTGCTCTTCCGGGCCGCTGGTCCGGGTAGATCCCGACGAAACCCTTTATCACCATGTGAATGAAAGCCACGCAGAGGCGATTGTGACCAGCCTGGGCGGTGAGCCCGTACCCGCCCTGCAGTGCGATCTGAACGAGCACTTCGACAAGCAGGTTAGGGTTGTGCTCGAGAATGCCGGCCATATCGATCCGGAGAAGATCGACGATTACATTGCTCGCGATGGTTACAAGGGGCTGTTAACTGCGCTGACCGAGATGACACCCAACGGCGTTATTCACCGCATCACGGAAAGCGGCCTGCGGGGACGCGGCGGCGGCGGCTATCCCACCGGACTTAAGTGGGGGACGGTGGCCAAGGCTGCGGGCGACCTGAAGTACGTCGTTTGCAACGGCGACGAAGGCGACCCTGGCGCTTTCATGGATCGCAGCGTGATGGAAGGCGACCCGCATCGGGTTATCGAAGGCATGGCCATTGCCGCATATGCGGTGGGCGCCAGCAAGGGCTACATTTATGTACGCGCCGAGTATCCGGTGGCCGTATCCAGGTTGACGACAGCATTGCGCGACGCGCGCCGGCGCGGATTGCTGGGCAACAACATAGGCAACACTCCATTCAACTTCGATATCGAGATCCGTTTGGGAGCCGGAGCTTTTGTCTGCGGCGAGGAAACGGCCTTGCTGGCTTCCGTTGAAGGCCGGCGCGGCACTCCCAGAACGCGGCCGCCGTATCCGGCGGTCAGCGGCTTGTGGGGCAAGCCCACGCTGCTCAACAACGTAGAGACCTACGCCAACATCGCGCCCATCGTCCGCAACGGCGGCAAGTGGTTTGCCAACATGGGCTCGGAAAGAAGCAAAGGCACCAAGGTCTTCGCCTTGACCGGCAAAATCACCAATACCGGCCTAGTAGAAGTTCCCATGGGCATCAAGCTGCGCGAGATCATCGACGTGATCGGCGGCGGCGTACCCGGCGGGCACACCTTCAAGGCCGTGCAGACCGGTGGTCCTTCCGGCGGCTGCATTCCCGCGGAGATGATGGACATCGGGGTCAGTTACGATGCCCTTCTCAAGGTGGGTTCGATCATGGGTTCCGGCGGCATGATCGTAATGGACGACACCTCCTGCATGGTCAATGTGGCGCGTTTCTTTATTGAGTTCTGCATGACTGAATCCTGCGGAAAGTGCGTTCCCTGCCGGGCGGGAACGGCTCAGATGCATACCCTGCTGAGCCGCATCTGCGACGGCACAGGAACTATGCAAGATCTGGATCTGCTGGTGAGTCTCTGCGAGACGATCAAGGAGACGGCCCTCTGCGGACTGGGTCAAACGGCGCCCAATCCTGTGTTGAGCACGCTCAAGTACTTTAGAGACGAGTACATCGAGCATATTGTGAATAAGCGCTGTCCGGCTGGCGTATGCGACATGAAATCGCGCTTGGAGGTGTTGGCATGAGTGCCGATGTGGACGTCAAAACTCTTATCATCGACGATCAGGAGGTCAGCGCTCGCGCCGGTCAGACTATCCTCGAAGTGGCGCGGGAGAATGACATCAGCATTCCCACCCTCTGCCACCTGGATGGCCTGAGCGACGTAGGCGCCTGCCGCATGTGCCTGGTGGAAATCAAAGGTAGCAACAAGCTGTTGCCCGCCTGCGTGGCCATCGTTCAAGAAGGCATGGAAGTCAGCACCAACACGGAGCGGCTCAGGAAGCATCGCCACATGATCCTTGAGCTTCTCTTCGCCGAGCGCAATCATATCTGCTCGGTTTGCGTCTCCAATGGCAACTGCGAGTTGCAGGCTCTGGCGCAAAGCCAGGGCTTGACCCACATCAGCCTGCCCTATCGCAATCCTTCTCTGACCGTCGATGCCTCGCACGAGCGGTTTACCGTTGACCACAATCGGTGCATCCTTTGCACGCGCTGCGTGAGGGTTTGCGCGGAGATTGAAGGCGCGCACATCTGGGATATGATGGGCCGCGGCATCGACTCCATCGTCATCACCGATCTGCACGAGGATTGGGGAAGCTCCAACTGCACCCGCTGCGGCAAATGCGTGCAGGTCTGCCCCACCGGAGCCCTTTCCGACAAGAGCAAGATTGGCACCGAGCACCCCAAGAATCCCGATTTTCTGCCTTACCTGAACCTTATGAGGGAAGCGCAATGAGCAAACTGAAAGTGGCAACAGTGTGGCTGGACGGATGTTCCGGCTGTCACATGTCGTTTCTAGACATGGACGAGCGGCTCATCGAGCTGGCGGAGTTGATCGATGTGGTTTACAGCCCCATCGTCGATGCCAAGGAGTTCCCCGACGAAGTGGACATCGCCTTGGTCGAAGGGGCCGTAGCCTCGGTGGACGACGAGAAGAAGATCAAGAAAATCCGCGCCCACTCGAAGATGCTGATTGCGATGGGCGACTGCGCCGTGGCCGGCAATGTTCCGTCGATGCGCAACCCCATTGGCCCGGAAGCGATTCTAAACCGGGCGTACATCGAGAATGCCAGCGCCCAGCAGCAGATTCCCTGCGTCGTGGTGCCCAAGCTGCTTCGGGTGGTTCGTCCCATCCATGAATACGTGAATGTGGATGTTTTCCTGCCCGGCTGCCCGCCCTCGGCTGAGACCTTTCACACAGCGCTGACCGCGCTGGTAACCGGCGCACCGCTGGATATTCCAGCGCTCACCCGATTTGGAGCGTGAGCCATGAGCCAGACAATCACTATCGATCCGGTAACCCGCCTGGAAGGGCACGGCAAGATCACCATCCAACTCAACGATCAGGGCGAGGTGGAGAACGCTCACTTCCATGTCACGCAGGTGCGTGGCTTTGAAAGGTTCTCCGAAGGCCGCCCGTTTTACGAGATGCCCAGCCTGATGGCGCGCATCTGCGGCATCTGCCCGATCTCGCACCTGCTGGCTTCAGCCAAGGCCTGCGAAGCCATCATGTCGGTCCGCATTCCGTATACCGCCGCGCAACTGCGCCGCATGTTGAATCTGGCCCAGATGGTTCAGTCCCACGCGCTGAGCTTCTTTTATCTCTCCTCGCCAGACCTGCTTCTGGGCATGGAGTCCGATCCCAAAACGCGCAACATCTTCGGAGTTGTGGGCGCTAATCCGGAGCTTGGCCGCGCTGGCGTCGGTCTGCGTCGTTTTGGCCAGCACATCATCGAACTGCTCGCGAACAAGCGCATTCATCCCGGCTGGGTGGTGCCCGGCGGCGTTACCGAGCCCCTGGCTCTCGCCAAGCGCGATGAGATTCTTGCCATGCTGCCCGAGGCTTATGCCAATTTGAATCTGGCGCTGGCGGCATACAAACAGATTGCTTCCAGCTTCAAGCCGGAGATCGAAGTCTTCGCCAATTTCCCGTCAAATTACCTCGGGATGATCAACGAAGACGAGCAGATCGAGCTCACTGACGGCGAGTTGCGATTGCTTGACCCCAAGGGCAACATCCTTGAGGACGGCATCACTGCCACCCGGTACACCGAGGTGATCGGCGAGGCGGTTGAGCCATACAGCTACACCAAGTTCGCCTACTACAAACCGCTAGGCTATCCCGAGGGCAGTTACCGCGTAGGCCCCTTGGCGCGCCTCAACATCGTCAAATCCATGGGCACGCCGCTGGCCGACAAGGAACTGGTTGAGTTCAAGCAGTTGGCTGACGGAATGGTCGAGAGCTCGTTCTACTACCATCACGCCCGTCTCGTCGAAATGCTCTACGGCCTTGAAAAAATCGAGGAGCTTCTCTCCGATCCGTTGATCCTCGACAAGCACGTGCGCGCCACGGCCGGCGTCAACCGGCTCGAGGGCGCTGGCGTGGCCGAGGCGCCGCGCGGCACGCTGATGCACAACTACAAGGTGGACGAGAACGGCAAGATTGTCTGGGCCAACCTTGTGATCGCCACCGGCCAGAACAACAACGCCATGAACATGGGCGTTCTGCAGGCGGCCAGGAACTACGTGAAGGATGGCAAGTTCACCGAGGGCGTTCTTAACCGCATCGAGGCAGTTATTCGCACCTTCGATCCCTGCCTCAGTTGCTCCACGCACGCCTTTGGGAAGATGCCGCTGGTTCTCAAGCTGGTTTCTGCCGACGGTGAAGTTGTGGACCAGGTCATCCGCTAACTGGCGGACAAACTCATGAGCCTTACTCCGGCCCGATGCCTGATTCTCGCTTGCGGCAACACGCTACGCGGGGATGATGGTGTCGGGCCTTGGCTTGCTGAGTGGGCCGAAAACAGGTTTCGCGCAAAAGCCTGCGTGCGCGTGTTGTCGCGGCAGCAATGGACGCCTGAACTCGCCGAAGAGATCGCCCACGCCGGTTCGGTCCTTTTTATCGACTGTTCGGTCGATTCCGCTCCCGGATCGGTTAGCCTGATCTCCGTTCAGCCAGCCATCGGCGATCAGGGACTTGCAACTCATCACCTGAGTGCTGCTGAACTGCTGGCCCTGGGACGCGAGCTTTACAATTCCCTGCCCTCAAATGCTCTTCTGCTGACCATTGGTGCCGGTTCAACGAAGCTTGGCGAGAGTTTCAGCGAGGCGGTAACCGCCGCGCTTCCCCATGCCTGCCATCTTGTCGAAGAGGCTGTATCCAAACAGCTCGGGAACACTTGTGCCGCTCGCGGTGTCTAAGAAGACATATCCCGGACACTTGCCTTAGTCGCTCCAGGCTTGACTCGCCAGTATTCGTTCTAGGTTTCGCAGTTAGGGGGTTTCTGTGCTTGAACTCCGTCGTGTCTCGAAGCATTTCTCGAGCATTCCCGCGGTAGACGACATCAGCTTCGCTGCCCGGCCCGGCGAAGTCACCGGCTACCTTGGACCGAACGGCTCTGGCAAGTCCACCACCATGAAGATGATCACCGGCCTGATCGAGATGACCGATGGCCAGATTCTCTTCGAGGGAAAACCCATCCAGGAAGACCTGATTGCGTTCAAGCGACGCATGGGGTATGTCCCCGAGGAACCGTATCTCTACAACCATCTCTCCGGGGCCGAGTATCTGACGATGGTCTCCCAACTTCGCAACCTGCCGCAGCGCGAGTCTTCGGAGCGCATTGACGGATTGCTGCGCCTGCTCTCTCTCTACGACGATCGGCACGCCTCGATCTCCGGCTATTCGAAGGGCATGCGCCAGAAAGTCCTGATTGCGGCAGCTCTCATGCACAATCCGCAGCTTGTCTTGCTTGACGAGCCATTCTCCGGCCTTGACGTAGCATCGTCGTTGGTGCTGCGCAGCCTGATCCAGGAACTGGCGGCGCGCGGCAAGGTAGTGCTTTTCAGTTCGCACGAGCTTGATACGGTTGAACGGGTCTGTTCGCGCGTCGTAATTCTCCACCGCGGCAAGCTCGTCGCCGACGATTCGATCGAACGCCTGCGCTCCCTCATGGAGCTGCCGACGCTTGAAGCTATCTTCTCCCAACTCGCCGTCGAACAGGACACTGTATCCATGGCGCGACAAATTGCGGATCTAATCCATGCGTGAGTTGATCGATCATCTTCCGCTCCACTTTCGCGTCCTTTATCGCCAATTCCTGCTGCGAGTTGTCGATCTCGAATCCCTGTCGGCGCAAGCCGACGTGGCGGGGCTTCTCGGCCAGTTTGCCGGCGTGCTCATTATGATCAGCCTGCTTCAAAGCTTCGGTGCGTTTATCGCCACTTGGATTCCCTTGACCCCCGAGCAGCTACTGGCCCTTGCATGGCACACAGAGCAGTCTTCAATCGAAAACATGATGCTGGTGATTGGCCTCTTTTCTGTTCTCAGTTGGGATGCAACATTTCCAGACCGGCGAGATGCCATGGTGCTCTCTCCGCTGCCTGTGCGCCCGCGGACAATCCTCTTCGCCAAAGTCGCCGCATCGGGTGCATTATTGGGCCTTGCGATTCTGGCTCTGAATGCCGCATCGGGGTTTGCGTGGCCCCTGGTTCTCGCGGGGTTTCCAGGGATTCTGCAATTCTGCCCTGCCTACTGGGCAACGTTGATCGCATCCAGCGTCTTTCTTTATTGTTCGGTACTCACCATGCAAGGACTCACCGCTCTGATGGTTTCCCGCCGCATTTTCCTGCGCGCTTCAGCTCTCCTGCAACTCGCAGCCTTCGCGCTCTTTCTAACCGTGTACTTCCTTGAGCCTTCGCTCAACACGCCCGCTGCGGTAGCCGCGCCTGAGAACCAGGCCATGCTGGCCTGGTTGCCTCCCTTCTGGTTCTTCGCGCTCTTCAATCAACTGAACGGAACATTGCCTGCGCAACTTGCCTGGCTGGCCGAACGAGCATGGATCGGCCTGGGTGTCGCGGTCTTCGGCGCGGCGGCTTCGCTGATCCTCTGCTATGTGCACACAATGCGAAAAACCGTCGAGGAGCCTGATCTGGTTCCGGGAACGCGCGGACCGCATTGGACGCGACGCTTCGGCAGCCCGATTCACGCCGCGCTCTTTCTCTTCAGCATGCGGTCGCTGACGCGCAGCCGTCAGCATCGCGTTGTCTTCGCCTTTTATCTCTCAGTTGTCTTTGCGATCGTGCTCTTGTGGCTCCAGGACGAGCTGTCCGCTGCGACGCCTTCTTCTTTGCCCGTAGGCTTCCTTGTCTGGACCTTCGTTATGATGAGCGTCGCGGTCGCTGGCCTCCGCAAAACAATCTCGTTGCCCATTTCGCTTACGGCCAACTGGATTTGGCGCATTACGCAGCTATTTCCTACGGAGAAGTACATTGCTGGAACCAGAGGGTTCCTTTTGTTTTTCGCGGTCCTTCCGGTATGGCTGGTCTCAGCGGCCCTGTCGATAGGCTTCAGGCCGTTGCATCAAGCAGCCGCCCATCTCGTCGTACTTGGTCTCTTGGGGTGCATTTTTGCCGAACTCAGTCTGATCGGCTTTTATAAAGTTCCGTTCACCTGCTCCTACCTTCCTGGAAAGTCGAACTTTCAATTCGTATTTTGGGGGTTTCTGGTTGTTCTGCTAGCCCTTGCAGTCCCATGCGCAGAGTATGAAATGTCTACGCTTGATCATCCGATCAAATACATCTGCACGGCAAGCGCTCTCGGCGCCGTTCTCCTCGGGCTTTGGAGATTCAACCGTGATCAGGCCAAATCCGCAGTTCTGTATTTTGAGGAACTTCCTGAAGAGCTCATTACCACTTTGGGACTTACCTCGAGATAGCCCTAAAGACGGAGATTCTGATTGAATACCTGCACTTGAGTTTTGGAAGCACAGAGCGGCCCAATAATTCAAGGGCGGCTGCACCGAGGTGCAACCGCCCTTGTCGTTCCCTTGTGTTGAATCGTCTTTAGAACGCGCCCATCGTCTGGCGGAGGCTATACGAGCTGAGCGTCTTGATGTAGTTGCCACGGTCGAACTCTGAGGTATCCGGAACAGAGCGCCTGCTTAGGCAACCGCGGGTCTCCCACAGCGAAGTGTACTCGCGCTTTTCCAACCAGTAGCGCACGTCGGCCAGCACGCGGCCTATGTGCTCGATGCCATGAATGTGCAAGGCCGATGACATCATGGTGATGCCCGCCCCGGCCATGATGCCCTTCAGCACGTCCTCCGCTGAGTGAACACCGCCGGAGATGGCGAGGTCCAGCATCACATGGCCATACAAAATTGCTGTCCAATGCAGCCGCGGCAGCAATTCCGAAGGCGTGGAGAAGTGCAGTGTGGGCCGCACCTCCAGCGTCTCGATGTCGAAGTCCGGTTGATAGAAGCGGTTGAACAGCACCACACCACGCGCACCAACTTCTTCCATCTGCGATATCAGGTTCGGCAGGCTGGTAAACGACCTGGCCAGCTTCACCGACACCGGAACCTTGACCGAGGCAGTAACCGCCTTCACCAACTCCAGCAATTGCTGCTCAAGAGCCAATGAAGTCTGGCTCTTGTCCGTAGCCAGAGCGTAAGTGTTCAACTCGATGGCGTCGGCGCCGGCCTGCTCCATCTCCTGGGCAAATCGAACCCAGCCACCAGCGGTAGCTCCGTTCAGACTTGCCAGGATTGGAATCTTGACTGCATCCTTGCATTGCCGCAGATGCTCAAGGTAAACATCCTGCGTCATGTGATAGTCGCTCAAATCTGGAAGGTAATTGAGCGACTCTGCAAAAGACTCTGTGCCCCTCGACAGGTCTTCATCCAGCGCCCGCGATTCAAGCTCCAACTGCTCTTCGAAGAGCGAAGTAAGCACAATCGCTGAGGCGCCGGAATCTTCCATGCGGCGAACATTGTCGATCGACTCCGAGAGCGGCGTGGACGAGACCACGATGGGTCCATTCAGCTTCAAGCCCAGGTACTGCGTTGAAAAATCGATCATCCCGATCCTCCGGCGGCAATGTCCGCCAGTTTCTATTCCGTCTTCTCTCCCTGAGCGACTTGCTGCGCCTCACTCCGGCCGGGCATCGCGGCCCGTGCGGCGTAAACATCCCACTGGCGTTCGACGTCCTTCTGCGCCTCTTCCAGCAGTCTGGCAGCCATTTCAGGGTTGCTGCGCGCCAGCATCGTAAAGCGAGCCTCATGATACGAATAATCCTTGAGCGGAATCGAGGGCGCCTTCGAATCAAGCTGGAAGGGGTTCTTTCCCTGTTCGCTCAGGTCCGGATTATAGCGCATCAGCGGCCAGTAGCCAGACTGCACAGCCAGCTTCTGCTGCTCCAAGCCATGCACAAGGTCGTAGCCGTGAGAAATGCAGCTGGCATAAGCGATGATGAGCGATGGTCCCTGATGGGCTTCCGCCTCCTGGAAGGCTTTGGCCACGTGGCTGTCGTTGGCGCCCAGCGCCACCTGAGCCACGTAAACCGAACCGTAACTCACGGCTTCCATTGCCAGATCCTTCTTGCGATTCATCTTGCCGCCGGCGGCAAACTTGGCAACCGCGCCGCGCGGCGTGGCCTTGGACATCTGGCCGCCGGTGTTCGAGTAGACTTCGGTATTCAGGACCAGGACGTTCACATTCTTGCCGGAAGCAAGGACGTGATCCAGTCCGCCGTAGCCGATGTCGTAAGCCCAGCCGTCGCCGCCCAGAATCCAAACGCTCTTGCGAACCAGGTCATCGGCGATTGCCTGCAGATTATGGGCATCGGAAGAGTCATTGCCGGCCAGCTTCTGGCGCAGCGCCTGCACGCGTTCCCGCTGCAGATTGATCTCGGTCTCGGTTGATTGAGGAGCTTCCAGAATCTCCTTCACCAACTCGTCGCCAACCGCGGGCGCCAAACGGGTCAGGAGCGTTTCAGCGAAGCCCTTCTGCTGATCGAAGGCGGTGCGCATACCGAAGCCAAACTCCGCATTATCCTCGAAGAGCGAGTTGGCCCATGCCGGTCCACGGCCTTCCTTGTTAAACGAATAGGGCGTAGTGGGCAGGTTGCCTCCGTAAATGGACGAGCAGCCCGTAGCGTTTGCGATGCACAGCCTGTCGCCGAAGAGCTGGGTGAGCAGCTTGACATACGCTGTTTCGCCGCAGCCCGCGCAGGCGCCGGAGAACTCGAAGAGCGGCTGCAACAGTTGAAGATCCTTGACCTGCGTGTGCGACAGCTTGGAGCGATCGACCTCAGGCAGGCTGAGGAAGAATTCCCAGTTCTCGCGCTCGGACTCGCGCAGCGGAGCCTGGAGAGTCATATTGATGGCCTTCTTGCTGGCGTCGCTCTTGTTCTTGGACGGGCAATTCTGGACGCAAACTCCGCAGCCAGTGCAATCCTCGGGAGCGATCTGGAGCGTGTAGCGCTGATCCTCCATGCCCTTCCACTTGGGCTTGGCCCATTTGAAGGTAGCGGGAGCCTTTTCCCCAAGCTCGGCACTGTAGACCTTGGAACGAATCACAGCGTGCGGGCAAACCATGACGCACTTGCCGCACTGGATGCAGAGGTCCTTGTCCCAAACCGGAATCGACAAGGCAATGTTGCGCTTCTCCCACTGGGTTGTACCCGTCGGGAAGGAGCCGCCGGCCGGGAAGGCACTGACTGGAAGATCGTCTCCCTTTCCAGCGGCAATCTGGCCCAGGACATTGAAGACGAACTCGGGCGCCTTGTTGGAAAATGCAGGGATGATATCAAAGCCAGAGGTAGCCGCTGCAGGCAACTCGACCTTTTCCAGATGAGCCAGCGCCGCGTCCACGGCCGCAAAGTTCTTGGCCACCACAGCCTCGCCACGCTTGCCATAGGTCTTCTGAATCGACTTCTTGATCTGGGCGATGGCTTCCTCGCGCGGCAGCACGCCGCTGATGGCGAAGAAGCAGGTCTGCATGATGGTGTTGATGCGCCGGCCCATGCCGGCCTTTTCTGCTACCGCATAGCCGTCGATCACATAGAACTCGATCTTCTTGCGCAGCATCTCCTGCTGCATGGTCTTGGGCAAATGATCCCAGACCTCTGCCGCCGAATAGGGCGAATTGAGCAGGAAGACCGCTCCCGGCTGGGCCGCAGCAACCGCATCCATCTTTTCCAGGAAGCTGAAGTTGTGGCAAGCCACAAAGCTGGCCTGTGTGATCAGGTAGCTCGAATGGATGGGATCGGGGCCGAAGCGCAGATGCGACGTGGTCATGGATCCGGACTTCTTCGAGTCATAAACGAAGTAGCCTTGCGCGTAGTTCGGCGTGTTGCTGCCGATGATCTTGATGGAGTTCTTGTTGGCGCCCACGGTGCCGTCGGAACCCAGACCGTAGAACAGCGCGCGCACGGTCTTCGGGTCTTCGGTACAGAAGGCGGGATCGTAGGTCAGGCTGGTGTGGCTGACATCGTCGTTGATGCCGATGGTGAAGTGGTTCTTCGGCGTGGGCTTGGCCATTTCGTCGAAGATGCCCTTGACCATGGCCGGCGTAAATTCCTTGGAAGATAAGCCATAGCGTCCTGCGATCACCGTCGGCTTGGCCGCGAAAGGCAGGTTGGCGGAGTTCTCGGCAAGAACCGTGATCACGTCCATATAGAGCGGATCGCCCGAAGCGCCCGGTTCCTTGCAACGATCGAGAACTGCAATCGACTTTACCGTCGAAGGCAACGCGGCCAGGAAAGCGCTTGCGTCAAAGGGCCGGTAAAGGCGAACCTTGAGGACGCCCAGCTTCTCGCCCTGCTTGTTCAGCGCGTTCACGGCTTCCTCGGTCACTTCGGCGCCAGAGCCCATGATCACGATGACGCGTTCCGCATCCGGCGCACCGTAGTAGTCGAAGAGGTGATAGGCGCGGCCGGTCTGGGCGGCAAAGCGGTCCATGACCGACTGCACGATGCCAGGAACAGCGGCGTGGAAGGGGGTGCAGGCCTCGCGGGCCTGGAAGAAGACATCGGGATTCTGCGCCGTGCCGCGGATGCTCGGGTGGTCCGGGCTAAGAGCGCGCTTCCGGTACTCGATCACATACTTGTCATCCAGCAGGGCGCGAATCGTCTCGTCGCTGATGGGCAGCACCTTGCCCACTTCGTGCGAAGTACGGAAGCCATCAAAGAAATGCATGAACGGAATGCGCGATTCAAGCGTCGCGATTTGCGCAACCAGCGCCATGTCGGTAACTTCTTGCACCGAGTTCGAGGCCAGCATTGCCCAGCCGGTCGAGCGACAGGCCATCACGTCGGAGTGATCACCGAAGATCGCCAGCGCGTGAGTAGCCAGCGTGCGAGCCGTCACATGCATGGTCGCGGGGGTCAGTTCACCAGCGATCTTGAACATGTTGGGGATCATCAGCAGCAGGCCTTGGGAGGCGGTAAATGTGGTTCCGAAGGCACCGGCCTGCAACGCGCCATGCAGCGCGCCAGACGCTCCACCTTCGCTCTCCATCTCTTCTACGATGGGCGATGCGCCCCAGATATTCTTCTTCCCCTCCGACAGCCACTGATCGGCCCATTCGGCCATCGGCGACGAGGGCGTGATGGGGTAGATGGAAACGACTTCGGAGAGACGATAGGCAACCGAAGCAGCCGCCTCGTTCCCATCCATAATCACCATTTTCTGTTCACTCATTAGTTTTGCCTCATAGTGCGGCAGGGGAAAATCAACCGCTCTTTCGAGTCTCTTCTATGGGGGGTAGAGTTGCTGTGATGTATGACACAAAGAGGGGTGCAAATCCCGCATTGCGAAGACCTCTCCACCTGGCGAAAAGCGCACAAAGCCCAAAATTAAACCCGGTAACAGCTCAGTTTCCGATTCGCCCCACAAGCACTCTATGTCCGCCATGCGAGAACGCTAGCCGCCTCTGAGCGCAAAGACCAACGGCCAAGGCCTGATATGCTTCCCTCCATGCGGTGCCTCAGACCGAAGTGCCGGCTCCGCCCCGACCGGCACAAATCATTGTCCGTGCGCCGTGTGGGCATTTCAAGCCAAAGTTGCGGCCCTTCTCATTTATCTTTGACTCAGGTCGGTTGTTTCGTTGCGTCCCGGCGAGGGCGCGGAAGGTCGGGCATGAAACCTAATCTGTATCGTTGCATTTTGCTGGCGTTTCTGGCTGGCTGCGTCACGGCCCTAGCCGCTCCGGCGCCCAAAGCCAAAATTGAGATCAAGGACGGCTGGTATTACGTCGATGGCCACAAGTTCTTCGTCAATGCTATAGGCTACGAGCCCGGCGCGCGTCCAGGCGAAAACCCGCAAAAGCCGCATGTCTCCAATCTGCCAGAGATCCAGCAGGATCTTGAGAACATCAAGACTGCCGGATTCAATGGAATCCGCACCTGGACGGCAATGCCCGAAGACGAACTCAAGCTGGTGCAGGAATCCGGTCTGAAGGTCGTTTACGGCATCTGGGTCAAGCCCGATGAGGATTTTGGCGACCCCAAAGTGGTCGAGCGCGACCTGGAGCAGGTGAAGAACACCCTGGCTTACACGAAGAAATACGATTGCGTGATCACCTACCTCATCATGAATGAGCCGATGCCGGCCCACATCCACAAGGTGGGAGCACAGCAAACCCTGGATTTGTGGGTCAAGGTCCGCGACCTGATCCATCGCGAAGATCCGGGAGTTCCCGTCACCATCTCGGGCAACACGGCGATTACCGGCTGGCTGAACCTCAACGTCTTCGATGTGTATGGCCATAACACCTACGACTACACGACCGAGGGCTCCAACTTTTCGCACGGCTATGCCAACACGAATCGTTTCGTCGCAGAACTCAACGGCAACGCGAAGCCTGTGCTGGTGACCGAGTTTGGCCGCTCTGTCTCGCGCGAGGGCGCTGGCGAGCGCCAATACGGAGGCAACACGCTGGAAGAGCAGGCAGTAGCCATGACCAGCGCCTATCGCGCCCTGCTCGATTCAGGCGTTGCCGGCGTATGCCCCTTCTATTACGCCGACGGATGGTGGAAGGGCGGCGATCCCGCTGTGCATCGAGACACGGCAGAAGAGTGGTTTGGCTTCTGGGGTTTCAAGGACTTGAACGACAGGACCGGCTATCCGCGCCCGGCGTGGCATGCGCTCGCCGAGTACAACCAGGCGCTGGTTGCTTCGCCCAAAAACCAGCAGTTCTACCTGAATGAGGTTCCGGTCGAAGCCTTCCTGGGACCGGAGGTCAAGCAATTTCGGGTCATCTACCAGGACGCCGTGATTTGGGAAGCAACGCCTGACGCCTACGGTTACATCAGCGGAAAGCTCTCCTTTGCGGGCCAGGATCTGATGGATCGCGAATTGGTCTTCGAAAGCTACAACGCCCAGGGCCGTTTGCTCAAGCAGGAGTCGGTCGTGGTACTCACAGGCAAGGAGCCGATCGTGTGGCCCACCCTCGAAATGCGCACGCCGGTCACAGACCTGGACCAAGCCAAGGAAGTTCCTGTGGAATATAAACTTACCAACAATACCGTCTTCTCGCTCGGAAGCGAGTTGCGCTACGTCTTTGCTCCGCACAAGGATTGGGAGCCGGGAGAAACCCATCGGCGAACGATCGACCCCAAGCTGAAACAGCAGAGTGTCTCAGACACGTTCTCGCTGCCCGACAACTGCTTTTTGCTGGGACTCTATGCTGGGACCGACATCCGCTACGGAAAGTTCACCAAGACCATCTTCGCGCAGAAGTACCTTTTCCGCAGTGCCTGGGCCGATCCGATCCGCGCCAAATAAACCCTAATATCCGGCGGCGAACCCCACTCGCCGCCGGCTCGCTGGCAAATCCTCCCAACGGTTTCTCTGCCAGAAGAAACACGGTATGCAAACTCGCTCAGGCCAGCAACTCAGTCACCTTGAGCATCCACTGGCTGATCTCGATCTTCTGCGGGCACTGTTCCTCGCAAACTCCGCATGCGATACATGCGCCGGAGCGCTGCGCCTCGGTGAGAAAGACCCCGTATTTGAAGCGCGCCCCCGGCAGGTCATCGTACAAGTGCGCGTAATTGAAGAAGTCAAAATTGGCGGGAATGTTCACGCCATTGGGACAGGGCATGCAGTAACTGCATTTGGTGCAAGGAATCACGATGCGCGCGGCATATTTCTCCCTGGCCTCCGCAATCAGAGCCTGCTCGGCAGCGGTGAAACTCTGAACACGCGAGCGATCGGCCGACTGCAGATTCTCTTCCACCTGCGTCATCGTGCTCATGCCGCTCAGAATCACCGCAACTTCCGGCTGATCCCAGAGCCACTGAAGCGCCCACTCTGCGGGAGAACGCCGCACGGGAAACTTCTCCATCGCTTCCAGAATGTCCTTGGGAGGGTCGGCCAGCCGGCCGCCCATGAGCGGTTCCATGACGACCACGGCCAGCCCCTTGCTTGCCGCCAGTTTCAGGCCGCGAAGGCCAGCCTGGTTCTCCGTGTCCATGTAGTTGTACTGAATCTGGCAAAAACTCCACAGGTCGCTGCCGTTGACGATCTCATCGAAGGCCGGATAATCGTCGTGGAAGGAGAAACCGAGATGCCGGATACGCCCATCGGCGAGGGCGGCCTCGGCTCTTCCCAAAAGATCGTGTTTCAGAACGATGTTTTGCCAGCGGTCATGGCCCAGCGCGTGCAGCAAATAGAAGTCGATATGGTCGGTTTGCAGCTTCGTCAGTTGCTCATTGAGCAACCGGTCAAAGTCCGCAGGGCTTTCGATCAGCCAGACTGGCAGTTTGGTGGCCAGCTTGACCCTCTCCCGGTACCCGTCCTTCAGCGCCTTGCCCACCACAATTTCGCTTTGGCCGCCATGGTATGGGTAGGCGGTATCGACATAGTTGACCCCATTATCGATGGCGTAACGAAGCATGCGAACCGCTTCGGCTTCATCGATATTCGGACTGAGACGATCTCCGTCAATTGTGGGAAAGCGCATACAGCCAAAACCCAGCGCCGACGCCTTCCAATCCAGATTTCCAAACCTGCGATACTGCATGTTCGCTCCCCTTTTTCGCTTCTTCAGAGAGGATTTTACTCCGAATGCCTTGCTCTCCATACACGCCTGCCCACCCGCGCGGCGCCCGATGAAAAACGGACAAACTGTACGATGGCGCCAGGTGTTCTCAAAGAGCCAGGCTTTGCCGCGGTTGGTACGGAGCGTGATTCAAGTCACAAGTTAGAGTATTTAGGGTCACATACCATCATTAACAGTTTACGGTAATCATAGTTAACGACATTAGCGGAGAAGCGCAAGAGAGACCGAAGCGATGATAACGGCCATTTCTCCTTTGGGGGTTTGTCACGGTTACTCGCGTAACCAAGGAAGCGGAGTCCGGCATTTGATCTTCGGTAGAAGGTGATCGTATACTGAATTAAGACTATTATGGTCGTAATTCAAGAAAACTGCCCTTTCAACCGTCCATTGGAGTCCATCGATTGAGATTGTTGAGTGAATTGACAGTGGGCGAGAGCGGGGTTCTGGTGAGCCTTGATCTGCCTGAATTCGTACAGAACCACTTGATGCATATGGGATTTGTCCCCGATGCGCTGATAACCGTTTTGCGCCGCGCTCCTGCCGGTGACCCAACCGTCTACGGCGTGGACGGCATGGAGATTGCGATCAGGCGCGATACTGCTACGTCGATCCGCGTACGAGTAGCCGAGGCGGAAGCCTCGGAAGAGGCCAAGGATGTTTCCAAGCTTGCTGAGGCCGCGCGATGAGTGAATGCTGCGCGCCTCCCGCCTTCGAGCCACCTCCATCCCTGCCCTCGGCAGGGTCCCTGCGAACAATTGTTCTTATCGGGCCGCCGAACTCGGGCAAGTCCACCCTCTTCAACCGGCTGACCGGTCTACGCCAAAAGGTGGCCAACTTTCCTGGCGTCACCGTCGAAGAGCGGCTGGGCCTGATGGCTGGCGTGGGCCGCGACGACCTGACGCTCATTGATTTGCCCGGCATCTACTCTCTCGACCCCTACTCCGAGGATGCCCGCGTCTCCATCGATGTATTACAGGGCAGGATGCCCGGCACGCCCAAGCCGGATGCGGTGCTGCTGGTGCTCGATTCGCTGCACCTCACACGCCAATTGATGTTGGCTGCGCCCGTGCTGGCGCAGGGGTTGCCAACGCTGGTGCTGCTCAACATGAGCGACCTGATGGAGGAGCGCGGCGGCCACATCGATACGCTCAAGCTGGCGCGCGAGCTGGGGACTCCAGTGGCCCAGATCAGCGCATTTCAGGGAACGGGCCTCGACGCTGTTCCTCTTTTTCTGAACCAGCACACCGAGCGGAAGGGCGCGCAGCCGCTGACCTTGCCCATCATGGGCAACGCCGCCAGCGCCCACACCTGGGCGGCGCAGGTCAGCCGGCACACTGGCTACCGCGCTCCCCTCTCGGTCGAGGGCACGCGCAAGATCGACGACGTCCTGCTGCACCGTATTTGGGGACCACTGCTTTTTCTGCTTGTCGTTGTCGGGGTTTTTGAGGTTGTCTTCTCCATCGGCCAGCCGCTCTCCGATGGCTTTGGATCGATCCTGGCTCAAATTGGCGGCCTGCTGCGGGATCTGCTGCCCTCAGGTTGGGTGCAGTCGCTGTTGATCGACGGTGCATGGAAGGGCATCTCGTCCGTTCTCGTTTTCCTGCCGCAAATCCTCCTGCTCTTTCTCTTTATTGAGATTCTGGAAGATTCCGGTTACCTGTCCCGCGCCGCTCTGATAGCAGACCGCGTGATGCGGACGATCGGATTGAATGGCAAGGCCTTCATTCCCCTGCTTTCGGCCTATGCCTGCGCCGTTCCGGCCATCATGGCTACGCGCGTCATTGCCAACAAGCGCGACCGGCTGGCAACGATTCTGGTGGCTCCCTTCATGACCTGTTCGGCGCGGCTGCCGGTGTATATGCTGCTGATTGCGGCCTTCATCCCCAACACCGTCTACCTGCACGGCCTTCTCGGCTTGAGGACGCTGGTGATGCTGGGCCTCTATCTTGCGGGATTTGTGGCCGCCCTGGCTACTGCGTGGCTGCTCAAGAGCTCCATTCTCAAGTCCAGCGAGACGCCGTTCATCCTGGAACTCCCGCAATACAGGATGCCCACGCTACGATCGCTTTCATTGCGGCTTATCGACCGCGCCGGCGTCTTTGTGCGCAAGGCCGGAACCGTCATTCTGTGCGTCACGCTGGCGCTCTGGGTGCTGGACCACTTGCCTGTAGCGCATACAGCCTCTGGAGCCTACGCCGCGCCCGAACTGGCCGACAGCATGATTGGCCGCCTCGGCCACTTCATTGAGCCGGCTATTGCTCCGCTGGGCTTCAACTGGAAGATTGGCATCGGGCTGATCTCGAGCGTGGCGGCCCGGGAAGTGATGGTCAGCACCATGGGCACCCTTTACGGCGCGGAAGCCGATACCCATGCCCTGAGCCTGCAAGCAGCGCTGCAACACGACATGACGCTGGGCGGCGCACTGGCGCTGATGATCTTCTTTGCCTTTGCCATGCAATGCACATCGACAATGGCGGTGGTCAAGCGCGAGACGAACAGTTGGAAGTGGCCGGTCATTCAGTTCGTTTACATGCTGGCTTTGGCCTGGATCGCGGCCTTCGCGGTCAACCATCTGGCGATGGCGTTCCTGGGGTGACGGGGTGGCCGTTTGGAATTAGAGTGCACATGCGGCTTGGGGCATGCGCGTAGAAGCTATTTATTTGAAATAAGTTAGAGGCGTTCTCACTGCTTCACATATTGTGTGCGAACGTGTTTTTGTGAGAGATCAGCGCGGACCTTGTTGATTTTAGATGGGTTCGACCAGGCTCCACTGTTTCACAGCCAAAAACAGGAAAATCCGGACTCCGAGTGCAAATGGGGTCGTATGGGCGGTGGAATCGGGGACGGCGAGAGCTTTGCTGCGCATGCCTTCTATGGTCGATGAGGAATTTCGCACGTTTGTCTCCCAGTTGTGATTGTGCGCCGGTGGGAGATAATCTTCTGCAAACTCCTGCGGTGGGCGAAAACCTTCGGCAGAGCGGACGAGAGGCCCGTGGCCAAAGCCATTCCGATTGCAGGCCTGGATTCAGGGGCCTGAAGGCCTGCTCCCTCCGTTGATTTCAGAGGTGCCGAATGGCGGGGGGAAAGTTCTTGGTCTCACTGGTCCGAAAACCAGGACGTGGGGCATCCATGCATTGTGGGCCGGACGGGCGTGGACCATGTGCGGCGCCGTGGATGAGAGTGACGGCTTACATCAGGACCTTTTCTGCCGTAAACCGCGCAATAGAGCTTCTGAGATGGCTTTATTGAACTTTTTTGGGGTGGCGTGGAGTACGCGGCCCGAAATACAGCCCTCAAGGGCTGAAGCCCACGCTCTATCGGGGGCGTCTATCGGCACGACTGAAGTCGTGCCCTGACACTTCGAGCCATTCCAAATGAGTTGTTTAGCGGGCTGAGGAGCTTAATAGCCTTTAGGGAACCCCGGAATAAGTCTCAGCGAGACAATACGGTTTTCCTCGGGGGCTAAAGCCCTGCTGATTCTGCTTGGTTTTATGTACGGGCTAAAGCCCGACCCCTTCAAAACATCGACTTGTTCGGAGTATCCATAGAAAAAGCTATAGATAGACTAATCTATCCCACCTTGACGAATTCGAAGGAACGCGAATTGGCCAAAGTGGGGCACCTGCACACTTATCCTCCCAGCCGCGCCAAGGCCTCTGACGAGCGCAGTTTTCGCTCCAGGTGCCGCTCCAGCGACTGGAGCGTGAAACGGCGCAGGTCCTGCGCGCGGCGCCGGGGCCAGGCTTCGGCGGCAAAGCCTGAAGCTGGCGTTCGCAGCATCCGCTGCGCCAGATGCCAGGAGTCGGCCGAGAGCTCGCTCGCGTTGCCGCTGCGATGCAGCGGGCAGTAGAGGCCGTCGCCCAGCGTGTTGAAACTGGCCTCGCCGGCACGGAGCGGCTCGCCGCAGGCTGTGCAATGGGCGATATCCGGCAATAGACCCATCAGCCTCGTCATCCAAAGCTGGAAATAGGTGAGCGGCATCCAGGGCTGCTCGACCGTGGTTTGTTCAAGAACGGAAACCAGCAGGCGGAAGACGGTCTCCTGCGGATCGCGCTCCGGCAGAGCCTCGTCCACCACCTCGGCGAAAAAGCTGAGTACCGCCAGGCGCGCGGGATCAATTGTGGCCGAAAGCGGCGAACTGACAATCTCAAGCTGATCCAGCCGCACCAACTCCGAGCGGGGCCGCTCGGCGAACCAGGCGCGGGCCAGTGTCATCGGCTCCAGCGCCCCGCCAAAGCGCTTGCGGCTCTTCAGCGCCGATTTGGCCACGCCGCGCAACCGGCCGTAGTCCCGCGTAAAGAAGCTGACAACCAGGTCAGCCTCGCGGAAAGGCCATGTGCGCAAAACGACAGCTTCTGAGGTGAGAACGCCCATGCGATTACTATCTTCGCACCGCTGGTCGCTTCTCTTTTATAGACTGCGCTCAAAGACACAAACGCGCATCCCGCCGAAGCGAGATGCGCGTTTGGAAAAAGCCCAGATATCGAAGGACAATGCCGACAGCTGTCTAGTGACCGTAGTGCTTGACAGCCTTCTCGGCAAAGCCGGCCCACTTCGCCGGCAGGTCATCTTCTGCGAAGATCGCCGAAACCGGGCAAGACGGAACGCAAGCTCCACAGTCAATGCACTCGGCCGGGTCGATGAACAACTGGTCGGTCGCGGCAAAGCCCTCTTCGTCCTTCTTGGGGTGGATGCAATCAACGGGACAGGCGTCTGTACAGGCCGTGTCCTTGGTGCCGATGCAGGGTTCTGCAATGACGTGTGGCATCTCTGAAGTCCTCCGGGGGACTGAATCCTCGACGCTGATAGTAGCACAGGAACCAGAAGGCTGCGTCAATCCCATGCAGATGCAATTTCACGAGCAGAAACTGGGGGGATTCATCCCCTCCGCTTGCCGCTCCTAAAGCAAACCGCCGGGCAGGTTTTAGCCCGCTGCTCTGTTAACTGGTTTTCGCTTCCCGCGCGGCGCGCCGAGCAGCAAACTGCTGAGGCGTGAGAATCGGCGCCAGATCGCGGCCGGCAAACATATCGTCAAACAGCGCCATCAGCTCACCGTGAATCAGCCCGTTCGAGGCCAGAACCTCGCGGCTGTCGAGCCGGAAGCTGTTGCCGGAGAAGCCCGTGACTTGGCCACCGGCCTCCTGAACGAGCAGAACGCCGGCCGCGGTGTCCCAGGGATTGAGCTTGAACTCCCAGAAGGCATCCAGACGGCCCGCGGCGACAAAGGCCAGGTCGAGCGCGGCCGAACCGGCGCGGCGCACCCCATGCGAACGCAGCGTGAACTCCTGGTAAAAGTGGACGTTCGGGTTGTCGTGGCGCTTGCTGCTGGGAAAACCGGTGCCAACCAGCGCCTCGGCCAGCTCCGGGGTGCGCGAAACCCGCATCGGCTTGCCGTTCAGCCGCGCGCCTCGTCCCCGCTCGGCGGCGTACAACTCATCCCGCAGGGGGTCGTAGATGATTGCGGCCACCATCACGCCATCCTGGTCCGGCGCAAGCCCGGCGGGGCGCTGTTCCAACCCCATCGAAACACAAAACTGCGGAAATCCATGGGTAAAGTTGGTGGTTCCATCCAGCGGATCAACGTACCAGCGAAACTCGGCCCCGAGGCGTTCGCGAGTGCCTTCTTCGCCGTAGATTCCATGCTCCGGAAAGGCCGCGCCCAGCCGCTCGCGAATCAGCTTTTCCGAGGTCCGGTCGGCCACCGTCACCAGGTCCACATCGCCCTTGTACTCGGTCTCGACGCCTTGATGGAAAAACTCGCGCAGCCGCGCTCCGGCCTCGCGGGCAATCAGGGACGCCTTCGGAACCCATAGCCATTCCTGAGTGAGCATCTGAGCGCCGCTCACGAGTTGGCCTCTTCCAAGGCGGAACCGTTCTCTTCCGGCCGGATGGCGACAGAGGCCGAGCGGCGCGGCGCGCGGCGGCCCGCTTCCGTAATGGTGCGGATCTGGTGCTTGTAAATGAAGAGATTGGGCTTGCCCTCGCGAGTCAAGCGCAACATTCCATCGTCGAAATACTCAATCCAGCCGCGCACGGTCTCGCCGTCGTGCAGCTTGACCTGCACGTTCACCTGACGCTCGCTGAGAGAGCGAAGGTAAAGCGTTTCCTGGCCGGTTTCACCCGGCGGAGGAGTCTTGGAAGGACGGCGCTTGGGCATGGAAGGAGTCATGTTGTCATTTTAGATGCAACAACGAGGAAAAACGCTCGCATGTATTTGAGAAAACGGGATCTGATCCCTTATATATCACCTGTTCGGGGCCGAAGCGTCCGCGTAATAGCCGGCGCGATGGCGGATATTGAAGGATTCCGGCGCCGCTCTGGGAATGGTGACCTGCACGCGGTGGAAATCCCTTCCCGGCGCCTGATTGTGTGGATAGTAGCCAAGCAGATACTGTGTGCGCAGGTCGTCGCTGACCCGCGCAAAGGCTTTGTCCAGGCCCCCCTCGCCGGCGTAAAAGCTCTTGCCGCCGGTCTGCTCGGCCAAGGCAATGAGCGCATGCTCGCCACCAAGGTCGCGGCCGGCGCTGGCCTCGATGGGCACGTCGATAATGCTGTAAATCATCACTTCGTTGCGCAGGGCCTGCTCGACGGCCTGGGCGTATGTAGCTCTGCTGGCAGTGTCGTCACCATCGGAAACGAGCACCAGCACCCTGCGCCCCTCTTTGCCGCCCAGACGCCCTGAGCCCAGGGAAATGGCATCGTAAAGCGCCGTAGCCCAGTCGCCGCGCAACTGGCCAAGGCCGCGATCAATTTGGCTGAGCTTGCTGGTAAAGGGCGTCAGTTCGCGCACGCTGGTGGCGAACTGAAGCAGGCTCATCTGATCCTGGGGGCGCAGCAGAGCCTGTGCAAAGCGCTTGGCCGCATCAGACTCCACGGCCAAGTCCTTCTGCACGCTGCCGCTGGTGTCGATGGCCAGCGTCAGATTCAACGGCAGTGCCGACTGGCGCTCGAAGACCGCGATCTGCTGCGGACGGCCATCTTCGGAAAGAGCGAAGTCATCGCGCGCTAGGCCGCCAACAATTGCCCCATTGCGGTCGGTCACATTCACAAAGACGTTGACCAGCTTCACGTCCATATGCAAGGTGACATCTTGCGCTGCCAGCGCAAGGGGCGCGAGAAAGAGCAGCACCCAGAAACCGGCCTGCCGGCACGGAGCGAGGCGTCTCGCAAAATCACGATTCATGCTCCGCCTCCTCGGGCAACACCACCACGAACGCAGAAGCAACAGGTCAATCTTCCAATGCGACAGTCGAGAGAAAGCAAAGTAGCATCGCTCTAAAAGAATACCGCCTGCATGTTAGACGGCGCCGCGCGGCAATCAGGCGACGCGCAAAACAAGAAAGGCCGGCAGGTTCGCCGGCCTTGATGCGATCGGCTGCGCCGCAACTTATGCCACGGCGCCCACCGCAAGCTCTGCTTCCGCCGCCGGTTGGGCTTCATGCCGAAGTTTCAGAAGCGGCAGGGCCACAGAGAGAACATCTTCAATGCGGCTTGCATAATGAATCATGACGTCCCCGATCAGCTCCGGCGTCAGATCCTCTTCCACGTCCTGCTGGTTCTCGGCGGGGAGGATGATGGTTTTCACTCCGGCCCGGCGCGCGGCCAGAAACTTCTCTTTGATGCCGCCCACCGGCAGCACATTTCCGCTGAGCGTAATCTCGCCGGTCATGGCAGTGAGCGGCAGCAGCCGGGTATCGGTCAGCAGAGAAACGAGCACCGTGGCCATGGTCACGCCCGCCGAAGGCCCGTCCTTGGGAATTGCTCCGGCCGGCACGTGAATGTGCAAATCCATCTCCTTGGTAAAGTCCTCCTCCAGCCCCAGCATGGCCCCATTCGACCGTACCCAGGTCAGCGCGGCCTGCATGGACTCCTGCATCACATCGCCGATCTGGCCGGTCATCGTGAAACTGCCCTTACCCTTCATCTTGTTGGCTTCAATGAAGAGAATCTCACCGCCCGACGGCGTCCAGGCCAGCCCCACGGCCACTCCCGGCCGTTTCACGCGATCTGCGATTTCAGTCTCAACGCGCACCTGAATGCCGCCCAGAAACTCCTTGATCAACTCCGGCGTCACCAACTGCTTTTCCTTGTGGCCCTCGACCACGCGCCGCGCCTCTTTGCGGCAGACGGTGCCGATGGTCTGCTCCAGTTTGCGCACTCCGGCCTCTCGCGTGTAATGGCGAACCACGTAACGCACCACATCCTCGGGAAACTCGATCTGCTCGGGGGTGATGCCGTTCTCTTTGATCTGCCTCGGGATCAGATAGCGAAAGGCAATCTGCACCTTCTCCTCTTCGCTGTATCCCTGGAGGGAAATCAGCTCCATGCGGTCCAGCAACGGGGGGGGCACCGTGTCCAGCATATTGGCCGTGCAAATGAACAGGACCTTGGAAAGATCGAACTGCACGTCCAGATAGTTGTCGCGAAAGCTGAAGTTCTGCTCCGGGTCCAGAGCCTCAAGCAGCGCCGAGGCCGGATCGCCGCGGAAGTCGCGTCCCAACTTGTCCACCTCGTCCAGCATGATCACCGGATCATTGGTTCCGGCCCGACGGATGCTCTGGATGATCTGGCCGGGAAGCGCGCCAATATATGTCCGACGATGGCCGCGAATCTCCGCCTCGTCGTGCATTCCGCCCAGCGAAATGCGCTGAAACTTGCGGCCCAGGGCCCGGGCAATGGAACGGCCCAGGCTGGTTTTGCCCACTCCCGGAGGCCCTACAAAGCACAGAATCGGCCCCTTCATGTCCGGCTTCAATTCCAGAACGCTCAGGTAGTCGAGTATGCGGTCCTTCACCTTCTTCAGCTCGTAGTGGTCCTCGTCGAGGATCTCCTTGGCCTTGCCAATATCGACCTTGGAACCGGAGCTCTTGGCCCACGGCAGCACCGCCAGCCACTCGATGTAGTTGCGGGTAAGAGAATAATCGGCAGCCATCGGAGACATCCGCGACAAGCGCGACAGTTCCTTCAACGCCTCTTTCTTCACGTCCTCCGGCATACCCGACGTTTCAATCTTCTCGCGCAGTTCCTCGGTATCGCGCTGGCTCTCGTCCTGCTCGCCCAATTCCTTCTGAATGGCCTTGAGCTGCTCGCGCAGATAGTAGTCGCGCTGCGTCTGCTGAACCTGGTCCTGCACCTCGCTCTGAATCTTGTTGCGCAGCTGCTGCACCTCGATCTCCTTGGCCAGATGCTGGTTCAGGAGTTCCAGGCGGGTCGCGATGCTGGGCGTATCCAGCAGCTGCTGCTTGTTTTCAGTGGTCAGGAAGGGCAACGAGGAGGCTACAAAATCCACCAGGCGGCTCGGCTCCTCGATGTTCGCGGCAATCACCCGCAGTTCATCGGAGAGTGTAGGCGACTCTGCCACAACTTGCTGGAACTGCCCTACCACGTTGCGCACCAGCGCTTCACCACTCGCCGTTGACTCCGCCTCCGTATCCTCGAGCACCTCCACTTCGGCAACCAGGAAGGGCTCAGTCTGCGAGTAGCGCACCACACGCACTCGTTCCAGGCCCTCTGTAAACACAAACCGGCTCTGGTTGGGCATGCGCACAATCTTGTGCACCGTGGCCAGGGTTCCCACGGCATGAAGATCGGCCGGCTTGGGCGTGTCTAGCCGCGGGTCCAGCTGAGCCACAACCACGATCGACCGCTCCTCACCCAGCGACTCAATCAGCTGGATGGAGCTCTCGCGGCCAACAGTCAGAGGAAGAACCGCGTGGGGAAACAAGACAGTATCCCGAACCGGCAGAACAGCAACTTTGCGCAAATTCGGAACGTCCTTTCCTGAAGGACCTTGGGGGGATGGCGAAGTGGCAAGTTCTTTTGGCATTGAGTCTCCTCTTATCAGCTTTTCTTCATTTGACGGCTCAGATTGCGAGAGGTTTCAGGAAGATTCTACCTCACTCCGATCACGCCTTCTCCCTCAGCCCGGTCAGCTCGCCTCTGGTACGTTCAAGGCCAAAGTGCGGTTCCCTCCGGAGCTTGCGCAGCCGTCCTCTATTCTGGAACGCGGCGATCATTTCGAGCCGTGTTTCTGCCAAACGCGAGCAACCCGGCCGAACCGGAAGCCGGAAGCACTTTCCCTACCATTGGATGCACTGCTGCACGAAAAGTCTATCGGCGAAAGCCCAAGGAAGGTGAGCGCGAGAGAGTCCCCATTTCCATATATTGAAGTACTTAAGACAAGCCCGCCTTCAGTGGAATCCTCGCCGAAAGCACCCAGCTCACCCGGGAGTCGAGACAGTTCATTCCCGGCCCGTCTCCGATTCGCGCAGCCCCTGCTCGTTCTTGATCGCGGATTCAATGTGCTTCCATACTTCCTCGGGAGGTTCCACTGTAGGCAACAGCTCGCGCGCAGCCTCAGCAATGGTCATCAGATCGCTGAGCAGGCTGCGGCACCGTGGGCAATTCTGGATGTGGAGATTCATGGCAAGCTTCTCGCTGGACCCGATCAGTTCCGGCAACTGGGCCTGAAACTCCTCGCAGGTCTGCGGGTTTGTGTCTTGGGTCATCGCCGCGCCTCCTGCCGGGAATAGGTCCGAAGCGCGTCGCGCAGCTTGAGCCGCGCCTTATGCAACTGGGACTTGCTGTTTCCGATCGAGCAATTGAGCATAGCTGCTATCTCATGATGCTCGTAACCCTCGATGTCATGCAAGACGAATACGAGACGATAGCCAGCAGGAAGACACGTAACGGCCCTCTCCAGGGCCATCCGGTCAATCGAGCCAGACAGCGCCGGATCGGACGCGCCGAAACCCCGGCTGGGGTTTCCTTCAGGTGCGGGTTCCAGGGCTTCATCCATTGAAATGAGAGGCAAGCCCTTCTTTCTCAGGTGCATCAGAACAACATTGATAGCTAGCCGATGCAGCCAAGTGGAAAAGGCTGAGTCGCCGCGGAAGGTAGAAATCTTGCGGTGCAACTGAAGGAAGGTTTCCTGCGTCAGATCCTCGGCTTCAGCCACATTGCCAACCATCCGCAGACATAAAGAGTAGATGCGTCTTTTGTGCAGAGAGTAGAGTTGGGCAAACGCACCATGGTCTCCTGCCTGGACCAGTGCAATGACCTCGCTCTCGCTGGTTCCAGGTAAAGGAGCGGATGCGGCAGGAACAACCTGATGCACAAGAACAACTTCCCTTGCCTGGGAGCAAGGGGTGGGTTCCGACGGAGGCGTGGGGAACCTGGAATCGAGCATGCGCTTCCTTGGAAAACCAATCCGCAGCCCGATGCGGCTGCACCGGACGCGATACCTCGTTAGTATATAGGGAACAGTGATCAGAGCTTGGAAACCTGACAAGAAAAAGAAACGAAAGGAGGAACGAATCAGGGATCAGACAGATGGGAACAGAAATCAGGCATCCGGGAACGCAAATGACCGCCCCCTAAACTGATCTCTGGACCCTGATCCCTGCGGCATTCTATGGTCTTGAGCGCAAAGACGGAGGCCGAGGCGACAGATCTTCCTCGCCGAGGCAAAGGACCGGTGACGCACTGCGGCAAGCGGTCGGCGTACGGCATTTTCCTTGCTTGCCTTCTTGTCTTTGGGCTCTCGGGCGGATGCAACGGCTGGAGCCAGGCCCGCGCGGACGGCGCTGGTGCTTCCGGAACAGGAACAGGTGAGCTGACGCAAACGGTTTCCGATTCCCTCACCCGGTGGGAGGGTTTGCCGGTACGGAGCATCACTTTCTTTGGCGTTTCGCCAGATCGTCTCATCTCTCTTGCGGGTCATTTGGCCCAGGCGGAGGGAGCGCCTTTGAACCGGGAGGCCCTGAAGAGAAGCCTGCACCAGCTCTTTTCGACCGGTCTGTTTGAAACCCTTGCGGTGGAGGGAACGCGAGAAGCGGACGGCGTGGCCCTGGTTTTTCGCGGAACGGCGCGCACCTTCATTGGCACGGTCAGTGTGGATGGCGCCAAGGGGGCCGCGCTGAATACGCAACTCGAACGCGCCAGCCAGCTCGCGCCCGGCACGCGTTTTACCCCGGCCAAGCTGGGCCAGGCGATTGAACAGATGCGCGCCACTCTCGCTCTCAATGGATTCCACGAGCCGGTGATTACCCAAACTGTGACGCCCCACCCGGAGGAGCAGCTGGCCGACATTGCGTTTCATGTAGCAAATGGGCCTCTGACCCGCGTCGGCGCAGTCGAGGTGACGGGCGACTCCGGGATGAGCGTAGACGACTTCCGCCATCACGCACATCTGAGAGCCGGTTCACGCGTGGACCACGAGAGCGGCAGCAAGGCTCTGGCTGGAGTACTGAAGGTCTACCAGGGCCAGCACCGATTGGAAGCCGAGATCAAGCTCGAATCCCAGCAATACTCCGCCACAAGCCACCTGACCGACTTTCATTTCTCCGCCAACCGGGGGCCTGTCGTCAAAGTGCTGGTCGAGGGCGCCAGCATCAGCCAAGAGAAAATCAAGCACGTGATTCCCGTCTTCGAAGAAGGCAGCGTGGACGAAGACCTGCTCAACGAGGGCAATCGCCGGCTGCGCGACTACTACCAGCGCCTGGGCTACTTCGACGTTAAGGTTGATCACGAGCAGCAAGCCACGAGCGGCGACGAGGTGACGATACTCTACAAAGTGCGGCTAGGACAGAAACGGCGCGTCGAGCAGGTCTCGGTCAAGGGCAACCGCTACTTCGATTCGGCAACGCTCAAGGAACTGCTCAGCGTTCATGCCGCCGACACCCTCGACCGCCACGGCGCTTACTCACAGGCGCTGGTCGCGGCCGACATCAACGCTTTGCAGGCTGTTTATCAGAACAACGGCTTCTCCCATGTCAAGATCACACCGGAAACCAGCGCTGCAGAGAATAGGGGGAGCAAAGCGGGAGCCCCCGGCGACAGCTCTTTATCGCCGGGATCGAAGACGGCTCCGCTCACTGTCGTCTACCGCATCGAAGAGGGCGAACAACTGCGTGTGGGCGCGGTGCAGCTCGAAGGGAACGAGCATGTGGATGCGGCCAAACTTACTGCTCTCCTGAACACAGCCGCGGGGCAACTGCTTTCGCCCCAGAACCTTGCCGGAGACCGGGACTCCCTTTTGACGGACTACTTGAACAAGGGGTTCGATCAGGTCCGGGTTGAGGTCATCCAGCAGGTTGAGCCGGCCGACTCCAGCAAGGTGGACGTGACCTTCCACATCATGGAGGGCCGGCAGATCTTCGTGCGCAAGGTGCTGCTGACAGGGCTGCATTACACGCGCCCCGATGCGGTGGCCAAGGCCATTACCTTGCATCCCGGCGACCCGCTCAACGAAACAGCGCTGTCGGAGACGCAGCGCAATCTGTACGACTTCGCGCTGTTCAACGAGGTCGCCACGGCAATCGAGAACCCCTCCGGGGGCGAGGCGTACAAGACCGTGCTGCTGCAAACATCGGAGGCGCGGCGCTGGGCGCTAACTTATGGCTTGGGTTTCGAGGCCCAGACGGGAACGCCGCAGTACAACTGCGGTGGCATCCTCGCCAGCGGTGCCAGTTGCAATCCGAACGGCAAGACGGGAGTCAGTCCGCGAGGGCTTCTCGAAATCACACGCAACAATCTCTTTGGCCGCGACCAGTCGGCCTCGTTGCGCGGCACCATCGGTCTGCTGGAGCAGAAGATCGACCTGCTCTTCCAGAACCCGCACTTTGAGGGAAACCGCAACTTCGGCCTGACCCTCTCCGGCGGCTACGCCAACAGCCTGGACGTTTCCACCTATGTGTCTTCGAAACTCGAAGGCGGAATGCGCTGGACCGAACACTTCAATACACCCGGATCGTTTCTTTCAAAAGCAAACACTTTGATCTATGAATTCAACTTTCGTCGCGTCAAGGTGGAGGCGGACAGCCTTCAGGTCTATCCGCAAGAGATCGCGTTGCTGGCCACTGCAGTGCGCGTGGCGGGTCCGGCGATGACCTGGATTCGCGACACCCGCGACTCCCCTCTGGATGCGCATCGGGGCACTTACACCAGCTTTCAGGAATTTCTCTCCGCTAGCGATTTCGGTGCTCAAACCAACTTCCACCGACTCGACCTGTCGAATTCCAGTTATTACGGATTCGACAAGGACCGCATTGTTCTGGCCCGCAATACGCGCTACGGCCAGGAGCGAGCTTTTGGCGCGCTTGAAAACGAACTGATTCCGCTCCCCGAGCGTCTCTATGCTGGTGGAGCTACTTCGCTGCGGGGTTTCGGCCAGAACTCCGCTGGGCCGCGCGATCCCGAAACAGGCTATCCCATCGGCGGAGCCGGAGCGCTAATCAACAGCACCGAGTTGCGTCTGCCACCGCCCACGCTGCCATGGTTGAGCAATGCGGTCAGCTTTGTGCTCTTCCACGATATGGGCAATGTTTTCACCAATGCTTCCGACGCCTGGGCCAGCGCTCTCAGGGTTCGCCAGCCCCTGCGCGGCACATGCGAGAGTATCGCCAATGTCAATGACCCTAAAAGTTACATGCCTAGCGGCCCCACAACCTCCACCGGCCGGCAGGGGACATGCAGCTTCAATTACTTTTCTCACACGCCGGGAGTTGGGCTGCGGTACCATACGCCGGTGGGGCCAATACGGTTGGACTTCAGTTATAACTTGAATCCGCCCATATATCCGGTGAATTACGACTACTCCATCTCGAAACCGGGGTCTGATCCGCATGTCGGCGAAGGCCACCACTTTAACGTCTTCTTCAGCCTGGGGCAGAGCTTCTGATGCGCAACCGGATCACAATTCGCCTCAAGATCAAGCCGGGAATCGCCTTTGTGTGGACGATGGCGGTGTGTCTGGCAGCCTCAGGGACAGCTTCCGGAGTGGCTCAGAACCCGGTACAAGCACCGCAGGCTGCTCCGCCTGTGGTGCTCGACCGGGTGGTGGCCGTCGTCAACAACCGGGCTATCCTGGCCAGCGACGTCGATGAGGAGATGCGCCTGGCGGTATTGGATCCGGGCTGGGCTGAGACTGCGACTCTCACTCCCAGGCTCGCTCTGGAGCGGTTAATCAGCCGCGCACTCATCCAGCAGCAGATTCGACAGGAGGACGCACAGGCAGCAGAACCATCGCAGTCTGAGGTCGATGCCCGTGTGGGAGAAATCCGCAAGGAACTGCCCGTCTGTGTGCGTCTCAACTGCGCATCGGATGAGGGATGGAGAGCTTTTCTGGCCGCACACGAGCTGGCGCCTGAGCGTGTGGAAAGCTATACCCGCTACCGCGTTCAGATTCTGCGTTTTATCGAGCAGCGCTTCCGCCAGGGAATACGCATTTCCCCTGAGGAGATTGAGACGTACTATCGCGGGACGCTGCTGCCCCAGTATTCGGCCGGCCAAGCGCCGCCGTCTCTGGACCAGGTGGCCACGCGCATCGAGGAGATTCTGCTGGAGCGGCAGGTGAATGTGCTCTTCGACGACTGGCTCAGAAACCTGCGCAAGCAGGGTGATGTGAAGGTGCTCGACCCGGCGCTCGAAACTCCTGAAGCCGCTGGTGGAACAGGAGAAGGAAACGAATGAGCGAGCCCGAATCCAACCCTCCTGTTTCAGCCGGGGATTCTGAATCCGTTGCGGCTACTCGGACGCCCCGGCCGAGCCGCCTGCGGCGCTTCTTCCTGCTCCATCTTCCGCTGGCACTGGCCTGTGTGATGGTTCTGCTGTCCATAACCGTCACAGGCATCTATTTTCTGGCCAGTTCGGCCGGTTTCGAGGACATGGTGCGCAGGCAGTTGGTAAGCAGGCTGGAGACTGCCACCGGCGGGCGGGTCGAGATCAGCTCCTTCCATTGGCATCTTCTGGCTCTGGAGGCCGAAGCGGATGGGCTGGTCATCCATGGCCTTGAAGCCCCCGGCGAAGCGCCTTATGCCCAAGCCGGGCGACTGCGCGTGCAACTGAGTTTGCTTGGCTTCTGGAGTCCGCGGGTTCTGCTGCGCGATATGGAAGTCTTTCGGCCCCAACTGCATCTGATCGTCTACGCTGACGGCTCGACCAACCAGCCGCAACCGCGCAGACGCAGAAAACCGGGCAAGCCCGCCCTCGACACATTCTTCGATCTGAAAACCCGGCATATCGAAGTGGAAGAGGGCCTTCTGGACTACGAGAACCGCGCCGCTGCTTTCGATTTCCAGGACCGGTTCATCCCGCTCGACTTCAATGCCAGTGACGCTTCGCTGCGCATGGCCTATTTGCCTGCGACAGCCGGGAGTCCCGAGAGCTACCACATCGACGCGGGAGTTCGCGACCTGAACCTCACGCGCGGCTCGTTGTCCAAGCCGGGCAAAGCGCAGCCGGTGCAGGGATTGTTGCAGGCCTCGCTGGATTTGACGCGCAACGCGGCAACGCTACGCTCCCTGCGCGTCACCGCGCACAGCCACGGCATCAAGGACCGCACGCTGGAGATCTCGGGCTCACTCGATGACTTTGCTCATCCCCGCTGGCAAGCCAAAGCCGCAGGCGAGCTGGACATGCGGCTGATCAACCCCATCACGGGTTATCCCTACGCGCCGGAAGGCATTGCCCATCTGAACCTGAAAGGGGCCGGACAGGGCGGCATATTTCGCGCCGATGGCAGCGTCCACGCCGAAGACGCCGCTTACATCGGGACCGGCGTTTTGGCCACCGGCGTTCAACTGGACGCCCATGTTCACGCCGATCCGGAGCAACTGCTGATTACCTCGATTGTTGCCCGCCTGCGCGAGGGCGGCGAAATTGACGGCGATCTCAGCTTGGCGCATTGGCTGCCCACGCTTCCGGGAGCTGCGACCCTGCAACCAGCCCACGGGAACAACGGCAAATCGCACGGCGCCAAGAGCCAGCCCCCTAAAGCACCTCCGCCCTCCGACGAAATCACCATCCCGGTCAACGGCAAAGTAACGACTCAGTTCAAGGACATTGCCTTGGACACGCTGTTGGAAATGGTATCCGAGCAGCCCTTCGAGCATCTTGGCTTTGACACGCGCATCAACGGCCCAGCCAAGGCTCTCTGGATCAACGGCGATGTCCGCACGCTCTCGGTGGATGCCTTGCTTAACCTCACTCCACCGGCAAAGGCGGCTCAAGGAAAGACCCTCGCCAGCGGCCTGGTGGACGGCACTTACACGCAGCGCGACGGCGCGGTAGAAGTACGCAAGCTGGAACTGCGCACTCCCGCCAGCCTGGTGGAGGCCCACGGTCATCTGGGCGCTTATCCGATGACCAGTTCTACAGCGCTGGCCGTCGACGTTCATTCGCAGAACCTCGGAGAATTCGACACTGTTCTGCGAGACCTGGGATTGACCCATAACGGCAAGACGGGAACCGCAGCCCTTCCCGTCGCGCTCAACGGCCAGGCGGATTTTCACGGAAGCTGGTCTGGCTCGCTTCTTGATCCAAGGCTCGCAGGCAGCGTGAAGGCCACACAGCTCGCCGTTGAACTGGCGGCTATCTCCACTCCCAAATCTGGCCAACCCCAGTATCTCCGCCTGGATTCGGTCGAGGCCGCCGGCAGCTATTCGGCAACTCTGGTGGATCTCTCGCGTTGCCTTCTGCGCCGGGGAAACGCCGAGATCGCCCTCAGCGGCACTTTGGCCGCGGCTTCCGCGAGCGCCACGCACGGCCGCACGGTCCCCGTGCCGTCGTTCGACGCCAATTCAGTTCTGCATTTCCGTCTTCACGCCGCCAGGGTTGACGTGGGCGATCTGCGGCCGTTCACCGGCCAGGATCTGCCTGTAGCGGGCGCGCTCGACGCGCAGCTTCAAGTTGACGGCCCCATCCGCGCACCAGCCGGCTCCGGATGGATCGAGATGGACAAGGGGAGCGTCTACGGCGAGCCGGTGGATCACCTCCGGGCGCAGGGCACGCTCGCCAACCAGACACTCAAGCTGACCTCCGTAACAGTGAACGAAGCCGCAGGAAAGATTGCAGCCACAGGCAGCTATGAATTCCCGTCTCACCGTTTCCAGTTGGACGCCAAGGGGGCGGGAATCGATGTGGCCCGCATCGAATGGCTTCGACGCAAGACCCTTGCCCTCACCGGCAAGCTTGGGTTCACGGTGACGGGCTCCGGGACCTTAGACGATCCGCATCTGGAAGCCCACGCCACTGTGCCCAGCCTCGCGCTGAACGAAGAACCGCTGGGTGGTTTGGAACTGCGGGCGCACACCGCCGACCACGCCGTTGCTTACGACCTAACCTCCCGCCTGGAGGGCGCCGAGTTCGCACTGCACGGTCAGACAGCGCTGGCCGGCGACCATGCCACTCAAGCCAAACTTGATTTCTCGCAGTTCAACATCGCAGCGCTCTTCAAGCTGGCCCATTTGCAGGGGCTCAGCGGAGAGTCCGCGCTGGCGGGGACGGTCACCATCGAAGGGCCTTTGGCGCGGCCCGAGCAGATGCGCGGCGAGGCTCGCTTGCAGGAACTGGCGGTGACTCTTTCTGGCGTTCATCTCAAAAGCCAGGGCGAGGTTCATGCCACACTCACCAATGGCCTCATCCGTCTTGATCCCTTGCATGTAACCGGCGAAGAAACTGACCTGCGCGCCCAGGGAAGCCTGTCGCTCAAGGACAGGCACCAACTGGACTTTGCCACCAGCGGGACGATCAACTTGAAAGTCGCCGAGACGCTGGATCCCGACCTGACTGCCAGCGGGAACACCACCTTCCAGGTGGAGGCGCACGGCCCGCTGGCGAAACCAGACCTGAGAGGCCGCATCGACTTTCAAAACGCATCCATGGCCCTGGAAGATGTGCCCAACAGCCTGAGCCAGCTTCATGGAACGCTGGAGTTCAATCAGGACCGGCTGGAGGTCAAGTCGCTGACGGCCATGAGCGGCGGAGGACTGCTGAGCGTTGGTGGCTACCTGGCCTATCAGCACGGCGTCTATTCCGACCTGACACTCACCGGAAAAGGGATTCGCATCCGCTACCCGCAGGGGGTCAGTTCCCTGGCGGACACCTCCCTTCACCTGCAAGGCCCGCAGAACAATCTGTTGCTCTCCGGCGAGGTACTCGTCACCCGCTTCACGATCAGCCCCGACCTGGACATAACAGCCCTGGCGGCGCAGGCCAATGCCGTCCAGACAATCGCCCCCCCGGACGCGCCCTCCAACCACATCCGTCTCAACGTGCACATCGGTTCCTCGCCGCAGTTGAGCTTTCAGAACGCCTACGCCAAGCTGGCCGGGGACATTGACCTCCGGCTGCGCGGCACCGTCGCCACGCCCTCGCTGCTGGGTCGCGTTTCCATCACGGAGGGCAGCGGCATCATCGCCGGAACCCGCTACGAGTTGCAGCGCGGCGACATATATTTCACAAACCCGGTGCGCATTCAACCCAACATCGACCTGAACGCCACGGCTCGCGTCGAGGACTACGACATCACCCTCGGCCTGCACGGGACGCCGGAGAAGATGGCGGTCAACTACCGCTCCGATCCGCCGCTGCCGGAGGCCGACGTGGTGGCGCTGCTGGCCCTGGGCCGCACCACAAGCCAGCAGCGCATCTACACCCAGCAACAGCAGCAGGCCCTGGCCAACCCCACCACCGACGCCCTGCTCGGCGGCGCTCTGAACGCCACGGTCAGCAGCCGCGTACAGAAGCTCTTCGGCGCGGGAAGCGTCAAGGTGGACCCCAACTACCTGGGCGCTCTGGGTAACTCCACCTCACGCATCATCGTCGAGGAACAGTTGGGGCGCAACGTCACCCTCACTTACGCCACCAACGTCAACACCACCAGCCAGCAACTCATTCAAGCGGAAGTCGCTATCAATCGCCACGTTTCCCTGCAGTTGGCACGCGATGAGTCCGGCGTCATTTCCGTTGTTCTGAAAGCCACGCGCCGCTACCGCTGAGAGAACAGAGATCAGGGGGCAGAGAGCAGAAACGACGCCGCGCGAGCCCCTCCTCTGCAACCTTTTTCAGGATTCTGTGTCTATAAAGGCGACCGGCAAGCCGCCAGCCCCTAACGGGTTTCCGGAGCTGGACAGACGGAACTGGCAATCCGAATAAGTCGCAGCGGCTGGCCTAGACAATTGTGTATGAAGCGCAAAGAGGAGTGAAAACATGACCATGACTTGGACGATGCGAATTCCCCGTGCCGCTCTGGTGGTGGCAGCGCTCGCCGGAGCCTTCTTCAGCTTTCCCCAAGCTTCCCAGGCCGCAGCCCGAACCGGCGGCGTACCCGCGTCGGCACAGGCTGAAAACCCGGCGGCCGACACTGCTGCTGCCCGGCTGAACAAAGCGCAGTATCGCAACGTGAAGGTGAGCGTGGACCAGGGCATTGCCACCCTGACCGGCTCCGTGGACCTCTACGAATACAAGGCCGATGCAGAGAAGCGCGTGCGCAAGGCCAAGGGCATCACAGCGGTGCGCAACCTGATCGAGGTCGCAGGCCCCCTCATTTCCGACAAGGACCTGCAGGCAAAACTGGCCGAAGACCTTGCCTATGATCGCGTGGGTTGGGGCGACGCAGCCTTCAACTCGATCACGGTTAGCGTTGATCACGGCTTGGTAACCCTGGGCGGCCATGCCCGCACCGATGTGGACAAGGACTCCGCGCTGGCCCTGGTTGCCACCACTCGCGGCGTCAAGGATGTGGTGGACGAGATCGAGGTTGATCCTGTGTCCATCATGGACAACCAGATTCGCATGGAAGTGGCCCGCGCCATCTACGGCTACTCGTTTCTGAGCAAGTATGCCGTCGACCCAGTCAAACCCATCCGCATCTCAGTGCAGAACGGCCATGTGGAGTTGTATGGGCTCGTGGACTCGCAGGCCGACAAGGACGCGGCGTTTATGCGCGCCAACGGCGTTCCTGGCGTTTTCAGCGTGAAGAATAACATTCAGGTCGCCGGCCAACCAGCCGAAACGCAGAAATGAAAGTCGAACTACCAGTGCGGCATCGAAGAATCAGACCATTCTTCGGTGCCGGACCGGGTGCGAGTTTAAATTGCGGGACTGATTCCTAGAACTTGACCGCAGGAGCCGTGCGCGCCGCGGGGCTGGCTGTAAAGAATGCAGTGTTCTCGTGGAATCCGCTCATCCCGGCCCAGATGTTGTTGGGGAATTGAAGCACAAAAGTGTTGTAGTCCTGAATCGCGTCATTGTAGCGTTTCCGCGCCACGCTGATGCGATTCTCGGTGCCCGCAAGTTCGTCCTGCAGGCGCATGAACTGGTCGCTCGAACGCAGTTGCGGGTAGTTTTCCGTGAGCAGCAGCAGACGGCCAATCGCCGAATCGAGTTTTCCATTGGCCTCGATTTTTGCCTGCGGGCCTTGCGCGTTCAACATGCCGGCGCGCGCATTGGCAATGTCGCCGTAGACCGTGCTCTCTTCCTTGGTAAAGCCCTTCACGGTCTCCACCAGGTTGGGAATCAGATCGGCGCGCCGCTCCAACTGCACGTCTACCTCCGACCATTTGCTTTTCACAGTCTGATCCTTGGCCACCATCTGATTCCTGGCGCTAACAAAGCTGCCAAAGACCATCAGCAGAACCAAAACGAAAACGCCAACCACTCCAAGCGCAATCCAAAGTCCACGACGCATACTGTGCTTTTCTCCTCTGGCTTCTCACAGGGAAGCCCTTTCATGAAATCGGAATCCTACCAGTCGCCACCGGCACCGCCGCCGCCGGTATCTCCACCACCAAAGCCACCGAAGCCGCCGCCGGAGTCTCCTCCACCACCACCGCCAAACCCGCCACCGCCGAAGCCGCCGCCGCCAATCCAAGGTCCTCCGCCGCCCCAGCCGCCAAAACCTCCAAAGAGGCCAAAGCTCATCAAAAAACGCAACAGGAAGAATCCGCCAAAAAAGACAACCAGAATAATCAGCAGAATGAGCTTGCCCAGCGGCATCTTCTGGGGCACCGGACGGGGAGCAACCGTCGGCTGATCGTCCAGCGTGACCTTGGCGTCGGCGGCGATGACCTGAGCCACCTCGCCCACGGCCAGCGTCACCGCGCCGTCAAAGTCGTTTGCCCTGAGAGCGGGAACCATCTCCCGGCCAATGTCGCCTACCTTGCCGTCGGGCAGAATGCCTTCCAGGCCATATCCCACTCGAATCTGGCGCTTATGATCATCGACGGCCAACAGCAGCAATACGCCGCGGTCAGTCCCCTTCTGACCGAGTCCCATCTTGGAGTAGAGGCGAGTCGCAAAGTCGCTTGCGTCGTCGCCATCCAGTGTGCGTATGGTGACCACGGCAACCTGCGCGTTGGCCTGGGAGTGGTCGAGTTGCGCGCAGAGGTGATCCAGCCGGGCAATCGCCTCGGGGGAAAGCACGCGGGCAGAATCGCTTACATAATCTGTCGGTTTGGGCAGATCCTCGACCCGCTCGGCCTGTGCGGCTACAGCGGAAATGGCAACCATTGCTGCCAGAAACAGCCCATAAACTGCGGAATGCGCGCGGCGAAAGCCTATCATCTCTTTCTTATTGTACGGGTATGGTTGGAGAAATGTTCCAAAAACAGCTGCTAGCTTCTAGCTACCAGCTTTTAGCTCTTCTTGGCTGAACCTGCTGTTCGGTTTTGACTCCTTGTCATGGAGCGCCCAGAAAAGGCTAAGAGCTAGAGGCTAGAAGCCAGAAGCTGCCTTTGCACTACACTTGAAAGGAAATGACCGATCATTCCCTTCTATTGCCCCCTGTTGCCCGCAAGGAACACAAAGAGACCCTTCTGCATGGCGTCGTGCTCACAGACGACTACGCCTGGCTGCGCGACAAGGAGAACCCCGAGGTAACCGCCTACCTTGAAGCCGAAAACGCCTATGCCGAGGCGGTCATGAGGCCCCTCGACGGCCTGCGCGAAACGCTCTACCAGGAAATGCTCAGCCATGTGAAGCAGACCGACATCTCGGTTCCCTTCCGCGATGGCGCTTGGTGGTACACCACCCGCACCGAAGAAGGCCTGCAGTACGCCATTCACTGCCGCAAGCCGGGAACGGCCGCCGGACCCGGCGAGGACGTGCCCGAGCAGGTGATTCTGGACGGCAACGAACTGGCCAAGGGACACGCCTTCTTCGCCATCGGCGCCACCGACCTTTCGCTCGATGGCCGCTGGCTGGCCTATACCACCGACACGACCGGCTTCCGCCAGTACACGCTGCACATCAAGAATCTGGAAACGGGCGAGACGCTGGCGGGTGAAGTAGAGCGCGTAGGCTCCGTCGTCTGGGCCGCAGACAATTGCACACTGTTCTATACCGTCGAGGACGAGGAGCAGAAGCGCCAATACCAGCTCTGGCGGCACGTCTGCGGCGCTCCCCATGCGGAAGACGTGCTGGTCTTCCAGGAGGATGACGAGCGCTTCAATCTGGGCGCGGGGCGCACGCGCGACGGCAAATACATCGTTATGGAGGCGGCCAGCCACATTACCACTGAGTGCTGGGTGCTGGCAGCCGGCGAGCCTGAGGGCACATTCACGCTCATCAGCCCACGCGAGGACGAGCACGAATACTACATCGACCATCGCAACGGCCTGTGGTTCATCCGCACCAACGATCAGGGGCGCAACTTCCGGCTGGTAACGGCGCCTGTTGCCACGCCCGGCCGCGAACACTGGACCGAACTGATCCCGCACCGCGTTGATGTGATGCTGGAAGAGGTTGATCTCTTTGCCGGATTCTTCATCGCCTGCGAGCGCGAGCAGGGCTTGCCGCGGCTTCGGCTTTGGCGCTTCGACATCAACGAAAGCGGATTCGGAGACGGAGCCGCGCCGGCGAGCGAAATCGCCTTCCCCGAACCAGCCTACAGCGCCTACCCGCACGTCAATCGCGTCTTTGAAACGTCCACATTCCGCTATGCCTACGAGTCGCTGGTGACGCCGAGTTCTGTCTACGAGTACGACGTAGCCTCGGGCGCTTCGACGCTGCTCAAGCAGCAGGAGGTTCCCGGCGGCTTTGACCGCACGCTTTATGCCAGCGAGCGCATTCACGCGACTGCGCCCGACGGCGTGCAGGTTCCTGTCTCTTTGGTTTATCGCAAGGACATGCGCGAGCCGGGCAGGAATCCACTGTACGTTTCCGGCTATGGCTCCTATGGCTACCCGCTGCCGCTGGACTTCAGTTCCAAACGGCTGAGCCTGCTGGATCGCGGCGTGGTCATGGCTTACGCGCACATCCGCGGCGGCGGCGACCTGGGCGAGCCCTGGCACGACGCCGGCAAAATGCTCACCAAGCGCAACACCTTTACCGACTTCATCACCGCAGTCGAGCACCTGACCGCCGCGGGCTACGCTGACCCGGCGCGGGTGGCCATCGAGGGCGGCTCGGCCGGTGGCCTGCTGATGGGCGCGGTCGTGAACATGCGGCCGGAGCTTTTCCGCGCCGTTCTCTCTCATGTGCCGTTTGTGGACGTGATGAACACCATGCTCGACGCCACGCTGCCCTTGACCGTTCCGGAGTATGAGGAGTGGGGCAATCCGAATAAGGAGACTTACTTCCGATACATGCTTGGTTACTCGCCCTATGACAACCTGAAAGCGGCAAGTTACCCGGCGATGCTGGTGAAGACTTCGCTCAACGACAGCCAGGTGATGTACTGGGAACCGGCCAAGTATGTAGCCAAGTTGCGTACGCTCAAGACGGATAACAATGCGCTTCTGCTGGTGACGAATATGCAGGCCGGCCACGGCGGATCGAGCGGGCGCTACGACTACCTGAAAGAGGTTGCATTCGACTTTGCGTTTCTGCTGCGGGAGCTGGGGCTGGTCTGATAAGGTGTGTTGCAGATTTCCTGGAGAGATTCATGCGACGTTTATGGATGATCGGGCTGTCGATGGCTCTTGTCACGACTCTCGGTTACGCGCAGCGAGCAGCGTCTGCGGCGGACGGGACGACGCCTTCCGGCGAGGCGCATTCGAAAAAAATCAATCCGCCTTACCCGCTCAATCAAGTAGATTCTGAATTCTCGGCAGAGGCGCGAGCCAAGGAAATCAACGGTCGCTGCCTGGTTTCGGTGACCGTGGGTGTAAATGGCCTTCCACAGGAGCTCAAGTTGGTCCGCTGCACCGATCCGGCTTTTGAAAAAAGCAGTTTGAGCGCGGCATCGAAATACCGCTTCAAAGCAGCGACAACCCAAGAAGGCAATCCTGTCTCATACACGCTTGCTGTCGAAATCAACTATCGATTGAACAACAGCAATAATCCGATTCCTATGCCGGTTCGCTGGGAATTCAGTTCTCCTCCGGAGATTACCACAACAGATCCTGGCACAGACGGCGTCTATCCGCTCACCAGGCAATCCGTACCACCCGTTATAACCAGGTATGTCGATTCGGGGTACGGAAACGCGGCGTTCTTATCCCCCAAGGGCAACGGCGCGTGCGATATCGTGCTCACCATCAGCGCCAAGGGGAAAGCCACCGATCCAAAGGTGACGCATTGCGAACGCCCGAACCTGGAGAAACCTGCTGTCGCGTCGCTGCTCAACTCCAAGTACACGCCCGGCAGCGTGAATGGAGCCGCAGTGCCGATGCGCGTCTCTATCCATCTCGAATATGGCGACGATACGCCCAAGTAGTCGCGTGCTTCGCGCACGGTTGACCTTGCTTCGGAGCGCCCGGATCCGGGCCTGAAGGCCCTGGTCATTGGCTCATCTTTCAGGGGGCTGAACAGGCTACGGAAAAAGGCATGGATTTGATACTGACTCCAGAAAAGCGTCCCTCACGGGCTAAAGCCCGCGTTGATTCCAAGCTGCTTTCGACACGACTGAAGTCGTGCCCTGACACTTCGTGCCATACCGAATGAGTTTTTCCGCAACGTGTGAAGCCCCCTGCTCCCTCCGAGCCAGGTTCTTCGCAAACTGCGAGTCCTCCTGCATTCTCCGGAATCGTCGCGCTGCAACTGTAGTGGAAAGTAACCTCTGATCAAGTTCTATTCCACGCCGAGCATTCCCTCAGGGGCTGAAGCCCCGGCTGAGTTTGCAGGCTTTATGTACGGGCTAAAGCCCGTACCCTTCAAAGCATCAACTTGTTCAGAGGTTTCCTAAGCAGAGGTCTTGTCTCCGCGCTTGTCTCACTTTGTGGCCCGCTCTCATTCGGCACAGCGCGCGGCCGGAATCCAGTCTTCATGCGCATCTCATCGCACTAACCCCTCTGCCCAGAGCACTTGCGACGACCGCCGTGAGCGCTGGCACGCAAGAAACTCTCGCAATCACGAGCGTTTTTCGATATATTAGAAGCTTCAGCATAGTCCCAGACACGGCCGGGCCTGTTCCGATAGGCCTTCAAGAAGGATGGGGCGATTTCCGTTGAACGGAATCGCGCGGCGCGAGTGTCCTTCAGCAAGAAATTGCATTCTGCACGGAAAAATCTTCATCAAAAGGGATGCCATGCATACTTCGGATTGTTGTATCCGCACACCACAGACCCAGGGGCTTTATGACCCGCGGAACGAGCACGATGCCTGTGGCATAGGGTTCGTCGCCAGTATTCGCGGGGAAAAGAGCCACGACATTATCCGCAAAGGCCTGGAGGTGCTCATCAACCTCACCCACCGCGGTGCGGCGGGGTGCGATCCGGAGACCGGCGACGGCGCGGGCATTCTGATTCAGATTCCGCACGTTTTCTTTGCGAGCGAGTGCGGTGAATTGGGAATGCAGTTGCCCGAGCCGGGCGCCTATGGCGTGGCCATGGTTTTTCTGCCCGTGGACAAGCACTGCCGCCTGCAGTGCGAAGGCGTTTTCGAGCGCATCGCACAGGAAGAAGGCCTGACGGTAATCGGCTGGCGCGACACGCCATTGAACGGCATGGCCATTGGCCGCGAGGCGCGCGCTTCGCAGCCTTATATCGAGCAGTTGTTCCTGGGCAAGCCCGATGAACTGGAGCTGGACGAAGACGGCTTTGAGCGCCTCCTTTACCGCGTTCGCCGCCGCACGGAAAACGAGATTGCGGATTCGGAGATCGAGGGCAAGGAGTTCTTTTTCGTTCCGTCGCTTTCCTGCCGCACCATTGTTTACAAGGGCCTGATGCTCGCGCCGCAGATTGAGAAGTTCTACTTCGAGCTGGCCAATCCGCTGGTCACCAGCGCGCTTTGCCTGGTTCATCAGCGCTTCTCCACCAACACCTTCCCGAGCTGGAAGCTGGCGCACCCTTATCGCTACCTGGCCCACAACGGCGAGATCAACACCATCCGCGGCAACGTGAACTGGATGAACGCGCGCCAGTCGATACTGGAAAGCCCGCTGTACGGCGACAAGATCAAGGATCTTTATCCGGTCATCGTGCCCGGCGGCAGCGACTCGGCCTCGCTGGACAACGCTGTCGAATTCCTTTTCCAGTCAGGCCGTTCCCTGCCCCATGTGATGGCCATGATGATTCCCGAGGCCTGGTCCGGCAACCCCGACATGGACGAGGAGAAGCGCGCTTTCTACGAGTACCACGCCTCGCTGATGGAGCCCTGGGACGGACCAGCGGCTATCGCCTTCAGCGACGGCCGCGTCATCGGCGCCACGCTGGACCGCAACGGCCTGCGCCCCGGCCGCTATATCGTCACCAAGGACGATCTGGTGGTGCTGGCTTCCGAAGCCGGCGTAATCGACGTACCCGCCAAGGACATTCGCATCAAGGGCCGTCTGCAACCCGGCCGCATGTTCCTGGTCGATACCGTCCAGAAGCGCATCGTCTCCGATGCCGAAATCAAGAAGCAGCTTTCGAGCCGCGAGCCTTATGCCGTCTGGCTCAAGGAGCAGCAGGTCACGCTCGATCAGTTGCCCGAGCCGCCGCGGGTCATCGTGTCGGACCCCGAGACACTGCTACGCCGCCAGCGCGCTTATGGCTACAGCGAAGAAGACATCAAGGTTCTGCTTGGGCCGATGGGCGCAACAGGCGCGGAGCCGACCGGCTCCATGGGCAACGACGTGCCGCTGGCCTGCCTCTCCGACCATCCGCAGCCGCTCTTCAATTACTTCAAGCAGCTCTTCGCGCAGGTGACCAATCCGCCCATCGATCCCATCCGCGAAGAGTTGGTGATGTCGCTGATCAGCTACATCGGCACGGAGCGCAACATTCTGGGCGAAACGCCGGAGAACTGCCACACGCTCAAGCTGCCGCATCCCATCCTGACCAATCACGATCTGGAAAAGCTGCGCCGCGTCTCCTCCGGCGAACTGCTGGCCACCACTCTGCCAACCTTGTTCCGCGCCGCCGACGGCGAGGCCGGCCTGCGCCATGCGCTGGAAGATCTGAGCCTACGCGCCGCGCACGCCGTGACCAGCGGCTACACGCTGCTGATTCTTTCCGACCGTGGCGTGGATGCCACCTATGCGCCCATCCCCAGCCTTCTGGCCATGGCCGCCGTCCATAACCGCCTGGTGAAGGAAAAGACCCGCACCCAGGTCGCTCTGATTATCGAGAGCGGAGAGCCGCGCGAGGTGATGCATTTTGCCCTGCTCATCGGTTACGGCGCCAGCGCCATCAATCCCTATCTGGCCATCGAGACGCTGCACGACATGAAGCGGCGCGGCCTTCTGCCCCACAACGTCACCGCCAACCATGCGGAGAAGAACTTCATCAAGGCCATCAACAAGGGCCTGCTTAAGACCTTCTCGAAGATGGGCATCAGCACCCTGCAAAGTTATCGCGGCGCGCAGATATTCGAGGCCGTAGGCCTGAACCAGTCCCTGGTCGAGAAATATTTCCCAGACACGGCTTCGCGCATCGATGGCGTGGGTCTGGACGTGCTGGCTCGCGAGGCGCAAACGAAGCACGCTTACGCCTTCCAGCCGCTGACTGAATCGGAATCGGAACTGGCCATTGGCGGCCAGTATCAGTTTCGAGAGGACGGCGAATATCACCTGGTCAATCCGGAGACCATCAGCAAACTACAGCACGCTGTGCGGCAGAACAATCCGGCCCTTTTCCAGGAATACTCCGATCTGCTGGATGATCAGAATCGACATCTGTGCACCCTGCGCGGGCTGCTCAAGCTCAAGTACTCCAGCAAGCCTGTGCCGCTCGACGAAGTGGAACCGGCCAGCGAGATCGTCAAGCGCTTCACCACCGGCGCCATGAGCTTCGGCTCCATCAGCAAGGAGGCGCACGAAACCCTCGCCATCGCAATGAACCGGCTGGGCGGCATGTCCAACACCGGCGAAGGCGGCGAGGACGAAGAGCGCTTCAAGCCCGACGCCAACGGCGACTCGCGCCGCAGCGCCGTCAAACAGGTGGCCAGCGGCCGCTTTGGCGTGACGACCGACTATCTGGTCAACGCCGACGAAATTCAGATCAAGATGGCGCAAGGCGCAAAGCCTGGTGAGGGCGGACAGTTGCCCGGCCACAAGGTGGATGCGATCATCGCCAAGACCCGCCGCTCGATTCCCGGTGTGACCCTGGTTTCTCCGCCGCCGCATCACGACATTTACTCGATCGAGGATCTGGCGCAGCTGATCTACGACCTGAAGAATGTCAATCCCAAGGCCCGCATCGCCGTCAAGCTGGTTTCCGAGGCCGGCGTGGGAACGGTTGCCGCGGGCGTTTCCAAGGCGCACGCCGACGTAGTGCTCATCTCCGGCGACAACGGCGGCACGGGCGCCGCGCCGCTCAGCGCTATCAAGCACGCGGGGCTGCCCTGGGAACTTGGCCTGGCTGAAACTCAGCAGGTGCTGCTGCTCAACGATCTCCGCGGCCGCATCAAGGTGCAGACCGACGGCAAACTCCAGACTGGCCGCGACGTTGTCATTGCAGCCCTGATGGGCGCCGAGGAGTTTGGTTTTGCCACCATGCCCCTGGTTTCCATGGGCTGCGTCATGATGCGCAAGTGCCACCTGAACACCTGTTCGGTGGGCATCGCCACCCAGGACCCGGTCTTGCGCGCGCGCTTCCAGGGCAAGCCGGAACACGTGGTCAACTTCTTCTTCTTCATCGCCGAACAGGCCCGCCAGTACATGGCGAAGCTGGGCTTCCGCACTGTCGATGAGATGGTCGGCCGCGTGGACAAGATCGACGCAGCTCTGGCCGACGAGCACTGGAAGGCCAAGGGCATTGATCTCTCGTCGATTCTCTACGCGCCGACGGTGCCTTCGCGCGTGGCGCGCCGCAAGGTTCGCGAACAGGAACACGGCCTGGAAAAAGCGCTCGATCACGCGCTCATCAAGAAGGCCGCGCCGGCGCTCGAATCGAAAACGCCGGTGACCGGTACCTTTGCCATTCGCAATGTGCACCGCACCGTGGGCGCCATGCTGGGCGGCGAAATCGCTTCCCGGTATGGATCGGCCGGATTGCCGGATGAGACCATCCACTTCAAATTCAACGGCTCGGCTGGCCAGAGCTTTGGCGCATTCGTTCCGAACGGCGTGACGCTCGAGCTGGAAGGCGACTCCAACGATTATCTGGGCAAGGGGCTCTCAGGCGGGCGCATCATCGCCTATCCACCCAAGACCTCGACCTTCCTGCCCGAGGAAAGCATCTTGGTGGGCAACGTCGTGCTATACGGCGCAACCAGCGGCGAGGCTTTCCTGAACGGCGTCGCAGGCGAGCGCTTCGCGGTCCGCAACTCCGGCGCCACCGCGGTCATCGAGGGCGTCGGCGATCACTGCTGCGAGTACATGACCAACGGCACGGTCGTCGTAATCGGCCCGACCGGCCGCAACTTTGCAGCCGGCATGAACGGCGGACGAGCCTTTGTTCTCGACGAACAGGGCGACTTCTCTACAAGCCGCTGCAACACGGCCAGCGTCGATCTGGAGCCTCTGGTTTCCGATGAGGACGTCGCTGAGGTTCGTGGTTTGCTCACGCGCCACCGCGACCTGACCGGCAGCCCGCGCGCCACTTGGATTTTGGAACACTGGGCCGAGGCGCAGCCGCTCTTCATCAAAGTTTTTCCGCACGAGTACAAGCGCGTCCTCGGCATTCCACGCGTCGATGCGATCTATGTTTCCCCCATTCATCCGTCGCCCGTGATGGCGGCAACCGAGGTGCAGCATGGGTAAGGTGACAGGATTCCTGGAAATTGAGCGCGAACAACCCTCCCGCCGCAAGGTCGAAGATCGGCTTCAGGACTGGCAGGAGGTCTATGAGCCTTTCACTGAGGAAAAGCAGCGCGAACAGGCCGCCCGCTGCATGGATTGCGGCGTTCCCTTCTGCCATAGCAACTGTCCGATCCACAACCTGATTCCGGACTGGAACGATCTGGCGTATAACAGCCGCTGGGAATCGGCCATCCGCCGCCTGCACGCCACCAATAATTTCCCCGAGATCACCGGCCGCATCTGCCCGGCGATCTGCGAGTCGGGCTGCGTGCTGGGAATCAGCCAGCAGGCCGTTTCCATCAAGCTCATGGAGCGCAGCATTGTCGATCGCGCCTGGGACGAGGGCTGGATTCATCCCGAGCCGCCTGAGCACAACACGGGCAAGCGCGTCGCCGTCGTCGGTAGCGGGCCAGCCGGCTTGGCGGCCGCTCAGCAGTTGCGTCGCGCCGGCCACTCGGTCACCGTCTACGAGAAAAACGACCGCATCGGCGGCCTGATGCGCTACGGCATTCCCAACTTCAAACTCGAAAAGCACATTATCGATCGCCGCCTGCAGCAGATGCGGGACGAGGGCGTGACCTTCCTGACCAACGCTCATGTGGGCGCCAATATACCGATCGAAGCCCTCACCAAGCACTATGACGCCATTCTGCTTTGCGGCGGCTCCGAGCAGCCTCGCGATCTCAAGATTCCTGGGCGCGAGCTGAAGGGCATTCACTTCGCTCTCGATTTTCTGCCCCAGCAGAACCACCGCTGCGAGGGCGACACAATTGATCCCTCCGTCGCCATCAGCGCCGAGGGCAAGCGCGTCATCATCATCGGCGGCGGCGACACCGGCGCTGACTGCCTGGGCACCTGCCTCCGCCAGGGCGCCAAAAGCGTTCATCAGTTTGAGATCATGCCTCAGCCGCCAGCCCAGCGCGCGGCCTCCACTCCTTGGCCAATGTGGCCCCTGCAACTACGCACCGAAACCTCCCACGAGGAAGGCGGCACGCGCGTCTGGGGCATCAACAGCGTCAACTTCGTCGGAGATGAAAACGACTGCGTCAAGCAGGTGAACACAGTCCGCGTCGGAGCGCCGCCGAAGTTCGAACCCGTCCCTGGCTCCGAGGCCACGCTCGATGTCGATCTGGTGCTGATCGCCATGGGCTTTCTCGGACCGGTCCGCTCGGGCATGCTTGAGCAGTTCGGCGTGGCTCTGGACAAGCGTGGCAACGTGGCCACCAACGAGAACTATCAGAGCTCGGTCGAACATATCTTTGCCGCCGGCGATATGCGCCGCGGCCAGTCGCTGGTCGTGTGGGCCATCCATGAAGGCCGCAAGGCCGCCGCGGCTGTTGACCGCTATCTGGCCAAGATAGCCGAGACCGCGCCGCAACCTCATCACTAGGCCCCAGACAGCTTGAAGTCGTACCAACGATGGGTGCCCCACATCTCGATTTTGAGATGTGGGAAAGCACGAACTCGATGAAACTTCTTCATCCGGTCAGAGTCCTAGAGCGAAATCACAATTCAGCGTGAAGACAGCGAAGGCGAAGCCCATAGGCTTCGCCTTTGTCGTTTGAGCTGCGGTTGAAGCTACCTCACCAGCGGCACCCGCAGATCGCGTCCCGTCATCTCCTTGGGCAACTCCAGGTTGAGAATCTTCAGCAAGGTGGGCGAGATGTCGCGCAGCGAGCCGTCCGTGCGCAGCCGGTAGCGGGGAGCCTCTTCAGCCACATAGAGGAGCGGCACGGGGTTGGTGGTGTGCGCCGTCTGCGGGCCACCTGTCACCGCGTCCACCATCTGCTCGGCGTTGCCGTGGTCGGCAGTGATCAGCCAGCTTCCGTTCTTTTCCCTGATGGCTTTGTAGACGCGAGCCAACTGTGCGTCAATGGCCTCGATGGCCCTGATGGTCGGCTCCAGCTTGCCGGAGTGGCCCACCATGTCCGCGTTGGCAAAGTTCGAGACAATGAGGTCGAAGGTGTTGCCGTTGATGGCCTTCACGATGGCGTCGGCGATGGCCTCGGCCTTCATCTCCGGCGCCAGATCATACGTAGCCACCTTCAGCGAGGGAATCAGCATGCGCTCTTCGCCGGGGAAGGGCGTTTCGATGCCGCCATTGAAGAAGTACGTTACGTGGGCGAACTTCTCGGTCTCGGCCACGCGCAAATTGCGCATGTGATGCTGGGCCAGCACGTTGGCCAGGATGTTATCCAACGACTCCGGCGGCATGATGACCGGCAGCTCATAAAGCCCGTCGTACTGCGTCATGCACAAATAGGTGAGATTCTTCGGGATTTCCGTACGGGGAATGGTGGAGTCGAGCGATTCCCAGCCGTCCAGGTCGCGGCCGCCATGCTTGTTCAGGCCGCTCTCGCGCGTCAGCACGCGGGTAATCTCGCGAGCGCGGTCGGCGCGGAAGTTGAAGTTGATGCAAACGTCCTCGTCGCGGATCTGGCCCAGAGGCTTGCCCGCGGCATCGGTCAGCACAAAAGGAACCAGGAACTCGTCGGTCGTGCCGTTGTTGTAACACTCCTTGACGTGCGAAACTGCATCGCGGTATGCGCCGCCCTCGGCCTTGCCGTTGACCATGGCGTCGAAGGCCTTGCGCTCACGCTCCCAGCGCTTGTCGCGGTCCATGGCGTAGTAGCGCCCGCTCACGGTTGCCACTTTACCCACGCCGTACTCGCGCATCTTCTGTTCGAGCTGGGCGATGTATCCGGCGCCGGAATCCGGCGCAGTGTCGCGGCCGTCCATGAATGCGTGAACGAAGACCCGCTGCAGACCGTACTCGCGCGCCGTGCGCAGCAGAGCGTAGAGGTGCTCCTGCTGGGAGTGCACGCCGCCGTCGGAAAGCAGACCGAAAAGATGGAGCTGCCGTCCGCCCTCGCGCGCCTGCACCATCGCCTTGGCGATTGTCGGGTCCTTCTGGAAGTTGCCCGCGGCGATGGCTGCGTCGATGCGCGTGATGTCCATCTGCACGATGCGGCCGGCGCCGATGTTCATGTGGCCCACTTCGCTGTTGCCCATCTGCCCATCGGGCAGGCCCACAAAGTGATCCGAGGCCTGGATCAGCGAATTGGGATATTCGCGCAGGAGCTTGTCATAGGTAGGCTTCCTGGCCAGAGCGATGGCGTTGTTGGCGGTTTCAGCACGATAGCCCCATCCATCGAGGATGGTCAGTACGAGGGGACGCTTGGTAATGGACAAAGAAATGCACCTCATTTTCGATCGAAATCTTCTTCTCTAGGATAACCTGCCGGGGGTGACCTCCCGTCTTTGCCCACCACGACGCTGTCATCGTGAGCAGAGAGCCGCGGAAGTTGAAATGAGTCACTAAAAAACAAAGGGAGGAAGCCATGGCTTCCTCCCTTCTCAGATCAAATGCCGCACGCGGTTAGTCGTTGTAGTTGAGGCTCTCCATGCCCAGGTAAACCGCGCCGCCGCCCAGCTCTTCTTCGATGCGAAGCAACTGGTTGTACTTGGAGATGCGGTCGGTGCGGCTGGCCGAGCCGGTCTTGATCTGGCCCACGCCGGTGGCGACGGCCAGATCGGCGATGAAGGTGTCCTCGGATTCGCCCGAACGATGGCTGATGACCGAAGTGTAGCCATAGCGGCGGCCCAGGTCGATCGCTTCCAGCGCTTCGGTAACGGTGCCAATCTGGTTGACCTTGATGAGAATGGAGTTGGCCACGCCCTCTTCAATGCCGCGCTGGATGCGCTTGGTGTTGGTGACGAACAGATCGTCGCCCACCAACTGGATGCGGCTGCCCAGTTTGTCGGTCAGCAGCTTCCAGCCGGCCCAATCGTCCTCGGCCAAGCCGTCCTCGATTGAGACGATGGGATACTGGCGAGTCCAGTTGTCGTAGAAGGCTACCATCTCCTCGCTCGAAAGTTCGCGTTTGTCGCTCTTCTTGAAGATGTACTTGCCCTTGTCCGCATCGTAAAACTCACTCGATGCCGGATCGAGAGCAATCGAGATCTGCTCGCCAGGCTTGTAGCCGGCCGCCTCGATCGCTTCGATGATGAGTTCCACCGCTTCGGCGTTGGACTTGAGCGAAGGCGCAAAGCCGCCCTCATCGCCCACGGCGGTGTTATAGCCCTTCTTCTTGAGCACGCTCTTGAGGGTATGGAAGGTCTCCGAGGCCCAGCGCAGCGCTTCAGAGAAGCTCTCGGCGCCGACCGGCATAATCATGAATTCCTGAAAGTCCACATTGCTGTCGGCGTGGGCTCCGCCGTTCAGCACGTTCAGCATCGGCGTCGGCAGAACAGAAGCGTTGACGCCGCCCAGATAGCGGTAGAGCGGAACTTCCAGTGTCTGCGCCACGGCGCGCGTAGCGGCCATGGAAACTGCCAGAATGGCGTTCGCGCCCAGCTTGCCCTTGTTCGGCGTGCCGTCGAGAGCGATCATGGTCTGGTCCAGCAGCCTCTGGTTGGCCGCGTCCATGCCCTCCAGTTCGGGTGCTATGACGGTCTCCACGTTGGCCACGGCCTGCAGCACGCCCTTGCCCAGATAGTGGCTTTTGTCGCCGTCGCGCAGTTCCACGGCCTCATGCTCGCCGGTGGAAGCGCCCGAGGGCACGATTGCGCGGCCCAGTGCGCCGCTCTCCAGGATGACGTCCGCTTCCACGGTCGGATTGCCGCGCGAGTCCAGAACCTCGCGGGCGCGGATGGAAACAATCTCAGTCATATCGGTCCTCACAATGTGATGCTGTAGCCGGTCATTCAGTTGCGGACGGCCATCCACGGCAAGAGTCTCTCCAGAGGCGCTTTGAATCGTGTTCAGAAGCTCATGCACGCTCGCAATTCCTCTCCGTCCAACGCCACAAAAAGTGATATCGTCCCGTACGGATTCTAGCAAATCGAGCCGCCGGAAAACGCGCAATTATTGCCCCAAGGCCGAAATCACGGCCCACCATCCGGTGGATGCCTGCGCGAGTTGCCTTTGTTGATTCGTGCCACACAGGGCACTTACCGAGCCCTCCGGTCTGCCGCCAACTGCCTATGTGCGCTAGCCTTAAAGTGGATGGAGTGTGCGTACCCCTTGCACGGATCGGATCTGTGCGCGCAACTCTTTCTTCCCCGGCGGGTTTGAACTCACTGCAATATCTTCGCCCGCGCAGGAAAAAAGGAGACTTGGATGAAACGGCCTATTCTTGTGTGCGCCCTGTTGTTGACGGTTACTGCCGCTCTGGGAGCGCAGGAGGCAAGCCAATCCAACCCCTATGAGGGGACTTCGACGCCCCCGCCGGACGACACCATCACAATCTCCACCACGCCCCAGGCCAAGCCGCCGGCCGGACAGCCAGCCGTGCCTGCGCAAGATCAGGCGCTGCCGCAAGACCAGACCCAGCCCCAGGCTCCGTCCCAGCCCGCAGCGGCCAGACCCGCGGTGAACTCTGCCGATCCGGACGGTGGAATTGTCGCGGTCGAGCAGAACGCTCCGGCGCCGGAACAGCCAAGATTGAAAGCGCGCCGATACGCCGCCGATACGGACGGCGATATTGTGCATCCGCAGCCGCCGCGTCCCGGCGAGCTGGAAGAAGGCACTACAATCCGCGTCGAGTTGCTGGATCGGCTTTCGACCGTAAGCACCGATAGGGGCGAAGCCTTCCACAGCCGCGTAAATGCGGATGTGTTGCAGGGCGACAACGTGCTGATTCCCGCCGGGACAGAGATCAACGGCCGGGTGATCGAGGTTTCCAGCGGCCATCCGGGCGGTCGCGGCTCCATGCGTCTGCGGCCGGAGACTATGATTCTGCCCAATGGCGCGCGCTATCAACTGCATGCCGATCTCAGCGCAGCCAGGGGCTCCAGAACCAGAATCGGAAGCGAAGGAGCCGTTCTGCCTGACTCGCGCCTGAAACGCGACGGCATCGAGTATGGCGGAGCCGTGGGAGCCGGCGCAACGACTGGCGCCATCGTGGGTGGACCAGTGGGCGCGTTGACCGGCGGTCTGATAGGAGCGGGAGTGGTCACCGCTCACCTGCTGGTCAGCCATCCTCAAGCCACGCTCGAGCCTGGCACCACTCTGGAGTTCACCCTCTCCGAACCGCTGCAAATCACTCCAGCCGGCGCCAGCGAGAACTGAGGCTCGCCAAAGGCTGGGCTATTGACCTTCGAGCGCTCAACTACTATTTGCCACTGTTTGCCATCACTTGGCGAATCGGTTCGTTGTCGGCAAAGATGCGCCACTCATCCAACAATCCATCTTTCGCGCAGGCGCGCACCGCCAGCGGCGTCTGCCAGCGGTTTTCGGGATGCAGTTGGCCGTCGCGCGTGTACGTTCCTCGCGCCATGCCCAGCATGACTACGGCCGGACCGCTGGAGATGGTTTCTTCGACGGTCACCTCGTAGTCGGGAACCATGCGAAAATACCCCACCCAGGCGGAGCGCAGGTTCTCCCGGCCCTCCAACCGGTTGCCGAGCCCGTCGATCATGCAATGGCCAGGCGTCATCTGTGCGACTAGAGCTTCCGGGTCGTGCCGGTTAATGGCGTTGACAAAGGCGTGGGCCACCGCTTCCGGCGATTTCGCTTCCATCTCGTCCTCCTGGCACCATTTTAAGCACGGGGTTCCAGAAGAAGGGAACCTCCGCCCCTTCCGCCCCGTATCCTCTTCCGAGCGCCCTCCTACGGCGTCAAACGCCATGCAGACCTTTTCCGACACTCTCGGCCAAGTCTTTCGCGCCATCATGGCCAACAAGCTCCGCACCTTCCTGACCATGTTCGGAATTGCCTGGGGCGTGGGCTCGCTGCTGGTGCTGGTTGGCCTGGGCGAGGGCTTCCGCTCCGGCCAGCACAAGGAGTTCGCTTCGCTGGGCAACAACCTGGTGATGATGTTCAACGGCACCATTCCCGCGCTCGCAAACCAGCACACGGGAATGCGTCCCTACCAGCTCACGCTGGGCGACGAGGCGGCGTTGCGGCAACTGCCGGAGCTGCACGCCGTGACCGATGAGCTTACCCGCTCGGACCTGTACGAAGTGAGCCAGTGGAGCAACACCTCCGGCCATGCAACGGGAACCGAGCCCAACTACACTGTCGTGCGCTTCATTCCCATGGCCCAGGGACGATTTCTCAACGACGCCGACCTGCACGAATCCCGCCGCGTGGCGGTTCTGGGACAGAAGACCGCCGCTTTGCTCTTCCCCGGCCATCCCCTGCTGGGCGAAGTCATCACCATCAACGGAACAGCCTTCACCGTCATCGGCCAGGCGGACAAGATCGGCCGCGGCAACAACACTTACGACGATCAGAAGATCTACATTCCCATCAGCACCATGCAGGAGCTTTTTCCACTCAGGGGCAACAACATTCCCCAGGACGCGCTGACCTCGATTCAATACCAGCCGGTGAAGAAGGGCGACGCGACGGCCGCGGTGGCCGCCGTCCATCGTGTCATCGCCGACCGGCATGGCTTCGACCCCTCGCTCAAGGATGCCTTCGAGGAGTGGGACACCATCAAGGAAGAGAGAATGGTGGGCGCCATCTTCTCCGCCATGGACATCTTCCTGGGCGGTGTGGGCATCGTAACGCTGGGTTTGGGTGCGGTTGGCATCATCAACATCATGCTGGTTTCTGTGACCGAACGGACGCGCGAAATTGGCCTCCTGAAGGCGCTCGGAGCCACCAAAAAGACCATCTTGGCGCAGTTCTTCTGGGAGGGCCTGCTGCTGACCGGCATCAGCGGGTTGATTGGCATCGGGCTCTCAGCTCTGCTGATGTGGGTGCTGCAAGCATTGTTAACGGACAAGTTGCCAGGCTGGGACCCGCCCAGAGTGGTTCCCTGGTCGGCCGCACTGGCCCTGGGATCGCTGGTTCTCTGCGGCGTGGCTGCCGGCCTCTACCCGGCCAGCAAGGCCGCGCAGATGGACCCCATCGAGGCGCTGCGGCAGGAGTGAGAAGCAGCTATCAGCTGACAGCAGACAGCCAACAGTTGAAGGCCAAAAGCTGTTCGCTGACAAAAAGCTAGCTGGTAGCTGTTAGCTGTTGGCTGGAGGCTGAATCATGTTCAAGGACATTCTCGGTCAGGCCTGGGAAGCGATGCTTTTTAACCGCCGCCGCACGGCCATCACCATGATCGGCATGGCCTGGGGCATCGCCACGGTGGTGCTGCTACTGGCCTATGGTGCGGGCTTCAGCCGGGCCCTGGAGACCATCTTCGCCGAATGGGGCACCAACACCATTGGTATCTTTCCCGGCCGCACCAGCGAACAGGCGGGCGGCGACAAGGCTGGCGTGAAGGTACGCCTGACCTTGGACGACGTGGACCGCGTCTCCGCGAGCGTTCCCGGCATCTCGCATATCTCTCCTGTTGGATGGAAGGAAGTCACGGTGCAGAACGATATGCACTCCTATACATGGGAGGTCGATGGCGTCCGCCCCGCTTTTCAGGAGATTTTGAAGCTGGAGCCCGACCAGGGCCGCTTTTTCACTGGGGCCGAGGAGCAGCAGCGCGCTCATGTCTGCGTCATCGGATCGGAGGCCAAGACCAAGCTCTTCTCGGGAGCCTGGGCGCTGGGCGAAACCATTCGTCTGAATGGCGTCCTCTTCACCGTTGTCGGCGTGCTCCACCCCAAAATGGAGGAGGGCGATAACAACAACATCAACCGCATCATCTACGTGCCTTTCAGCACCATGAGCGACCTGAAGGACACGATGTATATCGACGGCATCTGGTTCAGCTATCGCGGCAATAATGAATTGGCGGAGAAGAGCGTGCGCGAAACGCTGGGCGCGGCGCACCACTTCCGTCCCTCCGACCATAACGCCATCTACGTCGCCAACCTGATGACCCAGCTCAAGCAGTTCCGCATGCTGTCAATTGCGCTGCAGATTCTGCTCTCGCTGGTGGGAGCGCTCACGCTGGGCATCGCCGGCGTCGGCCTGATGAACATCATGCTGGTCAGCGTGCAGCAGCGCACCCGCGAAATCGGCATTGAGAAAGCGCTGGGAGCGCGCAAGAGTCACATCCTTACGCAGTTTCTGGCCGAAGCCTTTGCCATCACAGGCGTCGGAGGACTGTGCGGCATCACGCTGGCCTATCTGGTTTCTCTCGTCGTGGGACGCATTCCGTTTTACAGCGCGCTGGCGAAAAACGCCGAGAGGGGAGACATTTATCTGCTCATCTCGCCAACCACAGTGATTGTGGCCACGGCGATTCTCGCCGTCACCGGCCTGGTCAGCGGCATGATTCCCGCCATCCGCGCCGCCAACCTCGACCCCATCGAGGCGCTGCGGTACGAGTGACAAATTCAGGTCTGCAAATGGCCTGTTTTTCAATGACTCGTAAGCATGAACAAGCTCATGAGACCGATTGGCGTGACAACTGAAGAAGCCGCGTGGAAGATAAAGGCACGATCACACATTCTTCTCGCTTACTTTGTCATGGCGTATGCCATCACATGGAGCATCGGAGGACTTCGCATCTTTGCGCCGGGCCTGTTCAGAGCCTTTAGTCGTTGGCCTGCGCTGACCAACCCGCTCTTTTACCTGGCAGTGTATGCACCCGCCCTGTCGGCGCTCCTGCTGACTGCCGTCCTTGGCGGCCGCGCGGCAATGCGAAAGCTGTTCGAGCGCTTTCTTCCCCAACGGGCCGCCATTCTGTGGTCTCTCTTCATTCTCATCGCTTATCCGTTGGCCGGGATCGCTGCCGGTGAGATAACCATGCTGTTTGGCGGCCCTCCGTTGCGATTTCCAAATTGGCTGCACTTTTATTCGTCCTTGCTTCCCGCGCTCTTCGTAGACCCCGGGCCTTTGGGAGAAGAACTGGGTTGGCGCGGCTTCGCCCTTCCCCGGATGCTCAAGCGCTGGCCACCCATGACGGCAAGCCTGACGTTGGGACTGATCTGGGGCCTCTGGCATTTGCCGGCGTTTTTCATTGCCGGGCTTCCCCAAATCCGTCTAGCGCTGCCCGCGCTGCTACTAGCCACCATCTCTGTATCAGTGATCGATACATGGATTTTTCTGCGCAGCAACGGCAGTCTGCTGCCCATGATCCTGGTGCATCTCATGACCAACCATTGTTTGAAGATGCTGGGTGTTTCTTTTGGCGTATCGGTAGCCGTGGGCGTTGTCTGTGCTGCGGCAATCGTACTCAGCGGCGGTTTGCGTGCAACATCCCCGGAGCGTGTGAAGCCGACTGCATCTGCTGCGGACCCTTTCTGAGGCATTCTGCGAGAATTGGACGACGATAGGCTTCTTAAACTGGCGGCAGCGCATTCACCACCGGCACGCCAGCGGGCGGCGTAAATTGAAATGTCTCTGCCGGAATTGCCACGTTGGGCTGTTCGCCTGCGAAGATGAATCGGGTAAGTGCGCCGTCGGTTTCGTCGATTTCAATGCCTGTGATTGCGCCGTCGGCGGTCACGGTCAGCATGATCCTGCTGACACGCTTTTCCTGGCCTTTGGGCTGGCCAGACAGCGTGAAACAGCCGTTGGCGGCCGACGCCAGCCTCAGGTTGTTCAATTCCCTTTCCAGCTCCGTGTGGCCAAGCAGAAAACGCAGCGGCGATCGCAGGTCGTCCAGTTCCTTGGCGGGAATGCGCTGGACCTGGGAATCGCCCCTGGAGTAGAACCACGCATACTTTCCGTCGATCAAAAAGATCTTGCCCGCAGGCTGACTGTACTGCCACTTCATGCGGCCCGGCTTCACGAGCAGCATCGTCCCGCTCTCGGTGCGTCTGAGGCCCAGGCCCTCGTAGCTCTCGCTGAATCCCGCCCGCAGCGAGCGCAACTGGTTGTAATGCCGGTCGACGCGCTGCGCCATGTCATGAGCCGATAGCTGCCCCGAGGGCGTATGCACCTGAGCATGAAGGCTCGCCGCGAACAGCGCTGCGGCCAGAATGCAGCCCCAGCCTATCAATCGCTTACCCTGGTTCATTGGCCGACGTTCTGGGTGCAGTTGGTGCCGCCCGCCGGGTCCGACTTGATCGTTCCGAACTCGTCGCTACAGAAGCCGCGATTGCCGGTTTTGCCCACGGTTTCAGGAACAGCCGTGATCTGGTAGCCGGTGATCCGGTCGGTGCCGTTCGTATTCGCCTTGGTGCAGTTGCCAATCGAAAAGATGTAGCCGGACTTGATGCCGGAAGCGAGGTCGGCCTGCAGCAACTGGGCTGCGGCCGGAGTTGGCGCGCCAGACTTCGGATCGCCGCCCAAAGCGGCCAGCGTGCAAGCATAGCCCGTGGACGGGAAGGTGGACTCGTACTGCATCTCCGCCTTCATGATGACCTGCACGGAGTTCATTGCCGAAGTCTCGTTGGCTTGCTTCTTCAAGCCGCCAATGGTGGGAATCGCCATCAGCATGAGGATCAGGATGATGGCGATAACGATCAGCAACTCCATCAGCGTGAAGCCGTTGGCGTGCTTGGCGCGATTGGCGCGCTGTTTGCGGCAGTTCCAGTTCTTGCAATTCATAAGTTTTGAGCGCCCCTTAGAGCCGCTGGAAGACTCCGGCCCATCCGAAAGAATCCTACAACGAACAGACGCTAAAGGGAAATCGGACGCTCACGGCAGCAGACAGCTTACAGCAAGCAGCTAACATTCAGGGCCTTGAAACTGTTAGCTGTTAGCTGTCTGCTGCAAGCTGTTCGCTGCTTTCTCAACACATCAGCCCGGCGCGTCTCAGCTTCACCCCATCCAGGCGGCCCAGCAGGGTCACCGCGATACGCTCGGGAACCAGCAGGCGCTGGGCCATCGCCTGCACCTGACCCGCGTCCACTTCGCTGATGCGGGCAATGATCTCTTCCGGCGAAAAGAATCTGTGGAAGTACATCTCCTGATGCGCCAGGTTGGCCATGCGCGAGTTCGAGCTCTCCAGGCCCAGCAGAATATTCCCCTTGACCTGGTTCTTGGCGCGAGTCAGCTCTTCCTCGCCCAGCAGATCCCGCTTCAGCTTGCGAAACTCTTCCAGAATCAGTTCCACCGCCTCCAGCCCTTTGCCCACGGATGTGCCGGCAAAGACGCACAAGGCCCCCGTGTCGCGGTATGGGCTCAGGTCGGAGTAGATCGAGTAGGCCATGCCGCGTTCCTCGCGGATCGTCTGGAAGAGACGCGAACTCATGCCGCCACCCAGCACCGTATTCAAAATGAGCGCAATGTACCGTCCTTCGTCGGTGAGAGGCAGCGCCGGCACACCCAGGCAAATCTGCACCTGCTCCAGGGCTTTCTTGTGCCGCAGGATGATGCGCGCGCTGGCCTCGGGCGCAGGCTGCTCTTTAATCGTCTCCCCGCCGGCCAGGCCCGAGAACTTCTGCGCCACAGCCTCGGCAAAGCGATCGTGGTACAGGTTGCCGGCCGCGGAGAAAACGATATTTCCGCCGTGAAAGCGATCCCCGTGGTAGGCAAACAGGCTCTGCTGGTCCAGCTGCGCCACTGTCTTGGCAGTGCCCAGAATGGGCTTGCCCAAAGGGTGGTCCTTCCAGAATGCCTGGGTAAACAGCTCGTGGACCAGCACTTCCGGGTTGTCCTCGTCGATCTTGATCTCTTCCAGGATTACCTTGCGCTCTCGCTCGATGTCCGTTTCGGCAAAAGTCGGATTCAGCACCATATCCGTCAGAACATCCAGTGCGATGGGCACATGCTCTGCCAGCGACTTGACGTTGAAACAGATCGTCTCCTTGCCGGTAAAGGCGTCCAGGTTCCCGCCGATCGAGTCCATCTCGCGCGCGATCTTCTGCGCGCTACGCGAGTGCGTGCCCTTGAAAACCATGTGTTCCACAAAGTGGGAGATGCCATTGGTCTCCGCAGGTTCGCAGCGGGAGCCTGACTTGATCCACACGCCCATCGCCACCGAACGCATGTACTCCATGCGCTCGGTCAAAACGATCAGGCCGTTCGGCAGTACGGTGCGGCGAATATCTCGCTCAGTCGTCATCGTCATATAGACCTTAAATTGTAGGCCAATGCGTGCCTACACGGCGCGTATCTGCATCTCGGGGGAGGGTTCCGCCGACCGCAGGCCGCGGCAATCTGGCCGCCGGGGCTGCAAGCCAGGGTGAAATGCTCTATTCTGAGCGCAGCCGTGAGCAAAAAAACAAGCCAACCCGTTCATTTGGATGCAACTGGCGCAAGCCAAGCCTCAGAAGAAGGCTCAAATTCTTTGATCAGACCGCTCTTTGGCCTGAATCAGGAGGCTCTGGCGGCGCTGATGGTGAATCTTGGCGAGCCGGGATGGCGCGGGAGCCAGCTGGCGGAAGCCATCTATCATCAGCGCGTTACGAGTTTAAGTGAAATCACTACTTTACCTAAATCACTCCGCCAACGGCTCGCCGCCAAGGGCTGGGAGGTCAGTCGGCCAGAGATCGTCCAGCTCTTCCAGTCGGCTGACGGGACGGAACGATACCTGATCCAGAGCCAGAGCGGCGATGGCCTGACCGTTGAAACCGTCTGGATGCCCGAAGGCGACGACGGCGAAGCGGGCGATGGCAGCGACACGGACACCCCAGATGCCCTGGGTGCCCCATCCTTGCGCCTTCCTTCTGGCGCAAGGGTCGGAGCCCATGAACCCCAACCTCAGCCCATTCACTCGAAGAGGCTACGGCCCGAAGGTCAGTGGCAGCGCGCCACCCTCTGCGTCTCCAGCCAGATTGGCTGCCAGGTCAACTGCCAGTTCTGCCTCACGGCCAGGCTCGGCTTCCAGCGCGACCTGAGCGCGGGCGAAATTGCCGGCCAGGTGCTGGCGGTTTTTGCGCGCCAAGGCGTCGAGGTGGGCCGGGACCGCGTGAACCTGGTCTTCATGGGCATGGGCGAGCCCTTCCTGAACTACGACAACTTCATGGCCGCCGTGCGGCTGCTGGTGCGCGAGGTGGGCCTGAGCCCGCAGCGGATGACGGTCTCTACCGCAGGCATCGTGCCCGGCATCGAGCGCTTTGCCCAGGAGCCGGCCGATCTGCGCCCCAAGCTGGCCATAAGCCTCAACGCGCCCAACGATGCGATTCGCGACCAGCTCATGCCCATCAACCGCAAATGGCCTATCGCCGCTGTGGTGGACACTGTGCGCAAGCTCAAACTCCGCCCCCACGAGCGGATTACCTTTGAATATGTTCTGCTGGGCGGAGTCACAGACCGGCCCGAAGACGCCCGCGAGGTAGCGCGTCTGCTGCGGAAGACTGGATTACCGGTAAAGGTGAACCTGATCGCCTGGAATCCCGGCCCCGGCCTTGACTATTCCCTGCCCCGGCCCGAAGCCGTGGAAGCCTTCCGCCAGACGCTCGTGGACGCCGAGATTCCGGCCTACGTGCGCAAGTCTCGCGGCCGCGACATCTACGCGGCCTGCGGGCAGCTCAAGCGCACTGTGGAGCGGTGAAGCTGAATTCATGGAGTCCCACACTGTCCTCCGCGAAAAAGGAGAGGATGAGACACCCACGGTCTGCGGTAGCCAGAATTGGCCTGTTGCTTCGACACTAGTTGCTAGGCATGGGCAGCGGCTTCACGCTGCCGCAGTCGGAGCCTTTATAGACAGAGGTGAATTCGACCGTCCATTCGACCGGCATCGAGTTCTGTCCTCCCTGCATGGCCCCGGTAAAGTGCATCTTGCCTTTCGTGTGGCTGCTGTCCGACCAGGAAGACTCCATGCTCCCCTTGCCGTTGATTCTTCCGCTGCACACCATGTCGGCGGTCATGGAGTTGGGATTCAGCACGACGTTCTCGATCTTGCAATCGTTTTGATTCTTTGGCATCGCAGTGCCGTACTTGTCGATCATGGCCTGTGTAACGCAGACCTGCGTGGTGTTGGTGCTGCCGCTGAAAGGGGACTTCATTCCGGCGGGCAAGGTTACGCCGGGGGGCAAGGGCGATTGCTGCCAGGTCATGCTGCTGGTCATCTCCCAGAGCCCGGGTTTCCTTGTGGATTGCGCCCAGGCAAACAGCGCCACGGCGAACAGGCAACAGCCCGTCGTGATCCAAAGCCGAGTCTTGTGCATAAAACCTCCTGAGGATTCGCGCAGACTCATGGCTGCGCGCGCCTTCACTCTAGCGCAACAGACAATTCTAAGAAAAGAGGAATCTCAAGCCCGGCGGGCAAGGGCATCGCGGCCCAGGGCCAGCAGAGCATCAGCCACGCGGTCGGTGGCATGGCGGACGAGCTGCCCTTCGCTGGCAAAGTTGCCTGTGATGGTATGCACACCCAACGATTCAACGCGCTCGATGTCGGCAACAATGGGTTGCGCTCCCTGGGCCGCATAGCGGGCCAGCGTGTCCGCGGAGAACGGCTCCGTGTTTACCAGCGCGTAATCGAAGATCGGCGCTCGGGTGTGCTCATAAATGCGCTCAATATGCTGCGAGGCGCTCAGTCCCAGGCTCTCGTTAGCCTGGGTCATCAGGTTGCAAACATAGACGCGCACTCCACGCGCCTTGGCCAGCGCGGAGGGCATGCCCTGCACCAGGAGGTTGGTAATTAGCGACGTATACAGCGAGCCTGGCCCCACCGTAATCAGGTCGGCGCGCTCAATGGCCTCCAGCGTCTCCGGCAGAGGAGCGGCGTCCGGCGGGTCGAGCATCAGCTCTTTGATGTGCTTGTGGCTAGCCGTGATTCTGGTTTCGCCGCGCACCAACGAGCCATCATCCATGCGCGCCACCAACTTTGCGTTGGCCGTGGTCACCGGGTAAATGCGCCCCCGTGTGGCCAGAATCTTCGATGCCTGCTGAATGGCAAGCGCGAAGTCACCGGTAATCTCCGTGAGCGCCGCCACAAAAAGGTTGCCGAAGTTGTGTCCTCTGAGGGACACGCCCCTGTGAAAGCGATGGGCGAAGAGCTGGGTCAGCAGATCCTCCTCTTCGCTGAGCGCCACCATGCAATTGCGCAGGTCGCCGGGAGGCAGCATGTTGAAGTCCTTGCGCAGCCGTCCAGATGAGCCTCCGTCGTCGGTGACCGTAACCACCGCAGCCAGGTCTGCGATCAGGCCAACCTCGGAGGTAGCCTCATTGCAGCCCGTCACATAACGCCGCAATCCGCGCAAAAGGGTTGAAAGGCCGGTACCGCCGCCGATGGCCACCACGCGTAGCGGCCTTGCCAGTACTTCCGCCTCGGCTCCCACCGACGTTCGCCGAAGCTGCTCCAATTTCGATGTATTTGCGGAAGTCACGGAGGGCCCTATGGAACCTCGGGATAGAGCAACTCGGTAAACCGGGGGTCGTCCGCCATGCTCTGGAAGTCGCTATCGGCACGGGCCTGAAGCCGGTTCCTGGGGTTCAGTTCAATTGCCTGGGCCAGGTCTTTCAGGCAGTCTTCGGTACGCCCGATCATCGCTTCCAGAAGAGCCAGCCCATAAAAGGCATAATCCGCCTCGGGATGGTCGGCCAGAATGCGATTGAACTCCTCGCGCGCATCCTCGTAATAGCCGGTGTTCAACTGCGAGATTGCGTAATCGAAGTGCTCCTCGGGCGTCAGGAAAACCAGCTCATGCCTGTCCAGTTGACGCTGGCAGGTGCTGATATACATCTTGCAGCGCTCCAGCAACTCGGCGGGGGCGGTGGGAAGCAGCTTCTCAAACGCCGCAAGCGCTTTATCATACTTGCCATTCTGCATCAGTTGCAGGGCCGACTGGTAATGCTGGAATGCTGCTCCCGCACCCGCAGCAACATGGCTGGCTGGTTTATCTGTCAACGGAGCTTCTTTCTTTCGATCATGCGCCACGGGTCGTGCCTCTTGCCTCATAAGTTTGCCAGCAGCCTGCGAACCTCCGGGAGCGGCCGGGCCGGATCTTCCCCGGCAGAGAACCCGCTTTTGGAAGTTGCGCTGCTCAGGCCCCTTTTATACGCACAACCCCGCCTTCCGTCAAGGCTGCTCGTAATCCGGGCTTTACCCTCCAGACGATTCGGCACGAACAGAACTACGGTAAATGGCCGGGTTGAGCGAAGGATCGTTGTACATTTTCAGTTGGCGGTAGAGCTTGAAACGCCGCGTCCCTACCAGGGTTTCGCGCCATAACGCGTCCAGGCAACCGGCCAGATCCGCCCGCTGCTCCTCCAGGATGGCCAACCGTTCCAGGTTGCGCACGGCGTGGCCGGAGGGGGTACCGGCGCGCCCAGCCTCTTCGCGCGTGTGATAGATCTTCAGCGACAGAATCGAGAGCCGGTCGATCATCAGCCCCGGCGACTCCGAGTTCAACGGCGCTGCCGGATTCGGCAGGCCCTGCGGCTCCAGCCACGCCAGCAAAGCGCGGTCCAGCTCCTCGACCAGGTCGTTGCGCTGTTGGTTGGTCCGGTCCACGCGCCGCTTCACTGCGGCTACTTCCGCGTCGCTCGCGCCCGGAGACCGCGCCTCGTCCTCGATGTGCCACAGCTCGAAGTTCGCCCGATGCTGCCGCCGGACCAGCTCAAGCCAGTCGGAACCTGTCTCCGGCAGATTCTCGAATGCCGCAGACTCTGCCGCCGCCTGATGCCCCGCGCGCGTCTCCTGATCCTGCAGGTTGACGATGACATTTGCCGAAAGCATTCTGGACGATCCTCGGTCTGGGCGCGTTCGCCTGAGTCTGGGTTGCAGCGTCTATGGTAGAACGCTCCTCGCGGCTGGGTCCAGAACAAGCAGTCACATCTCATTGATCCTGTAAATTGATCCGGCCTATATCGATTGCATCTCCGAGAATTCGTCCCCCTGAGTGACCGGAGGGGAACGAAGAGAGTCGAAGGACCCGAGGTTCTATTCTCCGATCCGACGTAGAGGCGAGCGGCCGGAGGGAGCAGTGGCCTTCAGGCCACTGAATCCGAGGCATCCAATAAAACGCCTTCAGGCGCGGGCGCTCTTTCGGCTGGCGTCAAAGGGCCGGGGCCGAGGCCCCGTGCTTTTCCGCCTGCTACTCCGTGGCCTGAAGGCCACAGCTCCCTCCGCCAAGAACAAGCAGAAAACAGACCCGGCATCTGTGCTACCCTCTACACAAACCCGTGAACTCCTCAAAAAACAAGCTCTATTACGGTGACAATCTCGACGTTCTTCAGCGTTATGTGAAGGACGAGTCGGTCGATCTGGTCTATCTCGACCCGCCCTTCAACTCCCGCCAGGATTACAACGTCCTCTTCGCCGAGAAGGACGGCTCACAGTCCAGCTCCCAGATTCACGCCTTCGAGGACACCTGGGAGTGGAACATCGAGGCCCGGCAAACCCTCGAGCAGATCATCGAGCAGGGTGGCCGCGTGGCCGATGCCCTGCGGGCCTTCTGGACCTTCCTCGGCGGCTCCGACATGATGGCCTATCTGGCCATGATGGCCCCGCGCCTCGTCGAGCTGCGCCGGGTGCTCAAGGAAACCGGCTCCATCTATCTCCACTGCGATCCCACCGCCAGCCACTACCTCAAGGTTTTGATGGACGGGGTGTTTGGCCCGCAGTTCTTCCGGAACGAGATTGTTTGGAAACGGACTAGCTCACACAATGATGCTGCGCAGGGTCTCACGCGATTTGGTAGGTCGCATGACTCACTCCTTTTCTTTTCACGCTCGATCAAGCCTACCTGGAACTTGCAATACAAGCCCTACGATCAGAGCTATCTCAAGCAGCACTACTCAAACATCGAAGCCCCTAGTGGACGACGTTACAAGACCAGTGACCTAACTGCAGCTAAGCCGGGCGGAGATACATCCTACCCGTGGAAAGGTGTAACGCCACCGAGCGGTCGTTATTGGGCATACTCGAAGGCCAACATGGAGCAGTTCGAGAATGAAGGGCGGATCGTGTACGCACAAAAGTCGGGTAGGCCGCGACTAAAGCACTACCTTGACGAGATGCCGGGCGTAAACCTCTCAGATTGGTGGGATGACATCTTCCCCATCAACTCTCAAGCCCAGGAGCGCCTCGGCTACCCCACTCAAAAGCCCGAAGCCCTGCTCGAACGCATTCTCAAAGCCAGCTCCAACGAAGGCGATCTGGTTCTCGACCCATTCTGCGGCTGCGGCACGACCGTTCAGGTAGCCCAGCGCCTCAATCGCCGCTGGATCGGCATCGACGTTACACACCTCGCCATCGGTCTCATCAAGAAGCGCCTTTCCGACGCCTTCGGCCCGGAGATCAAGGCCACCTATGAAGTAATCGGTGAGCCGACGGACTATGCCGGAGCCGCTGACCTGGCCGCCAGCGACAAGTATCAGTTCCAGTGGTGGGCGCTGGGTCAGGTGGGCGCGCGGCCCGCAGAACAGAAGAAGGGCGCGGATCGCGGCATCGACGGGCGTCTCTACTTCCACGACGACGAATCCGGCAAGTCGAAGCAGATCATCTTCAGCGTCAAGGCGGGCGGCGTGACCGTCTCGCAGGTGCGCGACCTGGTGGGCGTTCTGGACCGCGAGAAGGCGCAGATCGGCGTTTTTCTCTGCTTCGAGGCGCCGACCAAACCCATGCTGCGCGAGGCCGCCGAAGCCGGGCTTTACAAGTCGTCGGACGGCACGACCTATCCCCGCATGCAGATTCTCACCATCCAGCAGATTCTCGACGGCAAGCAGCCGGACTACCCTCTGCACCGCCGCGACGCCACCTTCAAGAAAGCCCCGCGCAGCCGTCCCGCCGCTGCCGAGACGATGCAACTGCCGCTGCTGCCAATCGATTAGGAAGCGCAACTTTGCCGCGCTAGAATTGGCTTTGGGAGAACTCATGGACAAGAACTGGCAGTACCCGCATCGCCGCTGGAACCCCCTGCGGCAATCCTGGGTGATGGTTTCGCCGCAGCGCACCCAGCGCCCCTGGCTCGGAGAAGTCAGCCAGAAGGCCATGCCTTCCGGAGAGGCCTTTGACCCCAAGTGTTACCTGTGCCCCGGCAACCAGCGCGCCGGCGGAGCCGTCAATCCTGCCTATGAGGGCGTCTTCGCGTTTGTAAACGATTACGCCGCTCTCCTGCCCGAGTCCCCCGCTGTCACGCAAGCGCCGGCCTCGCCTCTGCTCGTCGCCGAGCCTGCCCGCGGGCTCTGCAAGGTCCTCTGCTTCCATCCCGACCACAGCCTGACCCTGGCCCGCATGACCCGCCCCGAGATTCGCCGCGTGGTGGACGCCTGGACCAGCCAGTACCGCGAAATCAGCTCCCTCGACTGGATTCAGTACGTGCAGATCTTCGAGAATCGCGGAGCAATGATGGGCGCCAGCAACCCCCACCCCCACTGCCAGATCTGGTCCACTGGCTTTGTGCCCGACGAGCCGGCCGCGGAGACCCTTGCCCAGCACGACCACCTTTCCCGCACCGGCCATTGCCTGCTCTGTGACTACCTTGCCGCCGAGCACGCCGCGAGCGAGCGGATCATCTTTGAAAATGAGCATTTTGCAGCCATCGTCCCCTGGTGGGCCACCTGGCCCTTTGAGGCGCTGCTCGTCAGCCGCCGCCACCTGGGCGCGCTGCCGGAGCTTGACGACGCCGAGCGGGACTCCCTGGCAGACGCCCTGAAGCGCCTCACCACCCGCTTCGACAACCTCTTCGAGACCAGCTTTCCCTACACGATGGGCTTGCACCAGTCGCCAACTCAAGGCGAGCATCCGGAGTGGCATTTCCATGCCCACTTCTATCCCCCGCTCCTCCGTTCGGCCACGGTGCGCAAGTTCATGGTGGGCTTTGAGATGCTCGGCATGCCCCAGCGCGACATCACCCCCGAAGATGCGGCCCAGCGGCTACGAGCCAGCTCGGAAGAGCACTTCTGGCCGCGAGCCTCAGAGTCGTCTTCGTAGCTGGAGGAACTGCGGGTTGGGGCGACTGGCTGAGGGAAAACTTTTTGCCCAGGTCTTCTTTCCCGCCCCGGACTTCATCGAACGGGGGGGGAGAGGATAGTCTATGAAGGTAGCCGGTCAAAGTTTCAGCGACTGCTCGAAGGGGCCACCCCTCGGAGCGGCGGAATAGACACAACAAGGCATTGAGGAGAGTCCCAATTGAAGAGGAAGTTTTTGCTTTCAATTCTGGCCGTAGTCCCGGCCGTGTTCATACCCCTGGCTGCGACCAGCCAAATTGCGCCCGATCGCCCCGCCCGCGCAGAGCAGGCCGAGCCTACCTACAAGTACGATCTCTTCGCCGGCTACGGCTACACCAGCCTCAACCAGGTAAATGAGTCGCGTAACGGATTGCAGGGAGTGAATGTGGCCGTGACCCGCTATTGGGGCAAGCACTTCGGCATTACTGCCGACGGCGGCTATTACGCCTATGCCTATGGCGGAACCAACCCCGGCAGCCCAAAAGTGGATATGCTTCTGCTCGGCCCGGTGCTGCACGCGAATATGTTCAAGAACATCGACGGATTCGTCCGTGTTCTGCTGGGCGGCGAACATACAGCCGGAGAGAATGCTACGCCCGACATCTCCTTCGCGGGGGGAGTCGGCGCCGGCATCGACTACCAACTGAGCCGTCGCTTTACCCTGCGCGCTTCCGGCGACGATATCGCCTCATCGTTTGCTGCCAACACCAACACGTATGTCTGTTCCGTCGGCGCAAACTGCTCGCCCCATGAGCGGCGCAATTCGCGCGCCGCGGTCGGTTTGGTCTACAAGTTTTAGCTAAGCAAAACGAGCTGCGGCATGGCCGGCGCTTCTCCATCTTTTGACGAACCCGGTGCAAAAAAACTTCTGCCCCGCCGCAGCGCAGCATTGAAACAGTTCTGGCCTGGAGGTGGGTTCACATCCAGGCCAGAACTGTTTTCTACGCGTTATAGATCGTCGATGAAACCTTGCCGCCGTGGCCGGTCCAGTTGGTGTGGAAGAATTGGCCGCGCGGCTTGTCGACTCGCTCATAGGTGTGCGCGCCAAAAAAGTCCCGCTGCGCCTGCAACAGGTTCGCAGGCAGCCGCCCGGTCCTGAAGCCGTCGAAAAACGCCAGCGCCGTGGAGAACGCCGGAGTGGGCACGCCCAATTCAATGGCGTGAATCTGCGCTTTGCGCCAAGACGCCTGGTACTGGTTGATCGCCGCCGAAAAGAAGCTGTCGAGCAGCAGATTTTCCAGAGCCGGATTCTTGTCGAAAGCCTCTTTGATCTTGCCCAGGAACTGGCTGCGAATGATGCATCCGCCGCGCCACATCAGCGCGATGCCGCCCAGGTTCAGATTCCAGCCATTCTCCTTGGCTGCGGCCCTCAGCAGCATGTAGCCCTGCGCGTAGGAAATAATTTTGGAGCAATAAAGCCCCCGGCGCACGTCCTCGATAAACGCGGCCCGGTCGCCAACGGCGGCTTTTTTCGCCGGACCCGCAAGAATCTTCGACGCGGCCGCGCGCTCTTCCTTCAGCGCCGACAGGCAGCGCGCAAAAACTGACTCGCCGATCAGCGTGACCGGCTGGCCCAGATCCAGCGCGCTGATCGCCGTCCACTTGCCCGTGCCCTTCTGTCCCGCGGCATCCAGAATTTTGTCGATGAGCGGTTGCCCGTCCTCATCCTTGTGCGCAAAAATCTGGCTGGTAATCTCGATCAGGTAGCTGTCCAGTTCGCCCTTGTTCCACTCTGCGAAAACTTCGTGCAGTTCGTCGGCGGTCAATCCCAGCCCGCGCTGCAACAGGTCATAGGCCTCGCAGATCAGCTGAATATCGCCGTATTCAATGCCGTTGTGCACCATCTTGACGTAGTGCCCGGCGCCATCCTCGCCCACCCAGTCGCAACAGGGCGTTCCATCCTCAACCTTGGCCGAGATGGCCTGGAAGATTCCCTTCACATGCGGCCACGCAGCCGGGTTGCCTCCGGGCATGATCGAAGGGCCGCGGCGCGCGCCTTCCTCGCCACCCGAAACGCCGGTACCGATGAACAGAATGCCCTTTGCGGCCAGGTCCTTCGTGCGCCGGTTGGAGTCGGTGAAGAGCGAGTTGCCGCCGTCAATGATGATGTCGCCTTCTTCAAGATGCGGCAGCAGTTGCTCAATCATCTTGTCGACGGTTTCGCCCGCCTTGATCATCAGCATCACGCGGCGCGGCCGCTTGAGCAGGCTGGTCAGCTCCTCCATGGAGTGCGCGCCAACGACGTTTGTCCCCTTGGCCTCGTTGGCCAGAAAGGCATCCACCCTCGACACTGTGCGGTTGAACACGGCAACTTTGAAGCCATGGTCGTTCATGTTGAGGACAAGGTTCTGTCCCATGACAGCCAAGCCGATCAGGCCAATATCACACGATGCTGTTGGCATACTATCTCCTGAATCTCCTTAAGATCGTT
>Ga0326727_10001467_pt1 | contig 86955 bp, 79 predicted proteins | sample MB2enrmetagenome_FD_207643 | JGI IMG/M metagenome (GOLD analysis project Ga0326727, IMG submission 207643) | Lab enriched peat soil microbial communities from McLean, Ithaca, NY, United States - MB29MY | ecosystem: Environmental > Terrestrial > Soil > Wetlands > Peat | place: USA: New York...
ATGTTTTGGTAAGAATCTTTAAAATAGAAAACAAAAGGCTCTCAGGCGAATTTAGCGGCATCTTGCACATTTCCGATGTTTCCGACAGGTATATCGATTCAATGAATGATGTATGCAAGCCCGGCGACATTGTCAGAGCTAAAGTAATCAGTGGAAAAAACCGCATCTTCCATCTGTCAACCAACGACAAGAACTTAGGCATAGTGTATGCTTTCTGTTCTCGATGCGGCAATTTGCTGGAACCTCAACGGTATGAACTGCGTTGTCCAAAATGCGGCAATACAGAAAATCGTAAAATCGCACCCGATTATGGAAAAGAACCGATATAACAAAAAAAGGGGAACTGACAAGTGAAAATTAATGTGCTAACAAAATCGGATAATGAGCTTAAAATAGAAATTGAAGGCGGCACCCACGGGCTATGTAACTTGTTACAAAAGAGGCTTTTAGAGGATAAAACAGTGGATTTTGCAGGGTACGATGTTCCGCATCCTTTGGCATCAAACCCCATTATCTACGTTAGAATGAAAGGGGATGCTAAAGCTGAAGACGCGCTGATTAAGGCTATTGAGAAAGTTCGAGAAGCAAATGACGCTTTTAGCAAAGAGTTAGATCGTGTTCTAAAAACTTAGTTCGCTTTTGTTTTAACTTTTAGCCTTAGTTTTTAATATTCATTCATTAAAGGTCAAACGGTTTATTGAGGTTTCATTTAAAAGCTAAAATACGCCTTATAGCTTTCGGGGGGAAGGCTTTGGAAGTTAAAGGCTTTAGAGTAATAAAATCTGAAATCCGCGTGCTTGGTGTGGACGACGGAAAATTTGTTCCGCATACCGCGGGTGATGTGATTGTTGTAGGTGTTGTTTTCAGGGGAAGTTGCTGGCTTGATGGGGTGATGCATACTCGAATTGCAATCGATGGCTTTGACGCTACTGAACGCATAGCTTTCATGATTAACAGTTCGCCTCATTGTAAACAGTTGCGTTTAGTAATGTTAAACGGAATAACATTTGCTGGTTTCAACGTGGTGGATATCAAAAGGTTAAATTTGGCAACAAAGCTTCCAGTCATCGCCTTAACGCGTGATAAACCCGATTTAGAAGCCATTCGCAAGGCGCTTAATAATTTGCCTAAAAGTGAAGAGCGTTGGAAAATGATTCTTGAGGCAGGAGAAATCCATGAAATCTGTTCCCGCGGCAAGCAGATTTACATGGGGCTAGCTGGAATTTCGCTGGTTGATGCCCGAGAGATTGTTGAGTTGACATCGATAAGAAGCAGTTTTCCCGAGCCTTTGCGTGTTGCACATCTTGTCGCCTCTGGAATCAGCCCTTGATTTGGCCCGAGTTGGAAAAGGTTTAAAAGTCAGAATGCTAAGGGAATCAAAAACGGGTAGTGAATAACGACTATGGAATTTTGCCCTAAATGCGGTTCACGTCTAGAACCAAAGAAATCTAAGAATGGTAAAGATGCCTCTTTAGTTCTTGCGTGCCCAAAATGTGGGTATAAAAAGCCTGACGCTGGCGAAAAAGTTGAGCCCAAAGTGGCGTCGAAGGTTATTCAGCATAATCCTCAGCAGTTTGTAGCCGTCATTGGCAAAGAAGAGCAGAAACTGAATACATTGCCAACTGTGCGGATTGAGTGCCCAAGATGTGGAAACAACACGGCTTATGTTTGGCAAGTCCAGACCCGCGGCGCAGATGAATCTTCAACCCAGTTTCTCCGCTGCACTAAATGCAATTACACGTTCAGAGAATACAGCTAAGACGCTGTTTTTCTGCTGCGATTCTTTGTTAGAACTCTCTATTTTAGCTAAGCAATAACTCATCTATCATGAAGGGCCACTTGACTGTAAATTATCCAATTCTCATATAATTTATTTTTAAGTGCATATTTTTTGGTTTGGATAGGACAATTTATCTATTAGCTAAATGCGTAATCAAAAGCTATATAACTTTACAGTAATATGCATAAGCGAGGGAAGAAACCAACATGTTCAAGCTCAAAGTGTCTGATGCTAAACTCTTAAGAGACATGGCTACAGCCATCTCAATCCTTGTGGATGAAGCAACATTCAAAATTGACCCTGAAGGCTTAAAGCTCCGAGCCATGGATCCATCACGCGTCGCCATGATTGATTTTGAATGGCCAAAATCCATTTTTCAAGAATACGTTTCAACAGAGCCAGCTAAAATGTGCATTAACATAAGCGAAATATTAAAACTCTTAAAACGTGCTGGAAGAGACGAGGCAGTTGAGCTGTCCCTAGATGACAAAACTGGAAGATTACAGATAATAATAACTGGAAAATACAGCCGAAGCTTCACGATGCCAACCCTTGAAGCCTCAGAAGAAGAAGTGCCCACTCCAAAAATAACTTTCAACGTAAAAGCTAAAATCACAACCCAAGGCTTAAGCCAAGCTATCGAAGACGCCCAACTAGTAAGCGACCACGTACGGATTGAAGCTGAACCAGAAAAACTAACCCTGAGTGCTTCAGGCGACTTAATGGGTGCAAACATAACACTTCAGAAAGGCAGCGATGCGTTGCTTGATTTGGAAGTTAAAGAAAATGCTAAAGCAACATATAGCTTAAGCTACTTGTCTGAAATTATAAAAGCGGCGTCAGCCACCTCAGATATCGCGATGCTTGAATTCTCAACCGATATGCCTGTGAAAATAGACTTCCAACAACAAACGAAAGAGGGAAAACTGACCTTCTTCTTGGCACCAAGAATCGAAACAGAATAAAGCTGGCATTTGCCAAATGGCGCCAGTAACATTCATACAACTAGATTTTGCAAAGTACCCTTTTTTAAAACAAACATCAAAGCGTATAGAAGAGTTAGGATTAACAATTGAGAATTTGGTGGCTCCTGAAAATAAGCCAATTCTTGAACGCGCCCAAAAAAGGTTGGAAAATGCAATTATGCAAGTTAATGCTGGCGACATGGTGAAAGATAGTAGAACAGAAATTTCTTCATTTGCCGCCGCGATTATTTTGGCGATAGCCACGAAGAATTCTCTTATTAAGAAACGTTATGCACTTGCTGAGGCAAAAACTGCTTATGCTTACCTGCTTAAAGAATCTAAAGAGAATATTTTAATCATAGCCGATGATTTTAACTGGGACCTCAATTTAGCAAAAGATCTTCCATATGATTTTTGTTTGGGGTTTAACTTTTACTTACAGAACGCGTCTCATTTTCATGGTAATACATGGAAGCTTATTAACCAAGTTCTAACCAGCGGCAGGGTATACTTAAATAAAGATAAGGTAGCCCGTCTTCTTCAAGAAGCGATTAAAAAACGCATTGAAGCAAGGCTTGGCATCTTGGAACTCAAGAGCCTACCTGAAGACATAACCTCTATCGCTCAAAACTTAACGAAATTGGCACAAGAAGTGCTGGGTCAAGAAATGGAGGAGCTACCAAAGGTTGTTGTTCAAGCAGCTTTTCCACCGTGTATTAACGCTTTATATGAGGCTGCATCCAAAAGTCATCATCTCTCACACATTGGACGCTTCACGCTAACTTCTTTTCTTGTTAACATTGGAATGTCAGCAGAGGCTGTTAATGAATTATTCAAGACTTTTTCTGATTATAATGAAAGGTTAACTCTCTATCAAATTGAGCATATTGCAGGCGAAAGAGGTTCTGGAACACACTATACTCCTCCTCAATGCTCCGTATTGCAAACACATGGTGTATGCAAAAACAGCGATGATTTGTGCCGCCATATTTATCATCCGCTTGCCTATTATAAGCGGAAACAAAAGCTTGCTTAAAACTGTTTTATTAGCCAAGATTTATTAGGTCACTGTAGTAAAAGTAGGTTAAGAGTCCTTATGGATTATCAATTAATTGGCAATAATAATGTGGCGAGCTCCGAAATTGGGATAATTCTTCCCACTTATCGAGAAGCAGATAACATTTCGCAATTAATTGAAGACATTGAAGATCTAAAATTAAACGCTTCGATACTTGTCATAGATGATTCAAGCCCAGATGAAACCGCAAAAATCGTGCAGGAAAAACAGAACAAATACAGTAATATTCTTTTATATGTTAGACCTAAAAAAAGCGGGTTAGGTACAGCTATAACCGACGGGTTCAAATTTTTTTTGTCCTTAAAACATGCACCAAAATATGTTGTTACAATGGATGCTGACTATTCCCACAACCCTAAAGCTATTCCACAGCTTATATCAAGCATGTATAAGGCTGATTGTGGAATAGTGATCGGCAGCAGATACTGCAAAGGAGGCAACATAAAAGGTTGGCCTTTCGCTAGAAAAGTAATTAGTCGAATTGCTAACTTTATCGCCAAGTTATCCCTTGGCTTAAAACCCCACGACTGCACCAGCGGCTTTCGCTGCTACTCCACAAAGTTTCTAAGAGCAACCATCGGCAACTTGCACAGTCATACTTATGAGATTCAAATAGAAACCATAAGGCAAGCCGTTTTGAGGAATTTTAACGTAGAAGAAACCCCGATTTTATTTGTTAACCGAAAACGAGGAAAATCCAAACTCTCTTGGACTGAAATCGAAAGCTACTTGACTTACACTTTAAAAGCGGTCTCACGTTCGTAAGTTTGTTAAGCAAGGCTTATTTTAGTTAATGGTCAAATTAAATATCCATTGGTTGCTTTCATTAAAGGATGCCCGCTTATGAAACGCCCCAGCATTAAGGTTCTGTTGTATATAGGCATTATAGTTCTAGTGCTAAGCGTAGTCCTTGCCACCATCAGCTTATTTCCAAGAAATTCAGGCAATAATCAGCCATATCCCTTGGTTAACGATACTTTCCAATTAAGCCCAAACGAAACATACATAGAAGGTTTAGGATCTTTTCGCGGCGGAGAAAACATTTCACTTTCAGTACAATGCCCAACCGCTTTCGGAAAAAACTTTTCCATTCTTTTTCCCACTAGACCCTATTTTTTTATAATTAATAGCAGTGTTGCTTACTCTGTTTTAACACAATCAAACATCACCTACTCATTTATTGCAGTTGCTAACTACTATGAAGCGGTTTTTGTCTCTGATTCACCAAATGTCGGCACTGTTCACTTCCAAGCATCTGCACAAGAACCAAACAGTAAACCAAACAGTGTCTTTCCATATTCATGGCTTAACGAGCCATCAAAAATCGTGTTCCTGCTAAGTTTAGGTCTAACAATGCTTGTAATGTTAAAAATGGTATTGTCCTCTACTGACTTCAAATCAAATAGGCTCAGCTTACCCTCTCTTAGCAAGAAAAACCGTCGATACCTCTTAATTTTACTTTTATTGTCGCTGATGATTTGGCTTTTCCTCATAGCAGTAAACTCTAATCCGCTTGGGACATTCGAAAACTGGTATACCGATAATGCCCGGGACTCTTATGCTGCCAGTTTGTTTCTCAAAGATGGATTTTCAATTTTTAATCAACCCTTAGGCAAGCTATCAAACCTTGATAATTCACACTACAAGTTTGTAACATGGCCAGAAATGCCGCAACTATACCCCTTAGGCAGCATTTTGTTGTTCTTGCCATTTGGTGTTCTTCTCCAAAAGGGTTTTGACCCGTCTTTAATTTTCAAAATTGAGATAGTTATATTTCTGGTATTTGCCACTGTTTGCGTTTATTTTTTCCTTAAAAATTTCTTGCAAAAGGACATGGCTTTGCTCCTCAAGCTTTTGGGAGTTTACATTATTTATGTTAGTCTGGTAGTTTACGCTGCTGACGGAATGTTTGATTCAGTTGCTTTCCTGTTTTCTTTATTTGCAATATACATGTTTATGACGAAACGATACGATTACTTCTTTTTGCTTATTGCTGTTTCTGTATTTTTTAAATATGAAGCAGGAATTTTCCTTTTGCCCCTGATAATTGTGGGTTTAATCAAACTTTTCCAAACAAACAAGTTAAGCAATTTAATAAGAAATAAAGCTGTAATCGCTGGCGCCATTTTCGGGTTTGCCAGCATCTTCACTGCTTACTTAAGCGTCCCATACTTTCTGGCAAATGCGCCACAGTTAATAATGAATGGCATCAACGCTTTTTCATCCAATAAACAAATTTCTTGGGGACTTCAATCCTGCTTAGTTTTGCTGATACTGGCGGTCACTTTGGCTTACGCACTCTACATGCTAAACAAGAACAGTTTGCTTTCTTTTTCAGCGCTTTTTCTTCTCCTGCCAAGCTTTATGCTGCCTTACTTCCAAAATTGGTACCTGCCCTTCATTTTTGTATACGTTCTGATTCCCCAACAGAAAAAAGAATTAGAGATCACCGCACTCTGGTTAATGTTTATCATTTTCATGCTCGCTTTCGGCGCAGATTTCTTTAATCTACTGCTGGGTCTTTAAATTTTCTGAAGTTTTGATAAACTCTGAAATAATATGCAATTTAACTAGGCAGGCGGTATATAGATAAATTTGGGAAGAGTAATCATTATAATCAATATTAGAGGGGGGCAAGGGGAACATGGAGGCTTCTCGAGACTTCGTTTATCAAAAATTCTGTGAATACTACCGAGACCCCTCAACTGTTATTCCTGCGCCGATTCTTCTTGGCCAAAGAGAATTTGGCTATCTGCTCTTCAAGGAACGGTTTATGGTTAGGCACAAAAGGTTTGAAAGAATCAGCAATTTGAGGTCAGTGTTGAATCAGACTGTTCCATCAGATGTTTATCATTCTTGCGCTTACTATGAAAACCCAGATTTTGACATGGACAAAAAAGGGTGGTTAGGCGCTGACTTAGTCTTCGACATAGACGCCGACCACATTCCAACTTCCTGCAACAAAATCCACGATGAATTCACCTGCAGCAAATGTGGCTTCAGCGGCAGAGGAATAACTCCCGAAGTCTGCCCAGTTTGCGACGGGACAAAATTTGAAACCAAAACTTGGCCTTGCGAGCTTTGCATAAAATCAGCTCGAGAAGAGACGGCCAAGCTGATTGATATGTTAGCGAACGATTTTGGTTTTTCTTTAGATGAGTTGCATGTGTTTTTTTCTGGTCACCGAGGATACCACGTGCATGTCGAGAATGAAGCGGTGCGTTCATTAGATGCTATGGCAAGAAAGGAAATTGTTGATTACGTTACTGGATTAGGCTTAACTATACTGGATAAAGACGCAAAAGAAAAAAGAGGAAAGCGCGCGACTAAAAAATTTAATCTACACAACTTTGGCTGGAACAGGCGATTAAAATTGGGAATGCAAAATTTTCTCCTCAACGCAACCATGGAAGATTTGAAAGACATTGGTTTAAAGAATAATGCAAATAATGCACTTTTAAAAAACAAGGAAACTATCATTAAACGCTGCATAAACGATGGTCGATGGGACAGCATTAACGGGGTCAGTGTTCAAACTTGGCTAAAACTGGCTGAGCATGTGAGGGATTTGCAGTCGTCAAAGATTGATACGGTTGTCACCACTGATATTCACCGTTTAATCAGGATGAACGGCACTTTGCATGGCAAAACGGGACTAAAAAAAGTGGAGTTTCCAGCTAAAAACTTGGAGGATTTTGATCCCTTTACTGGAGCGGTAGCTTTTAAAAAGGGCGAGGTAAAAGTGTTGGTCTCTGATGTGCCAGAGTTTAAGTTGGGCGGAGAAACGTTGGGTCCATACAAGAATGAGACGAAAGAGTTGCCTGTTGCGGCGGCAGTGATGCTTATCTGTAAGGGAAGGGCAAAGGTGGCGAACTAAATGTACAATGAACTTTACGCGGCATGGCGAAGAGAAACTGAAGATGCTTCGCTTGGAAGTTTACCGCCTGACTTCTACGCTAGAATAGCCGATTACCTGGAGCGCATAAACGAAGAGAGCAGGATGCTTGACAAAAAATCAGTTAAACTAAACCTGCTGGACCGTGAAGCGCAGAACGTTAAGCGGATGCTTAAGGAGCTGCTTTGGACAAGATACAAAAAACTAATAAAAACAATCACCCAAAACCAAACTTTGCCCTCAGAGCTGTTAACTGTTGAAGAAGCCAAGATGTGCGAGAGTTTTGTCACTTTCAGCGGCGCATATCGGAGGTTTGCTGAAGGTCTCATGCAGGGTCAAACTGCTAAAGTGGAAGCTGAAGTTAGTCATAAACGAATGACTTTAAGATTTGCAAAGGGTACTCCAGCCATTATTGGTTTAGACATGAAAACTTATGGGCCCTTTATGGTTGAAGATGTTGCTTCTTTACCCGTTGAGAATGCGAAGATTTTGATTAAACAGGGCTTAGCTGTGCTTGTTGAGGTTTCCTAAGGTTTTCGTGGTCAGAGCTGATTCTCCGCCTTTAATTTTTCGCCATAAACCTTGACTTACAAGAATGATCAATGGATAAGAAACAATCCATACTATCGCGTAGAGTGGGCCATAATAGAAGTGGAACATTTGCACTTGGTTTGAGTTTACGCCATACTGCATGCCAATATTGAAGATGGCGACTATCCGCATAACATTTATGAAGTATGTGACAGTGGCGCCAACGATGAAGTATCCTGCTTTAGCTCTCCAAGAGATTGGCATCTGCTGCAAAAACACTAAAACAACAGCCAAATAAATAAGAAAGCTTTCAATACCTGCACAAGGCCAAGCTATAGCGAATTTAGCTGTTCCCAATGGTCCTGTAGCTTGCAGGGTTGGCATGCCATTTTGTGTTACCATCGAAGTCGTGCATCCCATTAAGCCGAGGACGCGAGCGGCAAGCGTAGCGGTTGTTGGAACGAATATTTGGAATGGTGTAAACTGCCCGTTGGGAAAAACGTTATCGATAGTGTATAGAACTCCGACTAACCCGACAAATAAAGCGGGTAAAGCAAAACCTCCTAAACCCTTTTTCCCAAAAGACAGGAAAATAGTTAAGCAAAAAAGACCTGCGAAAACAAGGTATTCAATTGCAAGAGGCATTGAATCGTAAAAAGCAACGCCGTTTTGCAGGGAAAAGTTTGCAATTGCAGCGTTTAACCCAAAATAATATTCAGAAATTACGTATATTGTAGGAAGTAACAAGGCTATGGCAACAGCGGCGAGCTTTGCTTTGTTTTGCTTGCTTATTTTTGACTTGAAGATTTCCCAATTTAGAATAAACTCCAACGCTATTAACCAAATAAAAAATAACTGGAAGGTCCTGCCCTTCCACATTAACTGAAAAGAATCTTGAGCGCTAAGATTAAGGTATGAATCGGCTGGGTTCAGCCCATACAGCAGAGCCAACGGAGCGACGAAAGCAAACAATGGCAACAGCTTAACTATGGTATCTGAGTGCTCTTTGAGTTTTGAAAGAATTTGCATCAAAGCATTACCTGCAAACTGGATGTAAAGTTAAAATGGGCTTCCGTTTAAAAAGAATGCGCCTTTTTGACAATTGTCAGTTTGACAAGATAGATCAGCAATAAATTACAAAACTTTCCGTTTCATTGGGGTTTAGGATGAAGAAGGACAAGGTTCTTGTTTAATTCTCTTGGGTAATTACTTATAAAACGGTTGTCAGCGGTTGGTGCAATATTGCTTAGAATTACCCAAGAACCCTATAGGGGTATACTATTTACTTTGTCTTTTCACTAGCTAAAAGAGGGTATCCCTGTGAGTAAGTCAATTCTTTGACAAGCCTTTGAATACATAGAGCATTAGGCGTTTTATTGAATGCTCAAATAAGAAGGCTGTAGAATTCTTTCCAAGTGCTACTTCGATTGGCTAAGCCCATACTTTTTGGTAGATAGGTGAAAAAGTATAAGAATGCGTATGTTTCTTTTATGCAAAGCTGGTAGTGAACAAGGTGAACGTTCCTAAAGAAGTTAAAACTTACTGTCCGAAATGTAAAGCTCATCAAATTCACAGTGTAACCCTCTACAAGCCTGGAAAGCGCAGAGCCTTAGCTCATGGCGAACGCCACCACGCAAGAGAAAAGGAGGGTTACGGTGGACAAAAATATCCACTTCAAAGAGAATTCGCGAAAACAACTAAAAAACAAACTCTGAGGTTAAAATGCAAAGTTTGTAATTACATGAGGCATAAAGACGGCATTCGCCTCAGAAAACTAGAAATACAATAATACTGGAGAAAAAAGTCATGTCTGAATGGAGCAAACTTATCCCAAAACCAAGAAGCGTCTTCCTTAGAGTTAAATGCTCAAAATGCGGCAACGAACAATTAATCTTCAGTAACGCTGTCAACAAGATAACCTGCAACGTATGCGGAGAAACACTAGCCGAACCATCTGGCGGAAGAGCAAAAATTAAAGGCGAAGTCCAAGCGGTTCTTGAATAAGGGATGAAGTAACGACGTCTGCAAAAATCAGCAGAAAGCGTCATCTCAAACTCATAGAAGCAGGCGGGCAAGGGACTTTTAGAAGGGAAAAATAGTTGGTTTGGCAATTACGCAAATGCGTAAACTGCGAAAAATATACACTTAACAAAAAAAGTTGTCCCTACTGTGGCGGGCCCGTCAGAATTCCCCATCCACCCAAATTCTCGCCTGATGATAAATACTTAAAATACCGAATGGCTATGAAAAGGAGTGGCACAGCATAATGAAAGAAACCTACATCAAAGAATTCATCCAGGTTGAACCGAACAATCCCGTTCTCATCGAAGGTCTTCCAGGTTTAGGGCTTGTCGGTAAAATCGCCCTTCGCTACATGATCAAACAGTTAAAAGCCAAAAAGATTGCTTATCTCTACTCGCCTCATTTCCCATATTTTGTCCTCGTCAACAAAAAAGGCAACGTCCGCCTTTTAAGAGGCGCATTCTACTACTACAAAAATCCAAACGGACCAAACGATCTAATCCTATTCACCGGAGATAGCCAATCGCAAACAATCGAAGGGCAATACGAAATCGCTGACCGGATGCTTGACTTCTCAGAAAAGTACAAAGTTAAAACTATCGCAACCATCGGAGGTTACCGAATGGAGCCAAAAGAAAAACCTAAAGTCTTCATAGCTGCAACTTCACAGGAGATCTTAGACAAAGCACTGCAAGCAGGTGCAACGCTTAGCACTTCGGGAAGCCCAATTGTTGGAACAGCAGGATTAATACTTGGCTTGGCAAAATTCAAAAAAATAAGTGCTCTCTGTCTGCTTGGTGAAACACGCGGTTACCTTCCTGATCCTCTTGCGGCAAAAAGCGTTTTGGAGGTTTTAAAATCCACTTTCAACTTCGACTTAGACCTAGCGGGAATGAATGAGGAAATTGCCCGTGCAGAAACAATGGTGACTCGCCTGCAGCAAATTGAAGAAAAACGAGCCTTGCAAGCTGAACAGACACGTAAAGAAGAAGACAAAAAGACCACTTACATATCTTAAGCAAAGCTTTTCTCTAATACATCGACAATTTTTTGGGCTGCTGTGCCGTCGCCGAAAGGTGAAGCATAGGGCAACTCAACTTCATTTTTAACCGCTTCTTCTAGGGCTGCCAAAATATTTTTCCCAGCTGTTCCAACCACTTTAGCGTACCCTGCTTCCACTGCTTCCTGCCTCTCAGTTGATAAACGGATTACCAGCACTGGTTTCCTTATGCTTGGGGCAGTGGCTTCCTCTTGAATACCGCCTGAATCAGTAATTATCAATTTACAGTTTTTCATTAAAATTAAAAAATCCAAGTATCCCAAAGGCGGAAGAATTAACACGTTCCTCAACGCTTCTATTTGAGCAAGCATCTTATTTTCTTGGAGTCTCTTTTTTGTGCGTGGATGCATCGGATAAACGATTGGAATTGGAGATTTGGAGAAAACATCCATAAAGGATTCAAGAACCGACACGTTATCAACGTTTTCTGCTCTGTGAGCTGTTGCTAAAGCGAACGTTTCAAAAGGGATTTTTTCCATTATGATGGATTTTTTTTCGGCAATTGGCAAATGCTGGATTACCGCGTCTATAGCCGTGTTGCCGGTCAAGTAAATTTTGCCCCAAACATTTTCGTTCAAAAGATTTGTTTTTGCTCTCTCTGTCGGTGCGAACAAGTATTCAGATATGTGATCGGTTAAACGTCGGTTATGTTCTTCAGGCATGCGCAGGTCAAAACTTCTCAAACCAGCTTCCACATGCCCGACAGAAATCACCCGTTTATTAGCTGCTAAAGCCGCGGCCAAAACACTGTTCGTGTCACCTTCAACCAAAACAATTGAAGACTCAATTTTCTCCAGCAGCTGGTCCATCTTCATCATTATTTCTGCTGTTTGCGCTCCAGGCGAAGAAGCTTCAATTTTAAAGGAGTAATCAGGTGCTGGCAACTCTAGGTCTTCAATGAATTGCTGAGCCATATTGTAGTCGTAGTGTTGGCCGCAATGGACAAAGATTGACGGAATTTCGGTTTTGTTTAAGGCTCTGATTATTGGAGCCATCTTGATTATTTCAGGCCTGGTTCCAGCGACAACTACTACTGGCTTCATCGTTTGTCTCGCTTTTGTTTTTTTAGGTTTTCTTTAGGCATCCTTCTCTGGGTTCATAAATTGTTCCTTCACGTAGCAATTGGCTTATCATGCGTTCAACTTCGGCTCTGGGTATCTTATGCGTTGTTTCCAGTTCGTTGACGAGTGCGTCTTTCTCAACTATCCCTGTCACTTTCTCCATTTCCATCAGCACTGAAAGGATAATGCTCAATCTGTCACGGATGCTTTTGGATCTTCCAGTCATTATCAAGTCAATATCCACTTTGTATGAGGACAAGTCAATTCCAACTTCTTCCAGAGACCTCTTCATAATAACTATGGCTGCCTCTGCATCTTCACCTGTAACTTCCTTTCGTAATGCAACGCGTGCTCTGGCTTCTGAGATGCGAACAAGCGATTCCAGCTGGCGTGCGGTTATTGCCACTGGTGAACCTTCAGTTTCGCTTGCCGCGCGCATGGCTAAGTAAAAGTCGCTTAGCCGTTTTATTGCTTCAGTACTGAGTACAGGCTTAATCCCTTTAGCATAACCAACATATTTCCGCAGTAATTCCGCATCTACCGGTGCTTCTACGGGGCTTACTCCTCTACGATGAATTTCCAAGATGTGCTGAGACATTTTTCCATCTGCTTCTTTGTTGGGCACATCACGTAGCACGAAAATTAAGTCAAAACGCGAAAGAATAGTAACTGGCAATGGAACGTTCTCGGCAACCGTCCTGTTCGGCTCATACCTGCCTAAAGACGGGTTAGCCGCTGCCAACACCGCTGTTCTGGCGTTTAATGTGGCGACAATTCCGCCTTTCGCAACCGAAACTGTATGCTGCTCCATCGCTTCGTGAATAGCAACACGGTCTTCAGGGCGCATCTTATCCATTTCGTCGATGCAAGCTATTCCTTTGTCGGCTAGCACGAGCGCGCCTGCCTCCAGGCTCATGCTTCCGCCTTTTTCTCTTACTACCGCAGCGGTTAAGCCTGCGGCGGTTGTTCCTCTACCCGAAGTGTATAGTCCTCTTGGGGCTATTCTTGCTACGTACTGAAGAAGTTGTGATTTGGCGGTGCCTGGGTCTCCGATTAAAAGAGCATTCATTTCTCCTCTTATGTTTATGTCTGGAAGGCTTTTTGCAACTCCGCCGAAGAGTAAATACATTATTGCTTCTTTGATGTGTTCGTAGCCGAAGATTGATGGTGCTATGGAACTCGTGATTTTCCTGTGCACCCATGGATCTTTTGAGAGTGCATGGATTTTTTCTTCTTCTTCAGGTGTGGGCGGTGACGTTTCCGGTTCTTTGCCAAGCACTTCTGCTGAGTTAGCATCAAGTTGAAGAATGAATGTTCGAAGTTTTCCCATTCCCATCAATGAAGGCGCAAAAGCGCGGACGATGCCGACGATGGAAACGTGGTCTCCTGGTCTTGCAACGTCAACTATGTCGTCGCCGACAAGTTTCACGGCTAATGTACGTGGTAATTGTCCTGGAGGTAAATCTTCAGGCTTTTCCTGCAACCGAAGGTCTTGGGAATCTATAAAGGTTGATTCTTCTTGGATAAACTCGAATGGTCCATCTCTTCCGCAGTCTGGAGCTTGGCATATGGCTGGTGCTTTTAGGAATTGTCCTGTTTGTTCTTCCATGTTCATGGTTCCACAGCGTTTGCATTTGAAGGCTGCTTGCAAGACCATCGGTCGGACTGATGTGGCTCTGACTACTATGCCTTCAACCATGACTAGTTTAGCCATTTGTCTTGAGCCGAGTTTTCTCAGCTGTTCTTTTCCAAGAAGCTTCACGATTCTGGCATTAATTTTTTCTATTTTTTCAGCGTATTCTGCGTCTTCTATGCGGAGTTGTTCGTAGGCTCCTTTTCCTGCATGCTGTAGATATTCTCCTGGTTTGTTGAGTAATTGTTCAGCGAGTGCCTGGTCAAATCCATAAAGTTCTTCAAAGTCGATTGTTACTGATCCTTTTCCAGTGATGGCTAACTGCGCGATTCTTTGGCGGTACTTCTCTTTCTTAAAGAACTCTTGAAAACGCTGCTGCGGGTCCACTGCTACCTGTTCGTTAGCCATCTTTACTTTTCTCCCTCACTTTCCAGAATCTTTGTTTTCCACTCAGAGATTATTTTGACCAGTTGTTCATAGAGGATTTTTTCCTCGCTTGTAAACTTTTTTAGAACCTGCTCACTTTGAGTTGGAGCAGAAGCTAGAGCAACTATTTTTTTAAGCCTAGAATTCACGATGTCACGTGCTAATTGCTTTGCTCTATCGTATTCTTGGTATTTTTCCGACTGCTTCGAAGCTTGATCTTTCAAATCAGAGATAAACCTGCGAAGTTTAGGATAAAAATCATCTGAAAGCTCGGAGATCTGTCCCGGGATTTGTACGCCTTCCTTCCATTGTACTTTGAAAAGTTTGGTTGCGTCGAGGATGTCGTCTTCTCGGAAATGAACCATTCCTGCATTAGCTAACTCTTTTGCCACCCAAAAATAAACTTCATACTCATTCCCTTCGTCAAAGGGGCCAACAGTTAATCCCGCAAGCTTAATTTCAGGGCAGTTGCGGTTTGCTACAATTTTGACCATAGAATTCTCATAACTGAAATCCAACGTGCCAATTTTCGCTGCCAACTCCCTTTTCCCTTCCAAGTCCCATTGTTTTACCCTTTGTGGGGTTCAACAGATATAGCAAGAACAGTTTTAAGCGTTTGCACTAGAAAAAACAATGCCAATACCAAATTGCCATCGAGTTATCCTAATTTTATGGCCATAGTCCTAGTGTTTTTATGGCGTTAGCCACTCTTCCTACGCCCAGCATTAATGCTCCTGTGCGCATATCGCTTTCTTCCTTCTCTGTTATGGCGGCTACGTCGTTGAATGCTTTAGTCATTTTGTTTTCAAGTTTCCTGTTGACTTGCTCAAGTGTCCATTGCTCTCGGGTCAGGTTTTGTACCCATTCAAAATAGCTCACCGTTACCCCGCCACTGTTGGCAAGGATGTCCGGGATTAGGCAGATTTCTTTCTCATACAAGATTTTATCAGCGGCAGGCGTGGTTGGTCCGTTCGCGGCTTCAGCGACCATTTTTGCCTTGATTTTGTCAGCGTTTTGGCGTGTGATTTGGTTCTCCATTGCTGCAGGAATCAGCACGTCACAGGGTAATTCAAGTAGCTCCTCGTTTGTTATGTTTCTGCACCCCTTGTAGTTCTGGACAGAGCGGGTTTTTTCTTTATGCGCAAGAACATCCGGCGGGTTTAAGCCATCTGAACAATAGATTCCTCCTGTTGAGTCGCTTACGGCTGTTATTTTGCAGCCTAATTCTTGCGCTGCCGCTGCTGCGTGATAGCCGACGTTGCCGAAGCCTTGGATGGCTACAGTGGCGTTTTTTAGTTTTTGGCCGTTGTTTTCTGCCGCTTGCTTTACGCAGTGGATTACTCCTCTGCCTGTGGCTTCCGTTCTGCCCCATGAGCCTCCGATTTCAACAGGTTTTCCGGTGACGCTTTCGGGTATGCTGTAGCCTTTCATTTGGCTGTAGGTATCCATTATCCAAGCCATGGTTTGCGCGTCAGTGTACATATCTGGCGCAGGAATGTCACGGTGCGGCCCCAAATATTCGAAGATTAAGCTGACGTATCTTCTTGTTAATCTTTCAAGCTCATGTTTGCTCATTTTTTTAGTGTCAACGCAGACTCCGCCTTTTGCCCCGCCAAACGGTATGTCGGCGATGGCGCATTTCCAAGTCATCAACATTGCCAACGCGGTTACTTCGTCTAGGGTGATGTTTGGGTAGTAGCGGATTCCGCCTTTGAATGGTCCACGCGCATCCCAATGTTGAACTCTTACTCCGTTGAAAACTCCGACGGTTCCGTTATCCATTCGGATGTCGATGCTGACGCTGATGGAGCGTTTTGGCGAACTGAGCATCTTATGCATCCCCGAATCCAACTGTAACTTTTTGCAAGCCAGTTTAAGCTGGGCAAGCGCGACGGTTAATGCTGTATGTTCTTCAGCCATAGATTGAGCCTTCTGCAATAAGTGTTAATTATAAAATGGCTAGATAAGATTTGCCTTTGGCGATTTTTTTGTGTGTTTGGTTGATGCTTCTGTATACCGATTCCTTTTTTTAATAGCTTGTTGCTTCTCGGGATTGTAAGTGTTTGCCTTTGTCTTTTGCCTCTTATTAGCCTGGGCTGTTCACGGTCCACATAAGACCATGTTCTTTGAGGCACGACAGAAAAAAGATATAAGCTTCCAAGTTAGTTCTTTCTTATGAGGGCTTTTAGCAATGGATAACAAGGCCAAAGTTAGCATATGTCTTGTTGCAATAATTTTTCTGTTTGGTACGCTCCTTATTCCAGGAGTAGCTTTTGCACAGGGGCAGGGAACGCAGTCTGTAAAGATCACTGTGACGGATGGGGTGACAGGCAAAGCAGCGGTAGGTGTTACAACATCGATTTTGTCGTCAAGTGGGGCAGTAATTCAAAACTTGGGTACGGTGCCTCAGGGCGGAACAGAGGTGTCTCTTCCCTCTGGACAGTACCGCGTTATCGTGCAAATAGGAATATTCGGGTTCCCAGTGACGTTAGCGTCTTACTCTTTTGATGCCACTCAGGTAACCGGAGTCGAGATGACTGTGACGGCACTTATCATACCAATCCAGTACTTGCCTCTCCTAATCTACGTAGTAGTTTTCATCATAATTCTAGCGATAATCATTTCCATAATCCGACGATTGCTCAAGCCCAAGAAACCAGTCGCCGCGGCAGGAGTTGGAGGAGCTGCAGAACCTGCGGCTGCAAAATAGTGCAGTATAACAGCTTAAGGTACTGTTTGGCAACCGCCCGCAAAGCTGACTGATCCAAATACAGGTGAGCCGTGTAACATTTGGTTGATTCTCAATCAGCATTCGCTTCTCCTGTTTAGCTCTGTCTTTTTACCTGTTAATTGTTGTGCGTGCAAAGCCTACCTCGCGCTTGAGTCGTTCAAGTTTAAGCCTCAAGTTTATGGGAGTTTCAAGCAGTTAGCATCAAAGAACAGTTACACTGTAACCGGTAACAAAGGAGTTCAAAGGCTGGGTTCAAATCCCAGCGGTAACAATTGCATTGCGCTAAACAATGTAGCAATTTAAGACTTTCTTCATGCTTTTCGGCGTATTTTGCGTTGCGGCAAGTTTTTGCAGGAATTTTATCATCGGCTGAGCGCGGGCTATGTCTGTTAGACTGACCAAGCCTACCAAGCGGTTCTGTTCGGTTACTGGCAGCTTCTTTATCTTCATCTCGAACATCAAGCGTGCCGCTTCTTCTAAGTCTGTGTTGGTTGAAACAACGATCAATGGGCTTGACATAATTTCTTTAACTACAGTCTTTTTTGCGTTTCTGCCCTCGGAGACTATGCGTTTCAAAAGGTCTCGCTCAGTAATTATGCCTATAGGCTTCCCTTTTCTGGTGGTAATTACCGAGCCTATCTCGAACTGGTTCATTATGTCAGCTGCTTCTTTGACTGATGCATTTTCATCTACCGTAATTACTTTCTTGACCATCACGTTAGAAGTCTTTAGCGTAACTTTGTTTTCATCTGTTTTTTCTTGAGCTTTTTCTTGAGCTTTTTCTTGAGCTATTGGAGTTACCTGTTTTTTCTCTGCGGAGCTGCTCTTTGGTCCCGCTTGTTGATGGCTTTCTTGCTGTTTATAGTTCTGCTTAACGATGTGAATGTATTCTTCAAACGTCAATTCGGACCCACTCGATTCGGGTAAATCCCACTTGTAGTCAATTCTAGCTTTGGCTTGAATGTTTTTTATACAGAGAATCTCTAGGTTTCTGGCGGCTGGTCCAAAAATTTTCTCAAGTGCATCTGCAAAATCATTGATCTTGAAGGGAATTTCGCTCTTCTCAATTCCAAATGAGTCTTTCAGATGGATGTATATTGCTTTTCTTGTAGGTTCACCTAGAGAAGAAAATGTCTCGTCAATAGCTTCCTCAAACATCTTGCAGAAAGACTCTTTATTATCCACCGTTGCTTCAACAACAGGGGGCGTTTCATCCAATAATATCACTCTTTTGTGCTCCTGCCTAAGACTACTGTGCATTTTTAATCGCTCATTAACGACCATATCTAAGAACTCATTGAAATAAATTAGTTGTGAATGCCAACTATGGATTAGAAATTCTTCTGAACTCGAAATTGTTCTTTTCCAAGAGAACAGCATCTATCTTGAGTTAACAAGGTTAGCCTTAGAATTTTTCGAGGTATTCTTCAAACTGCTTTCTATCCCTCAAGCATTGAGGGCAAACGCAGCTGAATGGAAGATCTTTGGTGGTGCATAAATCATTGTATTTGCAGTCTGAACATGGAAAGTCTTTGCCGCAGCGCGTACAGCTTTGGAGAAAAACAACTTCAGTGTTTAAAATGCCGGCGATTGTATCCATGAGCTTTTCAATATTATTGCAGCTTTTAATGGAAAAAACACCTTGCTCACGATTATAATCCAAACCTAAACGTATTAAGAGAATAAACTTTTCTTTCTCGACTCTCGGAAGCTTGAACGCCTTCTTATTTAAAACTGCCACCATTTTCCATCTAATACCTGTTCATTTTAATTAGGAAATCAACTTCTTCAGGTGTGAGTTTAAGCCCAGAAGCTATGGGGCTTGATTTTTGGTTTTGCAGTATGCTCTTGACGAATGGAACGAAATCATGCTTAGCTGTTTCATGGGAAACATGGCATTGTGCTCCAATTTTTCCGCAGATGCCGTCGAGCATTGTTCTTTTGCCTTTAGTCCAGAACAAAGTAATAATCCTGATGGGCGGCGAAATTAATTCGAAGGGTTTGTATGATTCAGGTGCAACTGCGGCTGCTTGAGATAACGCGTTATAGAAGTACTTTAAAAGATGCCAGTGCTCAGTTCCAATCCTTCCTCGGAAAATATCGGCCTGCGAAACAAAATCGTAGGCGGCAGCAAGCTCTGCTAGGTCAATGTATCGTCTGGGCAGATTGTCGCTTACTGACATTATAAACTCGTCATAGTCGACGTTTGAGCGGCTAAGTAAATTTGATGCTTCCGCAATTGATTTTGCTGAGAAAAATCCTCTGAGTGTTTCGTCCATGCTTATGTCTTTGTTTCTTGAACTCAACATCATGGTGTCTTGAAGCGTGAGGATTCGGTTTTCTTCGCTTAAGCTTTGCAAGTCGTTTATAGCTGACCGTACATCGCCTTTGCTGTTTTGAGCAATTCTTTCGAGCGCTTCAAACTCTGCTTTCACGTGCTCAAGCAAACAAATCTTCTGCAATAATGCAATGATAAGCGGTATCCGAATTGGCTGGAAACGGATCAGTAAGCATAGTTTCTTTAGTGGTCTTAGCTTGTCTATGTCAGGGTCGTTTGCTGCCATTATAACTGGCACTCGCGATTCTTCAACGATTTTTATTATAGCGTTTACTCCGCCTCTGTCCTCGTTGCCTGCGATGCCGTCAACCTCGTCGAGAAAGAGAAGGCTGCCTTTGCTTTCACCTGAGAAAGTGTCTAAAGCAACAAAGGAAGTGGCTGGTTTAGCAATTTCATTAATCGCTTTTTCGGATCTTGTGTCGCTTGCGTTCATTTCAATAATGATAAACCCAAACTCTTTTGCGGCAGCGTTGGCTAATGCTGTTTTTCCGACGCCAGGCGGTCCATAAAGTAAAACTGCCTTTTTACTCCGCCGCTTACCCTTCAACCATTCAATAAAAGTGGCTTTCGCTTCTTCGTTGCCGATTATGTCTTCTATTTTTTTTGGGCGGTACTTTTCAACCCATAAAAGATCCTTTCTCAATAAGTTTCCCCTATGGCTTTACCAAATTTTGCGAACTGCGCGAGCAACGCGCTTAACTGAATATCGCTGTTGGCGCCTTCTGTTAAGCGGTAATCATACTCGCCGATGAGGTTTGATAGGTCGGCTTTTTGTTCAGGCGTAAGATCAGACATTTTGAAGATTTCTCGCTGTATTTGGCGTATTATTTCGGAGCCTGAAAAGCCGTAGGACCCCATTATCTCATACATTGTTTTCCTTGCTTCAATAAAGTCGCCGAATAGTGCTTTTCTAATCATTTTTTGAACTTGCATTGGGCTGGCTTCACCGATAACTAGAGAAACGGTTTTTTCATCTACTACTCCTTCTTTGTACGCTGAAGCCGTCTGCAACGCGTTTATAGCGTGTCTAAGGTCGCCTTCTGAGTAATCCACTATTCTTTCAGCTGCTTCAGGCAACAGGTTAACGTTTTCTTTTTTGGCTATGCACTGTAGCTGCTCTTTCATCGCCTGCTTATCTAGCCTTGAAAATCGGAATATTGCACAGCGGCTTTGTATTGGTTCAATTATCTTGCTTGATTGATTACATATCAGAATGAATCTACATGTGCGAGAGCTGGTTTCCATTATTCTTCTCAGCGCTGTCTGCGCAGGGCCAGTCATCTGGTCACACTCATCCAGAATAATCAACGCAAACGGCACATTGCCAAAACCAGCGCGGCTGTAACGTGAGAAATCCTTAATTCTTTCACGCACGGTATCGATGCCTCTTTCGTCAGACGCATTAAGCTCCAGTGTGAAGCTCTTCCAGTTTGGACCAAACAATTCATGAGCAATACAAAGGGCAACAGTTGTTTTTCCAGTGCCAGGTATCCCTGCCAACAGCAAATGAGGCATCGTTTTTGGTTTTCTCATGAAGGCCTTAAGGCTTTCAACGACGTCGTGTAAGTCTACAACCTCATCTAGGTTTTTCGGACGGTACTTTTCCACCCACATAAGTGATTCTTCATTAACTGCCATAAAGGTAACCTTCAACACAAATACACAATAACGTGCTTTAATTTACTAATTTAACTTTTCCCCAGCACTATAAGCGTAACCTGCAAAAAATGCTGAATCATTAGTTAGCCGATTTTGCTTCCTTGAGCAATATCCTTCTCAGGCACAAGCACCACAACGTTTCCTTCGCTGTCTTCAGCCGCTAAAATCATACATTGCGATTCCACACCCGCTAACACGCGTCTTTGAAGATTCATCAGGAAAACGCATTTTTTTCCAACTAACTCCTCAGGTTTATACCATTTAAGCAGACCTGCAACCGCCTGCCTTTTCTCTGAACCAAACTCAACAGTTATTTTGATTAGTTTTTTCGAGTTTGGAATTTGGGTTGCTTCAATTATTTTTCCTATCCGCAAGTCAAGTTTTTGGAATTCAGCGAATGATATTTCTTCAGCCAAATAATTCACGCTCAAAAGTAGTTTAATTTTCAGTGATATTTACTTTACTTTTCCTTGCAAGCCTGGTTCTTTCTTTAGTCGCTAACTTGTGAGCTTGCAGCAGCGGCTCAGGAATTCGATTTCGAGCACAATGCTTAACGATTTTGACGGCTGTTTCAAGAGACACCATGTGACCAATGCTCACGTAAATGGGCTTGGCGCCCTGCTTTGTAGTCACGACGGCACCGATGATTTCGTCCTTATCAATCAAAAAGGTTCCTCCATCTTTCTTCACTGGCGTACCTATCAACCTGCTTTTTGCAGCGCCAACAGTCGGTTTTCCAATTGCAAGTCCAAGGTGGCTGGCAAATCCGCATCTATACGGATGCGCGAATCCCTGTGCGTCAACAAGAAAAACATCGGGTTGAAGCTTCAACTTATTTATTGCCGCCATCGTGGGGGAAATTTCCCTAAAAGACAGCAAAGTTGGAATATAGGGCATCCTAACTTGACAGGCTGCAACCTGGGTTTCTAAAAGCTTCAGCGATTCATAATCTAAAACCACTATCGCGCCGACGCCAACATTGCCAACGTATGAAACATCAACACCTGCAATGGTTCTAATTTTTGGCGGTAACTTATCTTTCAAAATAATTTTCTGTGATAAACAAAGTTGTGTCTTGTGTGCTTTTGTTACTGAAAAATTCTTCATTAACCTGTGGGGTTTATTCAAATGTTAACCTTTTTGGTTTTAGGTTTGGTGGTGCTGCGTTTTACGGGCTGAATTTTCTTTAAGTAATCTTCAAGGGTTTTTCTGCGAATTTCCAATGTCACGTCGCCTCGTGTGGTTTCGATTATTCTTCTTGCAATGTCAGATTTATGCCTGAGTCCTGGAACAAGTACGTAAGCCTCATCAAGAGCCAATAACTGAATGAACACTTGATCCATGATTTCTAGGCATTTTTCTCCTTTTTTAACATCGCCTTCGCGTAAATTGTCAAGTGCTAAGCGCCTGTATTCACCTATAACATCTGCTAAACCAAGCACGTAATCGACTGAAGGCACATTAATCTCAGCCGGCGTTAAAAAACGCGATTCCTTAACTAGAATCAAAAATACGCGTGCTTCTGAATATTCCTGAAGCGCTGCGCTAAACATGCCACCGTAAATGATCTCAGGATAATCCTTGGATAAAACCTGAAGGCTTGAAATTTTCTCTTTCGCCTTCTCAATGAATTCTTCAGCCTCAGCATATTTTTTCTGGTGAATCAGAAGTATAGATTGTTTAGACAGGCTTGTTGCTTTCCGCATGCTTTCGTGTGTTTCTTCGCGAATTTTATTTTTTTGCATAAGCTCATTTTTAACTTCTTGAAGAATAGTCTCTAAAGAGGACAAACTTATCATCTAATTAGAATGAATTGCTGGGTTATTTATTTCAATTTCCTAAAAATCTTTACATTATATAGCTATTAAGAGCCAGTCCAATGCGGCTAGTTGATCGTAACCTGAATAGGCTTCTGTAGCCTGCTTAATAGTACGACTCTGCTTTCTTGTGCTTCATTAATAACCTTGTATCCAGTCTTCTCAGCTAACTGCCCAGCAAAATCCTTAACTTCGCTATGCAAAGGCATGCTCTCAAAGCCCAAACGGAGATTTGAAAAACCAATATGCATGTACGCTTTTGCTTCAATGTACGTGGGATTGGCTTTCTCAACAAGTTTAGCGTATTCATCCAAATGGCTCATGTTGCGCTCTTTTACAAGCGTCATGCGAATTACTGTGGGACAATGGAAACTCTGCAATAAACCAAGCGTCTCGTTTAATTTCGTCCAAGCGCTGGGAAATTGAGGACGGCAAACCTGCTTGTATACCTGCTCATTTGGTGCACATACTGAAATGTAGAGTTGGGTGGGTTCTTGACTTAGGTTTGAAAGTTTAGTCGGCAAAGTGCCGTTAGAGACAAGAAAAGTGGTGAAACCTTTTTGATGAAATGCCTGAATCAGCTCTCCAAGCGGCTCGTAAAGGGTCGGTTCACCGGTTAAACTTATCGCAACATGCTTAGGCGTTAAGGCTTCTTGAAATTTGCGCCAGTTTGTTTTTGGGTTTCCCTTGTATCCAGTTAAAATTTTTTCTTGCGCCCTGAGGCTTCCCTGAATAATTTCTTCCGGTGGGTCTACTCTTGGGATCTTCATCTCGTCCCAAGTGACCTGCAAGTCGCCGCTTTGGGCTCTCCAGCAAAACAAGCATTGTTGAGTGCAATAGTAAAGGGAAGGTGACATCTGAATGCACCTGTGCGATTTTATGCCGTAAAACTTCTGTTTATAACAGGGTCTATCATTAACTATAGATTCGTAAAGCCACTTACACCTTTTAACCGCTGAATGATTGCCTACCAAATGGTATTTTTGCTTCTTTAAAGCCCCTGAAAGCATGGCGGCAGTGCTTTTTTCCAAGTTTTCACCGAAATTAATGTGTACTTACTTAAAAACTTCCGTATTTTAAAAATCCTATGCTAAAATGAAATTTTTAGCATGAAATCAGTTTCGTTTCAAGTTGTTTTAACCTGTTCATACCTCTATCCCACGGTTAAAATGGCAAAGTTTAAAATCATCTCTTAGTTAAATCATCAGTATTATAAGATGTGGATGGATATCTATCGGGAGAGCAGAGTGGTTTGAATAAGAAAATTGGCGCAATCACCCTCTTAGTCTTAATGTGCTTAGCCGTTGCGCTTACACCTATCGCTATAGTCTTTGGGCAAAACCAAAACCTCGGTGTAGAAATTATACAGGTAAAACCAGTAAGCTCCCTAAAAATAATTACCGGACAAAGCCAATATAATGGGACTGTAGGTCAAGCTTTTAATCTGCAAGGAACCATTTACAAAGCCAACAGTACCTACCAAGTAATATTTGGAACGAATGTTGTTGCCAGTGGCAATACCTACCCTGACGGGTATTACGTTAATGCGAACTTTACTGTGCCTCCGCTTCCAGGCGGTAGTTATGATTTAACGCTTAGAGACGTCGCACAGAACTTAAATTCCACTGGCACTACGCCTGAATCATTCCTAATTCTGACTGACTACTCCATAACTGCTGTCCCTTCACAAGCACAGGAAGGAAGCAGTGTAGCATTGGCTGTCAGTGTCACCGGAGGGAATCCAAACGCCGCCTACGCTGCGAATGTTTCCGTTGTACTTCCAAGCCCACTTAACACACAATATTTCGAAATAGTGTCAATGGGAACCTCTAACCAAGATGGAACTGCAACTGCGCAAGTCACTTATCCAAACAGTAGTTTCCAACCGAATGGAAATACCACCGATTATGTAGGTACATACAATGTTTACTTTAACCAGTCTGAATCTTTGGCCGTAAACCAATTTTTCGTAGGCTTCCTTGATTCAACTACATATCATCGAGGGGATACAGTAACAATAGGTGCGGTAGGTTACCAACCGAATCAGGCTGCGACGTTGAGCATCATCAATGATGCAAGCGGTGCAACTATTCTCCCACCTGAACCAGAAACAGCTTCGGCTGATGGTATAATCAATGCAACATGGACGGTTCCTTCAAATGCTGTAATTGGACATTATAATGTAACAATAACTCCTACAGGCGTTCAGAAAGCGATAAAAGACGTAGAGACCTTTTCGGTTCCTGGGTTCTCGATTCAAGTTACAACGGTAAACCTGGCTGGTGCAGTTGTTCCTCAAATACTGGTTAAAGCCTTAGATCAATCAAGCGGCGTAGTTTATAACGGTACAAGCGGATCAGATGGCATAGTCGACTTGCATCTTGAAACAGGCATTTGTTCTTTGACGCCGTTTTGGAACGGCGTTAACGTTGGAGTAACCAACATAACCGTCACAGGTAATAGCACTTTTACGTTAACATGTCAATTAACTGACCTTAAAATAACAGTTCAAAACGAAAATGGAATTGCACTGCCGTTTGTGAATTTAGCCATTACATACCAATATCAACCCACAAATGGTGGATCTTCTCAAACAGGAAACGTTTCGGTTCAAACAGACTCTTCAGGAACCTACATTTTAAACTCCACCCTGACTGGAATAAGCTATAGCATAAACGCTTCATTGTACAATCAAGTTTTCAACTCAGGCAACAACACCGTTAGCAATCTTCCAGCGCAGGCGCTCTCAGAAGTAGTGATTACCTGTCCAAACGAAGCATTAACAATCAATGTGGTTGGTTATAATCAGGCTCCAATCGTTGGTGCAAGCATAGACCTTGTTGAATTAACAAATGGCTTATTCTATACTGCTACAACCGATAGCTCAGGCTCAGTCACGAGCCAAGTTACTTTTGGAATGTACAGGTTACAAATCTATGAAGACAGCATTCTAATCAACGAAACAAGCATCGAAGCCTTCGGCCCAAGCCAACTACAAATAGTTTGCACACTCTACGGCATTCAAGTATCAGTATCAGTCGTTGACTTCTTCGGTACACCGATTTCAAATGCTAATGTCACGTTGAATGGGCCGGCGACGGAGCGGCTCTCAGCTATGACTCAAGGCGACGGAACTGCAACTTTCAATAATGTTGTTGGTGGCGACATGCAGATAGTAGCGTTTGCTCAAGGAGCACAGAATAGTTATCAAGCTGTAACTCTAACCGTTGATAAGCCAACTTCAGTTCGGATACAACTTGATAGATATGTTGCTCTCGGTTCACTCTTGATACCAGTAAGTTTACTGATAGCAATAATCATAATATTAGTGGCTATAGTCCTGTTCGCTACCGTGGAAATTTACAGGCGAAGAAAAGCTAAACAATCCCCGTGAAAGCAAAATATCAATTTCAGCCCTGATAAGAAAAAAGTTTATATGGCTTCCAAATAACATTAAGAAACTGAAGACAAAACATCACAACATATTTTGACTTGAATAATTGAGGTGTATCTATTGGCTCAACCAAAAGCTTGTTCTCCAACATGCCCTTCTTTTAAGTGCGGCCAAAACTCTGCCTTCTACCGACAAAACTGCATTTGGTGCAAATGGACCGAAGAAATGTGCAATGTCGCAAACTGCACATATTCTATGTGCTTAAAAAGGCGGTTGTTGCCACAAGGAGTATGCGGCGAAACCGTCAGACGCCAAACCGTTGAAAAAGACCTTGACGACGATTTTTTGGGTGAAACAATAAAACTTAAAGGAAAAGCCTTGCGTAAACTCGGAGACAAAGAAATCTTTTAAACATAACCAAAATGAAAAACTGAGTTACTCGTGCTAAAAGTACGAGTATTCCCTTCTTATTTTGATTGAACACGTTTAACTACTGGAGGTTTAACTTTTTTCAGAATCCTATAGCCACAGATGATGCATTTGGTCTCTCCGCCACGCAACTCTAATTCTTCGGATGGCACTCTTGCCCCGCATCTCATGCATTCATAAACAATTCCTGATTTTTCCATTAGAAACGCCTCTTCCTACAAAGGAAAGTATTTTGCTTTTAAATGTTTCCAGTACGTTGCTATTAATGAGGATATAGAGTTGAGAAAAAGACTTCGAAAAAAACTTTCCACCGCCTTCTCTTCCGCAGAGTCAAGCCTAATTTACAATTCTTTTGACGTAATAGGCGACATAGCAATCATTAAGGTGCCAGATGGCAATGTCGTCAATGCTGAAAAAGTAGCAAGCCAAATAATGGCTGTCAACCGAAACGTGAAAACGGTTTTTGCCCAAACTAGCCCCATCCTAGGCGATTTTAGAGTTAGGGACCTGAGATTGTTGGCGGGCGAAGACAAAACAAGCACCAAATATAAAGAATCAGGTTGCGTGTTTGCGGTTGATGTTGAAAAATGTTATTTTTCACCTCGGCTTTCGCATGAGAGATTACGGATCGCAAGCCTAGTTAAGGGTGGCGAGACGGTTGTTAACATGTTTTCAGGCGTCGGCTGCTTTAGCATAATAATCGCTAAAACCGTGAGCAAAACTAAAGTGTTCTCGATTGATGTTAACCCAACCGCAGTTCAATACATGGAGGAGAACGTTAGAATCAACAGAGTTTACGGTAAAGTAATTCCTCTGCTTGGCGACTCAAAAGACATTATTAATGCTCAACTGCAAGGGAAAGCTGATCGTGTCTTGATGCCTTTGCCTGAAAAAGCCCTCGAATATCTGCCCTATGCAGTTTCCGCGCTCAAAAAACCTGGCGGTTGGATCCACTACTATGATTTTCAACATGCAACGGGCAACGAAAAACCAGTAGAGAAAACTAAGTTGAAGGTAGCTCAAAAACTTGATAGCCTCGGTATAGGTTACATTTTTGCTTTTTCTCGTGTGGTTCGAAGCACGGGTCCTAACTGGTACCAAACCGCTCTCGATATACATGTCACTTCGTTGCCAAACAAGTTTTAATAGCTTAATAGTTAACTATCTATTTCGTGAAGAAAAATGAAGCGGAAATTAATGGAAATCTTGGCTTGCCCCATAGACAAGTATTATCCACTTGAACTTCACGTTTTCGAAGAAAAAGACGAGATAGTGGAAGGCTTAATCGTCTGCCCAAAATGTCTACGATGGTATCCAATAAGGGACGAAATTCCAGAAATGCTCCCTGATGAGCTCCGGAAAGAAGCTGAAGACCTGCCTTTCTTGAAGAAATGGAAGGAAAAAATTCCTGAAAAAATAGTGACTGAAGGAAAACCCTTCAATTTAAAATAATTTTTTATTTTCTTAGTTGTATCGCTCTGTTTTTAGCCGAGGACTGCACGGCGGCTTGAGCGATTTCTAGGGCTTTTACGCCGTCCTCTCCTGTTATGAGTGGCTTTTTCTTTTCAAGCACGCATTCTGCAAAGTGTTGAAGTTCACATTTCAGTGGTTCTTGGAATGGGTATCTTGGTTGCACTGTCTCTTTTTGCTGTTCAATCCATAAATCTTGCGTTATATAATCCAGTCTCATTATAGCGTAGCTTCCCGTGACCGTTAACGTTCGCGTTTTATAGGGGGTTAGCCAGTTGGATTCTATGAAGGCGCTTTCTCCGCTCTTGTATGTGAGCATTATGTGAGCGTAATCTTCGAATTTTAGGTGTCTCATGCTTCCAATTTTCGCATAAACGGTAATCGGGTCCTGTTTGGATATGAACCGCATAACATCTATGTCATGTATCGCTGTGTCTTTAACTACTCCAACATCACCTATTCTTTCAGGCCATTGGGAAACGCGTTTTGCGTTTGCGCAGACTAACTCGCCGATTTTTTTGCTTTCAACCGCGTCACGGATGCTCTGTAATCCAGGAATGAACCTCATCAAGAAACCTACAGTTAAGACAAGACCGTTTTGCTCTGCCGTTTCACAAAGCTTTTCGGCTTGCTTTGTGTTGGTGGCCATGGGCTTCTCAACTAGAACATGCTTTCCTGCTCTGAGTGCTTTGAGGGCTTCTTTTGCAAGGTGTGTTGACCATGTGCAAACGCTTACGGCTTCTATTTCTTTGTTTTTCAGCATTCGCGTGCTGTTTGTATAGGCTTTTACGCCGTATTGGTTAGCCATGGTTTTAGCTCTTTCAGCATTTACATCGCAAATTGCAATTAGTTCAGTTGAGGGAAGCTCTTTGTAGACTCTTGCATGGTTTTTTCCCCAAGAGCCTGTGCCGATTACTGCCACTCCAAGTTTCTTCATTTTTTATTCCTTTCCTCTTCCAAATCCAAGGTATATGAAGCCTTCTGTTTCCACTTTTTGAGGCTCAAAGGCACCTGCCAAATCTACGATTACTGAGGGTGTCTTCGTTAATGGTTTAAGTTTCCGTAGGTTTAAGTGTTTAAACTGCTCCTCTCCGGTTAGTATTACTATGCAGTCTGCGCCTTCCACTGCCTCATTTAAGCTAGTCGTTACCACTCCCGAATCCAACGCATCTCTTTTTGATGCCGGATCATAAAGGCTGGCTTTAGCGCCTTTCAACTCTAACATTTTAACAAAAACGACCGTAGCAGTACTTGGGTTAACTCTGCCTAAAACAGCGATTCTTGCTCTTCTCAACGTTTTGCCGCATCTCCGAAGGGCAACTTGCGTTAAATTAACCGCGTGTTTAACCATGTCTTCGTTTATTTGCCTAGCCAACGTTGGGAGCCTAAGCTTAACATTCAGGTTTTCCGCGTTTTCAAGCAGAAGATACGCTACGTTTTTGTTTTCTTCCTCAACAGTCGTGGGCCAAAAACTCGGGTCATTAAACTCCAACAATTTTAAAACTTCAAAGTAGTCTATGTTTGCGTTTTCACAGAAAACCGCCAACTCACTTGCTAACGCCGTGCTTGCCTCCTGCTTTGCCGCCTTAAAAAGCGTCGCTATTTCTGCTGTTTTCACGTCGCTTATTTGTTTAACGTTTTTTGTTATAGTTTTTAGAACGTTCATAGCCGCATCTTGGCTGGGTTTACCGATTGCAGCGACCTTTAACTCCAAGTTGCCTATCGGTTCAATGGGCTTGGCACCTAAGTTATGGATCGGAATGTAGGCTAAACCGAAATCCTGCCCAACCTTTAGCCCTGAGGTGTTCTCCAATGTTTCCTTCATTATTCCTTCAGTAAAACCCAAACCCGCAACATCACCATAAATAACCAGCGTACCAGAATGGAGTGCTGATCCAACCTGCTTGCAAGCGTTTAATGCTTCTGAGTAATCAATTTTTTTCTTATCGTCAACTTTTGCCGGTACAGTTATGATAATTATGTCGCTTCGAGAAACAGCTTTTTTCAGCTCGCCAGTAACGCTTAACTGCTCTGTGTTGATGAAGCCTTTTAGTTTGCCTTCAATTTCTTGTTCCGCGAAGGACGTTTTTCCTTTAGCTAGTTTTTTTATCACGCTTGGGTCAGAATCCGAGCATGCGACTTTAAAGCCGGCATCAGCAAAGGCGTTAGCGTAAAGAATTCCCTTTTGCCCGCATCCTACAACGCTAACTAAGTATTTTGAGCGTTTTTCTTTTGTATCAATTTCCTCTGGTTTTAAGTTTAGAACATCGGGCATTAGTTGGGTTTCTCCAAGCACCATAGGTTTGCTATATGGTTTCTAGGATTTTTTTAAGCTGTGAACTGTAGTCTTCAACTAGCTTTAATGCTTTTTCTTCGTTTTTCGCCTCAGCATATAACCTGAACACGGGTTCCGTTCCGCTTGGTCTAATCAGGATGGCGCTGTTGTCGCTAAACCAAATTTTCACACCATCAATTGTGCTGATATTTTCGCCTTTCACTTGCTCTAAAATTTTTTGCAGCAATATTTCTTTTTTCTCGTCCGGGCAATCGATTTTTCCTTTTTCAATAAAGTATTGCGGTTGCTCAGCTACAAGTTTAGACAGTTTCTCTCCAGTTTCAGCCATTATGTTAAGGATCAGAGCTGTTGTCATTGCTCCATCTCGGACTGCTTGATGTGGACCATAAAAAACTCCGCCATTTTCTTCTCCACCAAGCTTAGCGTTCAACTCTTTCATTTTCTGGGAAACCGTTACGCTTCCAACTTTAGTCAAGATTAACTCTCCCTTGTAAGCTTCTACTGTGTCCTTGATTAATGTGGAGGAGCTTACAGGCGTAACTATTTTTGACCCTGGGTTTTTGATCAGGAACGGTTTTATTATTACTGCAAAGGTTTTGTCTCCCGAGTAAATTACGCCATTCTCGTCAACGAAAACGGATCGGTCAGCATCGCCGTCAAAAGCTACTCCTAAGTCTGCGCCAATTGCTTTAACAGTTGAAGATAAATCGGTTAGGTTCTCGGGTCTCGGTTCTGGTAATCGCCCTGGGAAAGTGCCGTCGATGTTAGCGTTGAGAGTGGTTACTTTGCAGCCAAGTTCCCTTAACAATGGCGGCGCTGTTAGTCCGCCCACGCTGTTCGCGCCGTCTACGACAACGTGAAAGTGTTTTTCGGCTATTTCTTGAGGGTCAACGTGATTTTTTATGGCTTGGACGTATTCATCGTTAATTCCAGGGAGTTCCTGCAACATTCCCAGTTTGTCCCACCCTGCGAATACTGTTTTGTTGTCAAAGTAAATGTTCTCTATTTCGGCTTCTTGCTCATGTGAAGTTTCTATGCCGTCGCTCCAGATGACTTTAATACCGTTATATTCAGGCGGATTATGTGAAGCAGTAATTATTACGCCGCCATCCATCTTATGGTTTTTAACAGCATACTGCAGCGCGGGCGTTGGAGCCATCCCAGCGAAAAACACATTGCATCCAGTAGCGGTTAAACCAGAAATCACTGCTTTAGCAAGCATGGGTCCGCTGGTTCTAGCATCAATTCCTAAAAGTAAATTTTTTCTTCCAAAAAAAGTTCCGACTGCACAGCCAACTTTTATGGCCATTTCAGGCGTCAATTCCACGTTGACTAGACCTCTGATACCGTTTGTTCCAAAAAGCTTTCCTTCGCTCATAAATTTCAACTCCATTGCTACTTAACAATTAATCTTGGGGTTTAAAATGTTTTCATAAGACTTCTTTTGCTGGACAGACGGTATGCACGTCTGATAGGTGTAGGTTATCTTTGATTTTTGCATGGTCGCCGATTATGCAACCGCTGGTAATTTTAACATGTTTTCCAATTCGTGCTCCTTCGCCGATTAATGCTCTATCTATCGACGCAAATTCGCCGATTTCAACGTTAGGAAAAATTACCGAATTACTTATTTGCGCGTTTTTGCCGACTGTAACATTTTTTCCTAAAATGGCGTATGGACCGATAACTGACTTTTCCGCTATTGAGACGCCCTTGTCGAAGGCAACAGGATTCTTTAACTCAAAGTTTTTTGAGCCTTCTTGTTTGAATTTTTTGGATAAGTGATCAAGTATTATTTTGTTTGTTTGCAGGTACTCTTCTGGTTTGCCTATATCCATCCATAAGCCATTAACTAAATGACCGTAAAGTTTTTCTTCTTCAGCTAGTTTGGGGAAAACCTCCCGCTCAATGGACACTGCTCTTCCCTTGGGAATATACTCAAAGACTTCTGGGTTTAGAACGTAGACTCCTGCGTTTATGAGGTTGCTCGGAGCTTTATCTTTGGGCGGCTTTTCAATGAACCTTTTTATGCAGTTACCATTTACTATTTCCGCCACACCGTACCTGCATGGGTCTTCAACTTTGCAAAGTGCAATTGTTGCTAAAGCCTTCGTTTTAACGTGTGTATCCAGCAGTTCTCTGTAGCTTATATCCGCAAAAATGTCACCGTTCAAAACAATAAACGGCTCATCATGGCCTAATAGTTTTTCGGCTTTTTTTATTGGCCCTGCGGTTCCCAGCGGCATTTTCGGCGGGTCAATTGAAAACTTTATTTTCAAACCATGTCTAGGCGGTCGATGCTGTTTAACATAGAATTGTGTTAGCGCATTAACTGCCAGTATGGCTTCTTCAACGTCGTTGTTAGATAATCTTTCAAAAATCCATTCAAGTAATGGCTTATTAACTATTGGAAAAAGAGTTTTAGGCCTAGAGCAACTTAGCGGTCGTAGCCTTGTTGCGAAGCCACCTGCTAAAATCAACGCCCTCAGGAGTGTCACCTTTTATAGAGAAGTAATGTATTGACTTGTTTTTATTTAAACACTTATGAGAGCTTTTTTATTCCCACTCTATTGTTGCGGGGGGTTTATGGGTGATGTCATAAACTACGCGGGTAACTTGTGGTATCTCATTTGTTATTCTAGTGGAGATTTTCTCTAAAACAGGATAAGGAATATTGGCAAAACTTGCTGTCATGGCTTCTCGGCTCTCTGCGGCTCTAACTGCAACTACGTAACCGTATGCTCGAGCATCACCTTTTACGCCAGTCGCCTTTGTGTCTGTTAATACGGCAAAGTACTGCCAGAGATTCTCAGCTAAGCCGTTGCTCTCAATCTCTTCGCGAACAATTTTGTCTGCTTTCTTGGCGATTCCAACTTTTTCAGGAGTTAATTCGCCAATTATTCTAACGGCTAAACCAGGTCCAGGAAACGGTTGCCTTGTAACTATTTCTTTGGGCAAATCAAGCATCTTAGCTACTTTACGCACCTCATCCTTGTATAAATCTCGTAGAGGTTCCAGAATTTTCTTGAACTTTATTTTTTCCGGGAGCCCTGCAACGTTGTGGTGGCTTTTTATTTTGTTAGAATTTTTTCTGAATCCTGATTCAATCCTGTCAGGATAAATGGTTCCTTGGATCAGGTACTCGGCGCCTGATTTATTGGCGATTTCTTCGAAAACTCGAATAAACTCTTCCCCGATTACTTTCCGCTTCGTTTCTGGATCTACGACGCCTCTTAGTTTCTGCATAAAACGCTCTTGCGCGTTAGCTACTATGAAGTTAATTGGGAACTTTTGGAACGCTTCTCGGATTTCTTCAGGTTCGCCTTCCCGCATGAATCCATGATCTACAAAAACCGCCGTTAACTTATCGCCAACTGCTTTAGCTGCAAGTGCGGTGGCGACGCTTGAATCTATGCCTCCGCTTAAGCCTATTATGGCTTTGCTTCCGCCTATCTCCGATTTTAATTCTGCAACCACTTTTCCTATTATATCTTCCATCTGCCAGTTGGCTTGGCACTTGCATACTTGAAATATAAAGTTGCGGAGCATGCGCATGCCGTTTTCGGTGTGAATAACTTCGGGATGCCACTGTAGACCGTAAATTGGTTTTTGCTTATGCCTAAACGCGGCAACTGGGCAGTTTTCCGTGTGAGCTAACACCTCAAACCCTTCTGGAAGTGCAAAAACTGTGTCACCGTGGCTCATCCAGACTTTTTCTTTCTCATTTAAGCCTTCCAATACACCTACTGGGTTGTCGATGAATACTTGTGCGGTTCCGTATTCTTTGCAGGTTGCGGGCTCAACTTTGCCATTGGTTAACTGAGCTAACAGCTGGTGTCCGTAGCATAAACCTAGAATCGGCAAATTTGCCTCTAAAATACGCGGGTTAAGTTTAGGCGCGTTTGGTTCGTAGACACTTGAGGGTCCGCCTGAAAGAATTAAGCCTTTAACATTGAATTTTTCATTTAGAGCCTTAACTTCTTCGGGTGATATGTCATGGGCAACAATTTCTGAATAAACGCCGTTTTCTCTAATTCTTCTGGCTATAAGATGGCAATATTGCCCCCCAAAGTCCAGTACCAGAATCGTGTCGTATTTTGCGTGCATTTATAGTGGCTCAAATTATTGAGTTTAAGCTGCTGGTAATTTAAGATTGCTATCCGTCTCGCGTCAAAGTCAAAGCAGTTTTTGAACCTTAAAATGGTTTTCCTTTAACTTTAGCATCCTTAGGTTGATAGGGAAAACTAAACTTTTATTAATATAATCATGTGATAATTAAAATAATGTTTCGAAAAAGTGAGTTTCATTGAAAAAACGTGCAGGGGGTATGTTTACGGATTTGAATGAAACTGATTTAAAAATTCTCAAAGGTCTTTTAGAGGATGCAAGGTTTTCAAGTAGGCAAATAGCCAAGAACGTCGGTGTATCAGTTGGAACAGTTTTGTCTAGAATTAAAAAGATGGAGGATGACGGTCTAATCAAAGGTTATTCTGTTCTGCTAGATCATGAAAAGCTTGGTTACCAATTGACAGTTGTAACTGAGATTACGGTTTCTAAGGGCAGGCTTGTGGAAACTGAAAATGAAATAGCTAAAATTGCTAACGTTTGCTGCGTCTATGATGTGACAGGCTTGACGGATGCCATTATTGTCGCTAAGTTTAAGAGTCGAGAGGACCTTGGGCAGTTCACTAAGCGTTTGTTATCTTTGCCTTTTATTGAGCGAACAAACACGCATGTAGTTTTGACTACGGTGAAGGAAAACTTGCGCTTGCTATAGTTCAAGTTTTTTCTTTATGGTTTTCTTTTTTATAGTTTTGTTCTGGTGCAGCAATGGTTATTGTTGTTCCTGAGGCAATCGGTGAGGTTATCCAGACATTTCCGCCTATGACTACGTTATCACCGATTATTGCGTTTGGTCCCAGAAGAGTTGCGCCTGAATAGATAACTACATTGCTTCCAACCGTCGGGTGTCTCTTTCTTCCTTTGATAATGTTTCCTTCCTCGTCTTTTGGAAAACTCAGCGCGCCTAAGGTTACGCCTTGGTAAAGTTTAACGTTGTCACCTATTTCCGTGGTTTCTCCAATAACTACTCCGGTTCCATGGTCGATGAAGAAGTTTTTGCCAATTTTTGCGCCCGGATGAATATCTATACCGGTTAATGAATGAACGTGTTCGCTCATTATCCTCGGAATCAAGGGGATTCCTCTGAGGTAAAGTTCGTGGGCTATCCTGTAAGTCGTTATCGCCAATACGCATGGGTAGCTTAGAATGACTTCTTCTACGCTTATGGCTGCTGGATCTCCTGCGTAAGCGGCTTGGATGTCTCCGCTTAACATTGATCTTATTTCAGGCAACTTTTCCAGAAGTTCTTTAACTACGACGCGTGCTCTCTGTTGGCATACGTCCCGTGGGCACTCGCTGACTTTTCTGCAGATATATTTTAGGCTTTTTTCAACTTCATCTGTGAGTCTTGTATAAACTGAAGTTAAAGTGATACCTAAATGATATTTTATGTTGGCTTTTGTGATTTCCTCTTTGCCTAAGTAGCCTGGGAAAAGAATTGTGAATAAATCTTCTAAAACTTCAATAACTACTTTTTTTGATGGAAGGTCGCGTCCTTCGAGGTGATCCATGCCGCCGAAGGCCTGGTAATTAGCCATGATGTCGTCAACTAATTTTGGTAAGCCTTTTTCAACCCAGTTCTGCTCAACCTTATCATGGTTGCGCATGAGTGCATCTAGCATTCTCTCTGGGTTCCAGCAGTCAGTTTCCAATTTTTTATCTGTGCATTCTTCGTATCCTTTCCGGTGGGGCTTGTTAACTTTTGCTGTCATTTTTTCTTCACTTCCGCTCATTATGGATAAAGGGTGAATATAAGAGAAGCGTCTTGTAAACGCCGACTTAGATGTTAGAGTTTGTACTTGTTGGTGGTTCTTGGAATAATACTGTGCTAAGGTAGCGTTCGCCTGTGTCTGGGAGAATGACGACTATCAGTTTGCCTTTGTTTTCTGGCCGCTTAGCTATTTCTAAGGCTGCGAAGGTCGCTGCTCCTGAGGATATGCCTACTAGTAAGCCCTCTTTTAGAACAAGTTGCCGCGCGGTTTGTATAGCGTCATCGTCTTTTACTTTGAATATTTCATCCACTAAATCAAGTTTTAGCACGTCTGGTTTGAAGCCTGCGCCTATTCCTTGAATTTTGTGTGGTCCTTTCTGGCCGCCGCTAAGGACTGGCGAAGCTGCTGGTTCAACTGCTACAGCTTTAAACTCGGGTTTAAGCGGTTTGATGTATTCTGCTATGCCAGTTATCGTTCCGCCCGTTCCGACTCCTGAGACCAAGATATCTACTTTGCCGTCTGTAGCAGTCCAAATTTCTGGTCCAGTGGTTTCTCTGTGAATCTTTGGGTTTGCTAGATTTTTGAATTGTTGTGGCACGAAGCTGTTGGGTATGTTTTTGGCGTGTTCCTCAGCTTTTTTGATGGCTCCTCCCATGCCGTCTGGTCCTGGTGTAAGGACGAGTTGTGCGCCGTAGGCTTTTAGTAAGCTGCGGCGTTCGATGCTCATGGTTTCTGGCATGGTGAGTATCAGTTTGTATCCTTTTACGGCTGCTACCATGGCTAAGCCGATGCCTGTGTTGCCGCTTGTCGGCTCGATTATAGTGGTGCCTGGTTTGATTAAGCCTTGTTTTTCTGCTTCAACAATCATGCTTAGGCATATGCGGTCTTTGACGCTTCCGCCGGGGTTTCTGGATTCAAGTTTGGCTACCACAGTGGCGCTTGTGCCTTGGGTTAGCCGGTTTAGTTTTATTAATGGTGTTTCTCCTATGGTTTCGAGAACGTTGTTGTATATTTTTGTCATGATTAATTCACCTGTATTATAACACTGTTATATTTATCGGGGAAATAAACCTATCCCCAAACTACTCATAATTTTCACAATTATAAACAAATCTAACACAGAATCAGCCAACCCCTAAAGTAAAGCCTTTAAATGACCTGATCAATTCTATATTTCGCGCCAACCTCTAAACAACAAAAAAACATGCTCGCGGAGGTCGCCCAGCATGGCCAAAGGCGTAGGACTGAGGCTCCTATCCCGCAGGGGTTCGTGGGTTCAAATCCCACCCTCCGCACTTTGCCCCTTTTGCCAAATAGAGCATTATTATTAGCTATTTTGACTATTGAAGCTCAGAAATCACTAAAGAATGGATCGCAGACACTGATTTTTCTTACGAAAAAGGTTCACCGTTTAAATTGCACACGGAATAACAGCGTTATTTCTGTAGAAGCTTCCGACGATGACTTGTAGGCATCGGGAGGCGGCAATCCCTAAGCCTCTCACGCGAACCAATTTTTATTCACCGAGTTTTGAGTTTATTCTTTTCTTTGCAATGATAACTACGGACAAGACGATTGCCGCAAAGACAATCACCATAATTATCAACGATTGGGCAGGAAATTCTGGAATTGAAGGCGAAGGAGCTAAACTTGGTGAAGGAGATGACGAAGGCAAGCTAGCCAAAGCATAAACCTGGTCGGCGCCAAAGTACATGATGCCGTTATCAACAACTGTTTCCCCAGTATTATTGGTAGGGTAGACCCAGATGACTGCACCGTTTTCAGCGTTTAAGCCATAAATGCCACTGGGGTTAGGGCGTGCAGTGATAACAATTTCACCGACCACAATTGGAGGCGTCCCAGTTCCTGTGCCAATGGTAATATTCCAAACTTTCTTGCCTGTAGCAGCATTCAAAGCATAATCGTTGCCGTTATACGAGTCAAAGTAGACTAAACCGTTGGCAACTGCGAGAGGTGAAGTTCCTCTGCCTCCGAGAGTGTAAAATTTCCAAAGTCTATGACCTGTTGCAGTGTTCAAAGCATAGATGTTGCCATCAGGCGAAGACACATAAACTACACCGTTAGCAACTGCAGGTGACGCCGCAACCCAGCCATCAACGTTTGATTTCCAGAGTTGGCTGCCAGAGTTAGCATTCAAAGCATAAATGTTATTGTCTTCTGAACCTATGTAGACTACGCCGTCTACGACAGCAGGGGATGACCATCCCACATTAGTTCCAGCGGTGACATTCCAGATTATGTCACCATTAGTAGCATTCAAGGCGTAAACGACGCCGGCAAATCCTCCAATGTAGACTACCCCATCGACAACAGCAGGGGATGATTGACCAATGGGATTTGGACTAGTGGAATTCCAAAGCAAGGCACCGTTAGAAGCACTCAATGCATAAACGGCGCCGTCTGACCCAAAGTAAACCACTCCGTTAAAAACAGCTGGATCGCTTAAAAGGTCAGTTGAGTTAATCATATAATCCCAGATTTCAGCACCATTAGTGGCGTTTAGAGCATAAGCGTCACACCACAGAAAACTTCCAGAGTTGCTTGTCTGTGCGAGAGAACTTGAGCAAATATAAACTACGCCATCAACAACAGCAGGAGTAGTAAAAGTGTGTATTTCTTCGATTGCACCTTGAATCTGCTCCCAAGTAATATTGCTTTTCCAAAGCAGCGTGGGAACAGTTTCTATATTGCCTGTCCCTACACCCGTACGCGATGGACCAGAACGATACATTGACCAGTCTGCATTTACAGGAATGAAAAATGCATTAAGTAGAAAAATCACGCAAACAACGCATAAGATTACTCCAAAATACTTTTTCATATTAGAAACACCTTTTTATGTTGCGACATGAACGAGTTTTCTTTAATCACATACATACCATAAGCTTTTTGCATCTAAAAGGTTTGTTTGTCAAGATTTCTGCTTGTCTCTTATCAAGCGTTTTAAAGTTTAGTCTTATCTTAATGGCGCAATTTATCAGGTCCCCGAAAATCCTCCGACCATAAGAATTTTAAAGTATAAGTACCATGACGAAGCGGATCTCTGAATCACAGGTTTTCGCGAGTTTCCCAAGAAAATGCCTGTATGCTCTGAAGGTGGTTGCTTAGTTTCCGTTAGAGCCTCAGTTGGCAGAGGGTTCTTAATATTTGAGTAACTGAATACCAGTGGATTGTTTTGATTTTTTATTCATGAGTTTTTCGCGTGCTTGTGTGAAATTTAAACGTGCGTGTAAACCTAGCCCTCCGCACTCCAGTAAAATCACCAGCAATTTTTTGAAAGAAAACGCTAGTTAAAACAGGTGCACAGGGTATTATTAAGGCATATAAGTCGCAATTGCTTGCAGAACAACTTTTTCATCAAAAAATCATTTTTCATAAGTAACGGTTAAAAGCTAATGATGCGCACAATATTTAAACAACCAAAACAGGCTGATACAATATGCAATCCGCTAAAACCGAACAAAAAAGAAAATTTGTATCCGTTGACCCGGGCAAGTGCATTGGCTGCGGGATATGCGAGTACGCTTGCACAGTAGAAAAAGGCGAATCTATGTGGAACCCGATGCGGTCCAGAATCCGAGTTGTCCGCATGGCACCACTCTTCAACTTTGCACTATCATGCCGAGCATGCAAGGACGCTAGATGCGTTAAGGCATGTCCGGAAAACGCGCTCTCACAAGCAGAAGACACAGGCTTACTAATCATAGATGAAAAAAAATGTAAAGGCTGCGACTGGTGCGTACAGGCCTGTAGGCATGGAGGAATTACTATAAACTGCGACACTGGAAAAGCTATCGCATGCGACCTCTGCCAAGGCGAGCCAAAATGCATCGAAGCATGCCCAGAAGAAGCCCTAGAAACAATAGATTCAGACGAAGCTGCAGAAAAACTCTTCAATGATGCACTCGAAAGATTGCCAGCGGAAACTGAGCAATTAACAGTCACCGTCAAAAACAAGGACTGGAAACCATTGTTAGAAGTTGCAGAGAAACGCTCTGAAAAAATCACAAAGACACTTGAAGAGCTAAACAAGAAGGCAACGGCTAAAAACCAAGAAAGCAAGAGCTAAAAACCAAAAATAACCCCTTTTCCTAAATTATGTTTTCTTCGTAACCCCTCAAAAACATATCAATATCCAACCCAACCTTTTCACCTATATAACCACCCTCCAAAACAAAAAACATAGGTTTCCCAAGCAAAGCAACCCTTTTGCCGATGTCAAAGTAATCTTGCTCAATTAAGCCTAAGGACGCTAAATCACCCCGATGCGTATCGAATCCAGCGGAAACGGCGATCTCTTCAAACCTGCCCAAATCAATCATTCCCAAGGCTTTGTCAAGCGTCTCCAAATAACGTTTTCCACCACAATCTGGTGGCAAAGCAAAATTAACACAATTGCCTTCAGTGAAAGAGCCAGTTCCAGGATAATTGGGCGATTGATGCAGCGAAACGTAAAGAATTTTCTCGTCACCTTGAAAAATCTCCTGCGTCCCGTTGCCGTGGTGTCCGTCAATGTCCAGAATCAGCGTTCTTTTGTCTAGCTCTTTAACAGCTATCGCAATATTGTTGAGGTAGCAAAATCCACGGGTGTAAACACCTAATGCAGCACCGTTTCTTCCAACATGGTGTCCTGGTGGACGCATTATCGAAAAACCGTTAATTCTTGAGGCTAAAAGTGCACCGCCGACCGAAAGCCTCGCAAACTCATAGATTTTGTCGTAAGCGGGTGTATCTGAATCTTCAACTAAGCCTTTCTTTAAGTTCCAAAGGTAATCAGCATCATGAACAGTTAACAAGTCTTCTTCACTTGCAGGCGTCGGCTCCAAAAACTCGTAACCTTTCGCTTTCAAAATTTCAGATGCAATTTTAACTCGTTGTGGTCCTTCAACGTGCCACGTGCCGTAGCCTAAACATTTTTCTGAATAGATTACCTTTGTTTTCATTGTTAACTGCATCCATTAGACAGATAAGTACGCTTACATATTTAAAAAACATAACCTCAACAAAGTTAGCGTCAACAAAAGAGATGGGAGAAAAAGGCTTAATGATTTCAGAAAATCCTTTCGATCAATTTCGTCAAGAATGCCAAACAGCATTGGCAAACGCGTTGAAGAAGGCCTTGCCAGAAATAAAAAGGCCAAGTATAACGCTGAGTAAAACACCAAACATTGAATATGGCCAGTTAGCTTCCTCACTGTGTTTTGAGTTGGCAAAGAAACTAAACCAAAAACCACTAGACCTTGCGGGGCATCTAGTCGCTGCAATCGACAAATCCAGCTTTAAACTGATTGAGAAGGTTTCATGTGCAGGTGCAGGATACATAAACTTTCATGTTAACTTCGCCAAGTTTTCAGCTTTAACTTTGGAATCGGTTAAGCAGTTAAAGTTTGATTATGGATTTGTTAAGACAGCTGAGCCAACTAAAATTATCGTTGAGCACACAAGCGTTAATCCGCTTCATCCAATCCACATTGGACAAGCCAGAAATCCCATGCTAGGTGACGCTTTAACGCGCATTCTAGAGTGCAGGGGAAATAAGGTTTCACGCCATTACTACATTGATGATGTTGGCAGGCAATCATCTGTTGTCGCTTATGGTTACGAAAAACTCGGCAGACCGAAACCGACAGAGAAGCCTGACCATTTCGTTGGCAAAATCTACACCGTTACCAGTTGTCTTGTTGAAATTAAACGTTTGAAAAAAACGCGTGAACTTGCAATTGCAATCCATTCAAGTGACGATTTAGTAAAGGCAAATAAGGAAATTGACGAGTGGATGTCGATTGCCGCTGAACTTAAAGAAAAATATCCGGTGCTCTTTGAAGCATTGATGGCTAAAATCGGTGAAGACCAAAATCCCGAGGAAGAAATAAACCGTCTGAACCGGGCTTACGAGGATGGGGAACCTAAAGCTAAACAGCTTATCCGTGAAGTCAGCGACTTGTGCCTTGAAGGTTTCAGAGAAACCATGAAACGAGTTGAAATCACTTATGACTCATGGGATTGGGAAAGCGACTTCGTATGGAGCAACCAAGTCAATGAGGTCTTGCAGAAGCTGAAGACTTCACAATTTGTCTACAGCGAAAAAGGCGTGTTAGAGTTTGATGCGGAAAAAGCCGCAGAAATCCTGAATTTGAAAGGCAAGTTGGGTTTGGATGAAAATAATGAGGTTCCATCGTTAACGCTTGTGCGAGCCGACGGCACCACATTGTACACTACTCGTGACATAGCTTACACACTATGGAAGTTCAAGCATGCACAAAAAATAATCAACGTTATTGGTATGGAGCAGTCGTTGGCACAGCTTCAGTTAAAACTTGCATTGTACGCACTGGGTTACAGTAAATACGCTGAGAATCTGGTTCATTTCGCTTACAATTTGGTTACTTTGCCCGGTTACAAGATGAGCAGCCGCAGAGGGCACTACATTACTTTGGACGAAGTTCTCAACGAAGCGGTTCAGCGAGCCTACGAAGAAGTTTCGAAGCGCTCACCGCAACTTTCCGAGGAAGAAAAACGTAAAATCGCCAGCTTTGTCGGTTTAGGTGCTGTGCGTTACGCGCTTGTCGATGTTGATTCTTCAAAACCCGTTATATTTACTTGGGAGCGCGTGCTCAACTTCGAAACTAACAGTGCACCATACGTACAATACACTCATGCAAGGGCATGTAGCATTTTGCGCAAAGCGGCAAGAGAACCAGAAAAACCAGCCTACGAACTGCTCTCTGAAAAGCTTGAGCGCGAGCTCATCTTAAACCTTGCAAGTTTCCCGGACACCTTCGTCGAAGCCACAGAATACTTAAAGCCGAACTTGATTGCCGATTACACAAACGTGTTAGCAGACAAATTCAACACCTTCTACAACGCATTCCCAGTTATAAAAGCAGAAACGCAGGAGCTCAGTGATGCACGCATAACCCTAACGCAAGCCATACAAATCGTAATGCACAATGCCTTAACCCTAATCGGTGTTGTAGCACCAGAAAAAATGTAGCTAACGAGAGCACTAAGGGGTCTACTTTTAGCTAGTGAAATTACTTAACAAAAAGAGGGAGAGAGGCAGGTCCATTTTACCTAGCGGAATTAGGTGTAAAAATTGGGTGTTCCTTCAAACAAGCCGTTGTATTCTGCATATTCAGATGTGGGCTAAATTTAGCCGCAAATTAGGCTACCACGCGCATGGTCGATTGATTTTTGCAATGACAAATTTCATATACAAGCCAATTAATCTACAACGAGGTGCACACTAATGAGCGATCCATACTTCAAAAAGAAACTTGAACCAATCCATGTTAAACAAAAAAGTATTTCACAGCTTTTATCTGAAATGAGCAAAACCGCTTATCAAGGAAGAAAGCTTGGTGAAGCCGTTGATGTTTGGGAAAAAATGCTCAAAGAAAAAGACCTAACGATTGCCATGGGCTTTGCGGGTTCCATGAGCACAGCGGGGCAATGGACCATTATTAATTGGCTTATAGAAAACCGCTTCATCGACGTGCTGGTTTCCACAGGCGCTAACGTTTCAGAAGACATTGTTGATGCCATGGGCTTAGGTTACTGGCAGGGAAGCCACATGGTTAACGACGAAGAACTACTCAAAGCGGACGTTAACAGGTACTACGATGTTTTCGGGAAGGAAACGGATTACCGCAAGATGGAAGAATTAGTCACCAACTTCGTGATGACCCTGAAAACCGACTACAATTACACATCCGCCGAGTTCCTGCATTTGCTGGGCAAGTATCTTGGCAAGAAAAAGATTCCGGCAATCTCCGCTGTTGCAGCGGCAAATGGCGTTCCAATCTTCAGTCCAGCCATGGTTGACAGTGCCTACGGCGAAACTTTCCTTATGGCAAAAAATCAAGGGCACAGCGTCCATATTGATTCTGTCAGGGAATTTGACGAGTTCATCAGCATAGGCACGAAAACCAAGGATGTCGGAGTAGTCTACATCGGCGGCGGCGTTCCCAAAGACCTAACCCAACTCATAGCTATATCAGTTTCACCGCTCACTGAGGATCAGGGCGTAAAGGGCAGAAAAGGCGGCTTACGCAAAGGCTTACAAGAATACTACTACCCCCACAAATACGCCATACAAATAACCACCGACTCACAGCAATGGGGCGGCTTAAGCGGCTGCACATTGGAAGAAGCAATCAGCTGGGGCAAAATCAACAGCCAAGAAGGAACACGAGCCGTATGCTACTGCGACGCAACAATCGCACTACCACTCATCGCACACGCACTATGCGAGCGAGTTCCAGAAAAGCGGAAAGGGCCAGACATGAGCTGGCTTCTTAAAGGCGTCCAATAAACGCCCTTTTATTTTTTGGTCCGAAGTTTACTATTATTTTTTATTTGTTGTTGGATTAATCCTTTTTACCTTTTGTTTTTTCTTTATTTTTTTGTTTTCAGCTTCAATTTACTCGATAGTTAGTTTTTCGGTAGCTTTCCTTAATTCAACGACTGAATCGCCGTAGCATTCTCGGATTTCACTTATAAATTCTATAGCTCTCTTGGCGCCGAGTTCCTTAACCAAAGCTTCAAAGGGAACTTCAAGTTGCAACTTCAGAAGTCATTTTTAATTTCCCATTTTCTTTCACTTAATTAATGGGTTTCGCACTTTTAACTTGTATCCTTCTTGTCAGCAAACTCCTCAACTTGCAAAGTGCAAGCATTAGTGGCCATGATCTCGGTCTTCTCTGATTATGTCGGCGGAGGATTCTGTAATTCTCGTTTTTTTGTTTAGCCTATTCAAAAGTGAGGCTGTCATTATTGGCATGATTACTGTGGCGTCGCCTTCTATCATGATGCGTTTGGCTTTTTCGTTGATTTTTCCCCATGAAACCGCTTCTCGGGGTCTTGCGCCGCTGAGGCTGCCGTCCCACTCGTCTGCCGTGGTTATGTAGACGACGTAGTTTAATCCGTCTTTGAATTGGTTCCACCAAATCGTGTGGTGCTTGCTGATGCCTCCGCCGACAATGAGTGCGCCGCTTTTTTTAGCGTCGAAAACGATGTTGTTGAGGTCGCCTTCGTCTTTAAGCAAGTTAATCCTGAAGTCATGGTGATCCTGGCTGAAGAACCAGAGTTGGTAGCCTACTGAGCCGTCAGTTATGCCTGGCACGAAAACTGGAATGTTGTTTTTGGCTGCCCAATAAAGAATCGAGCTTTCATCGCAGCAGCGCAAACCTATTTCACGGCACAGTTCGCTGGTTGAAAGTTCCTTTTTGCCTTCCTTGTATAAGTCTTGAAGCATGGCTTGGATTTTCTGCTCAATAATTATGCCGTAGCTGTCGTTTGGGACAAGTACGTTTCCAAGGCGGTTTACGCCTTCTCGGTGAAGTTTAGAATCGTTCATTATGAAGCTGCCTTTATAGTAGTCTTTCCAGCAGCGTGCTACGTCATGGTCAAGTGTTCCACAAGTCGTAATCAAAACGTCAACGAGTTTGCGTTTAACAAGTTCCTTGATTACTCCTCTTGTACCCGTGGCTACTATGTCGGCGGTAAATGAAAGGAACTTTACACAGCCCTTTGTGTTAATCATGGATTCCATTATGTTGACGCCTACAGCAAGCTTGCCCGCGGTGAAACCCCATGCCTTATCCATTTGGTTAACAAGCTCATCTACAGACATATGCTCGGTAAATTGGTAATCCTTCACTGCTTCCGTGTGTTCTTTATGTGCTTCTTTAGGCATGACGCTAATCTCCTATGCACTGGATAAAATGAGCGTTATAATAAATAGGTGTCGAAAGCGCCTTGAGGCTATTCAGATAGGTACGCAATGATTCGCTGGTAAATGTCGTGGTCCATTGAGTCTTCGTAGCCAGCGTAAATGCTTGGGTTATCGTTAACTTCTACCACAAGGTATTTGCCGTCTACTTCTTTGATGTCCACGCCGTAGAGACCTTTTCCAACCACACTGCACGCCTTCAATGCCACTTCCCTTAGTCTATTTGGGATTTCTTGTCTCTTAATGCTTACAGTTCTGCCCCAAATAACGGTTGGTTTGCCTCGCAGTTTGGCGCCATGCTTCCATTTACCCTTAGGAATCATATACTTACACACATAGAGCACATCGTTGTTTAGTACGCCGACTCTCCAGTCGAAAGCTGTTGGCGTAAACTTTTGAATGGCTAAAACGTCAGATTTCTTGAAGAACCGTTTAGCAACATCTTTAAAGCTTGTTTCGCAAGCAGCCTTCTCCACGTAACGCGAGAAACTCGTGTAAGGCGCTTTTATGACAACTGGTTTTCCGAGTGCGTCAAATATATCGCTGATTTTTTTATGGTGCAGTTCATCTTTGTTTAGGAACATGGTGGGGATATACGGCACATTATACTTCTCAAACAATGCGTATTGATGGATTTTGTTACCGCAAATAGTTATAGACTCAGGGTCATCGATAACTTTTAAGCCCAGTTCCCATGCTGTTTTAGACACAACGTACGCAGTATTCAAGGGGTCTGTTGTTGCCCTAATGAAGACCGCATCATATTTTGCGATGTCTGAAATGTCTTCACGGAACAGAAAATTGAATTCTTGCCCTTGTTTTTCTGCGGCTAACTTGAAGTTTTGAAGTGCGCCTTCCTCTCTTGGATCAGTAAAATTATATTTCTCAACAAAGCAGGCGATTTTAGACACCGAAGGGTTCACCCTGCTCAGAAATGAGCGAGACCTCTTTTGAAATTATTTGCAAGTCTTGTTCGGAAAGCTCCTCTCTGTTTACGGGTTGCAGTCCACAAAGATAAGCTTTGTCAACTGTTTTTTGTATGTGAAGTTTGCAAAGTGGGATTTCGAACGTTTTGTAAACTTTTTCTGCGATATTTTGTAATTGAAGGTCTGTGTTGGTTGTTTTGCCGAAGAAGGTTTTAACGGCGAAGAGTTCACCTTTGAGGGGTTGGGCACAGATGGCGAATTTATAGTTCATGCCTAGGCTTTTCATGGCGCGGTACAGCGCGCTTTTGTTGTGGGCGACTTTGTAGCCGTCGTAAATGAAAGGATTTACTGCAAAGAGGATGACTGGGAAGCCGAGTTCGTTGGTTATTTTTTTAACAGAATCTGTGACGAGGAAGGGTAAGGTGGGCACTCCAGCTTTGGCTGCTCTGAGAAGGAGAATCGGGGTCCTGCTTGAGTCAATGATGTTTTCGCATGATGGAATAACATGGTTGCCGAGAATTTCAGCGTGCATCGAAACATAATAGCCTGTTTTGAGGTATCGATATTCGTTGTTGATGTTGAGGGTGGCTTCTTTGATTGTGGAATCTAGAAACGTCGCAGGCTTCATTACTTGCGAATTAGTGGTTAGGTCGATATTTGAGACGACCAACACGGTCATGAGACACCAGGTTAATCAAAAGGCGTTATTAGTGCAGTTATATTTAAGATTAACTATCAATATATTCGCATCCAGAATTAACGCTAAATAAAAAGAGGGATAGCTACGTATAAACCGCTTGAGGTGCTTGGGCCAGAACATGAATTTTCATTGGTGAACCAAGAACTCAAGGTCCTGCCAATTTCCGATAAAATCATAAAAGCATATTGCGGAAAAATCATCAATTTCATTGAACTTCCATCTTTTATGTTTGGAAAAGAACTGCAGCTTCATGTAATGGAAGTAAAGGCGAACTCTCCTTTCAAATCGCCTGTACAATTTGAAGAAACAATGCAAAACGCGGTCTCAACGCTTAATCAAATCGTACATAAACATGGTGCCCTGCTTCTTGGAACAGGCATGCATCCTCTACTTAAGCTAGAAGACACTGCGATTTGGCCTCACTATCACAGAAAAATCTATCAGGAATACGCCAAGATCTTCAACCTAAACCAGCATGGCTGGCTAAACATACAAAGTTTCCACCTAAACCTCCCCTACCAAAAAGAAGCCGACGGCATACAAACGCACAATTTGCTAGCTAACTTGTGCGCTTATCTTCCAGCAATCAGTGCTTCCTCGCCAATCTATGAAGGCAAAGCAGGTCCAGATGTCGACAACCGACTGCATTTCTACAAGATAAATCAGAGAGAAATCCCATCAGTAACGGGTGAGGTTATCCCTGAATATGCTGACTCGTTTAGTCAGTATAAACATGATGTTATTGGGAGGTATTCCGAGGATTTAGCTAAAGCTGGCGCAGGCAAAGCCTTGCTGTCAAGGGAATGGATTAATTCAAGAGGCGTAATTTTCCGTTTTGACCGCTCAGCCCTTGAAATTCGTGTGATGGATGAGCAGGAATGCATTAAATCCGATGTGGCTTTGAGCTGTTTCATACGCGCCACCCTCAGAGGCTTAATTGCTTTAAAGGCTGAGCTTTTACCGCATGACCTGTTAGTCAAAGACTTCAACGCGGTAGTTAAGGAAGGATTAAACGCTCAAGTCTCAAATCCTAACGGTAAAACAGCACGGCAAGTGTGCCAACGCTACTTTAACTTAGCTCATGAATATGCGGATGAAGACGAGAAAAGATATTTGTGGATTATTAAGAAACGGATAGAAAATGGCAGTCTATCTGAACTCATTCGGGACAGAGTCTTGAGGCGCGCGGGAAAAACCGATTTCCGTCAAGCAGTCATAAACGTTTATTCAACGCTTATTAAGTGCCTTTCTGATAATGAATTATACTTTTAAAAATGGTGTCACCTTAATGTCTGAAGACAAGAATGGAGCAACTTATTCGTTTGATGTTTGTAGCCAATGCAAAATTGGTTGTTGCCAAGACGCCAAACCACCACTGACCGAAAAGCGAAAAAAAATTATAAAAGAATACCTAGAGAAACAGAAGATTAATATTGAAAAGCCATTTGTTGAAGAGCGCTATTCTTATCCTGCTGTTGATGAATTTGTTTTCTGCAGGTTTTTCATCAAGGAAGCGGCGAAATGCTTGGTGCACCCTGTTAAACCTGAAACTTGCAATGCTGGGCCAGTAACGTTTGACATTAACTTTTCCACTAAAAAGGTTGAGTGGTTTCTTAAAAAACCCGAAGTCTGCGCTCTTGCTGGAATATTGTGTTCCAATAAGATTGCTTTCAAACGCCATTTTGAAGTTGCTAAAGCAGAGTTAACTCAGCTCATCTGCGGTTTGAATGCGGCGGAGTTGCAGGCGATTGTGAAAATTGAGGAACCGCAGACAATCAAAATTGGTGAGGACGATTTACCTTTAGAAGTTGTTAGAAAGCTTGGCTTGAAAATAGTTAAGTGAAGTTGTAAGCTCTTTTCTTTTGATATTGAGTATATACGCGCTGCCTTGTCCGAAATTGAAAAGCTTAAATAAAATCCTTTTGGAGACATTGCAAAACTTTAAGGTCTCAATGATTCTGGAAAAATTTAAATATTTCAGGTCTAATACAGCTTAAATTCGGGGATAGGTGGAAAAATGACGGAGGTTTTGACTCTGGACCCGCAACCAGTTTTGGGCGCACTGCATTATGCGCTGTTGTGTTTAGAGAAAGGAGACACAGCCGGTGCAAAACACGGAATTCATGAGGCCTTGTTCCGGATGGGGTTTACGGAAGATAACCTTAGGATTACACCAAAGGAAAGAAAGGAACTTGAGAGGCAGAAAGCAAGGCTGTATGCTAGGCTTGCAAAGGATGTGGAAATGGTCGCCAGACGTCAAAAGCATTATGCAGCAATAGCGTTCAGTGAACGAAATATCAGTGATGTCGATGCTCAAAAGGCCAAAAGTCAGGGTTTCATTGCCAGGGAAATGGATGACGAAGCAGAATCTGAAATATGCCGAGAATTCAGAGCATACAGAACCAGCATATCAAATCTTTTCGAAGAACGCGCGAAGAAATACAGAAAACTAGAAGAAATGCACCTGAAAAAGGCAAAAACCATTCGATAGCCAGCAAACTGGCACATTTAGCGCGCATGGTTGTTCCGAAAATGGTTAAAAATGGTTATAATTCCCCTTTCGTTTGTTCAGCCAGTTAACTGTTTCCATTCAGAGTTCATGTGTTAACGTGCAACCTAAACGTGGAGAGTGGACTTTTAACAACTTTTAACCATTTTAGGAACGCGCATGCGCGCTTCTTAGTCCATATTCTTTTCTTCATTATTTTTTAAAACTAAAAAAGGGGAAAGTGGTGGTGTTGTGTTCATTGCTCGCGCTTTATGGTCGTTTTCTGAGCATCAGCATAATTATTACAGCGCCGATTATGATTATCACGATTATTACTGCTAATATTCCAAACTCTACAGTCCCTGTCGATGCCAAGCCTGTTGGTGGTGAAGCCGTTGGTGCGGGTGTTGGCGATGCGTTTTGTACGACCATGTCGGTTTGTGCGCTTGATCCCCAGTAACCGTTGGTACCTGCAAACGTCGCGGTGACGAGGTAGTTGCCTGGGATGCTTGGAGGAGTCCAATCGTAGTAGTACAAGCCGTATGCATTAGTTGTAGCTTTGCCGAGGGTGATGAAGTTGTTGTTCGGGTCAATAGCGGTCAACATTACTGTAACGCCTGTGAAATTGGTTGGTTCTGGTTGCTGCTGGTAAACGTAACCCATCCAAGCCGTCATGCTAGCGTCAGATGCACATGGAACGCCGTTTGGAAAGTCTGCTGCCTGCTCAGTCTGCTTAGTGCCAGAGGAAACATCCATCACTGTGCCCTGTATAACTACGTTGTTGCCTTCTGTGACAGCGGTCAGTGGCGCTTGCACTGTGGTTTGGCTTGGTCCTCTGCCTACACTGTAAATTTGGTTGTCATAGCCGTTAAAGAATGTTGCATAGCCATTTGCGATAGCATAACTTGTGGGGCAACTAAATGGCCCCGCTAAGTTAGAGGTGTAATCTGAAAGCGTCCAGATTTCGTGACCAGTTGTAGCGTTAATAGCGCGCGTTAATGAACCCCTGTAAATCGGGTTTGTGGCAGTGTGCTCACTAGTAACCGTGTAAATCACTCCGTTGCCAATGGCTGTTATGAAGGTTGGATAATAACCGAAAGGCGTGTAAAAGCCGCTGTTAGTACTGTTACCTTCCCCGCCATTACCGTAGGTCCACAATAGATTTCCATTTGTTAAATTATAGCAATAGAGTATTCCTGCGTATCCATCGCTGTAGAGTCTGCCGTAAGCGACCGCACCTTGCACATAGGAGACACCAGTGTTGCCATAGTAGTCAAAGGCTGCTTCAGGTGCAGTTGGACCCCATAGACGGTGACCTGTTGCCATACTGTATCCTACAAATTGCATAGTTTCCCTGTATGCTTCAAAGAATACGCCTTGTCCATTGTCAGCTGTTGGGTCAGCTCCACCTGCTAAAACAGAGACGTTGCCGGGTGGCGGCTGAACTGTATTTGACCATAGGACAGAGCCTATTGCACCCCTAGATGCGTTGAGGTTGACACCAAAGTATGTGTACGGTTCGTCGATTACCGGTGACCCCATAAGACTTTGCAGGTTAGGTAAAGTGCCTTCGTAGCATATCAACATATTGTTACAGAAAGCCTGAGTTAACGTTACGGGACTTCCCGGTCCGAACATCGTCATGGGTATTGGCATCTTGTTGGTCCATGGTATCGAAACGTTCCAGTCATAACAGCTTGAACTACTTCCGTCGATTGTGCCAGAAATTGCTACGGATGTGGAAATGTTTGGCCAAAGTTTGGACGAGTTCCATTCAGCCAAATACCATTGTGGATTCGTGGGTGTGCCGTCGTTAGCAAACACATACCTTAGCTGTTCACCGTTTGGGCCCATCGCTGTTGTGCCTGCAGAAGCAGAAGGAACACCAGTCACGTTGAACAGCCAGTCTCCTGTGGCTGCATCAAAAGCTTCGCCAAAGTTGCTGGTGAACAATATTGCCGGATAAACTCCTTTCTCGTTGGGTTGTTGAACGCTGTAGATGTAACCGAATGATAGCGGAGGTACATCAGCCCGGGACCAAACAAGTTGTCCTGTTTGCAGATTAACGCAGTCGGTTGGTCCATAAGGACCGGGATTTCCGAATCCACAATTAGGAGCATTCGCGGCAGATAGCGTTTCCGTGTAGTATATGTATCCGTTTAGTACTATCGGATTGGCAAATCTTTGATTATATGCAGATCCCTCGAAGTATGTGTCTCCCTGGATAAGAAAATTGTTTCCTCCAGCAACTCCTCCATCTCCAAGTTGGAACGGCTCTGTCCACATGATATGAGCAGTTAGAGGCCCTACGGCGTCACCTGGATAACATTGTTGATTTGAATCTGGAGAATCAAAGCCCCCGTAGCCAGGTGCACCTTCACCTAGCCAGTTTGAAGAAATCGTGTACCAGCCAGTGTTCTCACCGTATATTGGTGGCGTCCAGTAAGCAGTTGGCAGCGGAGAGCTAGTTATGGGCGCAGGTAGTGGTGTTTGCTGCACGGTAACTGTGGTTGAGGTGGTACTGGGCAGATAAACATCGTTAATGTAAGGTGAGTATGGGGCGTCGTTACTGGTAGTTATTGTTTGTCCTGGGAAAGTAAAGTTAAAAGTGTATGTTCCAACTTGGCTGGGAGTGTAGGAATAGCCTTGCGACGATGTTGAGTCTGCGATAACGGCAAAAGTTTGCGTTGTTACTGCACCATTGGGTGCTATAATAGTAAGTTCATAGTTGTGGAATCTATAATCGTTTCCTAAAGCTGTAAATATTGGGTCAAAAGTACAGTCAAGCCACATTACTACATCCACTTTCTGGTTGACACCAACAGGGTTAGGCACCACGCTAATGTATGCGAATGTTGGTATTTGCCATGGAGGCGTATGTGCACTAGTACTTGGCAATAGTATCATTGAAGCCCCCATTGAAAGCGTTAAGAATATAGCAATCGTAATAGCTACAGTTTTATTTTTAGCAATTTTCATGTATTTTTCTTCCTTCAATTTTATTTGAACGAAAACACAAGTCTTTGCGAAAGCGCAAACGTAAACTTGCAATCTCGCTCAACAGATTTTATTTAACGCGTTTTCTTATTACGATTTGCGAAAGTATTATATAGAAGAATAAGCTTTGATTTTCGCTTTTCGTATTGTTTTTTTAATAATTTTCTAAAAACAAGCCAGCTTTAGTCCTCAGGGGCGCATGGTTGTTCCGAAAATGGTTAAAAATGGTCATAATTCACCTTTTGGTTGTTCAGCCAGTTAACTGTTTCCATTCAGAGTTCATGTGTTAACGTGCAACCTAAACGTGGAGAGTGGACTTTTAACCACTTTTAACCATTTTAGGAATGCGCATGCGCGCCTGCCAAGGTATTCTTTCGGGTAATCTATTTTTGCACTTGTTCCAAGTTTGTTAACTTTTTCTGTAATCGTTAGCGGCCGCGCGATAACTGCTATGCCGAGCGCTAGGCTGGGTGAAGCAGCTGTTTTATGGACGAACAATGTATCAGTCGTAACAGTAATTGAAGCGTATTTTGAAATGCTGTGGACCAAACAAAGCAATGTGAAGAACGCGAAGAAAACTTTGCAGCTATGCAGCTACATAAGGTTCCAAGGCTAACTTTAATTCTCAAGTTAGAGGTAGATCTAAACAGCAATAATTAACAGGAGACAATCGACTTATGTCCCACCTAAAAAGCCGGCATCTTTCAACTTTAACGCCAAACTCAGGTTTCCTTCAAAATTAATTTTACCTGTGAAAAAAGCTTTTTCTGTACTTAATTTATCGTTTACAATGTCCATGAAATCGTTTTCTGCAATCTTCAAGGTCAATGTGGGCGAAGGAATGGTTCCTTCTTTAACCTGCAATTTTTGATCTCTTATAATAATCACCCAGTCGCCTCCGTCTGCACCCGTTAAGTTTAATTGAACTGCAACATCAATGCCTAAGGCTTTATCAGGCTTGAATCTGACTGGTAACATCTTTTCAAAGAATTCCTTAGGCGTTTTAGCTTCCATCATTTTCAACTCATGTATCTCATATTTTATGAAAGGTTAGATTATTGAACCTTAACCTTATTGAATGCCTTATCTGAAGAGGTCTTTTTCTTTTGGTCTAGTGAGTTCGGTAGCTGATACATCTTCAGTTGTCTGATAATTGTATCCTCGGATAATGGCGGCTGGTATCCCTTCATTCGCTTGGCCAATCACAAGTTCCGCTGCAGAGGACAATTCGTCAGCGACCGCGGTTTGTTTTATTCTAAGAACATAACCAAAGAGGTCTTTCTCGCCTCGCCTGTCTCTAATAGGCTTGATTCCTGCGACGCCAACTGCCACATTTATTTCCCCTACGCGCAAGGGTCTACCATGCGTATCAGAAATGATTACTGCAACGTTGACTCCTGTTAACCGTTTTATTTCTTGTCTTATGTTTTGTGCGGAGGCGTTTGGGTTTTTTGGCAGTGGAACAACGTTTCTGATGCCTGAAACGTTAGACCTGTCTACTCCGGCATTAGCACAAATTACTCCACTTTTGGTTTCTGTTATGATGCTGTTTTGGCCTATTCGAACTATTTCTTTGGTTTCTCTGAGAATAACCTCAACTAGGGCAGGGTCTTTGTTTGTTTGCTGCGCTATTTCCTTTGCCTTCTTTGAAGGTGTGATCTCATCAAGGTTGATCACGTTTCCTTCCGCCTTTGAAACGGCTACGTGAGTGACGACGATTACGTCCTTATCTTGTAGGGGTGTTTTCTGTTTTTTTGCAGCATTAACTATCAGTTCAGCTATATTGTTCCCTTTCTGTATTAACGGTAAACCTTCAACTGCGATTACTTTTACCTGTTCCATGCTTCTGTCCTCAATGAATAATTGAATAATAGGTGGCTACATACGCACATTCACTTTAAAGCTTATCTGCATTTAAAGTCAAAAGCGGCGTGCAAACCAGCTTTTTGAAAATACATTACGGCATGCTTTAAAAAAAGAATTAGAAAGAAAACAGATGAAAAGAAAGTTAAGGAGGTATTTTTGCATTGATTAGCTGTCTTAGCTCCTAAACTTTTGGAGCTTTCCTAGCATCTCTTTGTCGCCTTCGGCGTCTCCAGCGCAGGTTGCAATTATGCCGTCTACGAGGCCGTTTAGCTTCGTTGTTTTTTCTTCAACTGTATCCATGGTTGCGGCGGTTGGCCACCCGATCATTTTAACTGTGTCTACGTTTTTGGCTGTTCCAACTAGGAAGTATGCGTAGACTGGCTTGTTTAGTTTCTTGCATTCTGCTGCTACTTGCTCTAGGATTGGGAAGGATTGGTCTTCTAGCCTCATGAAGTAGATAAAGTCCCATGGCTCTCTTACACGGGCAAGGGTATCCTCTATAGACCGCCGTGCCGTCAGTAAACAGCCCAGCTTTAGGTTCTTAGTTTTCACCGTGTTACGAATGAAGTCTCGAGCTGCCTCAGAGGATGGCAACATTGTTATAGGATCTCCGTACTTGGGTTTATCGCCCATGGTAACTGCCAAACCGTCAAGACCCATAACGTCGGCAGCTAATGCTAAACCTCCAACTTCAACCGGTCCTTTGTAGTGTAGTATAAATATTGGCACAATTATTTTCTCAGGATATTTAGATTTGAGGACGCAACTTACAACTGTACCGCTTGGGGCTGGAAAACCAGCGGCGCTATCAGTAACGTTCCATCCATCAACTAGATCTTTAATTTCATCTGCAAGCTTCAAAAATTTGCGTGTAGGAACAAACTCATTTAGTATTTTCACAGGATGTCATCTCGGCTAAAGCCTAACTAGGTTTGGATTAAAAAATCTTTTGATACCAAGCTGGTTTGCTCTATATAAAATGAAGGCAAATTATTTTGCGTTAACATTATGTTGACTTTGAGCTTTAAGGTGCACATCTAAAAATTTTTAGGCTACAATGAACAATTCAATAATACCAGTTTCGTTGTCCACGATGCAGCTTATCTGGCGGCTTGGATATGGTTGTTTACGCGGTTGTAGTCATCAAGGGCTTAGGCACCTCAAAGAAGCGTCTTTCTTCAGTTCTAAGTCCGCAGGAACGTAGACAATTGACGCTGGCTATGCTGGAAGACGTTTTAAGTGCACTGCAGACCTCGACTGTTGACAAAATTGTCGTCGTTAGCAACGATTTTTCGCTGAGGAATTTTACAAACAAATATCATGCTACACACCTTGTCCAGAAAACCAGTGGCCTGAATCCGGCGGTCGAAGAGGCGACTGAATGGTGCATGCAGAATGGGGCAGAAGCCGTGCTCATACTTCCAGCCGACATCCCGTTGCTGTCTTCCATGGATGTGGACAAGATAGTTGAGTTAGGAAATTGTGAAGAGCAAACCGTGGTGTTGTCTCCATCCTACGATGGTGGTACGAATGCTCTCTTCCAGAGTCCGCCAAACCTAATTCGTGCATGTTTTGGATCCAGAAGCTTTGCAGAGCACATCAAAGAGGCACAAAGCAAAGGCGTCTGCGTGAGACTTCATTGCTCAACAAGCGTGGCTGCAGACATCGATTCTGCCAAAGACCTGAGCAAAATGCTCAAAACAGAAAGCAACACTGCGTGCCGGCGGGTTTTGGACCAGTTTAAAATGGAAAGTCGTGTTGGTGCAGGAGCTTCGTGCTCAAAATCGCCGTAAATTTGCAAAAGCTGGTGTTGTTCGATACTGAAAAAAGTTCTCACTAAATGTGAGGGCAAAGGATTTCTATGTTTTTGTGCAATTTACTGTTTTGGCTGAGCTTGGGCAGCTGCGACTGCGTCGTGTTTTTTCTTCGATAACTTAAGCAGTAGCCCCTTGGAGAAGGCTCCTTCCTCTAGCGGCTTTGATTCCAAGAAACCTGTTTTTTCGGCGTTTGCGAATAGTTCTTCCCCTTTTTCGGTGCGAATAATCGTAAACGTCCAGCCGTCAAGTCCCAGTCCGCCGACTGAGATGTCTGCGAGTTCGGAGCTGAAGTCTTCGCATACGCTGCAGCTTTTTCTAACGTACTGTTTTATGTCTGCTAGGGGGATAGCTGTAGTCCCTGCGGGAGTCGTTATGAGCATTTTTCCTTTAATGTTCATTTTTGTGATATCGTTCAGGTTGATGCCGAGTTTGCCTTTGATGTGGGTTTCCATGAGTCCTTCGTAATCGAAGCATTCTGAGCACATGAGCCCCACAAGGTACTTGATTGGCGCACTGAGCCTTTTCACGCCGTTCATCTGCATTTTTCTTACCGCCTGAATTTGGCAGGGTGTGCCCACAAACGCGATTTGAGTCTTTTTCTGCTTAATCACTTCGGGCAAAGCTAGAAGCGCAGAGGAACAGGAGTATTTTGTCCCTGCTGACTCAATAATTTTCTCAGGCGACGTGGCAAGAATCGGGACAGGAAGGAAGGGTTTTTCTTGACTTTTTCCCGAAACGACTGCTCCGTCGATTAGTCCATTCTGCAGAGCAGCTACCAGCATTGCGGTGGCGGCTCCTCCGTCTTGGCGAACCTTCTGAATGTCACTGGGTTTTGCTTGGGCTATAGCTATTCTGCGGAAAACTCCGAATTCCTCTTCAGGTTTCCTTACCCTGCCGAAAACAAAGTCCTCGGTTTTTGCCATTTCCCAGTTGTATCGTGGGCAGGCTTGGGCGCATATGCCGCAGACCTTGCATTCTTTCACCATATTGGGTTTTCCCTTGGCAAGTTCAAGGGTGCCGAAGGGGCAGACGACGACGCATGTGCCGCAGCTTGCGCATTTTCCAGTTTCAACAACTTCAGTTAAAAGGGAGTTCTCAAAGCCAATTTTTTTGGAGCTCATGGCGATAGCATAATCGACAAATTATATATAAACATTAAATAATAGATTAAATGATAGCAATTTTAAGTTTATTCAGTAAAATTTTTTATTCAGAAAGCTGGAAACATGTTTGTCTAAAAAAGCGGGGTATTTGATGGTTAACATTACCTATATTTCTGGAAACATAAGCTTGATAGATAGAATTAAGCCGCTGTGGGAAGAGTTGAACCAGCAGCATCTCAGCTTGTCGCCCTATTTCAAAGGCTACTATCAAACTTCGACGTTTCAAGAAAGGAAGCAAGCTTTTTTGCAGAAATCCTTGGGTGGAGACGTCAGAGTCGATCTTGCCTTGGATTCTTCCAGTAAGCTCGTCGGGTACTGCGTAACCAGCATTGATAACTTGGCGACGGGTGAGGTTGATTCCATTTTTGTCAATCCCCAGTATAGGGGGCAGGGCATCGGCAGAGCGTTAATGGAAAAAGCGTTGGAGTGGTTAAACAGTAAAGGGGTGAAAAGAAAGCTTGTTTTCGTCGCTGTTGGCAACGAGCAGGCTTACGGGTTTTATTCACGGTTTGGTTTTCTTCCACGAAGAACTTTGCTTGAACAAAAGCAGTAGAGCCTATCCTCGATTAATTGTTTTCATTTTCTCTAATTCGTAAGGAAACGTAAATTAACCTTAGAACGGGAATTGTTTTAGCTGTGACAATTATGAAGGTTGCTGTTTCTGGTAAAGGTGGTGTCGGTAAAACCCTGATTGCAGGCGGCTTAGCCTGCGGTTTTGTTGAGCGTGGATTGAAAACTATTGCGATTGATGCAGATTCCTCTCCTAATCTCGGTTTGACTTTAGGCTTATCCCCTGAGGAAAGCCGCAAAATTGTGCCTATTTCAGAGAATAAGGCTCTTGTTGAATCTAAAACAAGCACAGGTTACTCTGGAGTTTACCGTTTACAATTCACCGTTGACGACATCGTCCGCGATTACTCGGTCAGCACTCCGCTTGGCCCGAATTTGATTGTTATGGGCACGGTGCAGTCGATGGGTTCAGGATGCATGTGTGCGCCAAACGCTGTCATACGCGCTCTGCTCAGGCACCTTGTTGTAGAACGTGACGAGGCGGTTGTTTTAGATTTGGAGGCTGGCGTTGAGCATATTGGCAGAGGCACCGCCAGGCAAGTTGATGCATTACTTATCGTTGCCGACTCCAATCTTAAATCTTTGGAAATTGCCAAGCACATACATGATATGGCTAAAGCCGCTGGGATGCAGCAACTCTACCTCGTGGGAAACAGGGTTATGAACGAGGCTCAGAGGGATGTAATCAGCAGTTTTGCAGAAAAGAACGGTTTGTCCTTGCTCACTTTTGTGCCCTTTGACCAGAAAATTGTCGAAGCCGATATGCTTGGTGAAACGCCGCTTAAAAACAAGGAAATCTCAGCAGTTAAAACCATAGATGATATATGCGAGCTTTTGCTTAAGAAAAATAGCATAACACTTTGAGGTTTACCAAAATGAAAACTCTAGTAACTATTGGCCGTGGGGGAACGGGAAAATCCAGTTTCACTGCTCTTATGGCTAAATCCTTTATCGAAGCTGGGCAAGCGCCTTTGCTTCTGGTTGATGCCGACCCTGACCAGAATCTTGCTGAAATGCTTGGAATAGACCTTAAAGAAGCAGGAAAATCAACCATATCAGAGTTGCTTGTCAGCACGTTCATCGAAAAAGGAGGCACCACAATCGGAGTTCCTCCAACAGAGCGCATTGAAAGCAGGATTTGGGAAAATGGCTTGTATGAAAGTAAAAATTTTGATTTCCTTGCAGTCGGCACTAAATGGGTTGAAGGTTGCTATTGCATGCCAAACGCTGCGTTAAAAGGTGCCTTAGGATCGTTAACTAAAAATTACAAATACATACTTATTGACTCTCCAGCCGGACTTGAAAACCTGAACAGGCGTATCACTTCAAATGTTAACGACATATTCGATATTCTTGATCATTCAAAGAAATCTTTTGACCATGTGAAACGAGCTGTCAGAATAGCTAAAGAAGTTGACATGAAGTTTGATAACTTCTATTTGATAGGCGGCTACCGTTTTCCACCAGAACTAGGGAAGCAGGCTGAAGCTGATTTGAAGTTTAAGTTTTTGGGAAAAATCGCTGAGGATGAACAGTTAGATGATTATGTTCTTAACGGGAAGTCGCTGCTTGACTTGCCTTCTGACAATGCCGCGTATCTTTCTGTTAAAGCGATAATGAGGGCAACGGGTTACATGCAGCAATAAAATTGAAGGTCGGGCTGATTATGATTGGTGCAGCCCAAGAGGCTTGCTTATTTTCTCCCTGCGAGGACATCGTTAACTCGAGGGAAAGGAGGGCGAGGACCAAATGTTGAACAAGTTCTGCCAGTGGGGCATACGTCACGGCAATAACTACATGTCGAGCAGAGGCCTGCCTTTTCTGGGAAAAGTGCGATGCATCGGTATATTCCTCTACCAATGAATCCTATAGCACTTTCCCAATTTGCTTCAACACAACGACGTACACATAGTCCGCAAAGGATGCATTTTGTTGGGGCCAACGGCACTTTTGACCTGAATCGAGATAAATCCGCGTTATATTCGCAGGCCCACGCCCTCATTTTGCTACTGACATCTTCTCCCGCGGATGTGGCAGCTAATTCTAGTATGATCTTTCTTATTTTAACGATTTTGGGAGATCTGGTTTTTACCTTTAACCCTTCCTCCGCTGGATAGCAACATGAAGCTACCACTTGAACCCTTCCTCTTTTTTCGATTTCTACACTGCAAAATCGACACGCACCGTAGGGTTCCAGTCCTTCATACCAGCATAGGGTTGGGATTTCCATACCTGCATGCTGCGCTGCCTCTAAAATGGTTTTTCCTTCCTCTGCCTTAATCTCTTTATCATCAATCTGTAAAGTAATGCATTTTTTCATTTCAGTTCTCTCCTTTTAATTTTCGAATTGGTTTCATTCCTTCTGGTGGAGGCGGAATGGGTTCTCCAGAAAGTTTTTTCACTGCATGGAAATTGCAAATTTCATAGCATGTCCCGCATTGTATGCATTTTTCTTGATCAATCCAATGAATCTGATCCTTGTCGCCATGAATAGCTCCTGCTGGGCATTCCTTTAAGCAAAGGAGGCAAGCTTGACATTTCTCTGGATTTATGTAAAAATCTATCAGAGCTTTACATGCATTAGCTGTGCAACGTTTCTCTGTTATGTGCTGTTCCCATTCGTCTCTGAAATACTTCAAGGATGTGAGGACAGGATTTGCTGCGGTTCTACCCAATGCGCAGAGTAAAGTCTCCCTCATTGTTTCAGCTATCTCTTCAGTTGTCTGTATGTCCTCAATTTTCCCCTTGCCCGCGCAGATATCACTTAGAATGCTGGAAAGCACTCTCAACCCTTCACGACAGGGAATACATTTTCCGCATGATTCCTCGAGGAGGAAATCGACAAAGTATCTAGCCACATCTACCATGCAGGTGTCTTCGTCCATGACCACCATGCCTCCAGAGCCCATCATTGAGCCAACTTTTACAAGTTCATCGTAATCTACTGGAATATCGAGGAGCTGCTCTGGGATGAAGCCTCCAGATGGTCCTCCGATCTGAACAGCTTTAAACTTCTTGCCGTCTCTAATGCCTCCGCCTATCTTAAAGATTAAATCCCGAAGAGTTATCCCCATAGGCACCTCAACTAAACCTGTGTTATTAACTTTCCCAACGAGGGAGAAGATCATAGTTCCGCTGTTGCTTGGGGTTCCTATGCTCCTAAACCACTCAGCGCCTTTAAGGATTATTAGAGGGATGCTAGCCCATGTCTTAACGTTGTTGAGGAGACTAGGCTTATCCCAAAGGCCTTTAACTGCTGTGTGAACGTATTTGGGTCTGGGTTCACCAACCTTCCCCTCGATTGCTGTCATAAGAGCGCTAGATTCTCCTGAGACAAAAGCTCCTGCACCCTTGTGAACCTTAACATTGAGGCTTAGACTTGAGCCAATAATGTCTTTGCCAAGCAACCCGTACTCTTCAGCCTGCCTTATGGCTGTGGATATGTTTTCTACAGCTATAGGATACTCTTCCCTAACGTAAACAAAGCCTTTAGTGGCTCCAATGGCATACGCGCCTATTATGAGACCTTCGAGCACACCATGAGGATTGCCTTCCATCAGAGATCTATCCATAAAGGCTCCTGGGTCTCCTTCATCACAGTTAACGATGACATACTTAGGCTCGCCAGGTGCGTTCCGCGTGGTTTCCCACTTTAACCCCGTTAGGAATCCTCCTCCACCCCTTCCCCGCAGTTTTGACTTTTTAACTTCCTCAACCACCTGCTCAGGTGTCATTTCGAAGAGGGTTTTGGCAAGGGCACTGTATCCCCCTAGAGCAATGTAATCTTCGATATTCTTTGGGTCTATTTTCGCGTTATTTTCCAGAAGCAATCTAAGCTGGTATTTGTAGAAGGGTATGTCCTCAAGCTTCTGCACTCCTTTGCCCGTGGCTGGGTCTTTGTATAGCAACCGTTCCACAACTTTCTTTTCAAGAATGCTTTTAGAAACAATTTCCGGGACATCTTCAGGCTTAACCTTAAAATAACAGATTTCCTCTGGATAGATCGTTACCCTTGGTCCCTGCTCACAGAAACCCAAGCATCCTGTTTCCTTAATTTCCACTTGATCTTTTAGTCCTTGCTTCTCCAGTTCGGCTATGAAAGCTTCCTTAACTTTCGGAGCGTCAAGCGCAACACAGCCTGTGCTAACACAAACCGAAACGCTGGATTTACTCGGTTTTCTCTTGGACTTGATTTCTTCGCGAAGCTTTTCGAGGTCTTTAGGTGATCGTATACACTTAACGGTTCCCATGTTTATTCACCTGCTACGTGTATTTAGATAGAATTCTTTTCACGGCGAGCAACTTTAAGTTTCCATAGTATTCACCGTCAATAGTCATCATTGGGCCGAGAGCGCAACCGCCTAAACAGTTAACTGTTTCAAGACTGAATCTGCCGTCTGTGGTGACTTCACCCGTATCTATGCCGAGAAAGCTCTGTAACTTCTCAAGGATTGTTGGCGCACCTCTCACTTTACAGGAAGTTCCCGTGCAAACCCTTATTAGATGCCTCCCTCGAGGACTGAGAGAGAAGGCTTTGTAAAAGGTTGCGACTTGGTATACTTGATTGATAGGTATTCCCAGCTGTTTGCTTACTTCTAATAGCATTTCCATCGGAAGCCACCCGAAATTCTTTTGCAATCTCAAAAGGATTTGAATTAACATGCTTTTGTCGTTTTGGTAGTCCTCTATTGTCCTATTCACTATTCCAGCAATACCACGCAATTTTACAGGTTGCTCTTTTAATGAGAATTTGCTTTTCAACTCCATATCCAACTCTTTTCGACGTAACATTTGAGCTTTTTCTTCAGGGATCCTGACCTTGTAACGGCATGTAGGGCAGGTTGCATAATGCTCATTCTCGCCTTGGTAATCCCATCTATAGTTACAATGTTGACATATGAGCAGTACCATTTTACTACCTACCTACCTAGGTAGGTATGCATCTATAAGTGCTATAAGAGCGTTGCGATTTAGAGCGCTGCACGAGAAACGGCTGGCACTTGACGAATGGATTTTTATTTCGGACGCGAACTTTGAAATTTAAGTATTTGAGCAAGATGGCTATTGATGAGCAACTGGACGAGTACGTTCTTAATGGGCAGTCCCTGCTTGACTTACCATCCGATAACAAGGCGTATGTTTCAGTGAAAGCTATAATGGAAATCTTGCTATTATAGGTGCAAGTTTTACACAATTTTTCGGAAACCTTGCATTCTTATAGTTACAACGTGACTTTTGCTTTAAATCTGGAAAGGTTTAAAAAGAATGTAACGAAGTTTATAGCTAAACCTTTACAGAGGTTTTATAATTTGACGACTAAAAACGTTAATATTAAAATTGATGAAATGCAGACCAGCACTAGTCTCATTAAAAATCTTGAATTATCCATAGGCAAAGTTGCCACTGACAACTGGACGGAACCCATGGGTCCAACTCCCATGCCGTCAATGAGTACCCTGAGAGACTGGGACATGAAGCTCCTCACCCGGTACAAGCCTTTCTATATGCCTGATTGTGACCTTTGTTGTCTATGCACTTTTGGAAAATGCGATTTGACAGCTGGAAAACGCGGAGCATGCGGCATAGACATGGCTAGCCAATCGTCTCGTATAGTACTTTTAGCATGCTCTATCGGCGCTGCAACTCATACTGCACACTCTCGCCATCTGATTAATCATTTAGTAGAGAAATACGGTAGCAGGTACCCCTTAGACGTCGGCGGCTTAAACGTTAAAGTTGAAGCACCAATCACCCGGTTGGTTACAGGAATAAAGCCTGAAACACTCGGCGACTTGGAGGATGTTTTGGAATACGCTGAAAAAGAAATCACCCAATGCCTCGCCGTAGCCCATACAGGCCAAGAGGGCAACAATCTTGATTTTGAATCCAAAGCTTTCCATGCTGGCATGATTGACCATTTAGGCATGGAAGTTGGAGACATCGCACAAGTTTCCGTCTTAGGTTTTCCAAAAGCTGATCCTGAAGCACCACTGGTTAAACTTGGGATTGGAAGCGTCGACACATCCAAACCGGTTATCATGTGCATTGGCCACAATGTCATTCCATCAGTCGGAATTATCGATTACGCAAAAGACAATAAAGTTGACGACAAAATCGAAGTAGTCGGGTTATGCTGCACAGCACACGACATCACCCGCTATTATAACCGCGGCAAAATCGTCGGCCCAATCAGTTGGCAACTAAGATTCATACGCGGTGGATTCGCAGATGTCGTTGTCCTCGACGAACAATGTGTCCGAACAGACTCTTTTGATGAAGCTAGAAAAGTTCACGCTCCAGTCATCGCTGCATCAGAAAAGAACTGCATGGGCTTCAAGAACCGCACAGATGACCCAGCAGACGAAATCGTCGCTGACCTTGTAAGCGGCAAAGAAGCAGGCGTACTCATTCTTGATCCAGAAAAAGTCGGCGAAGTCGCAGTGAAAACTGCACAACAAGTTGCTCCGATACGCAAGAAACTCAGCGATCTACCAAGCATTGAAGAAATTAAGCAATTATCTAAGACTTGCAGGCAATGTAACATGTGCCGCAGAAGTTGCCCACAAGACCTGCAAATCCCACAAGCGATGAAGGCAGCAGCGGAAGGCAATATCGTCCCATTTACCGACCTGTATGAGTACTGTGTTGGATGTGGAAGATGCGAAGAAGCTTGTCCAGTTAAACTCAACATCCACAGCTTCATAGTAAAAGCTGGCGAGGCATTCATGCGTGAAGAAAACAACTTTTGCCGCGTTGGCAGAGGTGCCATTCAAGACGTCGAAATCCGAAATGTCGGCAGCCCATTGGTCCTCGGAGAAATTCCAGGCATTCTTGCAGTAGTAGGATGCAGCAATTATCCTCACGGAGGCAAAGACGTCTACGACATATGCAGAGAATTCGCCAGCAGACGGTACATAGTTGCAGTATCAGGATGCTCAGCCATGTCTGCAGGCAGCTATCGCAACAGCGAAGGCAAAACGCTCTATGAAGAATTCCCAGGCGGCTTCGAAGCTGGAGGTGTCACAAACGTCGGTTCATGCGTAGCAAACAGCCATATCGCAGGCGCAGCCATCAAAGTAGCAAATATCTTTGCCAAACGCAACCTCAGAGGCAACTACGAGGAAATCGCCGATTACGTTTACAACCGCTTAGGTGCAGTCGGCCTAGCTTGGGGTGCATACTCACAGAAAGCCGCGGCAATCGCAGCTGGTTTCTGGCGCTTAGGAATCCCAGTGCTTGTTGGTCCACACGGTGCCAAATACCGTTGCATGCTATTAGGTAGAGAGGATAAGCCTGAAGATTGGGAAGTTTACGATGCCCGCACAGGCGACAAAGTCAACGTTGGACCAGTGCCCGAACACTTGTTCCAAACAGTTGAAACGCCGCAGGAAGCAATGGTCACCATCGCAAAACTATGCATGAGACCCAACGACACGTGGAAAGGACGCAGCATAAAACTAAGCCATTATGTGGACTTACACCAACGCCATTATGGATGCATGCCGCAGGATTTGCATCTGTTCGTAAGAACGATGGCTGATGTCCCTATGACGTTGAAAGATGAATTTACCAAGATATTGGAAGCGCACGATTGGAAGGAAACAGTAATTCCTGACCCGACATTGCTTCCAAGAATGATTCGTAAAATGAAGGAGTGATATGATATGTCATGTGAACCTTGGCAATGTGCAGAAATAGCAGCAACTAAAAAAGCAAACATGATACCTAAACCCGAAGTGGCAGTAGCAATGATCAAAAAAGCCTCCCGCCCCATTCTTATTGTGGGCAGCTATGCAACTGAGCGGTCTATGGAAGGCAAACTATTAATCGAATACCTCATTGACTTCGCTAACGCCTCAAAAGTTCCTGTAGTCGCTACCGCACACATGGTTGGTGAATTCCTAAAACGAGGCTACCAACCAGCAGGCTTTATGCCTGCAATGGACATAAGCAACAGACTCGTAGATCCCGAATGGCAAGGTCTCGACGGCAAGGGTCATCCTGACTTGGTTTTGTACGTTGGGTTGCCATATTACATGGAATCATTAATCCTCTGTGGACTCAAAAACTTTGCTCCAGACCTTAAAACCATGACTCTTGACAACTTGTTTCATCCACATGCAAGCTGGTCTTTCCCAAACGCAACCCTGGAAGAATGGGCTGCAAACCTCACAGTAATGACATCAAAATTTAATGGAGGAAATTAAAAAAAATGTCAATGTTTAAAGATATACCCGTCGATGTTGGCGTAATCTACGAAGGTCAACGAATTAGAAGAAATGACATGCAAGCAGAATTTGGCGGTCCATCAGTTAAAGAAAAGTTTGAACTAGCAAGAGTAAAACCAATGGACGAAGTAGAAGACGGCAAAGTCACCATAATAGGCCCAGACATAAAAGACCTCAAAGAAGGCGGCTCATACCCACTTGGCATTCTTGTTGAAGCTGCAGGTCCAACTCTCGATCAAAGCCTTGAAGGCGTCATTGAAAGACGAATTCATGGCTACTTAAACTACATCGAGGGCGTGATGCACTTAAACCAGCGCTATGACATCTGGATACGCTTAAGCAAAAAATCATTCCAAAAAGGCTTAACCAGTTTTGAACCAATCGGCAAAGTACTCTGCCGCTTATTCAAAAGCGAACTGCCCATAATCGAGAAAGTGCAGGTTACCTTCATAACCGACCCAGCGAAAGTATCAGAATTCTACCCAGAAGCAATGCAAGCATACGAATCACGCGACGCTAAAGCAAGAGGCCTCAAAGATGAAGACGTCGACAAATTTTACGGTTGCACCTTATGTCAGTCATTCGCCCCAACCCATGTTTGCGTTATTACACCACAAAGATACTCTAACTGCGGCGCCATCAGCTGGTTTGATGCAAAAGCCTCATCAAACATTGATCCAAAAGGACCAGTATTCGCAATTGACCCAGGCCAATTAATAAATGCTGAAAAAGGCGAATGGTCAGGCGTAGACGAAGCCGTTAGAAAACGCAGTATGGGCGAAGTAAACCAAGTCTGGCTGTACACAGCGTTTGGTCACCCGCTCACTTCATGCGGATGTTTCGAGGCAGTAGCATTTTACATTCCAGAAGTAGATGGCTTAGGCGTCGTGAACAGAAGCTTCAAAGGTGCAGCAGTAAACGGTTTACCATTCTCAACGCTCGCTGACTCCACTGCTGGCGGACGACAAGTCGACGGGTTCCATGGACTATCGATTGAATACATGCGTAGCCAAAAATTTCTGTCTGCAGACGGTGGATGGAACCGCGTAGTCTGGCTTCCAAAGGAAGTTAAAGAACGAGTAAAAGACTTCATACCCACTGACGTTATTGACAAAATTGCCACCGAAGAAAACGCAACTACCGTCGACGCATTAAAAGCCTTCCTAAAAGACAAGAACCACCCAGTAGTGGCAAGATGGGCAGCTCAAGAAGCTCCAGTAGCTCCATCACCAGGAGCAGAAGCCGTAGAGGTTAAGGAAGAAGCCGCAGGCACAATGATGCCAGTTGCCACAGCAGCATCACTGCCAATAACGGCTGGCGGATTCAAAATCATACTCAAAGACGCAAAAATCTACGCTAACAAAGTCATAATCCAAACAGTGGAAAGCGACACAGATAAGCGGTGACCCAAATGGCCCAAGACGACGCTAAGAAAAAAGACGATGAAGGACTAAAACTCAGCAGTGACCTATTAGCAGCACTTGCAAAATTCAAGCAAATTGAGTTGCAAGACTTCCAAATGGATGTCAGTGAACTGGAAATCAGCTTTGAGCCAGGAATGGCAGGGCAAATAATGCCCAAAATAAAACTTCCAGGACCAGCAGGCGGACCAGCAGGCGGAAAACCCACTACCATGTTACAGGCAGCTTTCACACCTCCAGTTCAAACCTATCCAAACAAGATTACTGAGGTAAAACTTGGGGCAACCAGAAGCGAAGGCGGAACACGCGGAAAATCAATTGTAATAGGCGGCGAGACATCACCTGCATTCTACAGTTTTGAGAGCCCTACCCCTCACAAGCCAGTAGTCACTCTTGACGTTTTCGACATGGAGGTTCCCTTAGCCAAAGCGGTAAAGATGCATGTCAAAGATGTCATCGATGATCCAGCGGCGTGGGCAAAGCTTTCAGTGGACAAGTTCGGCGCGGACATGGTTACAATTCATTTAATTAGTGTTGACCCCTTACTCAAAAATACTACACCTCAAGATGCAGTGAAAACAGTTGAAAAAGTTCTTCAAGCCGTTGATGTTCCGCTGGTTATCGGCGGATGCGGTGACCCAGTTAAAGACGCAGACGTTTTTGAGGCTGTATGCGAAGCTTTTCCAGGCGAACGTTTACTGATTAACTCAATAACACGGGACATGGATGTAGAACGCTGTGCAAAGTACATTAAAAAGAACGGGCATGTTGCATTATCATTCACTCCAATGGATATGAATTTGGCACGGGAACTAAACAGGCATTTATACGATTTCCTAGGCAGAGAAGACATTGTCATAGACTTATCAACTGCCGCGTTAGGCTACGGTTTAGAATACTCATTCACCAACATGGAACGGGCTAGGCTGGGCGGATTACTGGGTGATGACGAATTAGCTCATCCAATGTCTTCAGGAACGACTAATGCTTGGGCAGCACGAGAAGCTTGGTTAAAAATGTCTCCTGAATGGGAACCGCGTGAGCTCCGTGGTCCACTCTGGGAGCTAACAACAGCCTTAACCGTATTACTTACCGGCGTTGACTTGTTTATGATGATGCATCCGGCAGCCGTAAAAACCTTAAAGGATGTAATAAACTACTTGGCAAGCGGCCAAAAAGCTGACCCGTCAAAGTTCGCCAACTGGGTTACAGTAAAGGCTTAAAGGAGCATGTTGGCATGAGCGAAAAAAAGAGACCTGGATTAAAAGAATTAAGCCCCATGGACGTTTACAAGCTTCTTCCAAAAACTAACTGTAAAGAATGCGGTCAAGATAACTGCATGGCTTTCGCCACAAAAATTGTCAACCGCGAAGTAAATATTGACCAGTGTCCGCCGTTGCTAAAGAAAGAAAACGAGAAAGCCTACAATCAACTGAAAGAAATGCTAAGGCCAGCGGTCAAAGAAGTCATCGTAGGTGTTGGGGACACTGCTAAGAAACTGGGCGGAGAACTAGTTATGTACCGCCATGAATTCACCTACATCAACCCCACCGCCATCGCAATAGACGTAACTGATGAAATGTCAGAGCAAGACGTTGTAGATCGAATAAAACATGTAGAAGGTTTTAGCTACGATTACATAGGCACTCAACTAAAGCTAGACATGATTGCTGTCCGCTCAACGTCAGGCGACGCTGAAAAATTCAAAGCTACCGTGAAAACGGTCTCTGAAACAACCAAACTGCCGATGATTCTGTGCGCGTTAAACTCCAATGTTCTTGAAGCAGGGTTAATGGCGGCGCCAAAAACACGACCACTACTTTATGCGGCTAACAAAGAAAACTGGAAAGACATGGCGGAACTCGCCTTAATGTACAGTTGTCCACTGGTGGTTTCTGCACCAAATGATCTAAACACGCTGGTTTCGCTCGTTAAAACATTGATGGCTTACGGCGTAACTGACTTGGTTTTGGACCCAGGGACATTCGCGAACGAAGGATTACCCGATACCATTAGCAACTTTACGATGCTTCGCAGAGCAGCAACTAAAGAAGGCGACGAACTAGCTGGGTTCCCATTGATGGGTGTTCCAATGGTTGCTTGGGTGGACAGGGGCGAAACAGCTGAAGACCTCCTAAAATGGCGTGAAGCATACTTAGCCGCAATGCTCGTTTTACGGTACGCTGACGTGCTTGTAATGCACGGCGCTGACGGATGGTCACTGCTACCAGTAACAGTGCTCAGACAAAACATTTACACGGACCCACGCAAACCCGTCGCGGTCGCTCCAGGGCTCAAAGTGTTCGGCACTCCAGACGAAAACTCACCAGTCATGTTCACTTCGAATTTCGCCTTGACCTACTACACCGTCGCCTCAGACCTCGAAACCAACAAAATCAACGCCTACCTAATCGTCGTGGACACTGAAGGCTCAGCCATAGACAGCGGAGTCGCAGGACGCAAACTAACCGCTGAAGGAGTCGCAGATGCAATCAAAACTTCAGGCATAGAAAGCAAAGTTAAAACCAGAACCCTCATCATTCCAGGCAAAGCCTCACGCATAAGCGGCGACATCGAAGAACTCAGCGGCTGGAAAGTTCTAGTTGGACCACGCGACAGCAGCGAGATACCCAAGTATCTCATTGAGAAATGGCAACCCTAAACTTTTCTTTCATTTTATTTGGCTTTTATCTCCATCTCATGACCTTGTTGCTTTTGAATTCCAATGTGTTAAAAACTCCATGCTTTTTAGTTAAATATGTACTAAAAGCTGATAAACCCCTTCTTTCACTAAATCCCCATTTACTGCGAGAAGGGAACCGAAAATAGGCTGCGGTATCTTTGGCGTAATAAATTATGAAAATCAACCTGTTTTTCCGTATGTTTACTGGGGTCTCCGTGCCGAAAACCATCGAGGTCACCAATCACACGGCTTCCTCACGTACAGCAACAAGCAATTTTTTGTGTACAAAAACTTGGATTTGGTTCCAAAATTAAAAGCGGAGGCTCTGCATGAATGGTTCGGGCGCCTTCCAGGGTCAATAGGCATCGGCAACGTTCGATATACCACGTCGGGTAAATGCGATGATACCTCACTTATTCAAGGCACTCAACCAGTCACCGCTTCAGAAAACGGGATAAAACTTGCACTCTCATTTAACGGCAACATAGTTAATACTTTGCCGCTGAAAAAAGAGATGACTGAAAACTTCCAAGACTTTCAGTATGGCTGTGACTCTGACATAGTGTGTCACAAACTGCTCCTCGGACTTAAACAGGGCAAAGACTTAACCTCCGCGGTTCGCTCCGTCATGGAAAGCTTAGATGGGGCATTCTCCGTAACAGGCATAACCGGAGACGGCGACTTTTTCGCCTTCAAAGACCCGCTTGGAATAAAACCGCTGTGCGCTGGACATGACCCTGCTGGGGCAACCTACGCTTTTTCCTCGGAAACAGTGAGCTTAGACATGAACGGCTTTGTAAGAGATTTTGAATTGAAACCTGGCGAATTGGTTATGGTTTCAAAGGACGGTTTCAAACGCATCCAAATCATAAAAAACCCTCATCAAGCCTTTTGCGCTTTTGAATACGCTTATTTTGCTAGGCCAGATTCAAGGTTTAACGGCAAATACGTTTACGAAATACGTGAAGAATTCGGGAGAAACATCGTTAAAGAATACCATGAAGTAGTAAAGGACAGTGACATAATTCTGTCTGTGCCTGAAACAGGCGATGACCCAGCCATGGGAGTCCATGAAGCATCAGGCTTACGATGGGAACGGGCGTCTAGGCGGCACCGTTATGTTACCGAGAGAGCCTTCATACTTCTAAACGCGGAGCGCTTTTCGACAATCGATAAGAAAATCAACATTTTAGGTTCAAAAGTTAATGGAAAACGAGTCATAATAACCGAAGACAGCATAGTCAGAGGCGACACCACCAAAGTAATTATAGATAAATTGCGAAAATCAGGAGCCAAAAAAGTTCATGTCTTCGTTACTTTTCCACGAATTATCGGTCCTTGCTTCTATGGGATTGATATGTCAACTTACGGGCAACTTATCGGCTCAAGACACAACGCACAGGAAATAGCTAAAATCATAGGTGCAGACGACGTATGCTACCAATCCACTGAGGCATTAGTGCGTGCTACAGGTCAAACAGAAGACCAACTTTGTTTAGCCTGTGTTACAGGAAAGTATCCCACCCCCTGTGCTCAAAAAATGGCTGATGCCATGAAAAAGAGATTCCTCAATGGGTACGAGGAGAAAACGAGAATTTACGAGTTAGATGAAGTTCAGCCATAACCGCTAGTGAAAAAGCAAATTAACCGTTCCCTCTACTGTCTTAGCAATAACGGTGTATTTGGATGAAAAAAATCGGTGTCCTAGTCGTTTCCTACGGCGCAAGAGAAGCCGCCATGGTCGACGCTCTTCTACAAAGCAAAAAATATCAAGTCGAACTCTACATTGCCGATAAACAAAACAATCCTTTCAACGCAGAAAAAGCCACAAAACACGTTGTCATCCCCGATCTTGACGTTGAAGAGATCAACAAGTTCGCTGAATCAAACAAGGACAAAATCGATTTCGTTCTGGTAGGTTCAGAAAAACCCATAATCGAAGGCGTCCGCGACCTCATTGAAAAACGCACAGGTATACCCGTCATTTGCCCAAAGCAACAATACGCCATTGAAGCCAGCAAAATAGAGCAGCGATTGCTTTTCCAAGAGATTGCGCCAGAAACTAATCCCCGCTTTAAAATTTTTAACCCAGCCGACTACAAAGGCGAAGCGGACGTTAAAAGCTCCGTTTACCGCTGGCTAGATGAATTGGAAAATCAAGCGGTGGTAAAGCCTGATAAACCAGCTTTAGGAAAAGGAGTCGGCGTCTGGGGCGACCACTTCGCAACTCGAGAGCAACTTTTTGAGCATTTCATGTCCAACTTCCAATACGGCTCGGTTATCATAGAAGAAAAGATTGATGGGGAAGAATCCAGTTTCATGGTTTTCTGTGACGGCAATCACCTCATCCCCCTGCCCGATACACGCGATTACAAGCGTGCCTTCGACGACGATAAAGGTCCAAACACTGGCGGAATGGGCTCATACAAAGGCGTTGGCGACACACTTCCCTTCTTGACTGCGGCTGAACGCCAAAAGGAAATTGCTTTAGCCAACAAAATTTTCAAGGGTTGGAAAGCTAAAATTAAAGACGATTCGGCGCTCAGAGGCGTACCCTTATATCTAGCGTTCATGCACACTGGACAAGGAATTAAGGTTCTTGAGAACAACAGCCGCCCCGGCGACCCAGAAATAATCAACCTTCTCCCAATAATCAAAGATGATTTCGTTGACGTCTGCTTCAAAATGATAGAAGGAAACCTAACGAGTGTCGAGTTGGAGAAGGCTGCGACCGTTTTAACCTATAAGGTTCCGCCAGACTACGGCGGCTACGCAGAAGTGTTTCCCAGCCAAGTTGATAAATCCGCTGTTAACACGCCAGTTGACCTCTCAAAAGCCTACGCCTTAACCAAAAAGTACGGCAGCAGAATCCGCGTTTATCCAGGTTCGATGGAAACAAGAAACGGCAAAAACTACGCTTTGAGATCCCGTGCGGTCGGAGTTTTAGGAATAGCCGAAAGCATCGAGGAAGCACGTCAAATCAGCCTTGAAGGAGCCAAAGCAATTACTGGTGGGGCATTGTGGAACCGAACGGACATCGCCTCAAAACAGCATATCGCAAAAAGCGTGCTTCACATGGAGAATTTGAGGCATAAAGAGTGAAACGCATCTTCATATCTGACTGCGAAGGACCAATCTCAAAGAACGACAACGCCTTCGAGTTAGCGGCAAATTTTATCCCAAACGGAGACAAACTTTTTGCCAACATAAGCAAGTACGATGATGTTCTGGCGGATGTTCTGCGAAAGCCCTCTTACTCTGCGGGTAGCACGTTGAAGCTTGTTTTGCCTTTCTTTAAAGCTTATGATGTTACGGATAAGCTGATGGAAACCTTTTCAGAAAAAAACGTTGTTTTAATTGCTCACAGCAAAGAGACTCTGAACCATGTACAAGCCATAGCTAGCGCCTTCATCGTCAGCACCAGCTATGAGCACTACATCAAGGCTTTGTGCAAAGCACTCAGTTTTCCCTACGAAAACACCTACTGCACCAAAATAAGCCTCGACAAATATGCCCTCTCGCCAAAAGAAAAAGAGCGGCTAAAAGAAACAGCAAAGGAAATTGCACAGATGCGTCTAATCGATATTCCTCCAGCGGCAAGAGCAATGGAAGATTTTTCGCACAATGACCAGACGATAATTCAGCGTTTGGACGAGATTTTCTGGAGTGAAATACCCCAAATGAGCGTTGGCAAGATGCTCAGCGATGTGGTAACCGTTGGTGGAGAACAAAAAGCTCAAGCAATCTGTGATGCCGTGAAGCGTTCAGGTGCAGAATTAGAGGATGTGATGTACGTGGGTGACAGCATAACTGACGTGGAAGCTTTCAAACTCGTGCGGGCAAACGGCGGCTTAACAGTATCTTTCAACGGTAACGGTTACGCCGTCAAAAATGCTGAATTAGCAGTTTTATCTGAAAGCAATCTTGTCACCGCTGCGATTGCTGATTTGTTCTGCAGGTTTGGAAAAGATAAAACAATGTGCACACTTCAGTCTTGGAATTATGCAGCGCTAAAGAAAAGTGGCGTGGACAAGACTTTGCTGGGGCAACTCTCAGACTTGTACCCAGATGCCTTGCCTAAAGCTCAAATAGTAACACCCCAAAATATGGAAACACTGGTAAAAGAAAGCAACACGTTTAGAAAGAAAGTGCGAGGAGTATCCATAGGGAGGCTAGGATAAAATGACAAAAGCGGAAATTGAAGACACCTACGCCGAAGCCTTTACCGGAATCTTTTGCCGAGTAATTGTTACAGCCGACGATAAAGAAACCTTACGCAAGGCTGCTGAGGATTCGACAGCAACGCCGTCTGTTGTGATCGGCAGAATAGAGGGTGGCGTCGAAAAATACCTCGCCCCTAAAGAAGCTCCCGATAAACGCAAAGGCGCGATACTGCAGTTCTGGGGAGAAATAAACCCAAAAAAAACATTTGCTGAATCACTGAAAAAGTTTGAAATTGAGCTTTCCTACCGCATCCGCCAAGACATTTTGGTAAAGCCTTTCACCGCTATCTTTGATGTTTTGCCAAGCGCTGAAGGAAAAATGGACATGATGGAGAACGTTGGGCACTGCGGCGACGGCTATGAGTGGGTAGAGAAGCGTTATGGCAGAGAAGTAATCGTTGTCCCATTGATGGTTCCTGACTTCGTCATTGAGCGGTACTTAGGCTATTGTCGCGGCGTCATGGGCGGCAACTTTTGGGTAATGTGCAAAACAAAAGAAGCGTTAAGGCAAGCGGGAAAAAAAGCCTTAGCTGCAATCCATGATGTTCAAGGTGTAGTCACGCCTTTTGATGTGTGCTCCGCAGGCTCCAAGCCGGAAACGCATTTTCCAAAGATTGGTCCAACAACAAACCACCTGTATTGTCCCTCTCTAAAGGAGCGTTTAGGCAAAAAATCCCGTGTTCCAGAAGGCGTAAATTATATAGCTGAGATAGTTTTTGATGGCGTTTCTTTAGATGCTGTTAAAGAAGCAACCAAAGCTGGAGTCAGCGCAGTTTTAGACCTCGATGGTGTCGTGAAGGTTTCCGCTGGCAACTATGGCGGCAAACTAGGCGAACACAAGATATCTTTGCGAGAGCTGTTTCCATGACCAAATTTGACGTTGTCGGTTTCGGCGCACTTAACGTTGACATGCTCTTCAAAGTTGATAAGCTTGCGGGGGCTGAAGAAGAAAGCTTCATTGAAGATTACACTGAGGCATGCGGGGGATCAGCCGCGAACACCGTGGTTGGGTTGGCGAGACTCGGGTGCAAAGTTGGCTTCATAGGAAAAGTAGCCAATGACCGAGAAGGCAAACTACAAATAGACTGTTTTAACGATGAAGGCGTCGACACCAGCGGCATCATTCAGGCAAAACACGGAAAAAGTGGTTCGGCGCTTGGTTTCGTGGACAAGAAAGGCGCAAGAGCCCTATACATTAACTCAGGCGTCAACGACACAATCGAGCCTCGAGAAATAAATTACAGCTACATTTCTCAAACCAAATTTTTGCATTACTCCTCGTTTGTCGGTGAAAAATCCTTTCGTGCACAAAAAAAGCTCTTAGGCGCCTTACCTAACGATGTAAAAATTAGCTTTGACCCAGGCTCGCTGTATGCAAGGAAGGGTTTTGTTGCCATAGAACCGATAATTAGAAGCTCTTATGTTTTGATGCCTAACGCTGTTGAACTTGAACTTTTAACTGGGGAACCTGATTACTGCAAAGGTGCGGATTTTATGATTGAGATAGGCGTTAAAATTGTCGCGGTTAAACTTGGCAGCAAAGGCTGTTACGTTACTGACGGCCGAGAAAGGCTTAAGATAGAACCCTTCAAAGTTAAAGTGGTCGATACTACTGGTGCTGGGGACGCTTTCTGCGCTGGTTTTCTCTACGGCTTAATCAACAACAAAAGCCTCTATGAATGCGGTCGGCTGGGGAATTTTGTGGCTTCCAGAAGCGTAATGCAGATGGGTGCCCGCGCAGGCTTGCCCTACACTAAAGATTTAGAATCGCTTTAATTAAAATTAACTAGATTAAAACCAAGAAGCCTCAGGGATAACACGTAAGTGAGGCTTGAAGATTAGCTGAAAACCAACTTTAGAAAGTCTACTTTACCAAAGTGTTTTTGGTCGTTAGAATACACTTCAGTAACTCCTAACCGCATCATTAAAGCAAGGTTTACGCCATCATTAAAATCTAAATTCTCAGCAATCATGTTATTTGCTCCTACTAACAGGTCATCGCCGCTGAAATCGACGACTTTTAAAGCCTTATAGGACAGCATCTTTTCAAGAGTGGGCTTGATATCTCCTTGCCTACCCATGGCTTCTAGTACCCAAGCTACCTCGCACATTACCAATGTAGAGGTTATGGCCGGTTCCCCCTTCTCTATACGTTCAAGAATATTCTTAGAGGTTTTCCCGAAAAGTGGGTGAGCGGTAAGAGCATAGATAAAGATGTTGGTGTCCACAAACCGAGCCACTATAAACCCTCAGCCAACTTTTTGCGAATGTGTTCTCTTGCCAAGTGCTTGGGTTCGTCGATAGGCTTCTCCAACTTCACAGCCCCGTAAAACACATCAGTTGGCTTTTCGTACTTCCTTACGGGGACAAGACAAATACGCCCCATATACTCAGTGATGATAAGCCGAATGCCTTCATCCATGCCGTATTTTTTGCGAATCTTTTTAGGTAAAACTATGCGTCCATACTTGCCCACTTCTACAGACATATAATCATCACTGGCAAATAATGATGTTATTGGCACATATATCTTTTTTTGCCAATTCCTCTGATTTACCAGAAGCATTTTTCGATTTGACGAGCCCAAAAAATGTACAAATGCATCCGCTGAAATATGAATTGTCGATGTAGATTAGCACTTCTTGGCTAGATTATCGATTATGCTTTGGAAGATTAGTTTTCCGTCGCCATACTGCAGCATTTGTTGTTGCCGTGTCCAATCGGGTTGTTGCCACCAGTACATCGCCCTCTCTGGATGAGGCATCAGTCCGAAAATGTTTCCTTCTCTGTTGCATATGCCTGCAATGTCATATGTGGAGCCGTTGGGATTAGCTGGGTATTTACTGTCGGCACTCTTGCCGTTTTTGTCACAGTATCGGAAAACAACCATGTCATTATCGTTTAGTTTTGCAAGCATTTCCTGTTCTTTCTCCTTTGGGAACAGTAACCTGCCTTCTCCATGGGCAATCGGCATCCTCACTACTTTGTCAGCTGGAATTTTGTTTGTGAACGTGCATTTTCCCTTATTTTCATGCTTCATGTAAATCCATTGGCATTTGAAGCCTTGCGGTTCATTCGTGGTCAATGTTGCTTCAGGATAAGTACTCATTCCCTCGAAGCCTGGAAGCAAACCATACTCGACCAATATTTGAAAGCCGTTGCATATGCCAAGAATTGGCCTGCCTTCGTCGACGAAAGTTTCGATCTCTTTGCCTAACTTGGCGCTAAGCCACCGTGCAAAAATTACGCCTGAACGCACATAATCGCCGAAGGAGAAGCCGCCTGGAAAAACCAGCGCTTGGTAGTCAAGAAGGTTTTTGCGTTTTATTAACTCGTTAACATGCAAAGTCTCCGCTTGGACGCCTAACTCCAAAAAAGCCCGCTGGGTTTCTGCATCGCAGTTGGTTCCGCCGACGCGCATGATGCAGACTTTGGTTTCTTCTTGGTTCATTTTAGGGTTCACCGCTTAACGTTCTTTTCCAGCTATGTCGCAGCTCGGCTAGTGAAGCGTCGACGACTATTTTCTGGTTCAATCCGTGGATAAGCAGTTTCTCGTCTTCGGTTACTTTGCCAATTTTGGCGCAGTTTTTGCCCTTCATTAGTGCCTCAAATTCCTGCCTATCTTTTTCTGAGACTTCGATGAGGAAGCGGCTGTTTGACTCTGAAAACAGCACAAAATCATTTCGCTCTAACGCTTTGCCGGGCACTTTACCTAAATCCAGTTCTAAGCCGTAGCCGCCTGCAAAAGCCATCTCCGCCGCCGCTACTGCTAAACCGCCTTCGGAGAGGTCATGGCACGATTTGATTAAGCCTGAATCGATGGCTTTAGTTACGGCTCTGAACGTGCGTTTAGCTTTGGCTCCTTTCACTTTTGGCACGCTTGCGCCTAAGTAGCCTTTGAGTTTGTAGTATTCTGAACCGCCTAACTCCTTGAATGTGTCACCAATGATGTAGAGCAGGTTGCCGGGCGCTTTCAAATCCATAGATGTGGTAAATTGAATGTTAGGAATTATACCTATGGCGGTGATAAGAAGCGTTGGCGTAACTGGACCCAGCGGTGATTCGTTGTAGAGGCTGTCTTTTCCAGAGATAAACGGCGTCCTAAACGCCTTAGCAAAGTCATAGCACGCTTCACAGGCTCTTACCAGCGAGCCCAAGCGCTCTGGCTTCTCAGGGTTTCCCCACGTAAAATTATCCAGCAGCGCAATCCTTCTTCCCCCAACGGCAATGTTGTTTCTCACTGCCTCGTCAATAGCTGAAGCAGCCATCCAGTAAGCATCAATCTTTCCGTAATTCGGGTTCATACCGCACGAAATTGCCAAGCCTTTCCATGAGTCATCAAGCGGCTTCAGTACAGCCGCATCGTTCGGTCCAGCGTACTCTCCCTGTAAGGGTTTAAGGGTAGTGTTTCCTTTTACTTCGTGGTCATAAGTGCGTATGACGCTTTCTTTGCTGGCAATGTTCGGAACCGAAAGCAGTTGCAGCAGGGCTTCAGTGAGGTTTTCTGGCTGATGAAACTCTGGTTCCGTAAAACTTGGGGTTTCAATGGTTGCTGTTTTCATGCTTTTGCAAGGATTAAACAGAAAAGCCATGTCCATGTCGGCAACCTTCTCGCCGTGAAAGTTAAGCTGTAGTCGGCGCTGGGTTGTTAGTTTGCCTATCGCGGTGGCTTGGACGTCTTCTTTCTCGAAAATCGCCATAACCCTCTCAAGGTTTTCAGGTGGCACTGTTATGAGCATTCTTTCTTGTGATTCTGAAATGTAAATTTCCCATGGAGCCAAACCCTGATGCTTCAACGGTACCTTGTCAAGCTCAATGGTTGTTCCGCAATCGAATTTTTCAGCTGTTTCGCCGACTGCTGAAGACAATCCTCCGCCACCAAGGTCCGTTATCGCCGATGCCCATTGTAGATCGCGGATTTCTATTATTGCACGCTTGACTTTTTCTTCTTCTATCGGGTCAGCGATCTGCACGGCTGGACGGGAGATTTCTTCTGATTTCTCGGTTAGCTCGGCTGAGGCGAAGGTTACGCCGTGGATGCCGTCGCGTCCTGTTTTCCCGCCCGCCAAAACGATTATGTGTTCTGGTTTGGCATTTTTTATGAATTTGTTTAATGGTAAAAGTCCTATGCATCCGCAGTATACCGTGACGTTTCCTGTGTAGCTTTCGTCAAAATATATTGCTCCGTTGACGGTTGGGATGCCCATGTTATTGCCATACGCGCTGATGCCTGCAGTGACGCCCATATACACGTATTTTGGATGTTTAACGCCCACAGGCAGCTTGTTGTAATCGTAATCTAATGGTCCGAAGCCTAAAACGTCCGTGCACGCGATTGGGTCAGCCCAGACACCTAGAATGTCTCGAATTACGCCGCCAACACCAGTGGCTGCACCGCCGAAGGGTTCAACTGCTGAAGGATGGTTGTGTGTTTCCACCTTTGCCGCTATTCCATAACCCTTATCAAAACGGACGATGCCTGCGTTATCCTCGAAGACACTAAAGCACCATGGCGGATTGATTTCTTTTGTGGCTTTCGCAATGAAGCTTTTAAACAGGCTGTCAATCTCTTTGGTGCCGATCTGGATTTTTCCCTTGAAGGTTTTGTGATAGCAATGTTCTGACCATGTTTGACTGACGGTTTGCAGTTCCACATCTGTCGGGTTTCTGCCTTCCGCCTTGAAGTAGGCTTGGATGGTCTTCATTTCCTGTAGGTTTAAACCTAAAGCCAGTTCGCTGCTGATTCCGATGAGTTGTTGGTCGCTGGCTTTTGCTAAAGCAACTTCGTAGAGTGCATAGCCGGCTTTGCTGTGGATGTAGAGGTTAGCGTTCATTTCTGCTCCTCAACGGTTACTTTGTAGTTGTCTTTGGTTGGGTTTGCCAAAAGACGCTTGCTCATTTCTTCAGCCTCTGCCTTGGCTTTTGGCAACGTTGGCGCTTCAAGGAGGACGGTGTAAACTTTACTCACATCCACGGCTTGTACCTTGTAGCCGAGTTCTTTCAGTAAACGGGCTATTGTTTCCCCTTCAGGATTGCTGTGACCCGGCTTTAGGCTAACTTCAATTTTAGCATAGTATTTCATAAAACCTTTAAATTAAGCATAGAAGATTTAAACGCTTTCGTCATAAAAAAAGCAAAACTTTACGTCAACAACAACTTTTTGTTCTGGCAGTGGATTTCCACGTTTTGTTTTTCTGTAACTTTTCCTATTATTTCAGGTTTTACGCCGTCCTGCCCCAGTATGTTCATGGCTTTGTCGATTTCCGTTTTGTCAACGATTATGCCAAAACCCCACCCCATGTTGAAGGTCTTGAACATTTCCTCGTCTGTAATGGCGTATCCTAGCTCGCCGGCTGTTTTTTGAATCAAACTGAATATGGGTTGGGGTTGGAAGTTGTTGAATTCAAAGCCTATGCCTGGCGAGGAACTGGCAAGGTTGTTGAATTTCATGTAGGCGTCGCCCGTGATATGCACGGCTGCTTTGACTTTTAATTCGCTGGCTAGTTTGAGAAGTGGTTTAACATAAATTTTTGTCGGCTCAAGAGCCTCGAGAACGATTTCCCTGTCTAAGCCTTCTGGAATATCGTTTGGCTGGTATTTTCCGCCCCATTGCTTAAAGAGAATTTTTCTTGCCATTGTTACGCCGTTGCTGTGCAATCCGCTGCTAGCTAAGCCTATTACTGGGTCGCCGGGTTTGATGTTTTCTCCAGTTATAATTTCTTGCCGCTTAACTTCACCGACCGAAGCGACCACCATGTCAAAGCCAGCGTTTTCTGCTAAGCCTTTTATTATTTCAGCCACATCACCTGTTTCCCCGCCAGTAACTGGGCATCCAGCTTGAGCCGCGCCTTGGATGATTCCTTTTAACCACTCTTTTACAAGCCATGGGTCACTTGCTTGCGCATGGATATTATCTGCTATGGCGAGCGGTTTAGCTCCCGAACGAATCACGTCATTGACCGCCATGGCTACTGCGTCGATGCCTATGGTGTCATACTTCTGTGCCAATTGTGCTAAGAGAACTTTAGTGCCTACCCCTTCGATAACCAGATCCAGAAAAGTGTTTTCTCCGATTGGAAAAATGTTACCATACGGAAGATGCATAACGCCGCCGTAAAAGCTGTACTTGTAGGTTTCTTGGAGGTTTTTCAGCGCTTTTTTGGACTCTGCTCGTTGTTTGCGGTTTACGCCTGCATCGTTGTAAGTGTAACTTTTAGGCAAGCTGTTTTTCTCCTCGATATTCTTTCTGCTTAGTCAAAGATAACAATTATGCTTGCTCAGATGCTAAAAGTAAGAAACAACGTGTGTATTCAACTGGCCTTTTAGTTCAAGTAATATGCTTTTAACATAACTATTTCAATTGTAAATAGTAATCCCCTCCCCTCTTTCTGGCGGGGCTTCTTTTGGGTTGTTTTTTCGGTTTAGGGCTTGAATTAAGTTTGGCTGAAGTATTTTCGCAAAATTTTAGTATATAAAGGGGAAAAAGAATCAATATATTTACGCAAACCTAAAACAAGCAGGTTTATGCAAAAAGTTTGCGGTCGTAGTCTAGCTTGGTTAGGACATCAGGTTCCCAACCTGACAACCCGGGTTCAAATCCCGGTGACCGCACCAATTTAACCAAAAATTATTTTGTGTCTTAAAAAAAATGGCTTTCTAAACGGTCCGATTCGTCCGCTCTAAGAAGGGACTATTTCTGCGTCTGCACAACCGCTAACGATATTTGTTATTTTAATTTTTAGGTGCTCTTTGGGTTTTGCGTTGCCGATGAAGACTGGGAAGCCCTTGATTTTGGCGATGCCTTCCCCTTTTGGAGTCACATTTTCTACTTCGACTTCGTATTCATCTCCAATTTCGAATGGGTAATCTATTCCTTTTCCGCGCTTGTTTTTTGCATTTCTTGGGGCTCTTTTTTTGGGGCTAAAAGGTCATCTTCCTCGCTTTCACAATTATTTAATATTAAGTAGTGTGTTCAAAGGCATAAGGGTTTTGTTTTAACCCTACTTAAAAAAGTTAACAAAAAAACAGCAGGTTCACTCTTGCAGCAGATGTCGACAAAAACCTAGAAATTGACCTGCCACTTCTTGGCCTGTGTGTGCCACCAATCGGTGATATTACCGCAAAAGAGAAAAGAGCAAGTTGCAACATATTCAATGTGGTGTTGAACTATCCTTTCGGCTTTTATTATGGTTCCTGTTCCAACTTATGCTCAGTACCAGTACTTAACGTGCCCAAATTGTGGGTCACGAGTAGCATTGTACTCTAACTACTGCAACTTCTGCGGCGCACCCTTACGTCAACCAATCTTGCTAAAAATCTGCCCCAGATGCAACAGCCGAATTCCTGTAAGAGCAAATTTTTGCCCTGAATGTGGAAAAAAGCAAGAATCCTTTAGCCATGAGCAAAATGCTGCGCCTATGGTGCAGGAGGCAAACCGCGGCTAGCTTTGTCACGTAACCCTTCAAGCCAAACTTGATGCTGCTGCTCCATACGGTTTGGTCTCAAGGCTTTTTCCAGGTTGTTTCTTGACTGCGCCTGAGTTCGGTTGAGTTGGTAATGTTTCCGCTGTTTGTAAGGTCGACTGTTGCGCCTCTGTCTGTGGTTGCTGGCACGGTTGTTGCTTAAGGAGTTGGATCTGCTTCCATGTCACCACTACTTTCTTTTTGAAGGACTTTTCGAACACATCTTTTTTCTTGTTTACGGCGTACTCTTCTAGAACTGGGTTCAGAAGGACCGACCCCTGAACGGTCACGTTCTCGAGCGCCACGTGGGCTTCCACATTTTGAACTATAGACTGATGGGAGAAGTCCAAGCTGTCTGCTAAGCGCAAAATGCCGACCAAAGTCGTAACTTTCCGTCTTAATTCAGTGTTCAGCGACTTGAAGTTATAGTGCTTATATTGTGGACAACCTTTGCGGTGATACCGGGCTATGTTCGCTATGACCTGCCTCTCGGTAGAAGTGAAGGGCAGTTGCGTCTCGTTTAGAATTAGGTTCAGCGATTTCTTATGGTGCGCTTTCGGTCCTTGCGACAAGCCTATGTCGTGAAGAATCGCCGCGCATTCGAGCCAGCAGCGTTCCCTCTTACCGAGCTTGTGCAGGTCCTGCAAGGCATCAAAGAGTTCCAGAGACAGTTTTCTCACTTGCTCCGAATGCTTCATGTCTGGCCAATATTTCCTTGCGACTCTTCGGGTGCTTCTCGCTATCGAAGTGCATTTTCTCTCCATGTCGCTCTCTCGAGCCTGATCTTCCGCGATTATGTCTTCAAGAGATAGCCCGCGAAGCAGCATCTGGGCGTAACTCTCAGGGGCTCCTATCTTTCTAAGAGCATCAGCCGCTGCCTCCACGTCATAATTAACCCTTACTAGCTCAACAGAAAAGGGGCTGGCGGTGATCGATGCGTAGGCGGCTTGAGGGTTTCCGTCCCCTGGCCTTCCCACACTGCCTGGGTTAATGAATAAGGTTTCGCCAGCTTTTTTTGTGAATTGTTCGTGTGAATGGTCAAAGACAATTATGTCTGCGCCCGCGGTTTTGGCCACTTCCTGAAACTTCTCCTCCGGCGTGTCATGATAAAGATGTTCAACCGAGCCGGGGGTTTCGTGGATCATGAGAAGTTTCTTATGATCGATTTCAAGCTCGAGTTTGGACAGCAAGGTGCGAAGGTAGGTTTCGTAAGCTTTTGTTAGTGTCTTTCTAACGTATTCAAGAGCGAATTTTTTTGGGCCTTTTTCCCTGTTATTCTTGTCCAAGACTTCGAGGTCGTAATTTCCTATTATGCTGAGAGCATTCTTCGAGTATAGAGTCTGGATGACTTCGTTGGGGTAAGCTCCGAACCCTATTATATCGCCGGCGTTTAGAAAAACAGTTATTCCTCGGCGTTCCGCGTCCTGCAGTACCGCTTCAAGAGCATTCAGGTTGGCGTGAATATCTGCAATTACCGCGATTTTCACGTAGGGGTTTTCCAGTTCTGCTCCCGTTCTATAGCCCGCGGCTACAAAACCTGCGCTCGCATTTTTCCTCAATTCCTCAAAGGCGTTTTTGCCCTTCTCCTTATCCCAAAAACTCACGAAATTTGCGTAGTAGCTTTTTCTTTTTTCTTTAATGTGGTCGAGAAACTTGAGAAGATCTTGATTGCCCTCGGCGACCGCTTTTTCTTTTTCTGGGGATGTCGCGATTTCGTTTTCGATCTCGTTTATGAATTTTGGAATACGTTCGATCCAGACGTCGCAGTCGTGCATTTCGCCAAGCGTATCTTGAAAATTTTTCATCATTTCTATCGCTTCAGAAAGTTTTCCTTGATAAAGCGGTGCAAACGCTTCCATAGTGTATCGGAGCCATTTAGCTCGAATGCGCATTTCATGGTGTTTGAGGATTTCGTTTTCCTTATGGACACAATCTTTCATGGCTAGGAACTCGTCGAGTTTTGGGGATATTTGCCAGAAGGCTTTTTCGCGCACGTCATACAGGTTGAAAGAGGTGCCTGTTGATTCCTTGATGATACGTTCGCAGTGACTTGCTATTTGCTGCAGAACGCTTGACTTTGTAAGCTCTTGCAGCCCATTGATAACGTTCGGTTGCAGGTCTGTTCTTTGCTTAACGTGCCGCTGGTGCAGAGCCTCCATTCCCGTTTTGGATTCGGTGGGTTGAAGCCGTTCAATGTAGTCTTTTAAGACCGAGATCTGCACATCCAAGTCTCTTGCGGCGCCTAGGAACTGAGTAACTTTCTTGATTTCGCTTAGCCATTTTTTGTAGCGGTTTTTTGGAAAGCATTCTTTGAAAAGAGGCATGGCTGCTCTGATTCTGCGGGAAGTGACTCGCATTTTATGGACGTATTCTACATCGTCGCTTTTTTCAACCCCCTCTATTTGGGCTTCAATGGTTTGAAGAAGTTTCACGAGGGCTTCTGCTCCGAAACGGCAGTAGCTAGAATCTGTCGTGGAGCCCTTAAGGTCAAAGCGAGTGTTCATTCCAAATGCCTCAATGTGATCGGCAAGCTTGCGGGTTTATTCTTTTCTTCTCTTTCATCCGGCTTAATTTTTCTGTAAAAACCGTCTTAAAGAAGCCTTCGAATTTTCACGTTCTCCTGAAGGAATATTTTGAGTATGTTTTGCAAAGTTTACTTATTGCGGGGTTGACTAAAGCTTTTTCCCTTCTGGCAACTTAAATTTTCGCCGCATGTGAATTCTCCCTAAAGCTTAAAAAAGGAAAAACTGCTTTTTCCCTACCTGAATTCGCCTGCAAATTGCTTTAATTTTACCTGCAATTTGCTCGTTTTAAAGAGAGTAGAAATAGTTAAATCCCTCACCTATTCTTAGTGAATTATGAATTCTAAAACTTTAATCGAAACAGGGTTCATTGAATGGTTCCCGCTGAAAACGCTAACACACTCAAATTTGCCTTCAGACAAAGGTGCCGTTATCATAATAGTGGATAAGGAACTCTCAGGAAAACCAGAATCTGATATTCTATACATAGGACGCACAAAAAAACCCGTCAAAAGAATACTAGGCGGGTATTTGGCAGGATACGGAGGAAAAAACAGTAAGAAGGTCAACCAGATGCTTTTCGACAAAGGCTACATAGACAGGGTCGCTATAAGCTGGATCCTGACAGACAAACCAAGGATTATGCAAAAGGAATTGCTCGCCAAATTCAAAGAAGATCACGGTGGGCTTCCAATCTGGAACACCAAAAAGAAACT